>Ga0233365_1001000_pt1 | contig 12581 bp, 10 predicted proteins | sample ElkDunMinimDraft_27_FD_191535 | JGI IMG/M metagenome (GOLD analysis project Ga0233365, IMG submission 191535) | Fecal eukaryotic communites from dung pellets of Tule Elk in California, USA - Elk Dung C36 | ecosystem: Host-associated > Mammals > Digestive system > Large intestine > Fecal | place... | reverse complement strand
TTCCTGATAGATCATGGCGATCTGGCTTTCCGGATCGGCAATTACCGTCGGCCTGCCCGCATCGGCCTGGCTGCGAATGGCCATGGACAGCGGCAGTGAAGCCAGCAGGTCCACGTTGTACTCGGATGCCAGCTTCTCACCGCCCCCCTCTCCGAACAGGTGCTCGGCATGGCCGCAGTTCGAGCATATATGAATGGCCATGTTCTCGACCACGCCCAGTACCGGGATATTGACCTTACGGAACATCTCGACGCCTTTTTTGGCGTCCAGCAGCGCCAAATCCTGCGGTGTGGTCACAATCACCGAACCGGTCACAGGCACCTTCTGCGCCAGCGTCAGCTGGATGTCACCGGTACCCGGCGGCATGTCCACCACCAGATAGTCGAGATCGCTCCACGCCGTCTGGGTAATCAGCTGCAGCAACGCGCCCGACACCATCGGGCCACGCCACACCATCGGCGTCTTGTCATCGGCGAGAAACGCCATAGACATCAGCTGCACGCCATGAGCCTCAAGCGGCACGAACCATTTCTGCTCGCGAATCTGCGGTTTGGTGCCTTCCGGGATCCCGAACATGATGCCCTGGCTCGGCCCGTATATATCGGCGTCCAGCACGCCGACTCGCGCACCTTCGCGGGCAAGCGCCAGCGCCAGGTTGGCCGCCGTGGTGGATTTGCCCACCCCGCCCTTGCCAGACGCTACGGCGATGATGTTCTTCACGTTGCTCAGCGCCGGCACCTGGTCCTGCGCCTTGTGCGGCTTGATTACACAATCGACCTGAACGTCGGCACGGCTCACGCCGTCGAGTTGTTCGATGGCCATCGCCAGCATCTGTGCCCAGCCGCTGCGGAAAAGGTCGGCGGCGTAACCAAGCTCGAGCTTCACGCTGACACGATCGCCCTGCACGTCGATCGAGCGCACGCATCCGGCACTGACCGGGTCCTGATTCAAATGCGGATCGGTGTACTGACGCAGTTTGGCTTCCACAGCTTCACGGGTAACGGACATGACAACTCCACAATAAAGACCGAGTAAAACAGACGGCCATATTAACAGTAGCAACATCGCTGGCGCGTGCGCTTGCGAAATCCGGCCTCACAGCCTGACCGCCGACGCCCGAGCGGTGGCCTGCAAGCAGTCGCTTCCTTTATAGTTGCGGACTTCTCGTTCTACCGGTGCAGCCATTCCCATGTCCGAAGCTCGTCAGATCCTCGTTACCAGCGCCCTGCCCTACGCCAACGGTTCGATCCACCTTGGCCACATGCTCGAGTACATCCAGACGGACATGTGGGTACGCTTCCAGAAGCTGCGCGGCAACCAGTGCATCTACGTCTGCGCCGACGATGCCCACGGTTCGGCCATCATGCTGCGAGCGGAGAAGGAAGGCATCACGCCCGAGCAGCTGATCGCCAATGTCCAGGCGGAGCACAGCGCAGACTTCGCTGACTTCCTGGTCGATTTCGATAATTTCCACTCGACCCATTCCGAGGAAAATCGCGAGCTGTCAGAACTGGTCTACGGCAAGCTGCGCGACGCCGGCCATATCGCCACCCGCTCGGTGACCCAATATTTCGACCCCGAAAAGGGCATGTTCCTGGCCGACCGCTTCATCAAGGGCACCTGCCCGAAATGCGCGGCCGAGGACCAGTACGGCGATAACTGCGAAAAATGCGGCGCCACCTACGAGCCCACCGAACTGAAGGATCCGCGCTCAGCGATCTCGGGTGCGACTCCGGTTCTGCGCGACTCCAAGCATTTCTTCTTCAAGCTGCCCGACTTCGAGGCCATGCTCAAGGAGTGGACCCGCAGCGGCACGCTGCAGGACTCGGTGGCCAACAAGATCGCCGAGTGGCTCGATGGCGGCCTGCACGAGTGGGACATCTCCCGCGACGCGCCCTACTTCGGTTTCGAGATTCCCGACGAGCCAGGCAAATACTTCTATGTCTGGCTGGACGCACCGATAGGCTACATGGCCAGCTTCAAGAACCTCTGTGCCCGCCGCCCCGAACTGAACTTCGACTCGTTCTGGAACAAGGATTCCAGCACCGAGCTGTACCACTTCATCGGCAAGGACATCATCAACTTCCATACACTGTTCTGGCCGGCAATGCTTGAAGGGGCCGGTTTTCGCAAGCCGACTGCGGTCAACGTGCACGGTTACCTGACTGTGAACGGGCAGAAGATGTCCAAGTCGCGCGGCACCTTCATCAAGGCACGGACCTACCTCGACCACCTCAACCCCGAATACCTGCGCTACTACTACGCGGCCAAACTCGGCCGCGGCGTCGATGACCTGGACCTGAACCTCGAGGACTTCGTGCAGAAGGTCAATTCCGACCTGGTTGGCAAGGTGGTCAACATCGCCAGCCGTTGCGCAGGCTTCATCCACAAGGGCAACGCCGGCCTGATGGTTGCGGACAACGCGGCGCCGGAGCTGACCGAGGCCTTCCGCGCCGCCACACCATCGATAGCCGAAGCCTACGAGAGCCGCGACTTCGCCCGCGCCATGCGCGAGATCATGGGTCTGGCCGACCGTGCCAACGCCTGGATCGCCGATAAGGCCCCCTGGGCGCTGAACAAGCAGGAAGGCAAGCAGGCCGAGGTCCAGGCCATCTGCGCCACCGGCATCAATCTGTTCCGCCAGTTGGTGATCTTCCTCAAGCCGGTGCTGCCAAACCTCGCCGCCGACGCGGAGCGCTTCCTGAACGTCTCGCCGCTGAGCTGGGATGATCATCAAGCTCTGCTGGCCAACCATCAATTGAATGCCTTCACCCCACTGCTGACCCGTATCGAGCCGGCCAAGATCGAAGCCATGGTTGAATCCTCCAAGGAAGATCTGGCCTCCACCGAAACCGCTACTCAAGCTGCGGGTAACGGCGAACTGACCAAGGACCCGCTGGCTGCAGAGATCAGCTTCGATCAGTTTGCAGCGGTGGATCTGCGCATCGCCCTGATCGAGAAGTGCGAGTTCGTCGAAGGCGCTGACAAGCTGCTGCGCCTGACGCTGGATATCGGCGATGCCAAGCGCAATGTCTTCTCCGGCATCAAGAGCGCCTACCCGGACCCGAGCAAGCTGGAAGGTCGCCTGACGCTGTACGTGGCCAACCTGGCGGCGCGCAAGATGAAGTTCGGCATTTCCGAAGGCATGGTGCTGGCTGCAGGCCCCGGCGGCGAAGAAATCTACCTGCTGAGTCCCGACAGCGGTGCCAAGCCTGGACAGCGCGTGAAGTGATCGTCTGCCCGGCAATGCAGCCACGCCGCAGCGGACGCATTGCAATGGGCGACGTCAAATCGAGCAACCAGTCATGACCCAGCCCCTCGATCCCAGCCGCTGCCCCCTTTGCGGGCAGCCCAACCAGTGCGGTCAATGCGACCCGGCCAGGATCGAACAATCTTGCTGGTGCTTCGCAATCGATATCACCCCACAGATCCAGAAGGAAATTCCAGCGCCAGCCAGGGATAAAGCCTGCCTCTGTCCCCGCTGTGCACGCGGCGAAATGCCTGAAACAAGCTGATGCGCCTGGATCGCTTCCTCGCCAACCTGCCGCATTACAGCCGTCAACAGGCACGCGCCCTGCTTGCGTCTGGCCGGGTCCTGATCAATGGACAAGTAGTACGCAACGGCACTCATGAGGTACGCATCTTCGATCGCGTCGAACTGGATGGCGAGACATTGCAGGCAGGCAAGCCAGCGCGCTTCTTCATGCTGCACAAGCCTGTCGGCTGCGTCAGCGCCACCACCGACCCACAACATACGACGGTCCTCGACCTTCTCGACGAGCCGGACAAAACCGAGCTGCATATCGCAGGCCGCCTGGACTTCAACACCACCGGGCTGCTGATCATCACCAACGACGGCCTCTGGTCCCGCCGTCTTACACAACCTGACAGCCTGCAGGGCAAAACCTATCTGGTGGAAACAGAAGAACCGATCCACCCCGACTGCGTCGAGCACTTTGCCCAAGGCATCTATTTCCGCTTCGAAAATCTCACCACCCGCCCCGCTGAGCTTCAACTCCTCGGCCTTCGCCAAGCCCGGCTGACGCTGCATGAAGGCCGCTACCACCAGGTCAAACGGATGTTCGGCCACTTCAACAATAAGGTTATCCGACTGCATCGCGAATGCATGGGGCCGTTAGCGCTCGATCCAGAACTCCCACCTGGCGACTATCGTGCCCTGACGCCAGCAGAAGCCGCGCAGATATAAACCTTTCGAAAAACTCTAAGACGCTTCAACTCCAGCCGCCCTTCTGGTAAAAAGGCACCCCTGAGCGGGCGTCGTATAATGGCATTACCTGAGCTTCCCAAGCTCATGACGAGGGTTCGATTCCCTTCGCCCGCTCCAGGCACCTAACGTTAAGGCCCTGTTTTTACAGAGCTTTTTCGTTTCTGGCTTTTGCTGGTGTGTGCCCCCGCAATGAGGCTCTGCGCTTCTAATCGGCCCGCTTGTCCTGTTTAAGCTCGAATCCCCGGACTATCACGTAGGCGATGAGCGCAAAGATGAAAAACACCAACAGCATCCAGGCGATGCCTTGCAGCGTTTCAACCACGGTGCGATAGACCTCGAGTGTCCACCGGGCAGCGTTCAGTTCGAAGGTGGCTTCGCCCGGCGTATTGGGGGCGATGTATCTTTCCAGTGCCCAGATGCGGCCGCCCCCCGAAATACCGACGACGTAGATGGCGAAGGTAATGTAACGGTGCCAGGCGAAGGCAAGCTCCTTCGAGACGATGCGCGTCAGGATGCTGCCAATCGGCTTGTCGAAGAATCGCGTTGCGAAGAAGCAGACCGCCGCCGAAACAGCGAGGGTGACGACCATTAGCCAAATGAACATCCGGTTTTTCCTTGTGATCAATCCTGACTATAAACGGCTGCTACCGGAGCGTGGCGCGCCTGCAACCGAAAGCACCGCCTGAACCGGGACGGCACCCTCCGTTCGCTTAACCGGCCTGATATTCGTTGTCCGCTGCCTCGAAGCGCTGCTGGATGCTTGCGTTCGGCTCCCTGCCCATCAGGCTCACCACGTAGATCGCAATGCTGGCAAGGATAAAGCCGGGGATGATCTCGTAAAGGCCCAGGCCGACGAACTCCTTCCAGACCACCACGGTGATTGCGCCAACCAACATGCCAACCAGAGCGCCGTTGCGGGTCATGCGTTTCCACAGTAGCGAGATCAGCACGACCGGACCGAAGGCGGCCCCAAAGCCGGCCCAGGCGTAAGCCACCAAGCCAAGCACCTTGCTGTCAGGATTGGAGGCAATCGCTATGGCGATCAACGCAATCAGCAGCACCATGCCACGGCCAACCCAGACCAGCTCCCGCTGGGAAGCACCTTTGCGCAGGAATGCTTTGTAGAAGTCCTGTGTCAAAGCGCTGGAACTGACCAGCAGTTGCGCACTGAGCGTACTCATTACCGCAGCCAACACGCCGGAAAGGATGATGCCGGCAACCCAGGGGTTGAAGAGGATTTTCACCAGTTCCAGAAAGACCCGCTCGCCGTTCTGGCGGACCGGCCCGGCCAGTTCCGGATGGTCGGCAAAATAGGCGATACCGAAGAAGCCGACTGCCACGGCGCCGCCCAGGCAGAGGATCATCCATGCCATGCCGATCCGACGCGCGTTGGGAATGCTCTTCACCGAGTCGGCAGCCATGAAGCGCACCAAGATATGCGGCTGACCGAAATAACCCAGACCCCAGCCTAACAGCGAGATGATCGCGATGAAGGAAAGCCCCTTGAACATGTCGAAGTTCGAGGGATCCTGCGCGGCTATGGTGTCCATTGCAGCGCCCATATCGCCGAGTGCGAAGATCACGAACAGCGGCGTGAGTAGCAGCGCGAAGATCATCAGCGTTGCCTGGACAGTGTCGGTCCAGCTGACTGCCAAGAAACCGCCGACGAAGACATATAGGATGGTTGCTGCAGCGCCAACCCATAGCGCCGTACCGTACTCCATGCCGAACGTAGACTCGAACAACCGCGCACCGGCCACCACGCCCGAGGCGCAATAGATGGTGAAGAACACCAGGATCACCAAGGCCGAAAAGATACGCAGCAAGCGGCTGTTGTCTTCGAAGCGATGGGAGAAATAGTCCGGCAGAGTCAACGCGTTGTTGTTGTGCTCGGTATGAACACGCAAGCGCCCTGCGACGAACAGCCAGTTGAGCCAGGCGCCGATGATCAGGCCAATGGCGATCCAGCTCTCAGAAAGCCCTGCGACGAAAACAGCACCAGGCAAGCCCATCAGCAGCCAGCCACTCATATCCGAGGCGCCGGCGGACAAGGCGGTGACGACGCTGCCGAGGCTGCGGCCACCGAGAATGTAGTCATCAAAATTCTTGGTGGCGCGGTAGGCGATGAAACCGATGAGAATCATCGCCAGGATGTAGACCACGAAAGTGATCAAGGTCGGGGTGCTCATCTGCATCGTTCTTTTTTCCTCATGGTTCCGGCCGGCCCCTCCTCCGCCACTCACCTGACTTGCGTTCAAGTATCACGGACGGCGGTAGCGCTAGGAAGACAAGGATAGCGTGCCGCTGGCACATATGCCCATGCGCCCCAAGGGTGAATGCCTATCAGGGTGTCAGCGAGTCGATGGTGCCAAGGCGCGCCGCTGGTGGTTGTTTTTCTTTGCCGGCACGACCCTTGGCCAGCTTCTGTGGTCGGAACAGAAACGACACAGGCAATAACACTGCCCTGTTTATCCCAGGAGGCCTTTGATGACCGTTCAGATCGACACCACGACCGGCACCTGCTCCATCGCCATCGGCGACACCACCCATCGCAGCGCGATCATGGATGTACGAATCACCACCGACCCCCAGGTGCGCATGGATATGCTGCATATCGACGGTGCCACCGTACATGTCGCGGCAGATGAAGCCGAGCACCTGATCGCTGCGGGAGCTGTAGACGACCGGTCACTGTTGATCGCCGATGATTGAAAACCCCGTGCAATTCGAGCCGAGCAGCGAAACCTGCCAAGCGAGAGAAGTCACACGCCAGGGCGTGCCGTCGCCTCGCTTACCCGGTGCCATAAGCGGAAGCTCCATTCAATCCCGCCGGACCACAGTGGCCTTAAGCGCAAAACTGATGCGGCTAATGCATTGAAATCAGTCGCGCGAGACCAATCTTAGGGTCATGTATTGATATTGGGTGCCGCATGAACGACGAGAACAATCGCCCCTTCGAGCCACACACCTCTTCCACCGGGCTCGTGCTGCCGGACCAGAACCTGCCGGACAAGCTCTACATCATCCCGATCCACAACCGGCCTTTCTTTCCGGCGCAGGTCCTGCCGGTCATCGTCAATGAACAACCTTGGGCACAAACGTTGGAGCTTGTCGGCAACACGCCGCACCAGCGACTGGCGCTGTTCTTCATAGACACACCGGCCCAGGATGCGGCCAGCTTCGACCCGGACTCCCTGCCCGAGCACGGCACCATGGTGCGTGTGCATCGCACCACCCGGGAAAACGGGAAACTGCAGTTCGTGGCGCAGGGCATAGCGCGCGTGCGCATCCGGGGCTGGCTGCGCCGCAAACCGCCGTATCTGGTGGAGGTTGATTATCCGCAAAGCGATGACGATCCGCGTGACGAGGTCAAGGCCTATGGTATGGCGCTGATCAACGCCATCAAGGAACTGTTGCCGCTGAACCCTCTGTACAGCGAGGAGCTGAAGAATTACCTCAACCGATTCAGCCCCAACGATCCGTCGCCATTGACCGATTTTGCCGCGGCGCTAACCACCGCGCCCGGCAATGAGCTACAGGAAGTGCTCGACACCATCCCGGTGCTCAAGCGCATGGAGAAAGTGCTGCTGCTGCTGCGCAAAGAAGTCGAGGTCGCCAAGCTGCAGAAAGAGCTGACCGTCGAGGTCAACCGCAAGATCGGCGAGCGCCAGCGTGAGTTCTTCCTCAAGGAACAGTTGAAGATGATCCAGCAGGAGCTGGGCATCACCAAGGACGATCGTAGCGCAGACGCAGACGAATTCCGTTCGCGCCTTCAGGGCAAAGTGGTGTCACAAGCGGTGCAGAAGCGCATCGACGACGAGCTGACCAAACTGTCGGTGCTGGAAACCGGATCGCCCGAATATGCCGTTACCCGTAATTACCTGGATTGGGCTACCTCTATGCCCTGGGGGGTATACGGCGAGGACAAGCTCGATCTGGCGCATGCGCGCGCGGTACTCAACAAGCATCACGCCGGACTCGATGACATCAAGACTCGCATAATCGAATTTCTCGCCGTCGGCGCCTTCAGAGGCGAAATTTCGGGTTCCATCGTGTTACTCGTGGGGCCGCCGGGCGTCGGCAAGACCAGCATCGGTAAATCCATCGCCGAGTCGCTGGGACGACCTTTTTACCGCTTCAGCGTAGGCGGCATGCGCGATGAGGCTGAGATCAAGGGCCATCGACGCACCTACATCGGTGCCCTGCCTGGCAAGCTGGTGCAGGCCCTGAAGGAAGTCGAAGTGATGAACCCGGTGATCATGCTTGATGAAGTGGACAAGCTCGGTAACAGCTATCAGGGTGACCCTGCTTCAGCGCTACTGGAGGCTCTAGATCCGGAACAGAATTTCGGCTTCCTCGATCACTATCTCGATTTGCGCATCGACCTGTCCAAGGTGCTGTTCATCTGCACCGCCAATACGCTCTATTCGGTCCCCGACCCGCTGCTGGACCGCATGGAAATCGTGCGACTTTCCGGGTACATCACCGAGGAAAAACTGCAGATCGCCAAGCGCCACCTATGGCCTCGCCAATTGCAGCGAGCCGGTGTACCGAGGAACCGCCTGACCATCACTGACGGGGCGCTACGCACAGTGATCGAGGGCTATGCCCGTGAAGCCGGAGTGCGCCAGCTCGACAAGCAGCTCGGCAAGCTGGTGCGCAAGGCTGTGGTGAAGTTGCTCGACGAGCCGGAGAGCATCATCAAGATCGGCTCTAAGAGCATCGAAAGCTACCTGGGCCTGCCATTCTGGCACCCCGAACCGCTGATCAGCGGGATCGGCGTTGTTACTGGCCTGGCGTGGAACAGCATGGGCGGCGCGACACTACCGATCGAGGCGACACGGATCCATACCCTCAACCGCGGCTTCAAGCTCACCGGCAAGGTGGGCGACGTGATGAAGGAATCTGCCGAGATCGCCTACAGCTACGTGAACGCGCACCTGAAGGAGTTCAAGGGCGACCCGACCTTCTTCGACCAGGCCTTCGTACATATGCATGTCCCCGAGGGCGCGACGCCCAAGGATGGCCCCAGCGCAGGCATCAGCATGGCCAGCGCCCTGCTCTCCCTGGCCCGCAACCAGGCGCCGAAAAAGGGCGTGGCAATGACAGGCGAACTGACCCTCACGGGCCACGTGCTGGCTATTGGCGGCCTGCGCGAGAAGGTGATTGCCGCACGACGTCTGAAGCTGTACGAGTTGATCATCCCCGACTCGAATCGCGGCGACTTTCAGGAACTGCCTGATTTCCTAAAAGAAGGCCTCACTGTGCACTTCGCCAAACACTTCAACGATGTCATCAAGGTGCTGTTCTGACGAGGACCGATCCGGCGTGGCCGGCTGCGCTCACGTGATCCTTCCCAGGCTCCGCCCGGGAAGCGGTCCGCAGGGCAGAATCAGCAAACGCCCCCGGTACCCGGGGCTAGCCGAATGCCTGGGCCTTAACCGCAATGCCCGCTATCCTTGGCACTCGTATTCAACCCGTGCTGACGACCATGCCTTTCGCCTTACCCCGTTGCCTGCTGCCGTTTTCCCTGCTGATGCTGAGCGCCTGTGCGAGCACACCGTCAAATAGTGTATCGGTCAATGACGACCGCCAGTGCCCGCTTTCACTGCGCACCGGGCAATTGCTGATCGTCAGCCTTCCCAGCAACCCGGCCACCGGCTATCGCTGGAGCCTGCAACAGGCTGCGACTGCCCAGCTCAAGAGTCTGGGGCCGGAGGTCTTTAGTACGCTCGATAGCGGCCTGGTCGGCGGCGACGGCATCTCTACCTGGCGCTTCGAGGCCGGGGAACCGGGCCAGGGCCAGCTGTTGCTCAGCTACCAGCGCCCATGGGAGGCGGACGCCGAGCCGGCAGGTCTGTTCGACTGCCGCATCGAAGTGCGATAAACGGCAACCTCACCGGTAGGGCGGCGCCACAGGCTTTCCGCTACAATTCCGCCCCTGTTTTTTTGCCCCAGACGCCGCCGTGAGCCACGACCCAGACCGCCTGTTCGCCAAGCCGCTCGCCCAGCCCCAGGATTTCGTATTTAACGAAGACGTGGTGCGGGTATTTCCCGACATGATCAAACGCTCGGTACCGGGCTACCCTACTATCGTCGAGAACATCGGCGTGCTGGCGGCGCAGTTCGCCCAGCCCAACACGTATCTGTACGATCTGGGCTGCTCACTGGGCGCGGTGACACAGGCGCTCCGCCGTCACGTGCGGACCGACAATTGCCAGGTGATTGCCGTGGACAACTCTACGGCGATGGTCGAACGTTGCCGCGAGTACCTTCACGGGCAGGACTCCATGTTCCAGGAGCTGCTGTCGGTCGAAGTGATCGAAGCGGACGTTCTTTCCCTGCAGTACCAACCAGCCTCACTGGTGGCACTCAACTTCACACTGCAGTTCATACCCCGAGAACAACGGCCAGTGCTGCTGCATAACATTCGCCAAGCGCTGGTTCCCGGCGGCGCGCTGATCCTGTCGGAGAAACTGCGCTTCGAAGACGAGCAGGAACATGAGTTGCTCACCGACCTGCACATAGCCTTCAAGCGCGCCAACGGTTACAGCGAGCTGGAAATAGCGCAAAAGCGCAGCGCTATCGAGAACGTCATGAAGCCAGACAGTCTGGAAACCCACCGCCAGCGCTTGCTGGATGCCGGCTTTTCAAAAGTAGTGCTCTGGTTTCAGTGCCTGAATTTCGCCTCGTTGATCGCCCTTCCATGAATCTCGACCTGACTCCTCTCGCCTGGCGCCTGGCCGGCACCCCCCTTGCCGCATGGGCCAATGGACTGCAACAGCAGCTCGACGCCAAGCTCGCCATCGGTCACGGTGACCTGCCGCGCTGGCGCCGCGCAGTCGATGCGCTGCCCGACATTCAGCCCAGCGCCGTCGAGCTGCGCGATACCTTCCGCCTGGAAGCCAAATGTGATGATGCTACCCGCGCCGTCACCCGGGATGCATTGTTCGGTCTGTCGCCCTGGCGCAAGGGCCCATTCGACGTATTTGGCGTGCACGTCGACACCGAATGGCGTTCGGACTGGAAATGGGATCGCGTGTCGCCGCATCTCGATCTCGCCGGCAAGCGCATCCTGGACGTCGGCTGCGGCAACGGCTATTACATGTGGCGCATGCTCGGCGCCGGCGCCGACTCGGTGGTGGGTATCGACCCGAACTGGCTGTTCTTCTGCCAGTTCCACGCGATGAAGCGCTACCTCGATGAGCTGCCGGCCTGGCATTTGCCGATGGCGCTAGAGGAGCTGCCAGCCAAGCTCGAAGGCTTCGACACGGTATTCTCCATGGGCGTGCTCTATCACCGGCGCTCCCCTGTCGACCATCTCCTCGACCTGAAAGATTGCCTGCTCAAGGGGGGCGAACTGGTGCTCGAAACCCTGGTGGTCGAAGGCAATGAACACACCGCACTGGTCCCCGAAGATCGTTATGCCCAGATGCGCAACGTCTGGTTCCTCCCCTCAGTAGCGGCCCTGGAATGCTGGCTGCGCCGCGCCGGGTTCATCAATGTGCGTTGCGTCGACGTCAGCGTGACGAGCGTCCAGGAACAGCGCAGCACGGATTGGATGCGCTATCAGTCGTTGCCGGATTTCCTCGACCCGCAGGATCACAGCAAAACCCTCGAAGGGCTACCCGCGCCAATGCGGGCCGTGCTGATCGCGCAAAAGCCCTAAGGGTCATTCCAGCGAAACAAGCGTTTCCATCAACAAGCCCGACCTCTCAAGTACCTTCAGGCGCTGGACGCGTACCTTTGATGTACTTCGCACGTTCCTGTGCGTCGCCGAACGCGGTAACTTCACGCGGCTACGCAACCGGAACCTGGGGAGGCACCATGGCTAAATGGCTGATGATTACAGGCGCTCTGCTGCTGTTGCTGGGTGTCGCGCTGCATTACGCACCGGGGCTGTTGAACTGGTTCGGCAAGCTGCCAGGTGATATCCGCATCGAGTCGGAGCGCAGCCGGACTTTCATCCCGATCACCTCAATGATCGTCTTGAGCGTTGTGCTTACGATTCTGGTGAATATCTTTCGGCGCTAAGATCATCGAAGGCGAGCCGCGAAAACAGGGTGCCTCGCGACTCACCCCCTCGCCGCAGCGGTGATAATGAGATGCTTCATTTCCTTGACCGCCTGTTTGAAGCCGACGAAAAGGGCGTGGGCCACGATCGCGTGGCCTATGTTCAGCTCGTTGACCCCTCGGATGGCAGCGATGGCTTCGGCGTTGTGGTAGTGCAGTCCATGACCAGCGTTGACGATCAAGCTGTGGCTGAGCCCCAACTCAACACCGTCCCGTATCCGATCCAGCTCACGAGCCCGCTCGGCCAATATGTGGGCGTCCGCATAGCGGCCGGTATGCA
>Ga0233365_1000999_pt1 | contig 12586 bp, 14 predicted proteins | sample ElkDunMinimDraft_27_FD_191535 | JGI IMG/M metagenome (GOLD analysis project Ga0233365, IMG submission 191535) | Fecal eukaryotic communites from dung pellets of Tule Elk in California, USA - Elk Dung C36 | ecosystem: Host-associated > Mammals > Digestive system > Large intestine > Fecal | place... | reverse complement strand
TAATATAACTATTTTAATTCCAAACAAAATACGTACAAGTAATTATTTAATATGGTGCGTTAACGCACGTTGTAATTGACTTTCTTAACTTGGTAAGCTATTTTGTGCATTTTAAAAAGTAAGTTTAATCGGATTTTTTTGCAAAGGCAGAAGAAAAATGATTGGTTTTACCACCTGCAAATACAAGTATGTTCAGTGTAACACTTTCGTAAGCGCATAATCCAAGTTTGTTTTCAGAGTTTGTGTAAAGAAGGGTTTTGTGAACATCGCTTTTAAAATAAATAAAAGGTAACGGAATTAAATGTTGCCTTTTTTTTATGGAAACATAATCTTTATAGATTTTTGCTTTAAGGGTGATTTGGTTTTTCTTTATGCCATTTTCATAAACCACAGCAGTAATTTTATCTGTACCGTTAAAATTAATTTCGGTTTCAATATTTCCCGAAAGTGCGGTTGTATCATTTTTTCTTGAGAAATTTTTGTATAAAATGTTCCATAATTCACTTCCTTCGTATACACCGTTTACACGATCGAAATTCAGTTCGTTTGGATTAGGTTTACAATGTTTGATCACGTATCTGTTGGTTGTACACGAACTAAAGCAAAAAACAAGCAGTAAAATACAGAATATCCTCATAATTTAAATATTAAATGAAATTGCTTTTAAACAAGTACTTATAAAGATAAACTAATTAATAGTAATAGTTAGAAAATATTTTTATTGAAATTGATATGTTGCATTTAGCGTATCGTTTTCAAAGAAGTACTTTACGATAATACTGTTGGCAGTTTCGTTGATTAAAATAACACTTTTTGCATCGCGAAGTTCAAACTATGTGCTATCATTCTTTTGAATTTCATCTTGATCTTCATATTTTATCTGATCAAATAAGAAGTTATCTTTAACAACTTGTACGCGAGGTCTGCCTAAAATCCCATAATTTACAATTTGTATGCGCATATTGTTATCAAGATTAAAATGATTAATTCTTCCTTCACCGCTAGCAGATAAGAAAATAGCGAAAAATGGAATAGCCATAGGTAGAAAACTTAAAATCAAAGTTATCATAAGCAGTCCGAAATAGATTTTCGTAAAAAGTTTTTTCCAGCAAAGAATGATAATAAAAGGAGTTGTAAAAACCCAGATCCAAAACAAAATACGGTCTGACCAATAACCTGCTAAACTCATTCTAGCCGAAACAAAAAGGCAAAGATTAAGAATCATTAAAGCAGAAATAATTAAATAAAATGTAATTAATCTGGTTTCTTTGGTACGAAAATCAATCTTCATAATTTGAAATAAAGATAGGTTTTTGATCAATTTTTATAGCGCTTTTCTGTTTTGTGAAATCATTTAATTGTTGATATTCGTAAAGAATGTTGATGGTATTGTAATCGTAATCTTTAGAATTTTCTTCGTTGTCAACGTAATTCAACTTATTAATCCAGGCATTTTTATCTTTAATAAACTCAAAATTCAAGTTGAATTCTTCCTCATCACCATTAAATTCGTTATATAATGGCGTATAAAATAGTTGTTGTGGAGAAAAATCAAGATGATTTAAATTATTGATAAGATCTGATAATTCATTGGAATTTTCTTGCAAAGCAGCTTCCAAATCTTCTTTTTCGCTGAAAGAATCCTCATCGTAATAAAGTTTCTCGTTTTTAAACTGATAATAAAACGGTTTGTATTGATGCTTATCTTCGAAATAAAAGCCAATAAAATCGTTGTAATTTTCATTGTTTGTAAAGGTGTAAATTTCCGGAGTTTTAGTAGTTTTATCACTGTAAGGAAAATAGCTGAAGGAAACAAATTTAGAATTTGCTTTTGTGGTGTAAACATACGGAAACGATATATGGCGGTGACCCGGTTTGAAAATTCTCTTTAGCTCGGGAATAGGTTTTTGAAGTTGTCCAAAATGCAGCAGCGTTTCATCATCGTAAAATCTGTTTGACAACATTATTTTTACACTGTCGCCAATATTTTTATTATGTCTGCCATAAAGTGTAAATTTTTCTTTGGGACGATCGGGAGTAAACAGTACAAAACCTTTTTCTTTAAGCTCCCATTTACCCGTAATAAGCGTTGCATAACCTATAATCACAAAAGTTTGATCGGATTTTAAATAATGATTTCCACCACGTAAAGTGTAAGCTCCTGTAATATCTTGAATGGTTTGTGCTTTGATTTCTTTAGAAAAAATCATTGCTAAAAAAAGGATTATAAATTTTACTTTCATGTTGAAACTATTTAGTTTTATTATTGAATATCAATTCTTAAAGGAAATCTCACCGATGATTTTACCGGAATTCCGTTTTGTGTAGCAGGATTCCATTTTGGTGATTTCTTTAAAATACGTTTCATTTCATCAGCTAAATCTCTGTCTGAATAAATTTTTTGCTGATGATTTTCAAGAGAAGCGGTTCCGTCTGTATCAATTGTTAAATCAAGTTCAATCTTAATTAAGCCATCGCTTTCGGTTGACGAAGTGTCAAAATTATCAGTGATAAATTTGTGAAATGCTTCGTTTCCGCCCGAAAAATTTGCCGGAATAATTTCGGCTTCTATTGCTTGTGCTGTTTCGGTGGATGGAGTCGGATTTTCTACTGCAGTTGCAACTGCTTTTGCTCCAGAAGTGGTTCCTAATATTTTTTGATTTTCAATTTGATAAGGATATTTGTCGATTAACTTCCCCGATTTGTTATAGACAAAAGCTATTTTTTCTCCGTTAATGATCTTCGTGATTTCCTTTCTTTCTAATATACCGTTTTTAAAATATTCTTTTACTTCTTCGTTTTCATCATTTTTGTAAGAACGAGAATGGAGCTTTCCGTTGACGAATTCATCATCGTAAAAAGGAGGTGTATTAAAATTAGCTTTTCTTGTAATCACTTCGTTTTCATCGTAATAAGTGGTTTCAGTTTTTCCCATTCCGCTTTTTTTCTTTCCGTTTGAATAAAATTGGGTGTACGTTTCTGTAATTTCATCATTTATTTGATAGATTTTTCCATCTCTGTCATAACTTTTTGTAATAGATAAACCATACGTTTTATCTGGAGCTACAGATGATTGAGATTCATTTTGAACTTCTCCGGTTTTGTAAAATTCTTTTGCAAAAACCTGATTACCTTTTCGGTAGGCTTTTACAAATAATTTGTCATCGGCAAACATTTTGTATTCTGTAACCAAAGATTTATTTAATTTATACTCGGTTTTAAATGAATCACCTTCTTTGTGTTGACCTTTTTTGAAGTTTTCATAGGTTGTAACTGTGCCCGAAATAAGGTTGTTTTCTATAATAAAATCTGCTTCTTGACTTTTGTTGTTGATTTTATAAGATCCATTTGCTAAATTAACTTCATTATAAAAATAAGCATTGTATTCTGTTATTTCTACTTTCTGGGTAAAAGCTTCTAAATAATCTTTTGGAATAACCAATTGCAAGGTGTCAATATTTTTATGTTGTGAAAACATCAAATTCACGTATAAAAATACGGTGGTTGCTAAAAGTAATTTGTTGTTAAAAATGTTCATTGATTTGTATTAATAAGTTTAAACAAGATTTTTTAATTTGCTTTGCATCATAAATATAAAAACCAGCAAGATTAACTGAATAATAATTATTATAAATGCAAACGCTTGTGCCTGAAAAGCGATTTCAGATTCTATTCTATCATTTTTTCGCCTGCAATCTAAATCATTTTTTAGCAGTTGTTTTTCACAGAAATCAATGTCTGTTCTTTTATCTATTTTTTGTTTTTCCCACATAATGTAGGTATCAACTTTGTTATATGCAATATCTAAATGGTCTATATTTTTCAGAATAAGCCAACCACAAATAATTATGGTAATTATTGATAATGACAGGGCAATTACTTTTTTCATTTTAAAACTTTTTATTGTTCGCAATACCTTCCAACGTTTCCTTTTAAATCTTTTATGTATAATCTGCGTTCGCCGTAATAATATTCTATTTTGTAGATTGTACCAATAAGCGAATCTTTTTTATACCAATTAATATAAATGCTGTCGTTTTTTATAGAAGAATAATCTTTTCTAAAATCTAAAACATCACTAAAAGTACCAACATCCCCACAAAATTTCCAAACTGATTTTTCAAGATTATTTTTTTGTTTACAAGACTGAAAAAGAAAGGTCATTATAAAAATAAGTGTATATAGTTTCTTCATTTTTAGGCTATTTATAAAATTCATAATCAACCAAAACTTCATCGCCATATTTACCTACGTTATCTCTTTCCTGATAAAATTGGATCGATTTTAAAATGTTGTTTTCAATCTTATAGATAATTCGTTCGGTTTTATATTCGTTGCTACCCTCGGCAATTAACTGGTTATTTTCGTTCAAATAGAATTTATAAATTCGTTCTCCTTTTGGAAACTTATTGGTAATAGTTAAAGGCAGTTGCCAAAAATTGTTGCTGTAACATGTGGTGTAAACGTCATTAGATTCTTTATAAATTATTTCTCACACGCTTCGTTGTTTTTTGACGTAATTTTATAGATTGTTTTGGGGTTTATATCCTTGTTTTCATAATTTCTTTCATCAATTACAAATCGATCTTTTACAAGAAATAGGTTGCCCATAAGCTCATAAGTTTCCATATCGTAACTGTTTTTTATGGTGACGGTATTGTTTTGAAAATAAAAATTTTTGTCTGGTCTGCCTTCTTCGGTTATACTTATAGGTAAATTGTTTTCATAATTAACTTTAATTTCATTTTCACGACGACCTTTGAAAGATATTAATTGCGCCAGATTGTTAAAATTGAATGTGATTTCTTTGTCTAAACCAGTATTTAATGTAATGCTTTTTACGTTTTTAATATTCAGAAACTGTATAGGCAACGCATAATCATCTATAATTTCTTTTAATAAAAGCATATTGATTTTTTTTAGCACATTTTCATTGGCAAATGTTGTTTTCATTTTACTTTCTACCATTAAACTGTCTTGCTTAAAGGCTTGATAATATGACGAAGTTTTTCCATCGCCCCGAATTTTAGAAATTTTTTCGGTAGTAAGAACCATTTTTTTATTGTTAAATATCTTGTCTGTAGATTTCCCGCTCCAATACAAATAACCTTCATGTCGATCCTGACGATCTAACAAATTAATGGTTTCTTGGGTTGAATTTTGAATTTTTATAAACGTGTTTCTATACACTTGATGATGCATTACATCGTTTTCAGTAAAATTTCTACACAACTCGTCCCATTCGCGTTTTACGAGTTCGCCAAAACCGAAATAACTGTTTTGAAATTCATTTTCTGTAGGTTGTTCATGATAGGTTTTACTTTGACTGTCCGCCATATATTTTACATCATACACAACAATATGTGGTTTGCCGGCTTCTAAAACCAATGTGTCACAATTTATACAGATACGTTCGCTATCAAACTTTCTCACTTCGGGCGATTCATACATCATTGGTGGTGCATTACTAATATCGGGCACATTGTCTAAATAAATTATTTCAGAATCTGCTTTTTCTATTTTTGGCGGCGGTATTTTATGTACAACCGTTTTTGCTTTTGATTTTTTTACCGGTTTTTTCTGTGCCGAAACAGTTGTTATACAAAATAATATAGTTAACAATAAGCATACTTTTTTCATATTTTAATTTCTTTTTTTCTGCATTTTTTCTTTCTGTTGATAATATAGCTCTGAACATCTATCTGCGAAACCGAAATAGGTATTTTCCTCAAAATCTTCCAGATTAATTTCTTTAAATTTCATTTTGGTTTTAATTGTCGGCATTTTTACCAATTCACCTTCTTCATTATTGGCTAAAAAATCATAGTAATTCCAATTGCCAATATAATCGCTGGTTATCAGATTCACACTCGACTCACCGCTGCCGTCATTGGCTGCGTTCCCAAATTCATACCGACTCATACCTATTAATTGTATTTTTTTTGTTTTTTTATTGTAACGAAACTGATTTTTGTATCCTGCACGCATCCAATCATTAAAAAAAGAAAATCCATTTTTAGCATCTACAATTCCAGACATTTCATTTAATATTTCGATTTGCTTACTTTTAATTTTTTTGAAATTTTGTGTTGACAATCGGCAAATAATCCTAAACTCTGTATTGTCTACATATACCGTATCTTTTTTACCATCAAAGTCGATGTCTTTAATAAGCTTTTGTGCAAAGCTGGTTTGAATTGCAAAAAATATAGTCACGAATGTTAATGATATTTTTTTCATTTTGATTTAATTTAAAATTAATAATCCCCACGATAGCTGAAAACATCGATTGGTAAATGAATTTGGTCTAAATATTCGATTGGTTTGCATTCAAATTTTTTATTGTCTTGGGTAATAATTTCTACTTTAAAATCTTTGTACGTGTCTTTTCTGCTGTACCATTTTTTTGTAATTTTAATTAATTCATTTTGAAAATCTCGCGGAACTTTCCCCGTTTTACAAACGTCGGAAAATGTAGATTTTTTAAAATCTTCAAAAAATAATTCTGCTTGGATGCAATTTTGTGGAACATCATCATTTGGAAAGCTGTATTCTAATGCGTCACTATCAAAATTTTGAACTAAAAAATAATTATCTGCCAAAATAGAAGTTGAACCAATGTTGTAAAGATAATAAGGCAGGATTCTTCTAATCTCATAAGCGTGAACACCACATCCACTCACTGTTCCACATTCTAAAGGTTTTTGTCGTTTTCTAAAAAGATTTAATCTCAAGTTCAACTTTTTTCGTTCAACCAAAATAGTGTCTTTAAGTTTATATTTCTTTTTGTTGGGATACGTTATTTCGGTTTTTTGGGTTTGAAAATTTTGATGCTCGGTTTTCCAAAGGATTATTCCACCATATTTATTTTCAGGGTAATAGGTATGAGTAAAAGTTTCCAACAATGCTCCCGTTTGCGGATTGTAATTTGATTCATTCATCAGATAATTTCCAAAACTTATCCTTTTTCGATTCAATATTCCTGATTTAAAATGAAAGGTGTACAAACTATCGCCCACATAAATATGTCTGTACAGTTTATCATCTTCTGCTATTTCGCTCTTGGCAAACCGAATTCCGCTGGGACGCACATAAATAGAATCGTAACTGTAATTTTTTTCAGAAATATATTTTAATTGAGAAGTTGCCCCATTTTTATATTGCCGATGAAAATTTTTGTGAGTATTTGTTTCTTGATAATTCAACAAACTGTCTTTTGGATTGATGATGTATTTTTCTGAAGAGGAAGAAATTATTTTCCAATTCTTTTTGGATTTAGACACCATTTCAAACCATTCAATTTTTGGTTTTTCGGGATAAGGATAACTAATGGTTCGCGTTTGTTGCAACGTGTCTTCGTTTCTTTTTAATTGAAAATAATTCGCTTTTTTATTAGTTCCAAGATAATTGAAAGTGTACCAAGTTTCAGAAAAATCGGCATTAATCAAACGGTTTTCTTTATCAAAAACATAAGCTACAGTGTCTTTTTCGCCATTTGCAGTGAGTTTGTTTGTGGCAGAGTTGTAATCAATTTGTTTGATGATTTTACCATTGTTGTGCAGTTTTATGGTTTTGATGTTGTACGCTTGATACGTTTCAATCTTTCCCGAAAGTATTTTTATCCAATCGTCTGCATTGAGTTTCTTTTGAGCCCAAACAAAATTTTGTATGCAAAAAATCAGAATTAATAATGATATTTTTTTCATTGTTTGTGTTTTATTATTTGAAAATCTTATTCAGAACTTTTAAACCATAATTGTTTTTCTTTTGATTCAATTTCAGCATAATTACTCATAAGCCAAGCTTTGTAATGAATATCGTACCGAATAACTTTAACTTCTGCAGATTCATTTTCCTTATAGAAGAAATAAATACCATTAAAACCAGTTCTGTGTGTAACAAAATAATCTAAAACTTTTACATTGTATTTTTGATGTTTTCCAAATTTGTTCAGGACTTTGTTAATGTGTTCATCGGCGTTTTGCAGTAATAATGTATCAACTTCACGATACATATAATCATTTGAAAATATTAACGTGTCTTCTTTGTGCTGGTTATCCGATTTGAAAATATTTTTTTCCTGAAGGCTGTATTCAGGCTTTTCATCATACAGATAATAGGGTTCTTCTGAATGTTTCTTTAAAAAATTATATTCTTTGAGTTCGCTTTTATATCTTTTTCTATCATATAATGAAGTGTTTTCTTTAGTCTTTTCTCTTTCTTCCCATAAATCCAAATGATATTTAAGTTGGTCTAAATAAACAGTATTGGTAAAGTTGAATGTAGTAATCTGTTTTGTTTTTAACTTATACTTCTTTTCTAAATTTTTTTTGTCATCCGTCAAAAGTTCATAAAATTCATCTGCAAAAATAAAATTGGTAACCTTATTTGTTTGATGATTCCATTTGAAAAGTCCCCGTACTTTGCCACCAAATCCTTGACCTGCATCTACTGTGAAATAAAGATTATCACTAATAAATTTCATTTTTCCACTCCCATAAATTCCTCCACCATTAGCCATACTTAAGGTAAAAAAATTGGCAACAAAAACCGTATCGACTTCAGTACTTTTGTCTTCCTTTATTTTCGTCTTTGTCAATTCTACAAAACCTGTTCGGTAAGTAAGTTTATATAGCATTCCGTTTTTCTGAATACTGTCCATAACGCCACTCATATCCGGATGTTTCCAAATAGTATTATCCACAACTAAAGGTTTATATAACACGTTATTAGCATCAATTTTTATTACACTGTCTTGTAGTACTTGTGCAAAAATATTTTGAAAGCAGAAAATCAAGATTAATAATGATATTTTTTTCATTGGTTATTTAATTCAACATAAACAATTAATTTTCTTGTTTGTTTTCTAATTCCCAATCTTTTACCAATTCTATTAAATGCGTCATAATATTAGATTTTTCATAACTCTCAAATTTATCTCCCGTTAAAGAATTGTTCAGTAAATAGTCAACGGATTCAGTATCATTTTCAAAGTTATTGGTTACATTTTCTACAGCTTCACTAAAAGCTCTGTAATTAAAATAATCACGCTCTGAAATCAGGACAATCTCTTCCATTTTTTGTAAATAATAGGCTTTTACTTCATTAAAATATTTACTGTGAAGCATTGGCAAAAGTTCTTCTTTTCCGTTTTGAAACTCTTGCAAAGCCTTTGCATATTGATTTTCGGAGTAAATGATACTGTCTTTTATCAATTGTTTCTCTTTGTAATAATCAACAAAATCGTTATCGGGCATCAATCCGTTTTCTATAAACCAATCCAAAGTTTTTGTATAGCGTTCGTTTTCGTTTTTAATTTTTTCGATGGGTGCCAGAGATTTAATTTGCTGTTCCATTTTTTGCAATTGTTCCCATTCTATACTTTGGAAATGCGCCACAATTTTATATTCGCTTTTTTCTTTTTTTATGAAGAACAAATCGTGATAAGTTATATTTCCATCCAATGCCCGAAGTAAACAATTATTGCCATCTGTAATTGAATAGGAATAAAAATCTTCGCCATCGACCAATTTCCGAAGTGATAATTTTTTAGGAGCAGAACCTAAATTGTTCTTATAAATCCAAGAATTTCCCTCGTTGATTTTATCGAAATTGATAAAAACCTTCGAAGTAAAATCGTTGATGCGAATAGTATCCATCCGATAATCGTTGATTGAAATAATCAAATCACTTTTTAAAATGGCTTTACGTAGGTTTTGATTTTGAGCATTTCCTAAAAACGGTAGAAGTATTAAGAAAAAAATTAATGCTTTTATTTTCATTTGTTTATGTTTTTAAATTCAAAGTAGTTATTCATCAAAAGCTCTGGCATCGTAACTTTTTATTTTAAAAGTTCCGTTTTTGTATTTGGCTTTTCTAGTGATCGTTTTTCCATTAATTTGACTTAAAAAGCTATACGAGATTATTTTTCTCTTTGTATCAAACCGTATTTCTAAAGGCTTTAGGTATTCCATTCCGCCTTCAACTGTGTAAAGCTCTGTTTCAGGGTCTTTTTCTCCAGTTCGGCTGTTGTCTACATTAGTCCAAGAACAAACCGACAGCGCTTTTCTGGCAGTTAATTTTGCTTTGCTTTGATAAATGTAAACCTCGCAACAAGTAAAAGACATTTCGTCCATACGTTTTATCAATAGAAATTCATCGTTGTCTAATGGATAAATTTGATCATAATAATCAAAGGTTTTCAGTTCTTTCAGGACAACTTTTTTATTTTTCAGAATATAATTCCAGCGGGCAAATCCGTTTCTTAAAGTAAAAAGTTCATAATCTCCAGATTCTTTAAAAGTAAAATCGGTGTGCAGACTGTCTAATTCTTTTTCAAAATTTTTAAAAGATTTAATGTCGTCCTTCTCAAGCGTATAAATTAATTGAGTATCGAATTTTTGAATAGCACGATTTAACTCACTTTCATCTACGCTTGTTTCTACTGAATTTAGTTCTAGAAAAGCTTCAATAAGAAGATCTTCTTGAGTTTTTTGCGCCAGTACTTGTAGCGATAAAAACAATAAATAGGGAAGGAATACTACTTTTTTCATATTTTAAAATCAATTAGTAGTAATATTTCTTTTTCCAGAACTGCCACCACTTTCTCTTAATTTTAATAATATATTCCCCCACAATAGGACTTTCTTTTTTAATGATAAGATTGGTTACTGGTAAATCTTTTGTATAAACAATTGTTCGAGTATCGCTTTCCCAACCGGTTGCTTTAAGCACAAGAACAATTTCATTTGCTGTAAAATCATAGGGTACGTTTAACGTGAAATTTCCTAAAGTATCTGTTACAGCACTAATATTGGTGCCTTCTATAAAAACATACTCATAGTCTAAAGTTTCGTCTGTATTTTCATTTATAATACTACCCGAAATAGTTTTCTTTAAGCTGTCTGTTGCAGTTTTCTCGGGAAATTTTTGAATAGAATTAAAACTGCTGTTTACAACTATTTGATCTTGTTTTGTTAGATTTTGTTCAGATGCAAAAGTACCTTTGACAGACCCAACAACTAACAGCGTTGTAATTGTTTTACTTAAATGAAAGTTCTTTATTTCTGATTGATTACTTAACAATCGGTTTGTTTGTAAAGTAGACATTTTAGCACAAATATCTCTTGAAGGATTTTCTATGATTTTAATGATTTCTGCATCAGAAAGTACAGAAAAATCAACTACATTTTTTGAACACAGATCGCAGAATTTCCCACTGTCGGACTTTTCCATACTTGTCCACACAATTTTTTCACAAGGATTTTCGATCGATACAATATAATCTCTTTTCATGTTTAAAACAATTTTAATAAATACCATTAAAACAAACATCTAAAATACAAGATGTTATTGAAAGGATTTGTAGTACTTGTTTTACAGCTGTGTAGAATTTTTAGTTGTTTAGAACTAATATTTTATCTCAAAAAATCCTTCTTCATGAAAACCGTAATAGGTTGCATTTTCAATGGTTTTTGTAGTATCTAATCCCGTAAGTTTGCTAAAAGCAGGTAATATAATTTGCGAGGATTGTACTACAAAACAAGGCAATTTTTTTCGACTGTTTTTTAACAAAGGAATTTGAATTCCCGGATGTATATGTCCTGAAATTGTTGGTAAATTAATGTTCAAACTTGGTTCATGAACAAACTGAATTGTATCAATCACTAAAATTTCGGTTACAGAAGCAATTCCTAAATCTTTGATTAATTTCTCGGAAATACGGTCATGGTTTCCTTTAACTAAATGGAAATCTATAGTAGAAAAGGTAGAAGTTATTCGTTTTAAATCGATCACTTCTTTGTTGCTGGCAGCATGTATTAAATCGCCAACAATGATGATCTGTTTAGGTTGATAATGTTGAATTAGAAATTGTAAGCGTTCTAAATCACTGTAATGCAGATACGACGGTATTGCCATGCCGTGCTTTCTAAAATGGGCACTTTTGCCCGAATGTAAATCCGAAAAAATCAAAGCATTTTGTGCCTGCCAATAAATACTTCGCTGATTGTTCAACAGCAAATCGTTACCGGAAAAACAAACAGGTTGTTCAATCAGATTCATTTTTTACGTTTCTTTAAATTTCGTTCAATCATTCGGTTAATGCGCGTTGTAAGGTCTTCACTTGAAAGCGATTGTCTTAAACTATCTACTTTTATCGGGAAGCTCAACGGCGTGTATCGATCGGTAAATTTAAGGACAATTTTGTTTGATGCAATGCGTTTGAAGGCATCAACCAAGCGGACTTCCTGCAGTTGCTGATTGAAAACTTCGTTATAAGCTTGTCGGACTAAAAGATGCGACGGTTCAAATTCTTCCAACACCTTAAAAATGATGCTCGATGATGCCTGAAGCGATTTATTATTTCGCTGTTTACCTGGAAATGTCTGTATAACCATGCCCGCAATTACGGCAATATCACGGAATTTATGCAAAGCCATTTCGGCTGCATTGATACTTGCAACCACATCGTCCATTAAATGATCTAACTGAAATAATTCGGTGAGAAATTCCAAATCGACAGGTATTGGCTGATCAGAAAACAATTCAAAACCGTAATCGTTCATAGCGATCGAAAAACTGATCG
>Ga0233365_1000995_pt1 | contig 12610 bp, 11 predicted proteins | sample ElkDunMinimDraft_27_FD_191535 | JGI IMG/M metagenome (GOLD analysis project Ga0233365, IMG submission 191535) | Fecal eukaryotic communites from dung pellets of Tule Elk in California, USA - Elk Dung C36 | ecosystem: Host-associated > Mammals > Digestive system > Large intestine > Fecal | place... | reverse complement strand
GATGCCTCGATCGCGGGGCAGCAACCGGATGGCGAACGCCGCCACCAACGCACCGATCGGCAGGTTGATCAGAAACACCCACTGCCAGGACAACCAGTGGGTGATCAGGCCGCCCACCACGAGACCGATGGCGCTACCACCGGCGGACGCGAACCCGAACAGTCCGATCGCGCGGGCCCGATCCCTCGGATCGGTGAACACCGCCACCACCATGCCCAGCAGCCCGGCGGCCGTGACCGCTCCGCCGATGCCTTGGGCGAATCGAGCCGCCAGCAACACCGACTGGCTCTCGGCCAGGCCACACCACAGCGACGCAGCGACGAACAACGACAACCCGACGAGGAACACCCGGCGGCGACTGATGAGGTCACCCAGTCGGCCTGCCAGCAACAGTAGGCCACCGAACGGGACGACATAGGCATTCACCGTCCACACCAGATCAGTGGGCGAGAATCCCAGATCATCCTGGATGGCCGGAAGTGCGACGTTGACGATGTTCTGTTCGAGCACGATCAGCACCTGGGCGGTGCACAGGACCAGAACCGTCGACCACTGCCGACGACGGGACATCGACACCGAATGGGACGGCGTCAGTGATGGGGAATGAGTGGGGGACATGATGGGTTTCTCCACAGATTGGCGAACGAGATGATCCGTGCAGCCAGCATGAGTCGGAAACAGCGGAGTCGACAGAGGGAACTTTTGTGTTCCCGAGGGAACCGGAATGTTCCCGACCAGGCTGGAGACCCGCCGAGGCCACTGTGTTTCGCGGCACAGTAACGGCCGACACAACAAGGATGGGAGAACTCATGTCCACTGACGAGGCGACGGCGCAGTCGCAGGCGTGCCCGATCGTTCAGGTGATCGAACGGGTCGCCGGTAAGTGGGCGCTGTCCATTTTGGCTGCCACGATGTCGGCTCCTGTCCGCTACACCGAACTGGAACAGACGATGCCCGGCATCAGCCGTCGCATGTTGACTCTGACTCTGCGGAATCTGGAACGCGACGGCCTACTGACCCGGACCGTATACCCGACCACTCCACCCCGCGTCGACTACGCGGCCACGCCGAGCGCCCGCGAGCTGTACGCGCATCTGAGAGCACTGACCGACTGGGCCGAACGCCACCAGCCCGAGATCATCCAGTCGGCCGAGGAGTTCCACGCCGCGCAGAAGTGACGCGGCACCGGTTTCCGGGGGTCTGCCGCGGTGGCTTCGCGGCAGCGGTCACCGGCCACGAGCGTGATCGCCGAAGAAGCGTTGCATCACGACCGGCGGCCGATCGAGCGCACCCGCACCCACAGCGGATCGCCTTCGCTCAACCCCGACACCAGACGCATGACCGCGCCCATCTGCCCGAGGCAACATGCCGCGCTGACCAGACCGACCAGGCCCGCGGCCATCGCCATCCCATCGGTGGGGTCTCGAAAGAACAGCGCGATGCCGCCGCAGGCGACGAGAAACGCCATCGCCGACGTCGTGATCCGCGCGAACACGGCGGGCTCCGTGTTCACCGTTCTGGCTCGCAACCACCCTGCGGGCTCGCGTCGGCGATCCCCGACGAGATAGGGCGCTCTCAGCCACCAGGCAGCGGCCGTAGTCAGCTCGCGCCCACTGCGCCACAGCCCCCACAGCAGAATCAGGCCCACAACCGACAGGGCCGAGAAGCCGAGCACGATCAGGTAATCCAGGGGCTGCACCTGAACGCTCGGCTTCAACATCGCGGCGATCATCCCGCCGGTGACGAACAGACCGAAGACGGCCAGCACATAGGCGCCCAGACCCAACCACCACCGGGACCATCGCTCATAGTCGGCGCGAAGCTCTGAGACCGCCCGATCCGCGTCGGTGATCTCGGCCGTGATTGTGCCCGCAGCCGAAACCCACCGGCGGGAACCGGCCGAGATCAATGTGAAAGCCATGGCAGCAGGCTACGACTTCGGCAGCACGTCCGTCACGTCGATCTCGCCGTCATAGAACGTCCACGTGAGCCAGGCCGCCGGCGACATCGTCCGTGCCTGCTCGACAGTGCCGGGATCGACGCCGGTCTTCTCCAGTCGGGCCAGCCGCCGGGACCAGTCCGATCGGGCCTCAGCCGTACGGTCCGACCGTATGTCGGCCAGGCGATCGGCGGTTCGCCGCAGGTGTCGCGCCGTACCGGGCACCACACCAGGCCTTGGAGCCGTGTCACCGGCCCCGCGCCGCCGCGCCACATCGAGTCGCCATGACAGCGCGACCAGAACCAGGAGAATCACTGCCGTCAACCTCAACCAGGCCGCGACCTGTTCAGGGGAGAAACCTCGCGAGTCACCGGTACCCACCAGGAACCGAAACACCAGAATCCCGGCGACGACCACCGCGACGGTCACCGTCGTGACGGTTCCATAGCGGGCAGCCTCACCTCGCGGCACCGGCAGGAACAGAACCAGTAGCAACAGCGGGATCGCGATCGTCGCGGCGGGAACGGCCACCGCCATCGCCAGATCAGCGGAGCTGTAGGCGTTCTTCCTTCCAGGCGGACCGAGCATGACCGCCGCTGTCAGCGCGGCGACCAGACCCGAGCCCAGCAGGGCTCCCCAGATCGCCGACCGGAGTCGGGCGGACGTCGAACGCCCGGGCGGTGGCGGATTCGATTCCGATGCGAGCAGCCGACGCCGATCATGATGCAGCCCCACCAACTGCGGGAACAATGCCCGCCTGGCGTCGCGGTCAGGACGGATGACCCTGGCGGCAGCACGTGCCACGGCGATCACGTCGCCGTCGGTCCCGTTGAGGCGGACGCCGTCAGTCATCCAGTCATCCTGCCGTTCGTTCGATCATGGACGGACACCGTGGTCGGTGGAGCGATACCGCCCGGATGCGGCGGGGCGAACCTGCCCGTGCGCCGGAGGGACCTGTACCGAATCACACCGTCGGATTTCGGTGTGAGTCGCGTTGAGAAACCCGTGCTGGACTCGAATGCGGCGTATGGTGCCATGGTCTCGCCGCGTGCTCGATGAGGAACTCGGCGAAGTGCGAACGGTTCCCGGGGGCATCTCGTGATGAGTTTGATCGGGATCGTCGTTGTTGCTCAACAGGTCAACACGCGAACGTGTCTTTGAGTTTCGTCAGCGCCGCGATGATCTCGGAGACGTCGCCGGGCGAGAGCTTGGCGAGGTGTCGACCATGTACTGCTCGTATCGTTGCATGGTGGCTCGGTACGCCTCGCCGCGTTTCTGGAGATGCAGTACCTGCACGCGCCGATCGTGCTCACATCTGTGGCCGATGCCGTCGTCGCGATCATCACGAATCCGCGACGGCACCGGCCACCGGTGAGTACTAGGCCAGTCCCGCCCGGCGCAGCGCCTCGGCCATCGCGCCCTGCGGCTCCGAACGACGGCCACCGGACTGTCCGCCGCGCTGGTCACGTCCCTTGCGGCGCTGGTTGGCCGGCGGGCGCTCACGCTCGGCGCGAGCCGGTTTGGCGGGCTCGTCCTCCAGCCGCATGGTCAGCGAGATGCGTTTGCGGGCCTCGTCGACCTCGACCACTCGCACCTTCACGATGTCGCCGGGCTTGGCGACCTCACGCGGATCCGACACGAACCGGTTCGACATCGCCGAAATGTGCACCAGGCCGTCCTGGTGCACACCCACGTCGACGAACGCGCCGAACGCCGCGACGTTGGTGACGGTGCCCTCAAGGACCATTCCCGGCGACAGGTCGGAGAGTTTCTCGACCCCTTCGGCGAACTCGGCGGTCTTGAAGCCAGGCCGAGGGTCTCGGCCTGGCTTATCCAATTCGGACAGAATGTCGGTGATGGTGGGAAGCCCGAACGTGTCGTCGACGAAGTCGACCGGCTTGAGCCTGGTCAGTACCGCCGTGTTGCCGATCAGGCCGTCCACCTCGGTACCGGTGGTCGAAGCGATACGACGCACCACCGGGTAGGCCTCCGGGTGCACGCTCGACCCGTCCAGCGGGTCGTCACCACCCCGGATCCGAAGGAACCCGGCGCACTGCTCGAACGCCTTCGGCCCCAGTCGAGGGACGTCACGCAGCCCCTTGCGTGATGTGAACGCCCCCACTGAATCACGGTGCGAGACGATGTTGTCGGCCAGACTCTGACTGATACCCGACACCCGGGCCAACAACGGAGCCGACGCCGTGTTGAGGTCCACGCCCACCCCGTTCACACAGTCCTCGACGACCGCGTCCAGGCTGCGCGACAACTTCGCCTCGGCCAGGTCGTGCTGGTACTGACCCACGCCGATCGACTTCGGGTCGATCTTCACCAACTCCGCCAACGGATCCTGCAACCGCCGTGCGATCGAGACCGCGCCACGGATCGACACGTCCATGTCCGGCAGCTCCCGCGAGGCGAACGCCGAAGCCGAATACACCGACGCGCCGGCCTCCGACACCATGACCTTCGTCAACTTCGCGTCCTTGACCAGGTTCACCAACTCACCGGCGAGCTTGTCTGTCTCCCTCGACGCGGTTCCGTTGCCGATGGCGACCAACTCGACCTTGTGACGGGCGACCAACGCGCCCAGCGTCGCCAGCGCCTCATCCCAGCGGCCCTGCGGCTTGTGCGGGTAGATCGTGGCGGTGTCGACGACCTTGCCGGTGGCGTCCACGACGGCCACCTTCACTCCGGTGCGGAAACCCGGGTCCAAGCCCATGGTGGCGCGGGTACCGGCCGGTGCGGCCAACAACAGGTCGCGCAGGTTGGAGGCGAACACGTCGACGGCGGCCTCCTCAGCGGCCTGCCACAACCGAACCCGGGTGTCTACCGCCAGACCGGTCGAGATCCGGGTTCGCCACGACCACCGGACGGAATCCATCAGCCAACGGTCGGCCGGACGTCCATGGTCGGCGACGCCGAAGTTCGCGGCGATCTCGCGTTCGTACTCGTTGGGGCCGACCTCGTCGCTCTCCCCGGCGCCCAGCGCCAGCTGGAGGATCTCCTCCTTCTCGCCACGGAACAGCGCGAGAATCCGGTGGCTGGGCAGCTTCCCATACGGCTCGCTGAACTCGAAGTAGTCGGAGTACTTGGCGCCCTCGGTCTCCTTGCCCTCCCGCACCGCCGACCTCAGCTCTCCGCTGCCCCACATGCGTTCGCGGAGGCTCCCCAGCAGATCGGCGTCCTCGGCGAACCGTTCCGAAAGGATCGCGCGAGCACCCGCCAAGGCGGCCGTGGTGTCGGCGACCTCGCGCTCGGCGTCGACGAACTCGGTCGCGATGGTCTCGGGGGTGAGTGTCGGGTCGGCCAACAGCCGGTCCGCCAACGGCTCCAGGCCCGCCTCCCGGGCGATTTGTGCCTTGGTGCGCCGTTTGGGTTTGTAGGGGAGGTAGAGGTCCTCCAACCGCGCCTTGGTGTCGGCGGTCATGATCTGGGTGCGCAGCTCGTCGGTGAGCTTCCCCTGTTCGTTGATCGAGTCGAGGATCGCGGTACGCCGTTCCGACAACTCGCGCAGATACCGCAGCCGTTCGTCCACAGTGCGCAACTGGGTGTCGTCCAGGGTGCCGGTGGCCTCCTTGCGGTACCGCGCGATGAACGGCACCGTGGCGCCGCCATCCAGCAGGTCCACAGCCGCGCGTACCTGATGGTCGCCCACACCCAGCTCACGGGCGATCAACTGATGGATCTCGGTTGTCATTCTCATCCCCTCGACAGGCGATCGATTCGCTCCACGATTCTGCCCGGTCAATCCGGTGAAGGTGACACTGGAGTGGTCGGTGTGGCGCGTCGTTTCAGAACAATGTCGGTGCCGCCGAGCCCTCAAGCTCCAGCAATCGCCGCTTCGTCTCCACCATCGAGCCGCCGCTCCCGGCGAACCCACCCAGCCCGCCATCGGCGGAGATGACGCGGTGGCAGGGGACGATCACGGGAATCGGATTGCCGGCCATGATCCCGCCGACGGCCCTTGCGCCGTCCGGTCGACCGGCCAGTTGCGCCAACCGCCCGTAGCTGACGGTCTCTCCGTAGGCCACCGACTCCCACAGGCACCGCCGCACCTGGTGCGCCCAACCTGAACTGAGTGACCAGTCCAACGCCACGGTGAATTCGAGGCGGGAACCGGCGAAGAACTCCGCCAGCTCGCGCAGGGCTTGGTCAAGGTGCTGTTGAGCCACCTCGCCGGCGGGTTCTTCGGTGTCCGGTGAAGCGGACTCGGGAAGTCGCGGAATCGAGCCGAAGCCGACCTGTCGTACTCCGAGCCGGCTGGCGGCGACCTCGATGGGGCCGATGGGGGAGTTGGTGGTGGCGACCTTGACCGACGACATACCTCCTATTGTGCCGACAGCCCTGACACTCGAAACCGGCCCGGGCTCGGCCAGTCCCGACCGCAAAGGTGACCCCCGCTTTGCGCCTGGTGAAGCAGTCGGCTAAAGTTCTCATCGTTGCCGACGCGGGAAACCGAAAACGCAACAGTGCGGACGTAGCGCAGCTGGTAGCGCGTCACCTTGCCAAGGTGAAGGTCGCGGGTTCGAACCCCGTCGTCCGCTCGGAGGTCGGTCAGTGGGCTGACGCCGCGGTGGAGTGGCCGAGAGGCGAGGCAGCGGCCTGCAAAGCCGCGTACACGGGTTCAAATCCCGTCTCCACCTCGTAGGTTTCCCGGACGATTAGCTCAGCGGGAGAGCGCTTCCCTGACACGGAAGAGGTCACTGGTTCAATCCCAGTATCGTCCACCATATTCATGCAGGTCACAACCGGTTTAGCCCGTGAGGCTGGGCCGGTTTTCTTGTCCTTGTCGGTCAAATGTCGGTGGGATTTCGCGGCTGTCGGTGGCATCCGACGTGTTATCGACCTCCGCGGTGTTGAGAGACGGAACGACCACGGTTTCCTGCGAGCAGTCGGTGCGGCTTATGTTCCAGCCCTGGGCGTTTGTGTTCGATGCCGGTCCGGTGTTGTCGACACTACGGGCGAAGGCCCTCGCCGACGATGAACAAGACGCAACCAGTGCCTATTACAAGGACCGCGAGGGTCATGAAGAGCAGCGCGCGTCCGTCACTTCCCGTGTGTCCATCGTGATGCAGTCGCCTGTGCACCCGTCGGTAGCGGGTCGTGGCAAGGATGTACGACGCGGTGGAGAAGGCGATGCCTGTCAAGCCAAGGAAGACGGCGGGAAGCCCGATGGCTGCGGCGGCGAACCGGACGATGACGGCGGATGCGAGCCCCAACGCCAGACAGGTGCGCCGCCACGCCAGTAGGGTGCGTTCTGGTTGGAGCCCAACGTCGAACGGTTCCCTCACAGCAGCGTGCCGGCGAGCAGTAGGCCCATCGCGATGATGAGCCCAACGACGAGAACTGCTCCGATGGCCGGACCGGGCAAAGCTCTGCTTCTTCGTAGTGCACGCTCCGTGCGGGCCCAGCCCACCCAGGCTTGGAAGGCGGCCAGGAGCCCAAGGAATGCAAAGACGCTGGCCGCTGCCAGACGGAAGCCCGGTTCGATGGGGAGCTTCAACGCTTCGAGCGCTACTCCGGCGGCGAGCAGCGCCAGCGATGTGCGGATCCAGGCGAGGAAGGTCCGCTCGTTGGCGAGACTGAAGCGGGGATCTGGCTCCTCGCCATGGCGGAAGACAGATTGAGGGAAACGGCGGTCGGTTCGTTCCTGCATACTTGATGTCTCGTTAAGCCGTGTGGAGCAGCGCGCCGGCGGTTCGGCACGTCGCCGCAGCGTTCCGCATGGCGTGGGAAAGGGTCTGCCGCCACGTCGCGAGGTCGTGGTGGAATCCGCCTTGAAGCGTGTCTGCGACCACGGTCGCCAATGTCGCGTCGCCGGCGCCCATCGTGTCGATGATTGGTCCGGGCATCGCCGAGATGGGTACTCGTACGGACCCATCTCGTAGGTACGCTTCCGCGCCCTTGGAGCCGTAGGTTGCCAGGACCACCTGGACGCCAAGCGAAAGCAATCGGCCTGCCGCTTCTCGGGCACCGGTTCCGTACATGAACTCGCTGTCTTCGTCGCTGATCTTGACGATCCACGCGACCCGCGCATGTTCTTCGAACTCGGTGACGAACTTCTCCCGGTCCGTGATCATCGATGGCCGTGCGTTCGGGTCGACGATGTACATCGCTGCGGACGATCTCACTGCTTGAAGGAGCGATGAGGATTGGTCTTCGTCGTCAAAGGGGAAGCAGGTGACGATGATCGCGGAGGCCGCATACAACGCCTGCGTTGCCGGTTCGGTGAAGTCGATGACGCGGTTCCTCGACGCTTTGTTGAAGAGGTATGTCGGCTCACCCGCCGCGTTCCTCGTGCTCGTCGCGCGCGAGCTTCCGTGGGCCGACGGGCTCGCGATGAGCGCAACGGTGTGGGAGGCGGCATACTCACGGATGTCCCGCCCGGCCTTGTCGTCGCCCACCATCGCGAGCAAGGTCGCCGGCACCCCGAGGCGTCGGAGGCCGACCGCGACGTTCAGGCCGGCACCGCCAACGATCTCGTCGGGATCCTGACCGGGCGAGGTTTCGATCTCATCGATGAGTGCATCGCCTATGACAAGCGCGCCTCCGACGTGAGGATCGGCGATCACGAGAGGACGGGCTTCGGGTCGGGTAGATCTTCGAGTGTGTGCCCGGCTGCGATGAATGTGGGCACCGGTTGACTGCTGTGTGGTGCGTCGCCGACGGCGGCCTGGGCGAGCCACATCTTCGCCTTGAGCACTTCACGGACCTGGGCGTAAGCGGGGTCGAAGTAGACGTTGCGGAGCTCGTCAGGGTCTGTTACGAGGTCGTAGAGTTCCCACTCCGGCGGATACGTGTAGTCGCTGCTGCCGGGCACACCGAGTCCGTCGTTGTAGAAGTAGATGATCTTGTACCGCTCATCACGGTATCCGTAGTGGGCGAGAACGTGATGGATAGGCGAGTCGTTCTCCCAATACCGGTAGTAGAGCCCGTCGGCGGTGGGAAGGGTCTTACCCTCACCGCTGAGGTCGTTCCAGAAACTACGGCCCTGCATACGTTCGAGGGACTCGACACCGGCCGCGTCCAGGATGGTCCTGGCGATGTCGACGTTGGTGACGATGCCGTCGAAGCGTTGACCCGCATTGATGGCGCGCGGGTAACTCAGTACGAACGGCATCCGCAACGACTCTTCATACATGAAGCGCTTGTCGAACCAACCGTGGTCGCCGAGGAAGAAGCCTTGGTCGGAGGTGTACATCAGAAGGGTGTCGTCGAACTGGCCGCGATCTTCAAGCCAGTCGATGACGCGTCCCACGTTGTCATCGACGGAGGCGACGACCGCGAGGTAGTCCTCCATGTACCGCTGGTACTTCCAGATCGCGAGCTCTTCACCCATGAGCCCCTCCGGCGGGTCGACCTTGAGGTCTTCCCGGGTGAGCTCGTCGGCGACTCGCATTGTCGCGTGACGGGCGGCTGTGGAGCGAGTCGCGTAATCGTCGTTGAAGGTGGTGGGGACGGGGATGTCCTTGTACATGCCGGCGTGAGCCTCGTCCGGTTCCCACGAGCGGTGTGGCGCCTTGTGATGGATGAGCAGGCACCAGGGCTGGTCCTCCGGCAGCGAATCAATCCAGCCGAGAGACATGTCGGTGATGAGGTCGGTTGTGTATCCCTCGACGGTTCGCAGACCGTCCCTGGAAAGGAACTTCGGGTTGAAGTACTCGCCCTGTTCGATGAGGACGTCCCAGTAGTCGAAGCCTTCGGGATTGTGACCGTCACCGTCTCCCATGTGCCACTTGCCGACGACGGCGGTCTTGTAGCCGGCGTCGCGAAGCTGGGTGACGAAGGTGGGCTGGTGAGCGTCGATCGGAGTGGAGAGGGTGAGGACACCGTTGACGTGGCTGTAAGTGCCGGTCAAGATGCTGGCCCGGCTGGGAGTGCAGATGGAGTTGGTGCAGAAGCAGCTCTCGAGCAGCGCGCCGCGGCGTGCGATCTCGTCGATCCGTGGGGTGGTGTTGACGACGGAGCCGTACGCGCTGATCGCGTGCGCGGCGTGGTCGTCGGTGAGGATCAGGACGATGTTGGGACGCCGAGTCATTGACAACTGCCTTCTGCTTCAGGGTGACGCACGGGTGGGTGATGGTCGGGGGCGGCGTTGGGGATGCCGTCCCCGGCCAGGGGCTACGCTCGGGCGCGACGGACGATGAGGACGATGCCGACGAGCAGTGCGAGAAGGAACCCTCCGATGACGATCCAGATCCAGGGGAAGTCACCCTGGTCGGTGCGGCTGGCCGGCGGCGCCGTCGCTTGCGCGGCGTATGCGGCGAGGGTGGCGTCCGCGTCGAAGTAGGTGGAGGGGTCGGCGATGGTGTCCATCTTTCCGGTCGCCTCGAACATCTCGTTGAGACTGGTGAGCATCTGGTTGACCGTGCCGTCCTCGATCGCGGCGTTGATCTCGTCCGTGCTCCACCACTCAGTGAGGTCGACCTGCGACTGTAGGTCGGCTTCGGGGGTGCCGGTGAACTCCTGCACCTTGGGGATGATGCTGTCGAGGTTCTCGAGACGGTAGTCGTTCGCCTTGCCGAACGCCCGAAGAAAGCGGTCTACGAGGTCGCGGTTGTCGGCGACGAAGTCCTTGTTGGCGATCCAGAAGCCGGGGAGGGCGAACGTGTCGACCGACGTCGACTCGAAGATGACCTTCGAGTCGCGGTCGTTGAGCGCCTGGGCGGTGAAGGTCGGCCCGACCGAGACCACGTCGGCGGAGCCGGCGATGAACGCGGTGGTTGAGGACTCGTCGGGCGAGTTCACGGGAGTGATGTCATCCATCGTGAGACCGGCGGATTCGAGTGCGGCGCGGACGACGAACTCGCCGGTGGTACCGGTCGCGAACAGAACCTCCTTGCCGGCCAGGTCGGCGACGGAGTCGATACCGGAGTCAGCGCTTACGACGATGCGCTCCATGGCGTTCGGGTGATCGATGGTCAGGAGGGCGACGTCGCCTCGCATGACGGCGGGCATGGCTCCTGGGCCGAGGTACCCGATGTCGAGCTGGCCCGCGATCATGGCGTCGATCTCAGGCGCTCCTGAGGTGAAGCGTGTGGGGTCGAGCTTGAGCCCTTCGTCTTCGAAGAAGCCCTGATCGAGCCCGATTGCCGTAGGTGCTCCGCCGTGCATGTTCGGGTGGTATGCGAAGTTGATGGTGACGAGGTCTGGTGTGTCTTCGGCGGAGGCGGGGCCGGCGCCGAAGCCGACGGTGACTGCGGCCGTGAGTAGGACCGCCATGGTCCTGGTGCTGCGACGTGACATTGTCGTTCTTCTCTCGGGTTCGGGGTTAGGAGTGGTAGATCAGGTCGAAGAGCTCGGCGCGAAGTTCCCGGTACTCTTCGGATTGCGCCCAGTCCTCACCGCGTGGGTGGTCACGAGGGATTTCGATGATCTTGTTGAGGCGGCCGGGGTAGGCGGCCAGTACCGCGACCCGGTGGCCGAGCAACAGGGCTTCGTCGATGTCGTGGGTGATGAACAGGATCGACTTGCGAGTGCTCTCCCAGGTGCGGAGCAGCTCGTTCTGGAGGCCGAGACGAGTCTGCGCGTCGAGTGCGCCGAAGGGCTCGTCCATCAGCAGCACGCTGGGGTCGACGGCATACGCTCGTGCGATGGCGGTGCGCTGTTTCATGCCCCCCGAAAGCTGCTTCGGAAGCTTGTCTGTCGCGTGTCCGAGGCCGACGAGTTCGAGGTACTTCGTCGAGATCTCGCGACGCTGCGCCTTCGGTACTTTCTTCAGCTTCAGGCCGTACTCGACGTTCTCTCGAACGGTCATCCATGGGAAGAGCGCATACTGCTGGAACACGACGCCACGCTTCGGGTCCGTGCGCACGACGGGCTTGCCGTCGAACGTGACCTGACCTTCGGTCGGTCGCATGAGACCAGCCGCGAGGTTGAGGACCGTGGTCTTGCCGCACCCGGAAGGACCGACGGCGACGAGGATTTCGCCTTCCCGGATGTCGAGCGTGAGGTCCTGGAGCGCCGCGGGGATGTCGGGGTTGTCGCTGAAACGGACGGTGACGTTGTCCAGGGTGAGGATCGGTGCGCTGCTCATCGTTCTTCACGCTCCTGCCAGTGAGTGAGCTTGTGGTCGAGGTAGAGGATGACCCGGTCCATCAGCAATCCGATGAGGCCGATGACGATGATTCCCAGGAGGACGCGGGCGAGGTCTCGAAACTGACCGGATTGGATGATCAGGAATCCGAGTCCTTCCGAGGACGCGATGAGCTCAGCGGCCACAAGCGTTGACCACGCCGCTGCGAGGCCGAGGCGCATCCCCACGAATATGAACGGGATTGTCGCGGGGATCGCGATGTCGAGGAAAATGTCGAGGTCTTTCGCGCCGAGGACCCGGCCCGCTCGAATGAGGGTCGCGTCGATGGAGCGCATGCCTCCGTAGACGCTGATCACGATGGTCAGGAACGCGGAGAACCAGATGAGGAAGTACTTAGCCGGCTCACCTATGCCGAGGTACACGATGACCAGCGGGATGATCGCGATGGGCGGGATGACCCGGAAGAACTGAATCCAGGGCTCTGCGAGGCCTCGGACGATGCGGTACCACCCCAGGAGCAGTCCAACGGGGATGGCGGTGACCACACCGATGGCGAAGCCGACGAACACCCGCTGCAAACTCGCCCATGTGTTCTTCCAGAGGCTGCCGTTCAGCAGGTCCTCCCAGAATGCCGC
>Ga0233365_1000991_pt1 | contig 12623 bp, 13 predicted proteins | sample ElkDunMinimDraft_27_FD_191535 | JGI IMG/M metagenome (GOLD analysis project Ga0233365, IMG submission 191535) | Fecal eukaryotic communites from dung pellets of Tule Elk in California, USA - Elk Dung C36 | ecosystem: Host-associated > Mammals > Digestive system > Large intestine > Fecal | place... | reverse complement strand
GAGGTGCTGGCTCTGGTGGGCGACCCGGCCTTCCGCCGCGATTTCACTGCCGAATACGCCGCGAAAGGCGCGACGAATGGCGCCAACGGGCTTGAGGGGCAGATCGTTATCGACCTGGGCGACGATCCCCAACTCGCCCCCTGCCTGAACCGCACACTGGCCGACATTGCCGCCGAAACGGGGGGCGACGTGGTGGAGGTCATGCTCGACCTCGCCACCCGTTCCGGCCTGGCGCTGCAACTGCGCTCTCCGCAGATTTCCTCCACCGATCCGGCGCAGGCCGTGCGGCTGTTCTCCCACTACGCGACTGTGCTGGGCGGCTCTGACGGCGGGGCGCACACCAAGTCCTTCGGCATGGGCCACGCCCCTACGGACCTGCTGATCTGGCTGGTGCGCGAGGAACGCCTGATGACGCTGGAGGACATGCATTTCCACCTCTCGCTGAAAGTGGCGAATGCGCTGCGGATAGACCGGCGCGGCGCCGTGCTGCCGGGGTTCTCCGCCGATCTGCTGATCTATGATCTTGATGCGCTTTACTTCGACACGACCCGCTATGAAATCGTCCACGACATGCCCGGCGGCGACTGGCGGCGGCGCGGGCGTGCGGGCGGATATGACTATGTGCTGGTCAACGGCGTGGTCACGCATCGCAGCGATCGCCCGACCGGAGAGGTTCCCGGCCATCTGGTCAGGCCTTTTGCAAACGACGACCAGTCCTTCGCCGAAGCGGCGGAGTAATAGAGCGTAGACCTGCGCACCTCACCTCGCGAATATTTGTCGGATCATACCCGTCATGCTACCTATTCTTTAGAAACTCATGGCATCGCTCACGGGGGCAAGGTGTATGGGACGGTTTCGAAACACCTTTATCCTTGGCACAGCGGCGCTTGTTCTTGCCAGTTCCTCGCCCGCCCAGCGCATATTGCCAAGCGCCCTCGCCGCGCTTGATCCCAGCCGACTGGCGGAGCTTTTCTGCGGCGCGCCGAAAATGGGGCAGGCTCTAAGGCGTGAACTGATCATGGCTTCGGCCATCGCGGCGCCGGCGAGCCAGGTTCAACCGATCCCGCTCTATCCCGATCTGGCGACCTCGCCTTTCAGGGTGACGACGAACCACCCCGATGCGCAGCGCTATTTCAGCCAGGGCCTGCTGCTGACCTATGGCTTCAACCATGCCGGTGCCGTGCGCTCATTCCGTGAGGCGCAGCGGCTGGATTCCGGCTGCGCCATGTGCTGGTGGGGAGAGGCCGTCGCCCTTGGTCCCAATATCAACGCCCCGATGGACGAACGCGACCGGGCCGCCGCGCTGGCGGCGATGGACCGCGCCATGGCGCTGCGTGGGCAGGCGCGTCCGCACGAGAAGGCGCTGATCGAGGCGGCGGCCCAGCGCTATTCGCGCGATGCCAGCACCGATCGCGCCGCGCTGGACGCCGCCTATGCCGACGCGATGCTGGCCGTCGCCCGCCAGTTTCCGGATAACACCGACATCGCCGTGCTCGCCGCTGAAGCCGCGATGGACACGACGCCCTGGAACTATTGGGAGGCCGACAAGCGCACCTCCATAGGCCGGAGCGGCGAAGCGGTTCGCCTTGTGGAGGCCGGGCTGGAACGCGATCCCGCGCACGTGCAGGCGGCGCATCTCTACATCCATCTGCTGGAAGCCAGCGACCCCAAGCGCGCTGAGGCGGCGGCAGACCGGCTTGCCTCCCCGCTGGCGCCAAGCGCCGGGCACCTCGTCCATATGCCCGGCCATATCTTTGCGCGGCTGGGGCGCCATGCGGATTCGATCCGGGTGAATGTCGCCGCTGCCCGCGCAGACGAAGAATTCATCCGCAGTGCGGGCGATCAAAGCCTCGTGCGGTATGGATACTATCCGCACAACATCCACTTCATCGTTACCTCTGCGCAAATGGCCGGGGACATGGCCACGGCCATAGGGGAAGCGCGCCGCCTGCGGACCGTGCTCGATCCCGCCACCTCGGCCAGGATCGCATGGATTCAGGCGATTGATGCGGCGCCCTATCTCGCGCTTGCCCAGTTCGCAGAGCCCAGCATGATCCTTGCCATGCCGGAGCCGGACGCACGCCTGCCCTATGCGGAGGCGATCCGGCACTATTCGCGCGCAGTTGCCTACGCCCAACTCCGCGATCCAAAAGGCTTCGACCGCGAACTGGCTGACCTAGCCGCGCTGAAAGGCTCAGGCGTCTTTACCGATATGGTCGAGCAGGGCGTGCCGGTGCCCGATCTTCTCACCCTTGCAGAGGCCGTGGCGCGCGGTCGCCTTGCCATGGCGCAGGGCCGTTACGATGAGGCGGCGAAGCACTATCGGCAGGCCATCGCTGTGGAACAGCGCCTGCCCTATCAGGAGCCGCCCTATTGGTACTACCCGGTCAACCAGTCGCTGGGGGCTGCACTGTATCAAGGCAAACGCTATGCCGAAGCCGCCGAGGCCTTCCGCGCCGCGCTGGTGCAGACGCCGAACAACGGATGGGCGCTCTACGGACTGATGCGCAGCGAAACGGCATTGGGGCATGCGCCGGAAGCAGCGGCGGCACAGCAAGCCTTGACGAAAGCATGGCTGGGAGACCCCCGCTGGCTCCGCATGGACAGGCTTTGACGCTCCACATCAGACGCAAGACCCACCCTTAGTGCAATTGCCTTGCGTCCCACCGGCCGGGGATGCCAGAGAAGCCTCATGCAGTCCCACACCCGCGCGATGATCGCCGCTTCCGCTCATGCTGTCATTACAGGCAAGAAAGTCGCCGGCATTTACGACCATGCCGCGGCGCGCCATCTGCGGATCGCGGCGGAGTACCGGCTGGGCCGCGTACAGGGCATCGATGCCGATCGGTCGGCCAAATTCGGCGGCACCCTGCCCGAGCTGTTTGACGAGGCCGACAAGGTCTTCGTATCGCTTGAGGCCCATGGCTCCACCGCCCGCGGGTATGACCGGGCCTCAGGCGGCTTCTATGCCGCCGAAGTGGGCGACCGGGTCGTGCAGATCTACGATTACGCCCAGAGCACCTGGTTCTCGTTCGACGTTCAGGTGGCCTGAACGCTCAGGCGTTACGGTCGCTGCGCCAGGGCTCATCATAGTGAATCCGCACGGCCACCTGCGACACGGCATGCCACGCATGTCCAAGGCGCCGCAGCGCGAGCAGCCAGCGCGGCGCCTCGGCTTTCTGACGGTGCAAAGGTGGGCAATCCAATGCCCCGGTGGCGTGTTCCATACGTCCTCGCTTTCGGCCTTCATCTAGCGCCGAGAAACGGGAAGGCCCAGAAACAGTCAGGTACAATTCCGACGAACTGTATGGATAATGTTGGCCATACACTTTACACCTACGCACCATGGCTGACGAGAAAACCACCCGAACCGAGGAACTGATGAATGCGATCCGGGCGCGGATCGCCAACCGGGCGCTGGCAGCCGGGGATCGCCTGCCATCGGTGCGGCGTTTTGCCGATACGATGGGCGTGTCACCGTCCACGGTGGTGGAAGCCTACAACCGCCTTGAGGCCGAAGGGGTTATCCGGGCACGGCGCGGCGCGGGGTTTTATGTAACGGGGGCGGACCTGCCGCCGATGGCCCTCGCCGAGATGGGCCCGGTTCTCGAACGCGACGTGGATCCTTTCTGGGTATCGCGCCAGTCGCTCGATGCCGATGCTTCCACGTTGAAGCCGGGCTGCGGATGGCTGCCGGCAGACTGGATGCCGAACGCGGCGCTTCGCAAGGCCTTGCGCACGCTCAGCCGCGCGGATGACACAGTGCTGTCCCATTACGGCAGCACGCGCGGGTCACTGGCCTTGCGCCGCCTGCTGCTTGCCCGGCTTGCCGATGAGGGCATCCCGGCAACGGTCGATCAGATCATCCTGACGGCATCGGGAACGCAGGCGATTGACCTGATCTGCCGCCTGCTGCTGCAGCCCGGCGATACCGTGCTGATCGATGATCCCTGCTACTTCAATTTCCAGCTGCTGCTGCGGGCGCATCAGGTGAAGATCGTCGGCATCCCGTTCACGCCCGTGGGGCCGGACACCGCCGCTTTCGAGCAGGCCCTGATCGACCACCGCCCGCGCCTCTACATCACCAATTCCGCGCTGCATAACCCCACCGGGGCGACCCTCTCGCCCCAGACCGCGCACCGCGTACTGGCGGCAGCGGCGGCCCACGGGCTGACGATTATCGAGGATGAAATCTTTGCCGATTTCGAACCCGAAATGTCGCCGCGCCTTGCCGCGCTGGATGGGCTGAATCGCGTCATCCGGATCGGCAGCTTTTCCAAGGCGCTCTCCGGCTCCGTCCGCTGCGGCTATATTGCCGCGCGGCCAGACTGGATCGATGGACTGGTCGATCTTCAGGTCGCCACAAGCTTTGGCGGCCCCAGCCATCTGGCGACGGAACTGATCGCCGGCGTGCTTTCGGGCGGCAGCTACCGCAAGCACATGGATGAGGTGCGCCAGCGGCTGGTCCGCGTGCGCAAGCAGGCGATAGACCGGCTGGGAAGGCTTGGCCTCACGCCCTGGATCATCCCGCGCGGCGGCTTTTACCTGTGGTGCCGCCTGCCCGAAGGCCTCGATTCCACCCTGATCGCGCAGCGCTGCATGGCGGAAAACGTCGTCGTCGCGCCGGGCAACGTGTTCAGCGTTTCGCAGACGGCAAAGTCCTTCATGCGCTTCAACGTTGCCCAGCTGGACGACGAGCGGATATTCTCGGTCCTGAAGAAGGCCATGCGCGAACAGGCCCCCGGCTGAATTCAGTCCACGAACGAGCGCTCAATGACGAAATCGCCCGGCGCCGCGTTTGAGCCTTCCTTGAAGCCCAGTTCCTCGAACCGGTGCTTCAGTTCACGGATCATCGCCATGCTGCCGCACAGCATGATCCGGTCGGTTTCCGGATCGAGATGCGCCGGTCCTTCCAGCGGGTGCGCGAACATCCGCCCGCTGTCGATCAGCGCGCCGATCCGGCCTGTCGTATGGAAATCCTCGCGCGTGACGGTGGGCAAGTAGCTGAGCTGCAGCAGCGCCTGATCCTGCACCAGCGGATCGCCAGCCAGCTGGCCCTCCAGCGTATCGCGGAAGGCAAGGTCGCTGACCTGCCGCGCGCAGTGGACGACCACGATCTGGCTGAAACGCTCGTAAATGTCAGGATCGCGTATCAGGCTGAGGAAAGGAGCAAGGCCCGTGCCGGTCGACAGCAGGAACAGCCGCTTGCCCGGCAGCAGGGCGTCGGCAACCAGCGTGCCCGTGGGCTTGCGGCCCAGGAAGATGTGATCGCCGGGCTCAATCTTCTGCAAACGCGACGTCAGTGGGCCATCGGGCACCTTGATCGACAGGAATTCCAGCTCTTCGGCCCACGATGGGCTGGCGATGGAATAGGCGCGCAGCACCGGGCGCCCTTCGCTGGGCAGGCCGATCATCACGAACTCGCCCGAACGGAAACGCAGCGACGGCGGGCGGGTGATCGTGAAGCTGAACAGATGCTCGTTCCAGTGATGCACAGAGCGCACTTCCTCGACCGTGAATGAGGCCGAAGGAGCAAGCTTCGCCGTGGCAGCAAGACGGTCACTCATCACTTATTTTACTTCCTTCTCGGTTTTGACGGAAAGCTCGGCAAGGTCGAAGCCGGCCGCGACAAGCTTGGCGGCAGCGGCGCTCATTGCGCGGGCTATGGGTTGGACAGATTCCTTGCGGACCAGCAGGGCCAGCGTTGCGCGGGTACGGTCCGGATCGGCGCTGGCCAGGCCGCGCCATATACCGATAAGAACAGCTTCGTCCTCAATAATGTGCGGATGTTCGATCGGCGCGACGGCAAGCTTTTCCAGCGCATCGCGATTTATCAGGGCCATCGCGATATGAAAGTCCGGCATGGCCGGCAGCGCGCCCATCCGCGAAAAGGCGTTGGCCATGGCCTGAGGCGGACAGGTGCGCTGCGACGCTGCGCGCGCCCAGCCCCGCATGGCCCACAGCATGAACCGGCCGCTGTTGCAGAGGCTTTCTACCGGCCGGTCGACAAATGCGTACATCGATTACTCCGTGTTCGTATTCGGGAAAAGCGCCGTTCAGGCCATGCGTTCCGGGGCCGTATGCCCGGTTAAGTGCAGGTTCTGGCTGTAGAATTTCATGTCGCCTGTCTCACACCAAAGCATGCCGTCACCGGAAAACGTCGCGCCCCTCATAGGCCACGATTTTTTCAATTGCAAATGACTCGCAATATCTGACTATAGGGTTGCGGAGCGCAGAGGCACATCCGAGATGGCCAGCGCGCGCCTTCAGCCGCGCCGCTGGCAGATGCTGCCTTCCGCCCAAGGAGTATCGTTTCACTAGAGGCAGATACCGCACTCTATCGGCTGAACTTGCGGCACTTTCCAATTCCATGGCGCCCGGACAAAGCGTAGTATTGGCTGCGATCGGTCACAGCATTGCGGGGGCTCATCATGCGCCGGACCCTACTGATCTGCCTCTTCGTAACGGCAACGGCTGCGGCCTGTTCCAAACCGGCCCCCGCCCCCGAAAAGGCGGAAACGGCCGGAGATACTACGCCGACCGAGCTGGCGGGATTGCCAGAGGAGTTGCGGGGCCGTGTCGACAAGGCTTTCACCGGCGATCTGGACGGCCTGATAGAACGGCGCATCATCCGGGCTGGCGTGCCGTTCAATCGGACCTTCTACTTCATAGACAAGGGCCAGCCGCGCGGTCTTTCCTATGAATACATGACGCTGTTCGAGCAGAAGCTGAACGAAAAGCTGAACAGCGGCCCGCTGAAGGTCAATGTCGTGCTGCTACCGATGCCGCGCGACGCTTTGCTGCCGGCCCTGCGCGAGGGCAAAGTCGATCTTGTCGCTGCACAATTGACCGTAACGCCCGAACGGAAAAAGCTGGTCGATTTCACTATGCCAACCCGCACCGGGATCAGCGAAGTGGTCGTCACCGGGCCGGGATCGCCCATGCTGGCAAGCCTTGACGACCTTTCCGGCAAGCGGCTCTTCGTGCGCCGCAGTTCCAGCTATCACGACAGCATCGAAGCGCTCAACCGGCAGCTCAAGGCGAAAGGCAAGGCCCCGGTCGAAATCGACGAGGCGCCGGAATCGCTTGAGGATGACGATCTGCTGGAAATGGTGAATGCCGGGCTGGTGCCGGCCATTGTAGTCGATGATTTTCTGGCGAATTACTGGAAGCAGGTCTTTCCCAAGCTGGAGATTCATCAGGGTCTGGCCCTTCGCCGCAATGGCAACCTCGCCGTCGCCATCCGCAAGAACAGCCCGAAGCTTGCCGCCGAACTCAACAGCTTTATCGGTGAATACGGCCTCGATTCCGTGACTGGCCGGGTCATCAATCAGCGCTACCTGCAGAACGCGGACTATGTGACCAGCGCGGCCTCTGCGGCAGAGCGGGACAAGTTCCTGCAACTGGTGGAGCTGTTCCAGAAATACGGCGATCAATACAGCTTCGATTACCTGCTGATGGCGGCGCAGGGCTATCAGGAATCGCATCTCGACCAGAATGCGAAGAGCCATGTCGGGGCGATTGGCGTGATGCAGCTGATGCCCGAAACAGGCAGCGAGCAGGCCGTGGGAGACATTCACCAGATCGAACCCAATATCCACGCCGGGGTAAAATACATGCGCTTCATGCGCGATCGCTATTTTGAGGGCGAGCCGATGTCCGCGCTGGACAAGGGGCTGTTCACCTTCGCTTCCTACAATGCCGGCCCGGGCCGCATCCGGCAGCTTCGGCGCGAGGCTGCCGAACGCGGGCTCAATCCCAATGTCTGGTTCGGCAATGTCGATCGCGTCGCCTCTGAACGCATCGGGCGCGAGACGGTCGACTATGTCAGCAACATCTACAAATATTACATCGCCTACCGGCTGATCGTTGCCGACCGGGAACGGCGGGCCGCGGCCCGCGCCGCGCTTGCCAAGCGCGCGAAGTAGCGCGCTTGGGGCACGTTGGCTTTCAAGGCAGCATACGGGGGCGGCGCTTCAGATGCCTGCCGCCGCCCTGCTCCACCTGATTACTGCGTGAGTTGCCCCTTGGGCGTCACTATGCGCACGACGACGCGGCGCGCCTCGTCATTGCTGGTCGGCACCGCTTCGCCGGGTGCAGTCGTGCCTTCGCCCATGGCCGATGGCGACAGCACGCGGCCCGGCTGGATTGCTCCCGTCTGGCGCAGGTAGTTGTTCACTGCGCTCGCGCGCTGCTGACTCAGGCGCTCATTCGCCTCGGCATTGCCGCGCGGGTCGGCAAAACCCAGGATCGATATGCGATAGTTGCCATAAGTCGGCGCCTTCTGCGCCAGCGCGCGCAATTCGCCCTTGTACTGATCGGCAACCTTTGCGCTTCCGGACGGGAAATAGACCGTCGCCTCGTCGCGGATTTCATACTCCTGCCCATCGATTATCGCCTTGCGCAGCTCTGCGAATTCGGCGGTCGTGCCACCCTTTGCAGCAATGGCGGCGCGCCAGTCGCGCTCCTTGAACTGGATTTCGTTCGCCGTGACGGCACTGCCCTGCTGATCGCCTTCAACCGTGAAGATCAGCCCGGGGATGAGGCTTTTGGCATCACGGGTTTCCTTACGGACAAGGCCCTTCATCTCCTGGATCTTGGTCGTAGGCGTCATGACGACCGTCAGGGGCCCCTCTCGGGTACGCGCATTGATTCCGCTGTTGTTGACCGAAACGATTACGGCTTCCTTTTTCACCGGTTCGGCGAAGGCGGATGTCGAGGCCATGAGGGAAACCGAAAGTACCGCGAGGATATGCTTTCTGATGTGCATGACACGTCTCCAATGCAGGGCGCAGCATGCCAGTATATTATTAGAAATATTCCATTTTGGTATCGGTGAATCTACTCAAGAGCGCGCCATATGCCCGATAACGACCGACCTGTTTTCAAGGGTTACACTGCCGCTGCTCGCGAACCATCGCTCCCGTCGTCGGATTGATTAGACAAGAGCTAAAAAGAGGCAGAAACTGCGCGCGCTTGATAGGGTAAGAGCAGCCGAGGTGGAGAGACTATTTCGTCTGCTCCCCAACCATGAATCGAAATCATCATGCCCAGTTACAGATTGGTCGTCGATCTTGGTTCCAGCGGACCATGTCGGTCATTGTGCGTGAACCTGAACAATCGCGATGAGGCATTTTCGGCCGCGCAACGCTATGGTCGCCCCGCCCAGCTTTGGGATGAAGGCGGCAGGCTGTGCAGCATCACCCAATCCGGCGGAATGTGGATCATATCGAAATAGCAGCGCCTCTGCTCAAGCGGCGGGCAGCGATGGGCTCACTTGAACCGGGCCAGCAGGTCATCAAACACGGAGTCATCCACGGGCTGGTACAGCCTGTCGATGCCTGTCCTGAAAACCAGGGTGTCTTCCGTCACCAATCCTGCCGAAGACCTCTTCCGGCGCAGGGATGCGGGGCATTTCATCTTCATTTTCAGTTGGCCCTGCGTGTTCTTCATGGCTAATTTCATCCCTCAACGCGCCTGGGCGTATCGCGTTCCCGTTAGCGAAATTTGCCGGGGCGCACGGGCAGGACGAATTCGCGAACGGAGGATCAGCGCAGTTGGCTGTCCTTGCTTCCGCGCCGGTTCATGCCGGAAAAGCTCGGGCGTTTGTCACGCGCTGACTGGCACGGCACACATGTGCGTGCGCCGGGCAGTGCGCGGCGGCGCGCTTCGGGGATAGGCTCGCCGCACTCCTCGCATTCCTTGGTGCCATCGCCCGAAGGCATCCGCGCACGCGCGCTTGCCAAAGCGTCCTTCACGCTGTCTTCGATCTGATCCTGAACGGCGCCGTCTGGCGCCCAGCCATTGGCCATGCCTGATCGCTCCCGCACTGTGGTTGCTACTCTGATGATATAGGAACGAGGCGCGCCATGTCATCGGGCAGCGCCACCAAACCGCCGCCCGCCTCGGGGGAACCCGCTGCACGCAGGCCGGTTGGTAGACTGTTGCGGCCTGCTTGCCGCTCCAGGAGATCAAAGCATGCAGAAGCGCTATATCCTTGGCGGAGCAGTCATTTTGGCAGCCATCGTCGCCGTTATCCTGTTCCTGGCCCCGACCGCGGTCGATCCCGATGCCCACCGGCTGCCCGACGATACGACCGGCCCCGGCCAGGAAGGCATGACGGCCACGGGCACGCCGTCCACGGCCGCTGCAGACCCGCAGGCAAGCCCTGCTCCGGGTGAAGTAACCGTCACGCCGTAATCCAGACTAAACCCGGCGCGCTGTTACCGGATCGGGGGAACAGCCCTCCCAGTGCATCGTTCGGGTTCGTAGCTGCCATCGCAGCGAAACAATAAAGGACGCACCATGACGCAGGCATCAGCACTATTCGATACCCACGCCGAAGCGGAACGAGCCGTATCGGAACTGCGGACGCTTGGCGTGGCCGACAGCGATCTGTCCATCATCGCCCACCACGACGGCACCACGACGACCCGTGCCGGCGACGGTGAAGTTACCGACGAGCATCATCGCAGCGTGATCCGCGGCATCCTGGGCGGCGGAGCCCTGGGTGCCGGGCTTGGCGTTGCAGCCCTTGCGATCCCGGGCGTGGGCCCTCTCGCCGCAGCAGGCGCCATCGCGGCCACTGCTGTACCGGAAGCCATTGGCATCGGCGCCGCACTGGGTGCGATCGGCGGAACCCTTAACGAAGTGCTGACAAAGCACGGCGTCAGCAAGGACGACGCGGAATACTATGGCGCCAAGCTGAAGACCGGCGGCGTTCTCGTCACCGTTGCCGATGCGGGCCTTGACGCGCAGCATGTGCGCGAAGTGCTGTATCGCAATGGCGGGCATAATGCCGCTCAAGCCCGCACGCCGTTGATCTAGGACCAAACGGGGGGCACTGTCCCCCCGTTTCCCTGCCGGGTTAAACGCGGGCTGCCGCAAGGGCTGTGTGGAGGTACGAGCCATTCAATTTGTCGAACTGATCTGGCCCATTGTCGGCGCAGTAGTCGCCGGCGGCCTGATAGGGGCAGAACGGGAATTTCGCGCCAGCCCCGCCGGTTTCCGCACCCACGTGCTTGTCGCCCTTTCGTCTGCCCTGCTCATGCTGGGCGCCGTGCATCAGGTGCAATGGCTGACAGACACCCCGGATGAGATCATCCGCATCGATCCCGTCCGCATGGCCCACGGTATTTTGACCGGCATCGGCTTTCTGTGCGGCGGGGTGATCTTCCGCGAAGGGGTGACAGTCAGGGGCCTGACGACTGCCGCGTCACTCTGGACCACGGCCGCACTGGGCACCCTGTTCGGGGTCGGCTTCTACTCCCTGGCGATTGGCGGCACGCTGGCCGCGGTGATCGTGCTGGCCGCATCGAATTTTACCGAGCGAGTGCTACCCCAGAAGAAGATTGCGGAACTCAACATCTGCTACCAGCGCTCAATCGAAAACGGCTATGCCTATTTCATCGCGTTTCTGGCCCGGCACGGTGTTCGGGAACTGGCCGTTTCGGAAAAGGTCAGCGCAGAGTTCTATCACCTGGAAGCAACCATTTCCTGGAAGAAAGACGAAAGCGACCGCGCCCTGGTCGATGCCTTGCGCGACGATCCCAAGGTCATCAGCTTCGAACTGATCCGGCATTAGGGGATCCGCCCCGCGCATAAGCGAAAGGCCGCCCCTTTCGGAACGGCCTTTCCATTGTCTACCGACGCGGACAGCTCAGACGAGCCGGACCCCCGCGGTGGAGGTCATGCTCAGAATTGATACCGCGTGCGGTGCGTGACAATGAGACATTCGACCACCTCCTTTCCGTTGTTGGACACAGCCCAAGAGTGGGGGACAATCCGGGCGTTTCAAGGGCCCGGCCCGGCAATGCGCGCCGAACCGTGCGGCTGGGCGAGCGCCGCTGGCCCCTCGCCCCACTCCCCGCAAAAATATCTCGCCTCACCTTGCAACCTTTGGCGGTGTGGTCGGTTTGTTGGCTGTTCAGGTCGCCGGCTGGCCCTGCGGTCTCCTCACCCCCCCGGAGACCCCAACCCGGCTCGATCTCTGCTTACCCCAAGCGCCGGCGACCTGAACGACTTTCGAATATGCGATGACAGCGTTCAATCCGCGATTTTGTGCGTGAAGCGATAGCTTGCCTGCGCAAAATTTGCCGTGCGGAAAAAGTTGTGAGCGTTCTTGAGATCAATATCGCTCATCACTTCGATCAGTTCGCATCCCGCCGCCGTGAGCGACGCCTGAGCTTCAGCAAGCAGCTGCGTTCCCAGTCCGCGCCGACGATGGCCCTGATCCACGACCAGCACGGTTATTCGGCCCACGGGCCCGCGATGGGGCGTGGGCAGGATGGCCCAGCCAACGCACCCCACCAGCGTGCCGGCTTCGGCAACACAGAGGCCTCCCTTGGCCTTGCGCAGGTCAGCCAGGTTGCGGGCAACCTGCTCTCCACTGATCTTGATGCCGCTGAGTTGCCCCAGCAGCTTCGCGAGCGCGTCCGCGTCCGCCGGCCGCGCGGACCGGATCGATAGAGCCGGCTCGGCGGGCGCTTCCTTCGGCTTGGGCTTGGCCGGTGTGTTGCGCGGTGGCGCCGGTGAGCTTTGCTTTTTCGCGACCCTTGGCGCTTCGGCACGGCGCGGCGCTTCGGCGCGGCTGGGCGAAGACTTGGCAGCCGCCTTTCGCGCCG
>Ga0233365_1000989_pt1 | contig 12654 bp, 11 predicted proteins | sample ElkDunMinimDraft_27_FD_191535 | JGI IMG/M metagenome (GOLD analysis project Ga0233365, IMG submission 191535) | Fecal eukaryotic communites from dung pellets of Tule Elk in California, USA - Elk Dung C36 | ecosystem: Host-associated > Mammals > Digestive system > Large intestine > Fecal | place... | reverse complement strand
GGCGGCGGTATCACCGTGGGTCGCCGCTCCGATGCTGGCTCTGATCGTGGTCTTCGGGATTCTGGTCGTGACTGCCACTCCGGTCAACAAGGTCCCCGAACGGCTGGCCGGCGTGTGGCGCCTGGCGACCGGCCGCACCGGCGGTGAGGCCGCGCCGTTCGATGACGACCAGGATCTTGAGGAAGAGGAGGAGGAACCGGTCAAACGTCGGCGCCCCTCCCGGCGGCGACAGGGCGCCATGATGGAGGAGGGTGAGTCGCCCGACGAGGTCGACGAACCCGAACCGGTGCACCGTGCCACGGCTCCGCTGCCCCGGCTCAAGCCCGAAGAGGTGCCCGACCGGCGGCCGCCCCAGCACTCGCCGTCGCCGAAGAAGACCAAGCAGCCGATGCTGCCCGAAAGCGGCGAATACCAGCTTCCGCCCGCCGATCTGCTGTCAGCCGGTGCGGCGGCCAAGAAGCGCAGCAAGGCCAACGACGTCGTCATCGCCGCTCTTCAAGAGGTCTTCGAACAGTTCAACGTGGACGCGGCGGTCACCGGATTCACACGTGGCCCGACGGTCACCCGCTACGAGGTCGAGCTGGGGCCTGCGGTCAAGGTCGAGCGCATCACACAGCTGTCGCGCAACATCGCCTACGCCGTCAAGAGTCCCGACGTGCGGATTCTGAGCCCGATTCCCGGTAAGAGCGCGGTCGGCGTCGAGATTCCCAACACCGACCGTGAGGACGTCGCGCTCGGTGACGTGCTGCGGTCGCGGACCGCCACCGCCGACCGGCACCCGATGATCGTCGGGCTGGGCAAGGACATCGAGGGCGGATTCGTCGTCGCCAACCTGGCGAAGATGCCGCACGTGCTGGTAGCCGGAGCCACGGGCTCGGGGAAATCGAGCTGTATAAACACCTTGTTGGTGTCCATTTTGTCTCGTGCTACGCCCGACGAGGTGCGGCTGCTGCTGATCGACCCCAAGCGCGTCGAGTTGACCGTCTACGAGGGCATCCCTCACCTGGTCAACCCGATCGTGACCAACCCGAAGAAGGCGTCCGACGCTCTTCAATGGGTGGTCAAGGAAATGGACATGCGCTACGAGGACCTGGCGGCCGCGGGAGTGCGTCATATCGACGACTTCAACCGGAAGGTCCGCGCGGGAAAGATCAAACCGCCGCCGGGTTCCGAGCGCGTCTACCGGCCCTACCCCTATCTGCTGGTCATCGTCGACGAGCTCGCCGACCTCATGATGGTCGCGCCGCGAGACGTCGAGGACGCGATCGTGCGCATCACCCAGTTGGCGCGCGCCGCCGGAATCCACCTGGTCCTGGCGACCCAGCGGCCCTCGGTGGACGTCGTCACCGGATTGATCAAGGCCAACGTGCCGTCACGGCTGGCGTTCTCGACCTCGTCGCTGGCCGACTCCCGAGTCATCATCGACCAACCGGGGGCCGAGAAGCTGATCGGGCGCGGAGACGGCCTGTTCCTGCCCATGGGAGCGAGCAAGCCGCAGCGTGTCCAAGGCGCCTGGGTCACCGACAGCGAGATCGAGCGCATCGTCGAGTTCACCAAGGAACAGCGCGAACCGGAGTTCGCCGAGGACGTGCTCACCGTCGCCACCACCAGCAAGAAGAAAGCCGACGAGGACATCGGTGAAGACCTCGACGTGTTGCTTCAGGCCGTGGAGCAGGTCGTGACGAGTCAGTTCGGCTCCACCTCGATGTTGCAGCGCAAGTTGAGGGTGGGCTTCGCCAAGGCCGGTCGACTCATGGACCTGATGGAAAGCCGGGGCGTCGTCGGGCCCTCGGAGGGAACCAAGGCGCGTGAGGTGCTGGTCAAACCCGATGATCTCGACGGAATCCTGGCCGGTATCAGAGGCGAGGGGTGATGTCGGCACCCGCGAAGCTCAGCCGGTCGCGGGCACGGGTTCCAACGCGGCGGCTCCGAAGGAGACGCTGAACCGAGCGCACCAGATGGACACACTGTCGACCTTGTCGAGGTCCACGTCGGCCGGTACCTCGTACACCTGGTCGCCGAGGTTGCCCTTCAGGACGCCGAGTTCGGTGTGATAGCCGTCGTCGAAGACGAACCAGTCATCCGGATCGACGGGCTGGTCGGTCAACCACACGCGTAGATCCGGTCCGTTCGAGGTGTCCAGCCCGGCGATCGACAACACGACCGATCCGTCGGGTCGCTCGATCAACTGCGCGCTTCCACTGGTGGAGTGCTCCTGCGACACGAACTCACCTTCGGCCAGCAGCCTCGGGCCGGGGGGAGTGGACGCACTCGGTTGGCCGGGATCCGACTCGACGACCTGCGGCAACTCCTCCTGAACCCGAGTGTCGATCCAGAGTTTCCACGGCTGGAACAGGTACAACCCGAACACGGCACCGGCCACCAGCAACACAGTCAACGACCAGACCAAGGGCGAAAGCAGCAGGCGTCGCATGACGATCAGTATCCAGAAGCCGTCAACTTCGAGGGGCCGACGCCCGAAGTTCACCGGCCGGCAACCCGGTCTCACCACCTGTCACCACGCCGACCTGTCGGCGGCTCAGGGACGGTGGGTACGCTCTAGTCGTGTCTGATGCGCCGTCCATGCTGCCCAAACGCCGTGTTGCTCTGTTGACCTTGGGCTGTGCCCGCAACGAGGTCGATTCGGAGGAGTTGGCCGCCCGCTTGGCCGAGGGCGGATGGGAAGTCACCGACGACGGCGAATCCGCCGACGTGGTGATGGTGAACACCTGCGGGTTCATCGAAACCGCCAAACAGGACTCGATCGACACCCTGCTGGCCGCCTCCGACACCGGAGCCAAGGTCGTCGCCGCCGGGTGTATGGCCGAGCGTTACGGCAAGGAACTGGCCGACAGCCTGCCCGAGGCCAACGCGGTACTCGGTTTCGACAGCTACCCCGACATCGCGGCGCGCCTCGACGCGGTGGCTCGCGGTGAAGCCGTCGAATCGCACACCCCGCAGGACCGCCGCAAACTGCTGCCGCTGAGCCCGGTCGAGCGCCCGGCGGTCGCCCAGTCGATTCCCGGCCACGGCACCGACTCCGACGAGGGTGTGCCCGCGCACCTGAACGTGCTGCGCCGTCGGCTCACCACCGGCCCGGTGGCCAACGTCAAGATCGCCAGCGGTTGCGATCGGCGCTGCGCGTTCTGCGCGATCCCGACGTTCCGGGGTGCCTTCGTCTCCCGACCGGCCGACGAGGTGCTGGCCGAGGTGCGTTGGCTGGCCGGCGAGGGCGTCCGCGAGATCACGTTGGTGAGTGAGAACACCACCTCCTACGGCAAGGACCTGGGCGACCAGTCGCTCCTGGACCAGCTGGTCGTGGACCTGGCCGCCGTCGAGGGCATCGACCGGGTCCGGCTGTCGTACCTGCAACCGGCCGAACTGCGTCCCTCGCTGATCAAGACGATCGCGAACACCCCCGGGGTCGCCCCCTACTTCGACCTGTCGTTCCAGCACTCCAGCCGTGATCTGCTGCGTCGCATGCGCCGGTTCGGCTCCACCGAGGGATTCCTCGACCTGCTGAAGACCATTCGCGACCTGGAACCCGAGGCCGGTGCCCGCACCAACATCATCGTGGGTTTCCCCGGCGAGACCGAGGCCGACGTCGCCGAACTCGACCGGTTCCTGTCGGAGGCCCGGCTCGACGCCATCGGTGTGTTCGCCTACTCCGATGAGGACGGCACCGAGGGCGCCGACCTGGACGGTCACGTCGACCCCGACGTCATCGCGCAGCGGTACGAGCACTTCAGCGTCCTGGCCGACGAGCTGTGCGACCAGCGGGCGAGCGAGCGCATCGGCCAGACCGTCTCGGTCCTGGTCGACACCGTCGACGACGACGGAGTCGACGGCCGTGCCGCCCACCAGGCTCCCGAGGTCGACGGCAGCACCGCGTTGATCGGCGAAGTGGGAGACCTGGCACCGGGCGACCTGGTGACCGCCAAGGTCGTGGACAGCATCGGCGTGGACCTGGTAGCCGAGGTCATCTCGGTCAGAGAGCGCTGAAGCGTGTCCCAACAGGTATCGGCGGGAAACCGGCACCCCCCGTCGGTATACAACGTCGCGAATGCCCTGACCCTGGCGCGACTCGCGTTGATCCCGCTGTTCGTGTGGGCGGTCGTCGAATCGGGGATGGCGGATTCGCAGTGGCGCATGATCGCCGCCGGAATCTTCATGCTGGCCTCGGCGACGGATTTCGTCGACGGCTGGCTGGCGCGCCGACACGGACTCATCACGACCTTCGGCAAGATCGCCGACCCCATCGCCGACAAGGCGCTGACCGGCACCGCGCTGGTGCTCCTGTCCGTGGTGGGACAGCTTCCCTGGTGGGTGACCGGGGTCATCCTGGTCCGCGAAATCGGCATCACGGTGCTGAGGTTCTGGGTCATCCGATTCGGGATCATCGCGGCCAGTCATGGTGGCAAGATCAAGACCGGCCTGCAAATTCTGGCGATCTTCTGGTTCCTGTGGCCGTTCCCGTCGCCCATTGACGCGGTCGGCCCGTGGATCATGGGCGCGGCGTTGCTCGCCACGGTCGTCACGGGCGCGGAGTACGTGATTCAGGTGATCGCGATGCGGCGACTACGGTCGAGGAAGTGACCATGACATCGATGCCCGAAACGACACCGGCTCAACAGGTCATCGACCGGTTGACCGAACGCGGTGAGACCGTGGCCGTCGCCGAGTCGCTGACCGGGGGACTGGTGTCGGCGGCGCTGGTGGTGGTGGCCGGTGCCTCGGCGGTCTTTCACGCCGGAGTGGTGGCGTACACGCCCGAGATGAAGACGGAGTTGATCGATGTGCCCCGCGAGACGATCGACACCTACGGGGTGGTCTCGGCCGAGGTCGCCCGGGCGATGGCCGACGGGGTTCGTCGTCGATGCGGTACCGACTGGGGCATCGGAACCACCGGGGCGGCTGGGCCCGAACCGCACGGTGGGCAGTCCCCGGGCGTGGTGTGGTTGTCGGTGTGTGGTCCCGGTGACATCGAGGACACTCGCCGGTACCGATTCAGTGGTGACCGACAGCACGTGCGTTCGGCGTCGGTGGAGCGCGTATTGCTCCTGCTAGACGGGTTGTCCCGGGAACCGGGCACATCCGATGCAGATTGAACCGGGCAGGTCGGAGTAATCTGGCAGACAACCCGGTTGAAGAGTGTGTGCCCGCGAAAGTCGAACCGGGCAGGTCACGAGACAGGAGAAACCCATGGTGCTGCTGCGTCAGATCATCGGTGAGACGCTGCGAACCCGCAGGCGTGAGCAGCGCCGCACGCTGCGCGATGTCTCGGCCTCGGCCAACGTCAGTCTCGGATATCTCTCGGAGATCGAACGCGGCCAGAAGGAAGCCTCCAGCGAACTGCTCTCCTCGATTTGCGGGGCGCTTGAGGTGTCGCTGTCGGATGTGCTCGGTGAGGTGACCAGCGAGGTCGCCCGCGAGGAACGGCAGCGTGAGGCTGCCGCCCAGCTGTCGCCGGTGTCACTTCTTCCCACCGTGTCACGCTTGGACGACCACCGCAGACCGGTCGAGGAGTCTCGTCACGCGCAGCGTCGCCGCGCTGAGCGAGTCGCTCCGCCGGTGTCATTGGACGCGGCCCGCGCCCGCCGCGCGCGCGGAACCGGACGGGCCACACCGAAGGCCAGCGTAGCCGCCTGAGTCTCGGTTTGACGGTGATGGGGCAACGGTGACTGGGCAAGGCTGGGCCTGACACCTTAAACTCGATTACCAACGCCGCAAAACACTGGAAGGATCTCGAGATGGCCAATCCCTTTGTCAAGGGTTGGAAGTATTTGATGGCGCTGTTCGGTGCCAAGATCGACGAACATGCCGATCCGAAGATCCAGATCCAGCAGGCGATCGAGGAATCACAGCGTCAGCATCAAGCGTTGGTCGGTCAGGCAGCAGCTGTCATCGGAAACCAGCGTCAATTGGAAATGAAGTTGTCACGGACCATGTCGGAGGTGGAGAAGCTTCAGGCTTCCGCCCGACAGGCTCTGGTGTTGGCTGACCGGGCACGGGCTGACGGGGATGAGAAGAAGGCCTCGGAGTACGAGCAGTCGGCTCAGGCCTTCGCCGCGCAGTTGGTTTCGGCTGAACAGTCCATGGAGGACTTGAAGACGCTCCACGATCAGGCCATCAACGCCGCCGAGCAGGCGCGCCAGGCCGTGGAGAACAACTCCATGATGTTGCAGCAGAAGCTGGCCGAGCGCACGAAGTTGCTCAGCCAGCTCGAGCAGGCCAAGATGCAGGAGACGATCGCCACGTCGCTGGAGTCGATGTCCTCGCTGGCCGCGCCGGGCAACGTGCCCAACATGGATGAGATTCGGGACAAGATCGAACGTCGCTACTCCACCGCGATGGGCCGGGCCGACCTGGCCAGCAACTCGGTGGAGGGACGCATGATGGAAGTCCAGAAGTCCACTGTTGACATGGCTGGTTCCTCACGGCTGGAGCAGATCCGCGCCAGCCTGCAGGGTGACCAGCTGGGTGGCTCCAGCAGCCAGCCCGCCGTGGAATCCGGCTCGTCGTCCCAGTCGAGTGACCCCGCTTCGGTGTCGCGACTGGATGAGATTCGTGCCAGCCTCGGAAAGGACAAGGGCGCGGCGACCGGCTGACGTCCGTTAGAGCTATGACGTTCTCACTGCCGGGCACCACAGTCCCACAGTCCATCAAACGATTGCGGCGTCGGCTGCGATCGGCCCGGCGGTGGAGCGTCTGGGCGGGCCTGTACGGCGGAGTCGCCGCCGTGCTGGTGCCCTACCAGGGGCTCGGACCCGCCGACGCGATCTGGGCCGGCCTGTTCGGCGCCAGCGCGATGATGGCGGCGTTCCGTTGGGTGGACTACCGCAAGATGTCCAAGGCCATGCCCGACGAATCCCAGACCCTCGCCCTGCACGGTACCGCCGCACTGTCCCTGGAAGCACAGACCGCCGCCAACGCGTTGGCCGGCCAGGTGCGCAAACGGCGCGAGGCGGTGCGGTTTCGCCGCTCCGCCGCCGCACCCGCGTTCCATCGGCTGATCACGGCGACCCAGGCGTTCGACGAGCTCGCCCCTCGGCTGACCGGCCCGGCGGCCTCGGTGTTGACCGAGGTGCGCGGGGCCGCCTCCGCGCTGCGCGATCTGGCCGAACAGGTCCGGGGTGTGGAACGTTCCATCGCGGTGGCTCCGGCGCCCCGCCAGGCAGCCCTCGGCAGTTCGCAACGGGCGCTGGTGGAGCGATTGGAGTCGGGCGTGTCCGCCTACGAGGACATGGTCGGTGCCGCCGCCGAGGTGGTCGCCGAGCAGAGCGCCCTCGACCACGCCACCAGCCCACGTGGAGATCTCTCCACCGACCGATTGATTCAGGCGACCGACCAGTTGCGCGGCTTCGCCGAAGCGGTCGGGGAGATGCGAGACCTGCACCGCCGCACCAATCCCGAACCGATGACCGAGAGCTGAGTCCGCGGCCGCACCGGCATCACCGGCGCACCGCCCGCTCACCGGTTCACTCCTCCGTATCCTCACCGGTTCACTCCGCTGACTCCGCATCCTCACCGGCTCATTCTGCGTCCGGAACCCGGAGCCTCAGCAGGTCACCGGGTTCGACGACGAGATGCTCGGCCGCCGAACCGCCGTTGATGGCGACGGCGACCTTCCCTGCCGAGTCGACCAGCACCACCAGCGCACCCTGTGGAGCTGCGGCGAACATGTCGCCGCGCACCGCGTGCTGGTCGTTGATCTCGAAGCTCTCGCCGTAGTTCTCCAGCAGTTCGCCGTCGGCGCTCAACTGAAGATTTCCGAACCGGTCGATCGCCATGACCTCGCAACTGAGCTCGGTGTCGGTGGCGCTGACTCGCGGGTCGGGAAGCTGAACCAGGTCCGACACCTTCAAGGGCTGCCCCAGTTCGGTGAGCGACACTCCCGAGGCCAGGACCGCCGAGACCGGTGAGAACACGTCGCGGCCGTGAAACGTGCGCGACACCGGATGACGGTGATAACGGGTGTCGGTGAGGGTGACGGCCCGCTGAGCGCCGCCTAGGGCGTTGGCGGCCCACGGCAGCAGTCCGTTGTCCGGGCCGACCAGAAGTCCCGACGGAGTCTCGATCGCGACCGGCCGTCGGGTCGTACCCACTCCGGGGTCCACCACTGCCATGTGCACCCCGGTCGGCAGGTAGGGCACCGTCTGGGCCAGGACCAGCGCACCGCGCGAAATGTCACCGGCGGGTATGGAGTGACTGATGTCGATGATGCGTGCTTGCGGGGCCCACTGGGTGATGACCCCGTGGCACGCGGCGACGAATCCGTCGGCAAGCCCATAGTCGGTGGTCAAGCTGACTATCGGATAGCTCGGCATGATTGTTAGATTGCCATGCCGGTGCGATCCGATGCCAGACTTGCTCCGATTCGCGACGCGTGACGGTCGCGTCGCCGGTAATCCGGTGGCGTCGCGGGGCGTGGCTGGTGGACAATTTCGAGGTGTCGTTGGTACCAGAGTTCGTTGACTCCACGATTCGTTCAGTGTTCGGTGACCGAGGGGAGCGGTGGCTCTCCGACCTTCCCGACGTCGTGGCGCGGTTGTGCCGCGAGTGGGATCTGGAGGTCAGCGGGGAGGCCATGACCGGTGGAACTCACTCGTACGTGGCCCCGGTGCGGCGAGGCGACGGTTCCCCGGCGGCGTTGAAGATAACCGTTCCCGACGAGGAGAACATCGCCGAGGCCAGCGCCCTGCACTGTTACGGCGGCGACGGCGCGGTGATGCTGTACGCGTTCGATCCCGAGTCCAAGGCGATGCTGCTGGAGCTGGCGGTCCCGGGTACTCCGCTGGTACCGCAGGACCTGTCCGACCATCACCTCGAGGGTGAGGACGACCGGGAGCCGAACGTCGTCGAGGGCTGTGCCCTCTATCGTCGACTGTGGAGGACTCCCGGTGAGCTGCCCGCCGGTTTCCCCGCGTTTCCCGCGGTCGTGGATCTGGTGCGGCCGTGGCAGGAGAAGCTGCCCAAGACCGTCGCCGACAACGCCGACGAGTTCGACGCCGGGATGGCCGAAGAGGTCGCCCGGAAGTGCCGGGAGGTGCTGATCCCCGACGGGCCGGTCGGCATCGTCAATCGGGACACCCATCTGGGCAACATCATCGCCGGACAGCGCGAACCGTGGTTGTTGATCGACCCGAAGCCGTTGCTGGGGGAGCGAGCCTTCGACGCGGGTTTCCTGACGCTGATTCAGATCGAGAGCCGGCCGGAGACGGCGTTCGCGCGCCGTGCCGTCGAACGGACCGCCGAATGGCTCGGTGTGTCGGCGGAACGGGTGCGCACCTGGGCGTTGCTGCGCGCGGTCGAGGAGGTCTCGTGGGGCGACGATGATTTCGCCGACCGGTGCCTGGTCATCGCCAACCGGCTTCACCGGGTCGGTGACCTGGGTAACTCGGTAGCGTGACCATCTCTACACTTATGGGTATGGCAAAACGGTCTATTTCCCCGCCAGCCACAGCCCTCACCGTCGCCGCGTTCGTCGCGGGTCTCGTCGCACCCGCCGGGCCCGCCTGCGCCGACGAGAACTCCGCGGCAATTCGTCCGGACAACGGGTTTGCCACGGCGGATGACTCATTCGGTCTCATGGACGCCGGGTCGTCGTCCGATGAGTTCGCCGGCCTTTTCGAGGCCGTGCGGCGCGCGTCCGGCGAGCTCGCGGTCACCGTGACGACGGACCCGCAGACGGCGCGGGTCATTCCGGTCGACTCGTCCCGGGACTCCACCGGTGACCCCGAGCCCGCTCAGACCCGGCTGCCCACCCCCGGGGACTCACCGATGTTTGTGTGGTCGGTGGGAGCCGCCGCGATCCTGACCGGTGCGGTGATCGCCCTGGCGGTGCGTGGCCGTCGGCGTCTGTTGCGGGGCGCGGAATACTGGTGAGGCGGTTCCCGCCGCTGACGCGATGTGTCTATCGTTCGATTCGGTCGGGTACTCCTGTGTGGTCGGTCGGTGCCGTGCGTTGCGGCATCTGGTGATCCACCGTCTCTCTCGACTCTCCCCGGGCTGATCCGATCTCGCCGGATCGGGCACTCGACGTCTCGCTGTGAAATCCTGTCGCCACAGGGCCTTGTGAACGGATGTCGACCGCCCGGCGGGCTATTCAGGTGTCGAACGTCCGCCAATCCGTTGCGGTTATAGGGATCGCTGTGTTATCGGTAAAACACCGCATTTATCCGGTAATGGGAGAGTGACAATAATGTGCGCGCCGTACGCTTAGCGTCGGGGTCATCAAGAGTTATGGCGAGTAGCGGATCTCAGTTGTCTGTCGAGTTTCTGACAGTTATCAGCTCGCTGTGATGCACATCTCGATTCATATCCAAGGGTGGGTTGACCATGGGATCAGCCCGATATGCCTTATGACCTGCGCATCCCGGTGAATGGCGCAGGGTCCACTGTGCTTTTGAGTGATCATCCATGATGGATTATGGCTTGATGAAGTGGCGCCGATGGTCATCGTCGCCCCCTGATCTTCGACGCCGATTTGCGGTAGCGTCGAAGTAAGTCACTCAATTCCGTGGTGGCGAATTGCGATAATCCAAGCGAGACCAATGCGAGGGGGCCATTCGCGTGACCGAAGAAGTCGATGTCGTTGTGGTGGGGCTCGGGGTCGGCGGTGAGGAGGTCGCCGGACGACTGGCTGAAGCCGGTCGCGATGTGATCGGCATCGAAGGCGATCTCGTCGGCGGTGAATGTCCATATTGGGGATGTATCCCCAGCAAGATGATCGTCCGCGCCTCGGATCTGCTGGCAGAGACGGCCCGTGTCGACGGTATCGCCGGACGGGCGCACGCCATACCGGACTGGACGCCGGTGGCCGATCGCATCCGGGACGAGGCGACCGACGACTGGAACGACTCGGTCGCGGTCAAGCGGTTCACCGACAAGGGCGGCCGTTTCGTGCGCGGCTGGGCGACCCTGACCGGGCCGGGCGAGGTCGACGTGGACGGCACTGGATTCCGCGCGCGCGACGGCGTGGTCCTGGCCACCGGTTCGGCACCGGTCGTGCCGCCCATCGACGGACTGGCCGGAACTCCATACTGGACCAATAGGCAGCTGATCGAGGCCGAGACCCTGCCGGACTCCCTGCTGGTTCTCGGCGGCGGAGCGATCGGTCTGGAGCTGGCGCAGGCACTGGGGCGCTTCGGCGTCGAGGTGCACATCGTGGAGGCGTCCGATCGCGTCATCTCCGGCGAGGAACCGGAATCCTCGCAGCTCATCGAGGAGATCCTGCACTCCGACGGCATTACCGTGCACCTCAACGCGACGGCCACCGCGGTGGAGCACGATGGGCGGTTCACGCTCACGACATCGGATCAACGGCGACTCGTCGCCGATCAGCTGCTGGTCAGCGTCGGGCGACGATCCAGGTTGGACAAACTGGGCGTGGAGAAGGTCGGCCTGGATTCGAGCGCGCGTGCTCTCGCCGTCGACGAGAGGATGCGGGCGGGCGAGAAACTCTGGGCCGTCGGTGATCTGACCGGGCACGGGGTCTTCACCCACATGGCGATGTACCAGGCCGACATCGTGGTTCGGGACATCCTCGGTCAGGGTGGCCCGGCGGCCGACTACCGAGCCGTTCCGCGAGTCACGTTCACCGATCCCGAGATCGGTGCGGTGGGAATGACCGAAAGTCAGGCGCTTCAGGCGGGCCACTCGGTGAAGATCGGGATGGCCCGGATTCCGGCGACCACCCGGGGCTGGATTCACAAGGCCGGTAACGCAGGATTCATCAAGCTCGTGATCGACGCCGAGCGGGACGTGCTGCTCGGCGCGACCTCCGCCGGACCGGCGGGTGGCGAGGTGCTGAGCATGCTGACCCTGGCGGTCAAGACCAACACGCCGGTGGCGACCCTGCGCGACATGATCTACGCGTACCCGACGTTCCACAGGGGAATCCTCGACGCACTGCACGACCTCGACTGACCGGTCGAGTTGTAGAAACCCATCACGAACACCCTTCATCAGTGCGCTCGGTGCCCTCACGCCGAGCGCACACCTCGTGATCTATCCGCCTCGCCACCGCGAGCGGATCGATCATCGGTTGAGTCAACTCCGCGTGCTGATCACGCGGTGACGGTCGAAAGGGAAAAACGTGACTGATGCACCCACCTGTTGGCTCGAGCGAGACGCCGCCGCCGTATGGCACCCGTTCACACAGCACAGCCGATGGCTCGACGACGAACCGCTCGTCGTGGAGCGGGCCGACGGCCCATGGATCTACGACCACGATGGCAACCGTTACCTGGACGGGGTGTCATCGCTGTGGGTGACGACGTTCGGGCATCGAACGCCTGAGATAGACCAGGCGATCGCCGATCAACTGACCACACTGGATCACTTCACCTTTCTGGGGGCCACTCACCGGCCCGGCATCGAACTGGCCGAGGAACTGCTGCGCCAGGCACCCGTCGGGGATCGGCGACTGTCCAAGGTGTTCTTCGCCGGTGACGGGTCGTCGGCGATGGAGGCGGCGATGAAGATGTCCTACCAGTACTCGGTCCAGACCGATCGGGCACGGCCCAAGTTCGTCCGATTGGCGCAGGCCTACCACGGGGACACCCTCGGAGCCGTCAGCGTCGGCGGCATCGACCTGTTCCACGCCACCTATCAGCCGTTGCTGCTGGAGACTCTGGAAGTGGGGTCTCCGGG
>Ga0233365_1000984_pt1 | contig 12671 bp, 9 predicted proteins | sample ElkDunMinimDraft_27_FD_191535 | JGI IMG/M metagenome (GOLD analysis project Ga0233365, IMG submission 191535) | Fecal eukaryotic communites from dung pellets of Tule Elk in California, USA - Elk Dung C36 | ecosystem: Host-associated > Mammals > Digestive system > Large intestine > Fecal | place... | reverse complement strand
GATGGGACGGCTGTCGCAGTCGTTGAACCGGATGGTGGGCAAGCTGGTCGACACGATCAACGACCGGGAGGCCGGTCAGGCCAAGCTTCGGCGGTTCGTCGCCGACGCCTCCCACGAGCTACGCACCCCGCTGGCCACAGTGGGTGGTTACACCGAGCTGTACGCCTCGGGCGGCGCGCCGCCGGGCCCGAAGCTGGACCGGGCGATGAGTCGCATCCACGCCGAGAACCAGCGAATGGCTCGCCTGGTCAACGATCTGCTGCTGCTGGCTCGGCTCGACGAGGACACCCCCGACGTGTGGGAGCCCTGTGACCTGACTCGGCTGGCACGAGACTGCGTCGACGACGCCACCGCGACCGCTCCCGGCAACCCGATCGATCTGGTGGCGGAGGAGTCGGTCGTGGTCCGTGGGGATGAGGCGCGGCTGCGACAGGTCATCGCCAACCTGATCAACAACACTCGGCAGCACACTCCGCCCGGCACCGCCACCGAGGTCTCGGTGTCCACACAGGGCAACGAGGCGGTCGTGACGGTCACCGACACCGGGCCGGGAATCCCGGCCGAGCACCGACAGAAGGTGTTCGACCGGCTGTATCGGGTGGACCAGTCCCGGTCTCGCGGCACCGGGGGTTCCGGGTTGGGTCTGGCGATCGTGGAGTCGATCGTGACCGCTCACCGGGGAACGGTGACGGTGAGCGACGCGGTGCCCGGCGCCGATCAACCGGGAACGAAGGTCACGGTCCGGCTGCCGGCTTCCTGATATCCCGGCCGGATCAGCCCTTCAACCGATTTTCACCGCCGAACGGCCGAGCGCCGCAGTATGGGCGCGCTCCCGGTGCCGGTCTCGCGCCACGGTGACGCGATACCTCCGCCGCCTCATCGTTTCGCGGCGGGACCGTCGTGACCTGCGCCGACAGTCCTGAAACCACTCGGTATCCACGCGGAAACCATCGTTTCGACCGCCCCGCCGACGCGTCGTAAATCCATTGCGGACACTCCCTGTTTAGGAAACGTAACGATTTGGCGGCGAGGCTAGCGTGACCTGCCGCACGTCCGCTACGGTCCTTTCTAAGTCTCTAAGTAAAGAGACTTACAAGTACGGATGTCTCGAAGGAGTCCCTCGCGTGGCCATCCCTGCCCAGGCCCCACCCGCCGACGAGGTGGTAGCCGACCCCGTACCGCCCCCCAAACGGCGGCGCTCCATCCTGGCCCGGATCTGGGGTGTCTACGCGATCCGCCGCATCGTCTACGCGCTGTCCATCGTGTGGCTGGTGACCACGGGAACGTTCTTCATGATCCGCGCGATGCCCGGCGATCCCGTCGAGGTACTCGCCGGAAAACTGTCGATGAGTGGCCTGACCATGGACGTCGCCCGAGTCCGCGCCGAACAGGCCCTGGCATGGGACCCCAACGCCAACATCTTCGTCCAGTACTTCGAGTACATGGGCAACCTGTTGCGCGGCGACTTCGGCATGGTCATCGGCCTGCACAACACCTCGGTGCTCGACCACATCATGAAGTACCTGCCGTGGACGCTGTTCAGCGTCGGGCTGGGCGTCGTCATCGCGATCCTGCTGGGCATGGGGATCGGCATGATCATGGCCTACTACCGCAACGGCGTGTTCGACCACATCATGAGCGCCGTCGCATCGACGCTGTCGGCCGTCCCCAACTACCTCGGCGCCATGGCGTTGATCCTCATCGGATCCACCTGGCTGGGACTGTTCGACTTCTGGGACATGCGCGGACGCATCTCGATCGGCGTCGAACCCGGTTTCACCGCCGAGTTCATCGGAGACGCGCTGTATCACGCGATCCTGCCGCTGATCACCTACGCCTTCACCATCACCGGCGGCTGGATGCTGGTCATGAAGGCGTCGACCACGGAAGTGCTCGGCGAGGACTACGTGACCGTCGCTCGCGCTCGCGGCCTCAAGGGACGCCGGATCGGGATGTCCTACGTCGGGCGCAACTCGATCCTGCCGCTCATCCCCCAGGTGGCGCTGGCCATCGGAACCCTGGTCGGCGGTGCGGTCATCGTCGAGAAGATCCTGTTCTATCCGGGAATCGGTGAGCTGTTGATCGGCTCGATCACCACTCGCGACTACCCGGTGATCCAGGGCGTCGTCCTGATCCTGACCTGTGCGGTCATCTTCACCAACCTTCTCGTCGACCTGCTCAACAGCTGGATCGATCCCAGAATCCGCAAGGAAGGGACCAGTACATGAGCAGCGTCGACGTCGCCTCCCGTCCACAACGGACCGCCTCACTGGTGTGGCGCGGACTCACCCGAAGCCCCAGCGGATTCATCGGCGCCTGCATCGCGTTGGCGGTCATGGCGTTCGCATTCATCGGGCCACTGGTCATCGACTCGACCAACCCATCCAACGGCGACAAGATCTGGACCGGCCCCAGCGCCGAGCACTGGTTGGGCACCAACCACCAGGGCAAGGACACCTTGATCAAGCTGATCATGGGCGGAGCCGAACCACTGCTGGTCGGCTTCATGGCCGCCTTCATCGCCGTCGGAGTGGCCGCCGTGGTCGGTTCACTGGCCGGATACCTGCGGGGCCCGGTCGACACCGTCGCACTTCAGATCACCGACATCGCGCTGACCGTCCCCGGAATCGTCCTGATGCTGGTCATCACCGCGATGTACCGCCAGATCAGCGCCACCACGGTGGGCATCATCATCGGCCTGACGACCTGGCCGGTGCTCATGCGATCCATTCGCGCGCAGGTGATGTCGCTGCGAGAGCGGGAGTTCATCGAGGCGGCGAAGCTTCAGAACCTCGGCACACTGCGCATCGTCTTCACCGAGATCCTGCCCAACATGGCCGGCTACATCTTCATCAACTTCATTCTGGCGATCAACAACGCGATCTACGCGCTGGTCGGCATGTACCTGCTGGGACTTCTACCCTCCACAGCGGACAACTGGGGTCTGATGATCCAGGAGTCCTGGGCGACCAGTGCCTACAAGGACCCCGACGCGTTCCTGTACATCTTCATGCCCTTGGCAATGATCATCATCTTCCAAATCGGACTGGTGACCATGACCCGTTCGCTCGAACAGGCACTCAATCCGCGGCTGAGGGAGCACTAATGGCCGACGACCAACCCATCATGTCGGTGCGCGACCTGCAGATCAACTACCGCACCGGGAAACGCAGTGAAGTGGTCGCCGTGCGCGGCATCGACTTCGACCTCTACCCCGGCCAGTCCATGGCGTTGGTGGGCGAGTCCGGCTGCGGAAAGACCACACTGGGCTTGGGGCTGCTGAAGTTGTTGCCGCGCATGGGATACGTCCCTCAGGGTGAGATCGTCTTCCGACGCAAGGACGGCAACACGGCCAACATCCTCACGATGGACAAAGAGGAGCTGCGCCGGTTCCGCTGGTCCGAGGCGGCGATGGTGTTCCAGGGCGCGATGAACGCGTTCAACCCGGTGCAGCGCATCGGGGATCACTTCACCGACACCCTCCAGGACCACGCGAACTCCAAGCAACGGTGGACCAAGAAGGACATCGCCGAACGCAGCGAGGAACTGCTGCGCATGGTGCGGCTGGAACCGGGCCGAGTCCTTCCGTCATTCCCGCACGAGCTGTCCGGCGGAATGAAGCAGCGCGCCCTCATCGCGCTGGCACTGGCACTCAACCCACAGGTCCTGGTACTCGACGAACCCACCACGGCACTCGACCTGCTCACCCAGCGGTCCATCGTGGAAGAACTGCACCGGCTGCGGGCCGAGCTCGGCTTCTCGATGATCTTCATAACCCACGACCTGGGTCTGGCCGCCGAACTCGCCGACCGCGTGTCGACCATGTACGCCGGCCGGATCATCGAGACCGGTACCGCCGACGACATCTTCTACAACCCCAAGCACCCCTACACCGAGGGACTGATCAAAGCGGTCCTGCCGGTGGCCGGAGACCTGCCCGAACTGGCGTCGATTCCCGGTTCACCGCCCTCGCTGGCGACGCTGCCCGCCGGATGCGCCTTCAATCCGCGCTGTTCCTACGCCCAGGACGACTGCCGGTCGACGACACCGCCCCTGGAACCGTTGGTCGACCGCGAGTCCGACCTCAGTCATCGCACCGCCTGCCTGCACTCCCACCGCATCAACTTCAGCCGCGAGGTGATCGCCAGTGCCTGACAAGACCACTCCCCTGCTGGCGCTTGAGGATCTGCATCAGACCTTCAAGACCAAACGAGGCGACGTTCCCGCCGTGGCCGGAGTCAACCTGGAAGTCCACGCGGGCAAGGTGCTGTGCCTGGTCGGTGAATCCGGCTGCGGAAAAACCACCACGGCACGCGCCGCCGCCGGGCTGACCCCCTACACGGGTGGGAAGATCCGGTTTCGCGGCGACGACCTGGCGACCCTCGACAAGGCCGGGCGGCAGACGTTCCGCGAGTCGGTCCAGTACATCCACCAGGACCCGTACGCCTCGCTGAACCCGGTGCGCACCATCGTCGCCTCGATCACGGCCGGGCTGCGCAAACACAAGCACGTCAAGAACCGCGCTCAGGCACGTGAAGCGGCCGTCAAACTGCTGGAACAGGTCGAACTCACCCCCGGTGAGTCCTACCTGGACAAGTACCCGCACCAGTTGTCGGGCGGGCAACGCCAACGCGTCGCCGTCGCCCGCGCGCTGGCGATGAACCCCAAGCTGCTCATCGCCGACGAATCCACCTCGATGCTGGACGTCTCGATCCGAGTGAGCCTGCTCAACACCCTGGGCAGGCTCCGCGACGACCTCGGCGTCGGATTCATGTTCATCACCCACGATCTCGCCGTGGCCAAGTACTTCGCCTGGGGCGGCGAGATCGCCGTCATGTACCTCGGAAAGGTCGTCGAACAGGGGCCGACCCCCCAGATCATCAACGATCCGCAACACCCCTACACGAAGGCGCTGATCTCGGCCGTCTGTGAACCCGACCCCAAACTGGCTCGCGCCAAGAAAACCCTGACGCTTCGCAGCTCGGAAATCCCGAGCCTCACCGATCTGCCGAAGGGCTGCGCGTTCCACCCTCGCTGTCCGGCGTTCGAACCCGGAACCTGTGACGTCGACGTTCCCCCGCTGGAAGTCCTGGAGGGCGCGCGGCGACTGGCCTGCCCGGTCATTGCCCGCGATCACTCCGAACAGCCCGAACCCGCCGTCAGGTCGTCCCAATGAACACTGTGGAGTCCATGGTTCCTCTCGGAGTACCGCACCTAAGAGGACGGCGGGGTGCCGGCCTGCCGAAAGGACGTGTGCGGATCGATCGCACACGTCCCACACCCGATCCGAGCCTGCGATGACGGGCCAGTTCGCCCGACTCGGCATCTACGCGGGAGCGTTCCTGGCGACGACGGCATCACTTCTGCTGCTGTTCATCCCCTATGGAACCGGGGAGTTCGTCATCACCACGCTGACAGCAGGACTTGGGGTCTTTCTCGGCACGATCTCAGCTCTTGTCATACATATCGAAAGGAAAAGACAGTGACCTCACTGCACCCCTCTCTGTCGCGTCGACGGCTGCTTCAGGCCGCCGGGATCGGCACGGCCTCGATGGCCGGGCTGAGCGTGTTGACGGCCTGTCGAGGCGGCAGCGCCGACGGTGTCGGCGCTCGCGGCGACGGCGCATTCATCGGCAGCTACGAGTTCAACACCCTCGAACAGGGCTTCAACCCGGTCGACGCCGACAACACTCTGCTGCTGGGTTCCTGCTACTCCGAGCTGTTCTACCCTCGTCCGGGCCTATTGAACTGGGGAACCAACGAGTGGGAGCACATGCTCGCCGAATCCAGTGGTTGGGACGGTGACGTCTTCACCATCACGGTTCGCTCCGGTGTCAAGTGGAACGACGGCACCGACGTGACCGTGGACGACTTCCTGGGAAGCCTGACCTGGGCGAAACTGTCCAGCCCGGCGTGGGGCGACAGCTGGCCGTTGGTGTCGAAGATCGAGCAGGCCGGCGACAACGCCGTCGCGCTGACCTTCGACGGCGGCTACCCCGGTGTCGAGTTCGACATCATGAAGTCGCGCATCCACCCGACGTCCCGCTACGGTGACCTGCACCAGAAGGCCATCGAGCTGTTCAACGACGGCGTGGTCAACGCCGACGACGAGCAGCTGGAGCTGGCCGACGAGTTCACCTCGTTGTCGTTCACCGAGTTCGTCTCCTGTGGCCCGTACCAGATCGACCAGGTCGGTGAAACCCAGATCACCCTGAAACCGCACCCCGAAGGGCTGTTCGGCGACCAGGTGAAGTTCGAGAAGATCATCGTGGAGAAGGCCGACAACGGCGTCGCCGCGCAGCTGCTGGCCGAATCCAAGATCGACTACGCCACCCACGTGTTCGGTCCGTCGGAGCGCAAGCTGTTCGCCGACGTCAACGGGCTTCAGGAGTTCGACTACCTCGGCAAAGACGGCTGCGGCGTCATGCTCAGCAACTCCAAGCGCCCCGAGCTCGCCGACCCGCGAGTCCGCAAGGCCCTCATGCACATCACCAAGGGCGACGAGGTCGGCAAGATCGCCGTCGGCGACGGCGCGTTCTTCGCCCCCCAGTACAACTCGGGCCTGTCCGACGCGATCACCGAGGAAGTCCTCTCCGCCGACCAACTGGCCACACTGGACGCGTACGAGTTCGACGAGGCCAAGGCCACCGCCTACCTCGAAGAAGCCGGCTGGAGCAAGGACGGCGACGCCTGGCTGACCCCCGACGGGGAGCCCGCCGAGTACGAACTGGTCTCCCCGGAAGGCTGGAACGACTTCATCCTCACCGGTGAGCAGATCGCCGAGCAGTGGTCCGCGTTCGGCATCAAGGTGACCGCCGTGACCGTGCCCGAGGCCAACATCTGGGGCATCTGGGACGAGGGCGACTACGACATCGCCACTCGGCACTGGGGCAACCCGTTCATCCCCGCGATCGCCGGTGCCTGGCGGATGAACTGGTTCACCAACAACAACCGCACCAAGGAACAGCCCGGTATGAACGTCGAGACCGAGGACGTCGAGTCCACGGCGTTCGGCAAGGTCGACATCAAGGCGGTCTACGACGTCGCCCGCGCCGACACCGACGAGGCCAAACGCAACGAGGCCAACGCGCAGCTGGCGATCATCTTCAACGAGACCCTGCCACGCCTGCCGATCTGGGGCTTCACCCGCGCCAGCTACGGCATCGAGGGCCCCGGCGTCAAGCAGTTCGCCTTCGACGAGTCCCTGTCCGGCAACGACAAGGACCACGACAACCCGGTCATGGCCAGCATCCTCTACGGCACCACCGTGCCGGCCGAGTAGAACGACCAGCGGCGGTCACCCGGTGACCACCCCATTCGGGGCCTCGGCATTCGCCGGGGCCCCGAAGCGTTGCGCCGGTCAATCCGCGCCTCTCATCATCCTCGCGACGTCACATTCGGCGTGCCGGGCCGTGTGCGGCCGGGGTCGGACGCCCAGGGTTCGCAACGATCAGTGCACGATGGTGCTCGGCCCTTCTGGATTCACTGTCTCCTTCGACCAACCCTCCCGCTTGATCTCCTGGCCCGCCTCACCAATCGGTTGGCAGTGAGTGAGTCCGGAGATTCCACTGTCTTCGCCCGGCCACACCGGCAATCGACGAACGTCTTTTTTCGGCTACCGAAATCCTCGCGTGTCAGCTCGTCAATGGACACACCCACCATGAATGTAAGACTCCTATGGTCGGCGCCGTTCTGTGCCGAGCACAGGCTGTATCGGTTCATTGGCCTAGAAAGTGGAGACTCTGTGGCAGCAGCATTGGAAATCAACGACCTTCAATACAAGGTCGCGAAACGCCGACTGTTCAAAGGGCTTGACCTTATGTTGGAGGAAGGCCGGTCGGTGGCGATCCTGGGTCCCAGCGGATCCGGTAAGTCCACATTGCTGTCCTGCGTACTCGGGCTCGTCAAGGCTCAAACCGGTTCCATTCAGGTGTCGGGCCAAGAGGTCACGACTCTGAAGGGGCGGGAGTTGGCGCGGCTGCGCAGTGAGTCGATCGGCATGGTGTTCCAATTCGGCGAACTGCTGCCCGAACTGACTCCATTGGAGAACGTCGAGTTGGCGGGCATGTTGGGCCGATCGGACCAGGATGACCTACGAATGCGCGCCGGCACGTTGTTGTCCGACCTGGGGGTACGGCTCGACGGCCCGACGGAGAACCTGTCGGGCGGTGAACGGCAACGCACCGCCGTGTGCCGAGCGCTGATGAACTCACCGTCCCTGCTGCTGGCCGACGAGCCCACCGGGGCGTTGGACGCGAAGGCTCGATCCAAGGTTGCCAAGTTGCTGTTCGCGATGCCGCGCAAGCACGGCTGTGGCCTTCTGGTGGCAACGCACGACCAACAGGTCGCGCAGTTCGCCGACGAGATATTCCAGATCGCCAACGGCGTCTTGGAACCGGTGGCCTCCCTCGAAGGAAGCGGCTGAGTATGGGATCCCTACACCTTCATCGGCGGCTCTTCACCATCGGGTCGCAGGCCCGCAAACACACCGAATCCGGGGCGATTCGCGCTGGTGCACTGCTGTTGGCGGCACTCACGCTGACCATCACCCTGCTGTCCATGACGGTGGTCTCGGTTCTCTACGCGGGCAAAGCCGATCGGGCCCTCGCCCGCACGACGGCCGTCGATGAATCCAATGAGGACGCGGAACTCCTGTGGGCGATGACAGACGACATACTTGAGGACGGTAGGCAGTTCGGGGTCATCTTCATCGAACCGTTGTCAACGGATGCGCCGGTGCCGCCGGGGGTGACCAACTGGCCCGGCCCCGGGGAGGTGCTGATGTCACCGGGTCTGCTGGCCGCCGGAGAATCCGAAGGCATCGCGCACCGCTACGGCGAACTGGTGGGCATGATCGGTGAATCCGGTTTGACCGATCCGGGCGAGAAGCTGGTCTATGTGCACCCGGTCGGTGGCGTTGACGTCGAGGGCGCTCGGCATGTGGTGGGATTCGGGCCTGATGAGGGAGAACTCTACTATTCGATCGACTTCGGGATCGATCAGGACAGACCACAGTGGGCATTCCAAGGGCTGATCGCCGGAATGCTGCTGATGCCGAGCCTGCTACTGCTGTTCGTAGCATGCCGTACCGCGTCGCAGCAACGCGACAGACGCGCGGTTCTGGTGGCAGTGCTCGGCGGACGCCGTATGGATCGAGCCGCCATCAGTGCCGGTGACGCCTGGCGCCCGATCACGCTGGGGACCGTACTCGCCGTCGTCTTCGCAGTGACCGTGATCGCAACGGAAGCAACTGTCCCGATCACGGGTTATCAGATCTCATTCGCCGACCTTCGGTCCGCTTGGCCGTTGCTACTCGCGGTGGTCGGTCTCGCCTGGGCGATCGCGATGACTTCGACAGTGTTTCTTGACCGAGCGACCACCAGCGGCAACAGCACTCGACCGGTACCGTCCCGGGGCCGCGCCACCCACGTTCTGGCCGCACTGTTCCCCGTCATGGTGCTGATCACCATGCTCGGACCGCAACTGTTCGGTGTCGGCACCGGGGCACCACGGCCCGCTTACATCCTCACCTACTGGTTCGGCGCGATAGGCACCGCGATCACCATGCCGGCGGCCATCGCGGTGAGCACCGCGTACCTCGGCGCGGCGCTGGCCCGCCGAGGTGCCCACCGCCGTCGTCCCGGGCAGTTGGTAGCCGGTCGGCGGATCAACGCCCACCCGGGACCGACCGCCCGGATGGTCAGTGGATTGACCATCGGGCTCTTCGTTCTCATGCAGGCATTGGCCTGGCAGGGCGCCTTCGCCAGTCAGGCGGTCAGGGGCCAGGCTCTCATCGACTACATCGGATACAGCACTGTGGAGGTGGCACCACGTGGTGAGGTGAGCACCGAGCAGATTTCCGAGTTCACCGACGCGCTGCCACCCGATGCACAACTGCTGGGTCTGACAGTCGGTGTCGAATCAAACGAGCTGGTGGCGATTCTGCACGGCGATTGCCCGGCGCTGACCACCGCCGCCATTCCCTGCGGGGTGGATGGGCGCACCATTCCCGTTGAGGAGCTGCCTCCGGCTATTCAAGCTGCGGTGCGGGGCGTCCCCCCTGTGATTCACGAGACCTCCAACGCCGCCGCTCAGATCGCCGACTCCGATGACACCCGCATGATCGTCACCCTGCCGCCGGGCGATGAGTTCTCGATACCCGCGGTCAAGGACGTCGCCTATCGGACCTTCCCGTTGGGCGCCAAGGTTGAGGTTCCCGGCATGTCCACCCTGTCCGGCGGTGCACCGAACCGCGATCAGGCACTATGGACCGTCCTCATCGGCGTTATCGCCGTCGGCGTTGCCGCCGTTGTCGCCGCGCTCGCCAGCGCGGCGGAGTATCTGCGGCACGGTAAGGCCATCGCACCGTTGACCTCCATCGCCGGAGACTTCCGGGTCTTCCGTGGCTATGCCGCTTGGAGCATCTTCATGCCGATAGCGCTGGCCGGAGCCGCCGGGACCGTCGTGGGTTCCTGGATCGCCTTCCCCGTCGACGATGTGGGGGCGCAGCTCATCACCACCGAACTGATCCTGACCTGCATCGGCGCGATCACGGTGATCGGGGCACTGGTCACCGTCGTAGCCGGCGCGACGGCCATCCGACAGGCCCAGATCTGGGTGCCGCGCGGCGACTGACCTCCGATCGGCGACCACAGTATGAATACGCGCCCGGGTCGACCCGGGCGCGTACTGTCACACCACGGTCCCCACCGCCGCGTGGTGGCAGGCGGACGGGTGGGGGTCGGCCTCTCGGGGGACCAGGGGCGGCTCCTCGATCACACAGATCTCGGTCGCCTTCCAGCAGCGGGTCCGAAACCGGCAACCCGACGGCGGGTTCTGCGGTGACGGCACGTCCCCCTGCAACCGGATGACCTCCCGATTCTCTCGCGCCGTGGGATCGGGCACCGGAACCGCCGACAGCAGCGCCTGCGTGTACGGGTGAGTGGGCCGGGTGTAGATCTCCTCCTCGGTACCGATCTCGACGACCTTGCCCAGGTACATCACCGCGACGCGGTCGCAGATGTGCCGCACCACCGACAGGTCGTGCGCGATGAAGATGTAGGACAGTCCCAGTTCGTCCTGCAAACCCTCCAACAGGTTGACCACCTGAGCCTGAATCGACACGTCCAGCGCCGACACCGGTTCATCGCAGATGATGATCTCCGGATTCAACGCCAACGCCCGCGCGATCCCGACCCGCTGCCGTTGCCCGCCGGAGAACTGGTGCGGATACCGGTTGATGTGCTCGGGGTTCAACCCCACCACGTCCAGCAACTCCCGCACCCGGTCGCGCCGCTTGTTCTTCGGCACGACCTCGGGGTGGATCGCGAACGGCTCGCCCACGATGTCACCGATCGTCATACGGGGATTGAGCGAGGTGTACGGGTCCTGAAGAACCATCTGAATCTTGCGGCGCAACCGGCGCAGCGCCTCACCCCGCAACATCATGATGTCCTGCTCGTCGTAGAACGCCGAACCGGCGGTGGCGTCCTCCAACCGCATCAGCACCTTGGCCAGCGTCGACTTCCCGCAGCCCGACTCACCGACCACTCCCAGTGTCTCACCATGATGGAGGGTCAGTGACACCCCGTCGACAGCTTGCACCGCGGCGATCTGTCGTCGAAACAGGATGCCCCGGGTGACCGGAAAATGCTTCACCAGATCGTTGACCGTCAAGATCGGAATCATTTGTCCTCCTCCCCCGGCGCCGCCTCGCCGCCGGCGACCGGATTGGGCGACATCTCACCGGCCAGAATGCGATCCGAGAAGTGACACTCGCTGGTGCGACCGCCACCCAGGTCCATCACCGGCGGCTTCACGGTCAGACAGATGTCCTGAACGTACTGACACCGAGGATGGAACGGACAACCGTCGGGGATGCGCGTCAGATTCGGTGGCAGCCCGCGAATGGTGCGCAGTTGCTTTCCCTTGTCGTCCAGCCGGGGAATCGAGGTCAGCAACCCGATCGTGTAAGGGTGAGCCGGCTCCGCGTACAACGAGTGCACATCGGCGTGCTCCACGATCCGCCCGGCGTACATGACGGCGATCCGGTCGGCGACGTCGGCGACCACTCCCATGTCGTGGGTGATGAGGATCAACCCGGTCCCCAGCTCCCGCTGGAGATCCTTCAACAGGTCCATGATCTGAGCCTGAACCGTGACGTCCAGCGCGGTCGTCGGTTCGTCGGCGATGATCAGCTCAGGCCGTTCGGCCAGCGACATCGCGATCATCACGCGCTGCCGCATACCGCCGGAGAACTGATGCGGGAACGACTTCAACCGTTCCCGCGCCGCCGGAATCCGCACCAGGTCCATCAGCTCGACGGCTCGCTCCCGAGCCTCCTTCTTCGACAGACCCTCCCGCTTGCGCAACATCTCCGATATCTGCCAGCCCACCGTGAACACCGGGTTCAACGCCGACAGCGCGTCCTGAAAGATCATCGCGATGCGCTTGCCCCGGATGTCTCGCCGCGCCGACTCCCTCATCGTGATCATGTCGTCGCCGTGAAACCGGATCTGCCCGGCGGTGATGTAACCGGGCGGGGTGTCCAGAATGCCCATCACCGCCTGCGCGCTGACCGACTTGCCCGAACCCGACTCACCCAGAATCGCCAGGGTCTCCCCCGCTTGCAGCGAATACGTCACCCCGTTGATGACCTTGGCGACCCCGTC
>Ga0233365_1000981_pt1 | contig 12730 bp, 9 predicted proteins | sample ElkDunMinimDraft_27_FD_191535 | JGI IMG/M metagenome (GOLD analysis project Ga0233365, IMG submission 191535) | Fecal eukaryotic communites from dung pellets of Tule Elk in California, USA - Elk Dung C36 | ecosystem: Host-associated > Mammals > Digestive system > Large intestine > Fecal | place... | reverse complement strand
AAGGAACTGCTGCACCACAAACGCGGCGAGCACCAGCAGGGCGGTGATGATGGTGTAGCGGATCACGGTTCAGGGATCTCCCGAGAGCACGACAAAAACCGTGCTGAGATCCGCGAAGTCAACCGAAGGACGGACGATAGCTTCGGAATCCAGCGCGCCTTTCTCGACGTGCTCAATGGTTCCTAAAAGGATGTTGGCCTGGAAGATGCCTCCCCGGCCGGTGGTGAATACACGTTGCCCGGGTTTGACGAGCGCTTCTTTGGATAAAAATCTCAGGCGCAGGCGCGGCTCGCCTTCGCTCATGCCTCCACGGGGACCGCTGAGGATGCCGATCTCAGGTGAACCTTCGATCTTTGCGGAAACCTGGCATTTCTCATCCGTCAGCAGCAGGACCGATGAGCGTCCCTTGTCCACCCGGTCGATCTTGCCGACAAGGCCCTCGTTGGAAAGCACGGCAAGCTGGATGCCGATGTCGCGTTCGGTTCCCGCGTCGATCTCCACGGTCTGGCCCCAGGTGTTCGGCTGGTTGCGGATGACCCGTGCGGCCACCACATCAAATTTCGTGGCTTGCTTGAACTGCAGCGCGTGGCGGAACTGGGCATTCTCATTCTCCAGTTCCCGGAAACGGGACTCGATGACCCGCAGCCTGCCTAGCTTGCCATTCACGGCTTCCAGTTCGGTTTCCAGCGCTTTTGAGTGCCGTACCTCCTCCATGAAATTCCGCGCGTTGACTTCAGTTTTGGAACCCACACTCAGGAAAGGGGACATCGCGGAAAAATAGACCGACTGGATTTCCCTTACGGCCCGCTCGCTGCGGGTAAGCGCCCACATGGCCCCTCCAAGGAAGAGCAGCAGTGCGATGAGGTTGAGTGGTTTCATGGCCGGAATGGGGCCGTGATCTCAGATCAACGGTCCGAATTGGTGACCCGCTTCAGGAGCGCCAGCTCCTGCAGCGCCTTTCCGGTCCCTTCCGCCACCGCGCTGAGCGGATCCTCGGCGATGTGGACGGGCAGGCCGGTTTCCTCGCGCAGCAGGCGGTCCAGCCCTTTGAGAAGGGCACCGCCGCCAGCGAGGACGATTCCCCGGTCAACCAGGTCGGCCGCCAGTTCCGGCGGACAGCGTTCCAGCGTGGTTCGGACGGCGTCCACGATGGTGTTGAGCGGGTCGGACATCGCTTCCCGGATTTCCTGGGAAGTGATCGTGATGGTTTTCGGCAGGCCTGCCACAAGGTCACGGCCTTTCACCTCCATGGTGAGTTCTTTCGGAAGAGGGGCTGCGGAACCAAGCCGGATCTTGATGTCCTCGGCGGTGCGCTCGCCGATCATCAGGTTGTAGGCCCGCTTCATGTATTGGATGATCGCTTCGTCCAACTCATCACCCGCCGTACGGACGGAACGTGCGTAGACGATTCCGGAAAGCGAAATGAGTGCCACCTCGGTGGTGCCGCCACCGATATCGACGATCATGTTGCCGGACGCCTCCTGGACGGGCAGTCCGACTCCGATCGCGGCGGCCATCGGTTCCTCGATCAGGTAGACCTCCCGCGCTCCTGCCTGCTCGGCGGACTCACGGACGGCACGGCGCTCCACTTCGGTGATGCCGGAAGGAATGGCAATCAGGACCCGGGGGGTGGAACGTCTGTTCTTGTTCACCTTGCGGATGAAGTGCCGGAGCATCGCTTCGGTCACTTCGAAGTCAGCGATCACGCCGTCTTTCAACGGGCGGATCGCAACGATGTTGCCAGGGGTCCGTCCCAGCATGCGTTTCGCATCGTCACCCACCGCAAGCACCTCGTTGGTGCCGGATTTCACCGCCACCACGGATGGTTCGCGGAGCACGATGCCGTGATCCTTTACGTTGATCAGAGTGTTTGCCGTGCCGAGATCGATGCCGATGTCATTGGAAAAGAAATTGCCGAAAAGCTTTTTGAACATTGGATGAAATTGAAAATGAGAGACTCGTGGAGAAAGTGTCAGCGATCCGGACGCTCGGGTGGCGTCGGCTTGCGACCGCGGGAAAACCTCCCGCAAGACAAGTCGGCGGCATTCAGTGCCGGAAGAGGGAAAAGGCTCATCATTCGGCCCGCCTAGGTCAAGCGGGAATCCGGTGTTCCCCAAAGGTTTTTCGGGCGTTCCACGCCCTCAATTTCAATGCTTCGCAAGCAGTGGTCCGACTGCCGCGCGGCGGATCAGGAACTCGTCCCCAACCGCTCCGTAAGCCTGCGCTCCGATGCCATTCGGGTCGTGTTCGAAGATCGTTTTTCCGTGGCTAGGTGCTTCACCGATCCGGATCGTGCGTGGAACAACTGCTTTATACATCTGTTCCGGGAAAAATTTGGCCACTTCCTCCACCACTTGGCGGGAGAGAAGGGTGCGTCCGTCATACATCGTCATGACGATTCCTTCGAGCCGGATGTCCGGATTCGCATCGGAACTGCGGATCTGGTCGATGACGTGGACGATCTTGGCCAGCCCCTCCAAGCCGAACCATTCGCATTGGAGGGGGATGACGATCTCATCGGCGGCGGCGAGCGCGGACGTCATCAGCACGCCCAGTGAGGGAGGGGTGTCCAGAATACAGTATTCGAAAAGGTCGTTCGGCTTGAGCGCCTGGAGGATCCGGCGCAGACGGGTGAGGTGGTCGTCGCTGCGGGCCAGTTCGATCTCGACGCCCGCGAGATCCATCTCTGAAGGAACGAGCCACAGGTTCTCCCGCCCGGTTTCCAGAATCTGGTCATGGACGGCTCTTTCCCCGATCAGCACCGGATACATGCTGCTTCCGTCAGGGGGTTCGATGCCCAGACCGCTGGTGCAATTCGCCTGGGGATCGAGGTCGATCAGCAGCACACGTTGGCCGCGTTGGGCGAGTGCTGCGGAGAGGTTCAGGGCAGTGGTGGTTTTACCCACGCCGCCCTTCTGATTGGCAATGGCGACAACTTTCATGATTCCCAGAGGCAAGGCGGACGGTTGCGGAGTCTTCCGGTTGGGCGGTGGACTGGCAACCAAATTGCGGTGGAAGAGAGAGAAGTTGATCCGCATGAGTTCCGGCGGCACCATCGCCGGACATGACAGGGTGGAATGAGTCAACGCTGCGCGGAGCAGCGTCCTGGAAAGCCTTCAAGGAGGGCAAGGGGATGTTTGAAAACGGCGCGGTGACCGCGGCGAAAAGTGACGGAGCGTCCTGGGCCGGGACGGTCCGGGAAGGAAAGCGTGTGTTCAAGGTTTCCGTGAAGGTACTGTCTCCCACCAATCTGGAGGCACGCTGCGCCTGCCCCGACAATCAATCCACCGGCGCGGTGTGCGCGCATGCGGTGGCCTGCGGCTTGGCGACCCTTGCGGGAGGGGGCTCCGCCGCTCCGCAGACTCCGGCGTCCCGGCCCACAGACGTGCCTGCCGCCGCGCCTAAAGTCGTGGCGTTCTCCATCGGCCTGCCGGTGAACTGGCAGGAATCCCTGACGAGGGGAAAGCTGGCCGTATCCCTGGCCATGAAGGGGGATGTGACCCCTGCGGACGAGCGGCTTTCCGGTTGGCTGGCAGGAACCGGTGTGAAACCGGCCGCCAACCTCCAGCTCAATCTGGACGGTGCCCTCTGTGAGTCATTTCTCCGCGCAGCCACCGGCCATCCCCGGGTAAACGTCCGCAAGACGGAAACGTCCATCACCATCCAGGAGCCTGGGGCCTGTCAGATCGACCCGCCGGAGAGGGTTGGCGGGTTGATCAACCTGAAAGCGGGTGCCGGCCTCATTCAGGCGGGAGATGGGTGGTTCCGCGTTTCCGAAAGCGAGATCGTTCCGATTGGTCCGGCCAATCCTCCGATTTGGTTGAAACAACTGTTGGTTCGATTGGGGGGGGAGCAAAAAGTGAGTGTCCCCCTCAGGGTCTTTCTCCAGCACATCGGGCAATGGCAGGAGTGGATTGAGTTTTCGGCTGCTTCGTGGTTGGACGCCATTCATTTTGTTCCGGCCGGACACGTGTTGGAGATGGAGATCGATGGCACGCTACAGCGATTGGAGGCGATCGTTCGGGTTCGGTACAGTTCCTCTCCGTCCCTTCCTCCCGGGCTGGGTGATGTCGATTCTTTGCCGAAACTTGAAGGGGATCGGTGTGAGGTCCGAGACTGGTGGGGTGAGAAGCAGGCGATCGAACGTCTCAGGGGATTAGGGTTTGAATCGGTCGATTCAATCAAATGGAACATGACTGGGGAGGATGCCATTGTTCGTTTCATATCGAAAGGACTTCCTAGTCTCCAGTCGGCTTGGGTTGTTGCAGAGAGCGATCGCTTCAAACAATCAAGGAGGCAGATCGCGGTTATCGAGCCAAAGATTGAGATATTGGGTTCAGGGGATGATTGGCTACGGTTCAACTTTTCGTTTCAAGCGAATGATGGTCGCTCGTTCACTGCGGCGGATATACGGCAACTGCTCACCTCAAGACGCTCTGGCAGCACTCAGAAACTCGTTGTCGCTGACGATGCTTCCAGTGTGATTGAGCCTCTTCTCGCCGAGCTGGAGATTCGCCAGGAAAACGGCGAATTCACAGCTTCAAAGCGCGCCGGGGAAGTGATCCGGGAATTGTGTAAAAAATCGCAAAATGGAACACAGAGTAAAAGAGTTGGCGAGATTAATAAAATCCTGGAATTTCCCGCGATCAACGCTTCGTTGAGGGAATATCAAACCTACGGTGCAAGCTGGCTGATTGATCGTGTTTTAAACTATGGCGGCGCACTTTTGGCGGATGACATGGGCCTGGGAAAGACGATTCAAGCGATCGCTTGCATCGACCGACTGATTCAGGAGTCCGAAGGGTCGGTCGTGATTGTCGCCACGGCATCTTTGTTGGGGAACTGGCAGGCCGAACTGCGCAAGTTCGCACCGCATCTTTTGGTCAGGGTGCTTCATGGAGCGGGCCGGGAAGTCCAGCAACAGGAGGTTAGATCAGGGGACATACTGCTGACGACCTATGGTACTCTTCCGAGAGACCTCGCGTGGTATTTGAAACAAAAGTTCAGAGCCGTCGTGGTGGATGAGGCGAGCTTGATGCGGAATCCGGATACGGATCATGCGAAGGCCATCAGCCGGCTGAACGCGGACGCCCGGATTGCCCTGACTGGGACTCCTGTGGAGAATGGAGTGCGGGATCTATGGTCAATCTTCCGTTTCATACAGCCTGATTGGCTCGGCAAACGTGAGGATTTCAAACAACGCTACGAGTTGGCGGTGGAGGATCCAAAAGTGCTCGAACGCCTCCGGCTGAAGATTTCACCTTTCATGCTCCGCCGGACCAAGGAGGAAGTGGCTCCGGAACTGCCCACCAAGATTTTCATCGAAGAGTATTGTGACCTCACTCCGGATCAACAGGGGGTCTATCGGGAGTTGCTCGCCGAGGGGAGGAGGAGGGTGGAAGAGATGGAGGATACGAAGAACTCCGGTGCAGCCAGGATGCGGATGCTCACTGTCCTCCTGCGTCTCAGGCAGGCGAGCTGTGATCTCGCTCTGTTCGAGAATGAGAAATTCAAACGCTTGTCTGTCGCGCGGCGCTCCGCAAAATTGCTACGTTTGCTTGAGCTGGTTTCTGAGGCAATTTCTGGGAATCATAGAATACTTGTATTCAGCCAATTTCAGAAACAATTACGGGAAATCGATAAATGCTTGAATGAAGCTGGAATCCGCTCGTTGCGACTTGATGGACAGACTAGGAATCGCCAGGAATTGGTCGATGAATTCCAGTCTTCGGACGGCCCGCCGGTGTTTCTGATCAGCCTTAAAGCTGGTGGCTATGGACTCAATCTCACCGCTGCGGACACCGTCATCCACTTCGATCCATGGTGGAATCCTGCGGCTGAGGCCCAGGCAACGGACCGTGCCCACCGGATCGGCCAAACCCGTCCGGTGACCATCTATCGCCTCATCGCCCGGGGGACGGTGGAGGAGAAGGTGGTGAGTCTCCAGAACAAGAAGCGCCGGTTGGCGGTGGCCATTGATGATGCGGGAGGCGGGGATGCGGCAGGCTGGAGTGAAGCGGAACTGAAGGGGCTGCTGGAAGGCTGACGGGGAATATTCGAATCTTCTTCTGGAAAGGAAATGTGGGCGTGGCTATCTGTTGCGGATGAAGGCAAAAGTTCTGCTGCCAGTGTTCGGAATAGTGGGTATGGGGGCTTTCCTCTATCCGTGGTCGGCTGTCGGTCAACCCACCGTTGCTCCGAAGGTTCCTGTGGAGATCCCTACCGGCGGGGACTGTGTGGTGACGGTGGAGATGCAGGCGTGGCAGAACGGAGCGGCGACCAAGCCGGATCCGATCTCCGGCTTTCATCCTGACTACACCCTGCGGGGGAAGATCATCCACTGGGGGGACGACTGGGTGGTTTTGAAGGATGGCACGTATGAGAACTGGATCTCCAGGGACAAGGTGCTCTCAGTCCGGGTCTCCCGGTGAAAATGGCAGGAGAACTTCGGCGGTCTTGACCAATCCGGAGCCGGATTCTACCTCTTTCCAATGACACCGCTTTACGAGGGGAAGGCCAAGCGCCTCTGGGCCACGGAGAATCCGCATACCCTGCGGATGGAGTTCAAGAACGACGCCACCGCCTTCAACGGCGAGAAGAAGGCGCAGTTCGAAAACAAAGGCCGGCTCAACAATGCCATCAGCACCTTGATCTACGGATTTCTGGAGAAGGAAGGCGTGCCGACGCACTTCGTCCGCCAGATCGACGAGACGAACGTCGAGGTCAAAAAGGTCGAGATCCTGATGGTGGAGGTCATCGTCCGCAACCTCGCCGCAGGTAGCTTCTGCAAGCGCACCGGCATCGCGGAAGGGAAGGTCTTTTCGCAACCGATCATCGAGTTTTCCTACAAGAGCGATGAACTTGGTGATCCGTTGATCAACGATGACTACATCCGCGAAATGGCACTCGCCACTCCGGAAGATCTCGCCTTCCTGCGCACCGCCGCGCTGAAGGTGAACTCCATCCTCATCGACTTCTTCGCCAAGGCGGGCCTGAAACTGGTGGATTTCAAGCTCGAGTTCGGCCGTCTTCAGGAGGATCCTTCCGTGATCGTCCTTGCGGACGAGATCAGCCCTGATGGCTGCCGCCTGTGGGACCTGAAGACCGGCGAAAAAATGGACAAGGACCGCTTCCGCCGTGACCTGGGCGGAGTGATGGAGGCCTATGAGGAAGTCCTCGGGCGTCTGCAGAAACAGTCCTGATCACTCCTGGATTCCGGGAATCTCCAACGGAAACAAGCCGGGCCGGGAGTGTTACTCCCGGTCCGTTTTTTTGTCGGCCATTCGCCGCAGGGCCACCAGATCATCCGTTGGCGGATCTATCACAACGGCTGAGGTGGGGGATGCCTCATCAAGATTCAGCGTCTCCGGTAGAGCCTTTTGTTTCAATCATCGACGGTTGGTCGAGATAACAATTTTTGTCCGGAACCATTTGATTCCATATGGTTTGCGGCTACTGTTAGGTGGATTGGTGGTAAAGCCGGTCCGCAACTCATCGACGGGCTATGTTTGGAGCCATTGTCAAATTTTTCAAAGGGGAGCCAAACCCCGGGCGTCAGGACCGGCCGCTGCATGAAGGGCCCCGCCTGAAGCTGGGCTTGGCGCTGTCTTCGGGCGGTGCGAGGGGGCTGGCGCATGTGGGGGTGCTGCAGGTTTTGGAGGAAAATGGGATCGAGGTACACGCCATCGCGGGTTCCTCGATGGGCGCGTATGTGGCATCTCTGTGGGCGGCCGGGTTCTCCGGAGCGAAGCTGGGTGAGCTGGCGGCGGAGATGCAGGACCGGCGTACGCTGTGGCGGCTCGCGGATCCCATCGTGCCGCCGGTGAAGGGACTTTTCCGTGGATTGAAAGCGAAGGCCCATTTGGAGCGCTCTTTGGGAGATCTGAAGTTCGAGGATCTGGAACGCGAATTGTTCGTGGTCACACTCGACATCAACACCAAGGAGCGCGTGGTGATCAGCAAGGGTAGGATCAGCGACGCGGTTCATGCCTCCTGTGCCATGCCCGGCATCATCGCGCCGGTACTCTTGGATGGCAGGTACTGTGTCGATGGTGGAGTGGTGGACCCGGTACCGGTGGGGGTTTTGAAGAAATACTCCCATGTGGACCGGATCCTGGCGGTTTCCGTCATCCCCACCTTCCAGGATGTGGAAAAGGGTGTCTGTATGGATGAAGAGGAAGCACCACGCTCGATCTTCCGGAGGATGATGAGCGGAATGAACCAGCACGTGAATCTCATGGCTCCCGGGAATGCCATCGACACCTTCCGGCAGAGCATCCGGGCCGCGCAGATCCGCATCGCACACGACTCGGTCAAAGGGGCCGACCTTTGCCTGCGGCCACAGCATTTCTATGCCCCATGGCATGATTATTCGAACTTCACCCGCTTCATCGAAGCCGGGCGCAAGGTGGCGACTGACAATCTGGACGTCATCCGCAGCCTGTTGAACGAAGACCATCAAACCCATGAAGACGAAAAACACAACATGGTGGGAGAACGCGTCGCATGATGAGATCTCACACCGCCAGGATGCGATGCTCCGTCGCTTCCTCAGGGAACGTGTTGTCCCGTTCACCGCACACTACGGGAAGATGTTCCGCGAGTTGGGAATGGATGCCGCGGAGATCCGTGGCACCGCGGACTTGGTGAAGCTGCCGTTCACTTCGAAAAAGGATTTCGGGACGCCGAAGGACTTTGTCATCATCCCCGATGAAAAGGTGCTCAAGCACCAGTGGAGCACGCTCAAGCTCGCCGTCACCCATGGCCCGAACGCAGCGAAGGAGTCTTTGGAAAGGGAACTGCGTCCCATCTTCCTCACCAGCACCACCGGGCGTTCCGCCGCACCGGTCCCGTTCCTTTATTCCCAGCATGACATCGACCGCCTGACGGAAGGTGGTGTGCGTCTGATGACGCTCTGCAGATCCGAGCGGGCGTGGAAGCACGTCAACGCCTTCCCATTCGCACCACATCTGGCGTTCTGGCAGGCGCACTATGCCGGGACCGGATTCGGGGCTTTCATGGTTTCGAGCGGAGGAGGCAAAACGATGGGCACGGAAGGGAATGTGAAACTCATCGATAAGATCGATCCGGACGCGATCATTGCCATGCCCACCTTCCTCTATCATCTCCTCCAGGAAGGGGCTGCGAAAGGCTCCCGCTGGAAGAACCTGAAACGGTTGGTGCTGGGGGGGGAGAAGGTGCCCGCCGGCATGCGGCGGAAGCTGAAGGCCCTATGTGCCGAGATGGGATCTCCCGAGGTGTCCATCATGTCCACCTATGGCTTCACCGAAGCGAAGATCGCCTGGACCGAGTGCATGTCGCCGGAAGGAGAGGAACCAAGCGGGTTCCACTCCTATCCGGACATGGCTTTCGTCGAGGTGGTTGACCCGGATACCGGCGAACGGGTGCCGGATGGACAACCGGGGGAGATCGTGGTGACAACTCTGGATGCACGCGGAACCGTGGTGCTCCGCTACCGCACCGGAGACCTGATAGAAAATGGCATCACTTATGAACCCTGCCCCTATTGCGGACGCACTTGCCCGAGATTGCTCGGAAAGATCTCGCGGGTGTCGGACATCCGTGAACTGGACATCGGGAAGCTCAAGGGCACGCTGGTCGACTTCAACCGTTTGGAGAATCTGCTGGATGATCTGGATGGCCTGGGTGCCTGGCAGATCGAGCTGAGGAAGCGCAATGATGACCCGTTGGAGAGCGATCAGGTCATCGTCCATGCCGTGCCGATGAATGGTTCCGCGGATTCGTTGAAAGAGGAAATCGGGAAGCGGTTCCGGGATGCGACGGAGTTCACGCCGAATGATGTGCTGATCCACGACTGGGAGGAGATGCGGAAACTCCAGGGTGTGGGAAAAGAACTGAAGGAAAAGAAAGTGGTCGATCACAGGCCTGCTGAAAACTGAAGCCATGAAGGATCTGTTCATTATCGCCGGAATCCGCACCCCGTTCATCCGGATGGGGACGGACTTCGACGGTCTGACGGCGGCGGATCTGGGGAGGGATGCCTGCTCCGCGTTGCTGGCCCGGACGGGCATCGATCCGGGGCGCATTTCCGAAGTGATCTTCGGTTGCGTGGCGCAGCCCTATGACTCTGCAAATGTCGCCCGCATCATCGCGTTGCGGGCGGGAGTGCCCCGGCATGTCCCGGCGGCGACGGTTCACCGCAACTGTGCTTCCGGGATGGAGGCGATCACCACCGCCCACCAGCGGCTGGCTGCGGGGATGGGGGATCTGTTTCTCGTCGGTGGGGCGGAGAGCATGTCGCAGGTGCCATTGTTCTACCCTCACCACACATCCCGGAAGTTCGGCGCACTGGCAAAGGCGAAAGGGCTGGCAGCGAAATTCGCGGCGATGACCGCCTTCCGGCCTGCGGATTTCAAACCGCGGATCGGTCTCCAACTTGGCCTGACGGATCCCTTCAGCGGATTGATCATGGGGGACACGGCCGAGATCCTTGCCCGTGAGCATGGCATCAACAGGGAGATGCAGGATGAGTTTGCGGTGGGATCCCACTTGAAAGCTGCCGCTGCGAGAGAAGGGCTGGAGGAAGAGATAGTACCGATTTTCGTCGATGGAAAACCGGTGACCCGCGACAACGGCATCCGCGATGATTCATCCGTTGAAAAGCTCGCGAAGCTCAAGCCCATCTTCGACCGGCAGACCGGGACAGTGACAGCCGGCAACAGTTCTCAGATCACTGACGGCGCGGTCGCCTTGCTGGTCGGGGATGAGGCCGCGGTGCGCCACACCGGCATCGAGCCGTTGGGTCGCCTCGTATCCTATGCCTACGCAGGCTGCGATCCTGCGAGGATGGGGCTTGGACCGGTTTCCGCAATTGCGCTTGCGAAGCAAAAGAGCGGACTTTCTCCGGCGGATGCTGATGTCATCGAGATCAATGAGGCATTCGCCGCACAGGTGCTGGCAGTGCTCGGTCATCTGAAGAACTACGGGGAGCGGGATGAGATCGATGTTGCCCGCATCAATCGTCGCGGAGGGTCCATCGCCCTCGGTCACCCGGTCGGTGCCACCGGAGCGCGGCTGGTGCTCACCGCCCTCCACCAACTGAAAGCCACCGGCGGACGCCGCGCTCTCGTCTCCCTCTGCGTGGGGGGCGGCCAGGGTGCCGCACTATGGCTGGAAAGGACCTGACATCATGCCGAACCTCAAAATCACCACCAGAGATGGCATCGCAACGATTACCTTCGACCGTGAAGGGTCTTCGGCGAACATCTTTGATCGGCCCGTGTTGGAGGAGCTTGATGGGATCCTGTCGGAAATTTCCGCGAACGGTTCCCTGAATGGCCTTTTGATCCGGTCGGCGAAGCCCTCGATCTTCATCGCGGGTGCGGACCTGAAGACACTCTTCTCCGCGAAAGGGGACGAACTGAAGGAATTGATCGAACTCGGCCAGCGCACCTTCAACCGCCTGGCGGATCTGAAAATTCCCACCGTCGCGGTGATCCACGGGGCCTGTGTCGGTGGGGGGCTGGAGCTGGCACTGGCATGCGATTGGCGGATTGCCAGTGATTCGAAGAAAACCAAAATTGGCCTTCCTGAAACCCAGCTCGGGATCTTGCCCGCTTGGGGCGGATCGACGAGGCTGCCCAGGTTGGTGGGGCTTCCCACCGCCTTGTCCCTCATTCTTTCCGGGAAGCTGCTGGCGGCAAAGGCAGCGAAGCACAAAGGCGTGATTGATGCGGTGGTGCCGGAGGGGAATGTGGAAAGCTTTGCCCTCACGTGGATTTCCCGTGGCAAGCGGAAGCCGGAGAACCATCTTGTAATCCACAATCCGGTCTCCGTGGCCATCATTCGGAAGAAAGCGCGGGCCGGCCTGATGGCGAAAACCCGCGGCCTCTATCCGGGACCATCAGCCGCGTTGGAAGTGGTCGTGGATTCGGTGGGACGTTCCCGTGAGGAAAGCCTCAGGGCGGAGCGGGATGAAATCATCCGGCTCGCCGCCCTGCCGGAAACGCACCAGTTGATGAGGCTTTTTTTTCTCCAGGAACGCGCGAAGAAGCATCGCCATGTGGAGGCGGAGCCGCGGAAAGTCGAACACACGGCGGTCATAGGCGCGGGCGTGATGGGATCGGGCATCGCCTACTGGCTTAGCACGCGTGGCTATCCGGTCCTGTTGCGGGATGTGTCTCCGGAGGCCATCGCAAAAGGTCTCGATGGCATCGGCAAATTGTATCGCGATGCCACCACCCGCAGGGTTCTCACACTGACCGAGGCCGCCCGCGGGCTTGACCGCATCCATCCTTCCAGCGTGCCGGTACCGCTGGATCGCTGTGATCTCGTGATCGAAGCGGCGGTCGAGGAGTTGGGGATCAAGAAAAAGATCTTCGCTGACCTTTCCTCCAGGGTGTCACCGGAGACATTGCTGGCGACCAATACCTCCGCGCTGCCCGTCCATGAGCTCGCGGATGTGATCTCAAATCCCGGGCGCCTGCTGGGCCTCCACTTCTTCAACCCCGTCCACCGCATGCAACTGGTGGAGGTGGTACGCGCTCCATCGACATCAGATGAAACCCTCGCGACGGGTGTCGCCTTTGTCCGCTTGATCGGCAAGCTGCCGGTAGTGGTGAGGGACTCGCCGGGCTTCCTGGTCAACCGCATCCTCATGCCCTATCTGGTGGAGGCGGCGGCGATCTTTGAGCGCGGTGCGGATCCGGAGGCACTGGACCGGGAGATGCTGGACTTCGGAATGCCGATG
>Ga0233365_1000979_pt1 | contig 12737 bp, 14 predicted proteins | sample ElkDunMinimDraft_27_FD_191535 | JGI IMG/M metagenome (GOLD analysis project Ga0233365, IMG submission 191535) | Fecal eukaryotic communites from dung pellets of Tule Elk in California, USA - Elk Dung C36 | ecosystem: Host-associated > Mammals > Digestive system > Large intestine > Fecal | place... | reverse complement strand
GCCGACGCACCTTCCCGGAACAGCAGCACTGAACTCACGCAGTCAGTGCAGGGCCAGTTGCTGGAGCAGGTGCAAAACAATGACACTCAACCCCTGCCCAACTGGTCACTGCTGCTGATGTGGCTGCTATTGGCGGCAACGGTGCTGAGTGGAGCCGGGCACAGCCTGCTGCAATGGCGCCAGCAGCATCCTGACCCGACCTATTGAAGCGAAGTCATTAACTGAAACCAAAGGTAGAACATCCATGACTCAGAATTTTGAATCCCTGCTGTACCAGGTGTCCGCGGTCTTTCTGCTGCCGGCACTGCTGATTATCATTGCCGCCCTGCTCTATTCGCTCTACGCCAGCGGCAGCGTGGTCACTGAAGCCTGGCTGCGCCGTAACAGCTCCCAAGGCGGCGCATTGACAGCCTATGCCCACAGCACCGGTCTGGCCAGTGACGATCTCGAACTGTGGATCATGCGCCGACTGGAACTGCTGCGCATGACCTCCCGTGTCACACCCCTGCTCGGTCTGGTAGCTACGTTGATCCCGATGGGGCCAGCGTTGCTGGCGCTGTCGCAGAACGACACCGCCACCATCGGCAACAACATGGTGCTGGCCTTCTCCGGCGTCACCCTGGCACTGATTGCTGCCAGCCTCAGCTTTGCCATACTCAACATCCGCCGCCGCTGGCTGCTCGAAGAACTGCGTCAGATCGAGCGTGAACGCGTGTGTTCAATAGAAAAAAAGCAGGAGAACATCTGATATGGACGATCGTTTTCTGGAGCATGAAGACGACGACCCGATTCTGTCCGTCGTCAATCTGATCGATCTGTTTCTGGTGATCACCGTCATCCTGCTGATCATCATCGTGCAGAATCCTCTGAACCCCTTCACCAGCGATAATGTCGTAGTAGTAGAAAATCCCGGCGAAGACGACATGCGCATCACCATCAAAGAAGGAGAAGAGTTGACGCGCTACGAGAGCAATGGCGAGATTGGTGAAGGCGACGGCATCAGAGCCGGAGTGACTTATAGATTGCCGGATGGGAGGATGGTGTATGTGCCGGAGTAACGATGTTTCCTTCGGCTGTAGATAGAATTCCAACCATGTCGAAGTCGGACAAAGGTTCTCCATAATGGACAATGAAACCTCCATAGAAATTCAGGAGCGATCACGGCGCACCAAAAGCCTGGTTTCACCAGTCGGGCTGGAGGAATATGTGTCTGGAGCCCTCGCCTTTGTAGCCGCCCAGCGGCCTGCAAAATTGCCTCGTTAATACGTATTACCGCCTCTTTGCGCGGTAGAGTGTGATCAGCAAAAGTCAGGTCAAGATCGACCGACAGACGAGGCATATCGCGAATAAAGAGATTGATGGCCGTGCCGCCCTTCAGTGCGAAGGTATCGTCCACGAACACCAGAGGTGCAACCTGCGTCAGCAGGCGGGCAGAATCGAGATAGACAGGATTCAAGATTTAAGCACCAGGATGCCATCGGCTGATCGAGACACCCAGGGTTGATCACTGCCCGTCGGCAAGGTAGCCGGATCGAGTTTATCCTTTTTCAAATTATAGTCAATTTAGTTTTATTTTATTAATCGTAGTACAACTACGATTAATATATTTTTTATAAATTAACACCACCACGATCACTATGCGTTTCTGGTAAATCGTGTTGAAATTTCCGCGCTTGCCGCGGCAAGTCCAGCATGATTTAGTACCACCACCCGATCAGCTAAGTGAAAACCTCCTTGTCTTCATGCAGTCTCATCGAATATTCCAGTCCTTTGCCAAAGGCCATTTCTCTTTATCGACAGCCAATTTATAAATTGTGGTGGGGTTCAGCGTCATTTTAAGGATAGCAGCATCCTGCCCACCGGAATCCAGGATCAATCCCAGCAAGGCGCGCACTTGTGGCGTATCGTAGTCCGATGCAAGTTTCACGAGCCGCGTGCACTCGGCATTGCGCAAGCTCAAAATCCTGCCCTTCAAAACCAGAAGCACTTGATTGATATCCGTATCCGGAATGGACTTGATATCCCTCAGCACATCAAGAAACTCACACAGCGAAATGTCCGCTTCGCGAACAGGGAAACGGCTGGGGATGCTCTTGATGCGAATCGTCCCGAAATCCTTTTCCTGGCGCCCTCTTTCGACCGCAACAGTCACCGTCCTGGGAATCTGAGTGGTCAGCCCCAAACGGTTGAACAACGCCAAGCCCGTGATATAGCCTCGCAGCCGCTCGCCGTCATACAGAACGGAGCGAATCAATGCGCTATCGGAGGGCTTCCTCGGCCCCATGCTTCCCTGTCGGGGAATGTAGAACTTGCCCTTGGACAGGCGTTTTACCCGCCCGGACGACACCATCCGACTCATGGTTTGCGCGACCGCAAGCGGCGCCAGGGGATAGTCCGGTAAATCCCGATACCCGAATACCTGCCCGGGGGGCAAGGTGTCGATCGTGTTCTGTACGGCTTGGCTAATGCTCATTACGTTCTCCTGCAGGAAACTCTAGGAGATAAGAAGCAAGAGTGTCAAGTTTACGGAAACAAAAACATGACTTACGGCATCCTTCCCTCCACCTGTATAGCCCCGTAGAATTGCCCGCTCAGTCGCAATTTCACAGGACAGAAAGGATTCAAGGCTTGAGCAACGATCTATCGCAGCACACCCCCATGATGCGCCAATACCTCGGCCTCAAGGCCCAGCATCCCAACGAGTTGCTGTTCTACCGCATGGGCGACTTCTATGAGCTGTTTTTCAGCGACGCCCGCACCGCCTCGAAGATTCTCGACATCACCCTGACCAGCCGCGGCAAGAGCGATGGCAAGGACATCCCCATGTGTGGCATCCCTTTCCACGCCGCCGATCGCTATCTGGCGCGGCTGGTGGAGGCCGGGGTGTCAGTGGCGATCTGCGAGCAGATCGGTGATCCGGCCACCAGCAAGGGGCCGGTGGAGCGCCAGGTGGTGCGCATCATCACGCCGGGCACGCTGAGCGATGAGGCGCTGCTGAACGAGCGTGCCGACAGCATCCTGATGGCAGTGACCGGTCAACGCCGCAGCGACGGCAGCAGCTGCTTCGGCCTGGCGTGGCTGGACGTGAGCAGTGGCCGCTTTGCGCTGGCGGAGGTGGATTCGACGGAGGCCATGCTGGCGGAGATCGAACGCATCCGGCCGGCGGAGTTGCTGATCAATGAAGAAGTTGGCGAGCTGCAGGCGCTGGAGTCGCGGCAGGGCTCGCGACGGCGGCCGCTGTGGGAGTTCGATCTGGACAGTGCGCGGCGCGCGCTGAACCAGCACTTTGGCACCCGCGACCTTAATGGCTTCGGCTGCGAGAACCTGGGCCTGGCGCTGGAGGCGGCGGGCTGTCTGCTGGCCTATGCGCGGGAGACGCAGCGCTCGCAGCTGCCGCATATCCAAGGCATCAGCCTGGAGCAGCCGGGCGATGCGCTGATTCTGGATGCGGCAAGCCGGCGTAACCTGGAGCTGGACCGCAATCTGGGCGGCGGCAACGACAACACGCTGCTGTCGGTGCTGGATCACACCGCCACGGCGATGGGCGGCCGGCTGATGAATCGCTGGCTGCATCGGCCACTGCGCGATCGCGAGGTGCTACGGCTGCGTCAGCACGTGGTGGCGACGCTGGTGGATCAGTACCGCTTCGAGCAGCTGCATCCGTTGCTGCACGAGATCGGCGACATCGAGCGCATCCTGGCGCGGGTGGGCCTGCGTTCGGCCCGTCCCCGCGACCTGGCCCGGCTGCGCGATGCGCTGCTGGCTTTGCCGCGGCTGCAGGCCTGCCTGCAGCAGATCATCGACAAGGCGGACTCGCCCCGCCTGGGCGTGCTGCACGAGCAGATCGCCGAGTATCCGGCGCTGGCCGACCTGCTGCTGCGGGCGATTCAGGACAATCCGCCGGTGGTGATTCGTGAGGGTGGCGTGATTGCCGAGGGCTATGACGCGGACCTGGACGAGCTGCGCAACCTCAGCAGCAACGCGGCGCAGTTCCTGGTCGAGCTGGAGTCGCGCGAGCGGGCGCGCACCGGCATGAGCACGCTGAAGGTGGGCTATAACCGGGTGCACGGCTACTTTATCGAGCTCAGCAAGAGCCAGGGCCAGAGTGTGCCCGCCGACTATCAACGCCGCCAGACGCTGAAGAATGCCGAGCGCTTCATCACGCCGGAACTGAAGACCTTTGAGGACAAGGTGCTCAGTGCCAACAGCAAGGCGTTGAGCCGCGAGAAAGAGCTCTACGATGCGCTGCTGGAGACCGTCGCGGCGGATCTGAACGCCCTGCTGCTCAGCGCGGCGGCGCTGGCGGAGCTGGACGTGCTCAACACCTTTGCCGAGCGCGCGCGCACCCTGGATTTCAGCCCGCCGGAGCTGGTGGAGGAGTCCTGCATCCACATCGAGCAGGGGCGTCATCCGGTGGTGGAGCAGGTCTGCGAAGGCGTGTTCGTCGCCAACGATGTGCAGCTGGATGAGGAGCGGCAGATGCTCATCATCACTGGCCCCAACATGGGCGGTAAGTCGACCTACATGCGGCAGACGGCGCTGATCGTACTGCTGGCGTTTACCGGCAGCTTCGTGCCCGCACGCAGCGCCCGCATCGGGCCGGTGGATCGCATTTTCACCCGCATCGGCTCTTCGGATGATCTGGCCGGCGGCCGTTCAACCTTCATGGTGGAGATGACCGAGACCGCCAACATCCTCCACAACGCCACGGCGCAGAGCCTGGTGCTGATGGACGAGGTGGGCCGCGGCACCAGCACCTTCGACGGGCTGTCGCTGGCCTGGGCCAGTGCGGTGCATATCGCGGACAAGCTGCAGGCGCGAACGCTGTTTGCCACCCACTACTTTGAGCTGACGGCCCTGCCGGAGCGCTTTGCCAACATCGCCAACGTGCATCTGGACGCCTCGGAGCACCAGGATGGCATCGTCTTCCTGCACGCGGTGCGGCCCGGTCCGGCCAACCAGAGCTATGGGCTGCAGGTGGCGCAGCTGGCGGGGCTGCCGCTGGCGGTGATCGAGCAGGCGCGGGACAAGCTGCGCCAGCTGGAGCAGGAGAGCCTGCTGGCGGCGGGTTCGGGCGTCGCAGGCCTTGCAACTGAACGTCCTGCGGAGGATGGGTGTGCAGCGGAAGGGTCTGTGGCGGAAGCCAGCAATGAGCGGCTGCGACGCAGTGAACCGGTGCAGAGCGAGCTGTTCGCTCCGCTCGATCCTCACCCGGTGCTGCGTGATCTGGAGCAGATAGATCCCGATGCGTTGACCCCGCGCGAGGCATTGGCGCTCATCTACGCCCTCAAATCCGCCCTCTAGTCCCCCAAAAATACGCCCTCAGCCCCCTTCCGGGGCCTCGTTGGAGGCTTCGGGACTGGCTCATAAGGTGTCATGGGTTTATAATTGCGCCACTTTTTCCCCCTTGGCTACTGGCTGGCAGACAGCCTTATTGAAGAGATGCCCGCATCGGTCGGGCTCATCGCGCTGGAGAGATCATGGCATTTGTTGTTGGCGAAAACTGCATACGCTGCAAACACACTGACTGTGTGGAAGTATGTCCGGTTGACTGTTTCTATGAGGGTCCGAACTTTCTGGTGATTCATCCGGACGAGTGCATCGACTGTGCGCTGTGCGAGCCGGAGTGCCCTGTGGATGCGATCTATGCCGAGGATGAATTGCCTGAGGACCAGATTCAGTTCATCGCCATCAACGCCGAACTGGCGCAGAGCTGGCCAAACATCGCCGAGATGAAGCCTGCCCTGCCTGATGCGGCGGAGTGGAAGGACGTCCCCGGCAAGCTGCAATATCTGATCAAGGAAGCAGAGTAAGTTATTCCCTGTCGCCGGCAGTCCATGGCCGGCGACAGGTCTTCCCGCGGCACTACCAACAGTCGCGGTCGAATTGCGTGGCGGCCGCCATGCCCTTCAAGTGAGCCAGCGCTTCGATCTGGATCTGGCGTACCCGCTCCCTGGTCAGCCCGATCTCGCGGCCTACTTCCTCCAGGGTTTCCTCTTTTTCATCATGAAACCCGAAGCGTCGGGTAATCACTTCGCGCTGGCGTTCATTCAGTGTTGCCATCCAGCGCTTGACCGAGTGACGGACCTTCATGCGGTTGAGCGTCTCCTGCGGCAGTCCATCTGTGCTGTCGGGCACCAAGTCCAGCACTGTCTGGTTCTGCTGCGGTCCCTGCAGCTCGTCACCGGAGACGGTGTGCTCACTGAACTCGAGCAGCCGCTTCACCTCCTCCGGCGTCTTCTTCACCATCTGCGCCACGACTTCGCGGCTCGCCTCCTCTCCGTTGGCCAGCTGATACTCCCGTGCCGCCTTCAGGCAGGTATTGATCTCCTTCAGGATATGCACCGGCACCCTGATCACCCGCCCCTGGTTCATGATTGCCCGTTCAATATTTTGTCGGATCCACCATGTTGCATATGTTGAGAAGCGATATCCCAGTTCCGGATCGAACTTCTCTACCGCGCGGATCAGACCCAGATTGCCCTCCTGGATCAGATCAAGCAGCGTCAGTCCGCGGCCGATGTAGCGCCGGGCGATCTTGACCACCAGCCGCAGGTTGCTCACGATCATCATGTGTCTGCCGTCCTCGTCGCCGCTGCGTCCCAGGCGGGCGTACTTCACTTCCTCGTCGGCATTGAGCAATTTACCCAGACCAATCTCGTTCAGATACAGACGGGTGACGTCCGGGGCCTGCCTGTCCTGCGACGCGTAGCCGCTGTACTCCATCGGCAGCTCCGCGACATCCGTCGCCATTTCTTCGAGTGCTTTTACTTCATTCACGTCCCTGTTGTAGTTCGTCGATCTCTCCATGTTAATCCCCCTTTTCCGGTTCGATTCCTCCTGACCTCTGCCAGAAGGAGGATCGAACTTATCATTCCACTATCGGGAAGATCAAGGAGAAATCCCACTATTTTTGTGGGTAGTTGTGAACCATGGATGGACAAGACAGTCTGTCGTAGTCAGCAGGGGATTCACCGCCGAACGTGCTTACTAAAAAGTATTAGCGCGTAGGAAGGTAGTGAGCAGGATCCACGGGAGAACCGTCGACACGCACTTCAAAGTGCAGCAGTTCGGAGCCGCGGTTGTCCTCGCCCACCTCGCCAATCTTGTCGCCGGCGCGGATGCGTGCACCCTCGCTGACAAGCATACTGCTGTTATGGGAGTAGGCAGACAGGTGACGTGCGCCGTGGCGGATGATGATCAGGTTGCCCTGCCCCTGGATGCCGCGACCGGAGTAGACGACGTCGCCGTCGGCAGCGGCATAAACGGGATCGCCGCGCCGTGCACCGATGTCGATGCCCCGGCTGATGCTGGTGGTGTCGGAGCGGTAGGCACGCAGCACCTGTCCATCTACCGGCCATTGCCAGCTGATGTCATCGATCACGCGCACGGGCACATTGATCATGCGGCGGCTTTCCATGGCTTCTGCGGGACGGCCGCTGGCCAGAACCTCAGTGTCACCGGCTGGCGCAGGGGGAATCGCAGGCACGCTGTTCAACGAGTTGTTGGACACGCCCCCGATGTTGAGGCTGAGCTGCTGGTTGGGATAGATGGTGTAGGGCGTCGCCAGGTTGTTGGCCACGGCCAGCGCGCGATAGTCCAGCGAGTACTGGTAGGCGATCGAGTAAAGGGTCTCCCCGCGTGCCACGGTGTGGCTGGCCGGCAGCGGCGCCTGGGGCTGGGACGGGGCCTGCCCTCCCGGCGGCATGATGATGGCTTCGTCCGGATAATCCCGCGATGCGGCCGGGCTCGGCGCGGGGGCCGATGCAGGGGGAGTCTGGGCTGTCGGAGGCGTTGATATCGGGGCCGGGGCCGGTGCAGGAACTGGTGCAGGTGTCTGCACGGGGACCGGGGCGGGGGCAGCGGTCGTTGCCTGACTGCTCACCGGCGCACGATCGATGCTGCGGCGCTGGATGCCATTGTCTGCGCCAGCGGTATTGACGCTCACGCCAGGGGCCGGTTCCACCCGCACACCAGCAGCCACCGTGGCGGCGCTGCCGGAGCGGGAGGCGGCCCGCGAGCTGCCGATGGCAACCGGTTGGCTCTCTGTGACACCACTGACGCCGCTGGAGGGGCCACTGACCACCACGCCGGAGGCGGAAGTTTGCGCGGTCGAGCTGTAGATGGGCGCGCGGCCGCGATCGAGCACCGCGCTCTGGTCATCCAGCGGGGCCTGATAACGGGTACCGCAGGCCGCCAACAACATGGCTGTTGCCAGCACACTGACTCGCCCTATTTGCGCTCCTGCATTCGTCATCAATCGGGTTACTCCACCGCGGTTTGGGTTGTGGCGGCAGTTTCAGTCTGCCTGCCGGAGATTCTTTCAAATATCAGCACCAATGCAAAGCCCAGCACCGCCAGCAGTATGACAGAGATCACGGCTGCGGGTTCTCCCGTCGCTGCCTCGAAGGAGGCCGGTCCGTGATAGACCGCCTGCCCACCCTCTTCCTCCGGTGTCACTTTCCAGGGCCACAGCACAACGATCGAGGCCGCCAGCATGCCGGTCAGGAACGCGAAGGTCTGGCCGCGATAGTGCCGAAAGGTCCACGACAGCACGTGGGAGAAACTGAGGATACCGATGGCGCAGCCGGTCGCGAAGACGATGATCACATCAAACTGCAGCGACCGCAGCGCCGCGAGCACGTAGTCGTAGGCACCCAGCAGCAACAGCACGAAGGCGCCGGAGATTCCCGGCAGAATCATGGCGCAGATGGCGATCATGCCGCAGCAGAACAGATAGATCAGACTGGTGTTTCCCGCCAATGGGTTGGCGAAGGAGATCAGCAGCGCCAGCCCCGCGCCGAGCAGCGCAAACAACAGCGACTTGCCCGTCCACTGCCCGGTTTCCCTGATCAGGAACCAGGTGGAGGCCAGCACCAGGCCGCAGAAGAACGCCATAATGAGCGGGTAATGGGCGTCCAGCAGATACAGCACGGTGTTGGCCGCCACGAACAGGCTGGTCAGGATGCCCGTGAGCAGCACCAGCAGGAAGGTGCCGTTGATGCGCGCCCAGAAAGCACCAGGTCCCTGCTGCCACAGCACGGGCAGCGTCAACGGGTGCAGGGTCTTGAGCGAATTGATCAGCTCTTCGTAGATGCCGGCCATCACCGCGATGGTGCCACCTGACACGCCAGGGACGGAGTCGGCAATACCCATCGCCATTCCCTTGAAGAAAAGCGCCAGTCGTCCTTTCAATGTTGCCGGTGTTCCATGTTCCATGTAGCGGGTTCCTTGTCAGTGTTGAAGCGCGCCGCTGAACAGCGGCACGAAGCGCACCGCCTCCACCACGGCGGTATGGAAATCGTCTCCCTGGCGGGTGATCAGGCGCAGTTCCTGCACATCGCCTCCGCCCACGGGAATGATCAGCCGGCCATTGTCGGCAAGCTGGGCCAGCAGTTCCTGGGGCACATGCTGGGGCGCCGCTGCCGCGATGATGGCATCGAAGGGACCTTTCTCCTTCCAGCCCAGGCTGCCATCGTCGTGGGAGAACTGCACGTTATTGATGCCGAGCAGGCGAATGGTGCGGCGGGCCTTCTCCAGCAGCGGCTTGATGCGCTCCACCGAATAGATCTTGCGGGCGAAGGGCGCGATGATGGCGGTCTGGTAGCCGCAGCCAGTGCCAATCTCCAGCACCTTGTCGAGCTTGCCATTGCCCAGCAACGGATGGCCCTGCAACAGCGTCTGGGTCATGCGCGCGACGATGTAAGGCTGCGAGATGGTCTGGTTGAAACCGATCGGCAATGCCACGTCTTCGTAGGCACGATGCGCCAGCGCCTCATCCAGGAAGATGTGCCGCGGAGTGCTGCGCATGACATCGAGCACCGACCAGTCATCAATGCCCTGCTCTATCAGCCGGCCGATCAGGCGTTCGCGCGTGCGCTGCGACGTCATGCCAATGCCGGATAAGTTCACCTTGTTCACTCTCTCACCTTGCCGTTTCCTGTTCCACCCTGCACAGCTCACGCAGCACCGCCGTGGCATACGCGCCCGGCGGCAGCACGAAGGATACCGTCAGGTCGTCCTCTTGCCAGTCCCACTGCAGTTCCCGCACCGGCAGCCGCAGGCTGCGTCGCGCCTGCTCCAGCCCGGCCCGCTCCAGCCCGTCACACAACTCCGCGAGATTGTCGCGGATGCGCTGCTCCAGAGCTGCTACCTCGCCACTGCTACGCAGTGCGCCCTTGCCCCATAACATGCCCGTGGGATGGATATCGAAGCCCTGCAATCGTGCCAGGAGCTCTTCATTGATCTGCTCGGGCACGAACACGCTGTCGGTGCCGTCCAGGTTCATCACCTCGCCGTCCAGACAACGATTCCAGTTGCCCTCACCCACCCGCTCGGACAACAGGGCGTTAAAAATGTGAGACCGGGCCGCCGACAGCAGCATGCCCCGCCCTGCCCCGTGCCGGCCGCCCCGGGCGGAACGTGAGGAGCGTCCGCCGCCCTCACGGAACATCGCCAGCGCATCCGCCACGTTGTTGCCGGCCCGGCCAAAGCGCTGCTCGCCAAAATAGTTGGGCACACCCTCGGCGGCGATGCGCTGAAGACATGTCTCCAGTGCGTTGCGCAGCTGTTCGCTCGGCCTGTCTGCGCCAGACTCGGTTATGAACCGCGGCTCGCGCAGGCGGATGACGAAGCGATTCGCGCGATGACTGCCCCGGCGAATCTTGCGGTTGTTGCGCTCCTGCCGCAGGAACGCCACCGTTGCGCCGGCCTCCTCCGGGAAGGCGAACGCCGCATGATTGGCGAAATCCACGTCCTGCGCGCCAGGCAGGTAGATGCTGAACCACTGGGTACAAACGCCCTGGCGGTCCTTCAGCCCCCCGTACCCGATATCGAACTCTCTCACCCCGGCCGCACGGGCCAGCAGCTTCACCAGCTGCGGCGTGGCGATGCCGGTCTTGCGCACCTGCACGCACTGATGCTCGCCGCTGCCGCTCAGCGTAAAGCCCAGTTCCTCGTCGACCACAAAATCCGCCGGTTCGCTCTTGAAACGCGCACACACCGACGGCAGCTCACCGGCATAGGCCAGTGGCTGGCGGGACACTTCCAGGGGCAAGCTGTTCTCAGCGGTCACGATGCAGCAGCACCACGGCGTAGGTCTCGATGCCCTCGCGTCGTCCGACGAAACCCATACCTTCCGTGGTCGATGCCTTCACATTAACCTGCTCGGGCAGAATCTGCAGCAGCGCGGCCAGACGTGCGCTCATACCGCTGATGTGTGGCGCCATCTTCGGAGCTTGCGCGAGAATGGTGACATCCACATTACCGGGCTGCCATCCGCCCTCCTGCATCAACGCGACGACGCGCTGCAGCAGGATGGCACTGTCGATGTTGCTGAAGCTGGCGTCGTTGTCCGGGAAATGGTGCCCGATGTCACCCAGGCCCAGCGCGCCCAGAATGGCGTCGCACAGTGCGTGAATAACCGCATCGCCATCGGAATGGGCCAGCAGGCTGCGGTCATGGGGAATGACGATGCCGCCCAGCACCAGTGGCTTGTCCGCCAACAGGGAATCGGCGAACTTGTGGGCGTCGTAGCCATGCCCTATGCGAATCCTGTTCCACATCAGTGGCGGTCTCCGTGCGAACGATCCCGCTCCTGCCGCGCCAGAATCATTTCGGCCATGTGCAGGTGCTCGGGAAAGGTGATCTTGATGTTGTCGGCGCTGCCCCGCACCAGTCGCGGCGCGTAACCTGCCATTTCCAGCGCGGAGGATTCATCCGTAACCGTGAAACCGGCGGCGATGGCCCCGGTCAGTGCGCTATGCAGCAAATCATAACGGAAAACCTGTGGCGTTGCCGCCTTCCAGATGTCACTGCGATCAAGCGTGGTAATGACATTGCCATGCCGGTCGGCCTTCTTCAGGGTGCTGCTGGCAGGAATCGCGAGCAATGCGCCGGCCGGATGCTCGGCCGCCGTCGCGATGACATGCTCGATGTCGCTGACACTGACACAGGGACGCACCGCATCATGCACCAGCACCAGGTCGTCGTCAGCCGCCTCGTCCTGCAGGGCGGCCAGCGCGTTGAGCACCGATTCGCAGCGATTGGCCCCGCCATCGCAATGCCGCAGCCGCACGCCTTCTTCAATGCCTAGCCGCTGCCACAGCCGGTCCTGCGGATGCAGCGCCACCACGATCTGTCTGATGGCGGTCACCCGGCCCAGCCGCTCGAGGGTATGCGCGAGCACCGCCCGTCCGTTGATGGGCAGATACTGCTTGGGTGTCGACGTCATCATGCGACTGCCGATACCCGCCGCCGGGACGACGGCCCAGACCGTTGCTGTCATTGCACGATCTGGTAGAGGACTTCGCCCTCCTTCACCATCCCATACTCGCTGCGGGCACGTTCCTCGACTGCGTCCAGGCCGGTCTTCAGGTCCAGGACCTCACCCTCCAGCTGCTGGTTGCGCTCGGCAAGCACCATGTTTTCCTGCTTCTGCAGCTCGATCTGCTCCTCCAGCGCCAGGATTTCGGAATAGCTCCCGTCCCCGACCCACAGGTTGAGTTGCACTGCCACCAGTACCAGAACCAGCATTGCCAACAGAATTTTCATGGCGCTTTACCTAAAGGTTAACCCGCGACGTGCTGGAACTCTTCGATGCCGCGATACAGTGCGCGGCTGCCCAGCTCCTGCTCGATACGCAGCAGACGGTTGTACTTGGCCACGCGATCGGAGCGGCACAGCGACCCGGTCTTGATCTGACCCGCGCCAGTGGCCACCGCCAGATCCGCAATGGT
>Ga0233365_1000978_pt1 | contig 12757 bp, 10 predicted proteins | sample ElkDunMinimDraft_27_FD_191535 | JGI IMG/M metagenome (GOLD analysis project Ga0233365, IMG submission 191535) | Fecal eukaryotic communites from dung pellets of Tule Elk in California, USA - Elk Dung C36 | ecosystem: Host-associated > Mammals > Digestive system > Large intestine > Fecal | place... | reverse complement strand
CGAAGCTATTGATATTTTAAAACCCGATGCATTTTACAAAGACGCGCATAAACATATTTATGATGCTATTGAAATGCTTTTTAAAGCCAGCCAGCCAATTGATATTTTAACGGTTTCTACCCAGTTAAGAAAAAACGGAAAATTAGAATTAGTAGGTGGCGATTTCTACCTGATTAATCTTACGCAGAAAATTGCTTCATCGGCGCATATCGAGTTCCATTCACGTATTATTTTACAGAAATTTATTCAACGAAGTCTGATTAAAATTTCGTCAGAAATTATTGAAGATGCGTACGATGAATCTTCGGATATTTTTGAATTGTTAGATCAGGCAGAATCTAAATTGTACGATGTAACACAAGGAAACATTAAGAAAAGTACCGAAACAGCTCAATCGTTAGTTGCACAAGCAAAAAAGCGTATCGAAGAAATTGGTAAACGCGAAGGTTTATCTGGCTTGCCAACAGGTTTTCATAAATTAGACGGATTAACATCTGGTTGGCAACCATCAGATTTAATAATTATTGCAGCCCGCCCCGGTATGGGTAAAACGGCGTTTGTACTTTCTATGGCTCGAAATATTGCCATTGATGCAAACAGAGGTGTTGCTTTCTTTTCGTTAGAGATGTCGAGTGTTCAGTTGATTACCCGTTTGATTTCGTCGGAAACAGGATTGTCTTCAGAAAAATTAAGAACCGGTAAGTTAGAACAACACGAATGGGAACAATTGAATGTAAAGGTTAAAGATTTAGAAAAAGCGCCTTTATTTATTGATGATTCTCCTTCACTATCGATCTTCGATTTACGTGCAAAAGCTCGTCGTTTAAAGTCGCAATACGATATTCAACTGATTGTGATTGATTATTTGCAGTTAATGACAGCTGGCGGAAACGGTAAAGGTGGCGGAAATCGTGAGCAGGAAATTTCTACCATTTCGCGTAACTTAAAAGGTTTGGCGAAAGAATTAAATATTCCCGTAATTGCACTTTCGCAGTTATCGCGTGCCGTTGAAACACGTGGATCATCAAAGCGACCATTACTTTCAGATTTACGTGAATCGGGAGCAATTGAGCAGGATGCCGATATTGTATCGTTTATTTACCGACCTGAATATTATAAAATTGATGTTTGGGACGATGATGAACAAAGTCCAACCGAAGGTCAGGCAGAATTTATCGTGGCAAAGCACCGTAATGGTGGTTTAGATAATATTCGATTGAAATTCCTTGGTAAATTTGGTAAGTTTGATAATTTAGATGATGCTTTTATGCCTTTTGATGAGTTTCCATCGAGTATGAACGATCGAAATTTAACGAACGATTTACCACCAAGCGATCAGATTTTTGGAAGCAGTTTCAGTGATGACAGCGATGTTCCTTTTTAAAATATAGTAAGTCCGAAGAATTTCTTCGGACTTTTTTTATGAATCATTTTCTGTGTTATAAACCTTATTATTCTTTGCAACCCTATATTGAATCAATCTTTTTAAATTTCTAGGACCCAATACTTCAACGCATTCACCAAATCCTAAAATTTCACGCTCTAATTCAAAATTTGGAATAACATCAATACGGACAATCATTCCATTCTCGTCTTCCTGAAGAATTTGTTGTGAATAATGAAGTGGTTTTGTTTTTACATACGGAGCATTTTTAACATTAAACTTTAAAATAACCTTTTGCGGTCGATCTTTTACACTGCGGGTTACACCAATACATTCATTGAAATAGGTTTCAAAATCGATGCCTTCGTACGGTTTAAAAAGATTGGCGTCTAATTCGTAAAAAGCTTCGATACGATCTAAAGCAAGGGTTACCAAAAGCTTTCCTTTGTTGTTTCGAGTGATTAAAAACCAACGGTTTCGATACTCTTTCAACAAATACGGATGATAAATTTCTTTAATTGCCTGTTTAGATTTAAAAGATTTATATTCAATCAATAACGGTTTTTTCTGCAAAATTGCCTGATACAATCTGCTTAAATGATCAATTCCCTTTAACTGTTTATTGTCTTCAAATTGAATGTAGTTCGGAGTTTTCTTTGCAGATTTATAAATGTTGTTCTCCAATTTGGCAATCAATTCGCTCATTTCATCAAAATACTGAAAACCATTAAACTGTTTTAAAAGCGAAACAATTTCCTTCATTTTATCAACATCTTCTTCTTTAATAGGCGATTTTGTAATTGAATAATCCAGATCATCGTAACTATAAAACTTGCGGTCGGTTACAACAATTGGCGCATTGTATCCCAACTTATCACTACGCATAAACTGAATATCAGCCTGAATAGTACGTTTGCTAACGCCGGTTGTAATGCCTTCAAATTCATACAAAGCATCCGAAACTTTTTCAATCAAATCCTCCAACGTCCATTTTCTGTAACGGTTTTGTAAACATTTATCAATGGTTTTATATCGAATTAAAGCAGATTTGTTCGTTGCCATAGTTATTTGGTATTGAAAATCAATCAAAAATACAATTTAATACGCAATATATTTGCGTAGTTTTAAATAAAATCTTCCGTAATAAAATATATTAAATTTTAAGTTGTTTAAATATAGTGTTTTATAAAATTATTTCAATATTTTTTTAGTTACGCATTTAAATTGCGTAGTAAGACGGTAATCTTTGTAATGTTAAAAGCAAAGTATTTCTATTCTGATGTTTCAAACGGCATCGTAGTGCGGGAAACCGTATGCTGAGTCTTTAAATTTTAACAACCGTTCCTCGGTCGTGGGTTCGAATCCCACCTTTCAACAATGAAAGTAGTTCAGTTGGTTAGAACAAGGATGAAATTGGGTTCGAATCCCAAACTTGACTGTTAATCAAGTTGCGCCCGGTTGCAATGAGGTGAATTACTCACTTAGGAAGTTGATTACTTGTAAAAAAAATCACACCAAAGTTCTTTTCATTTTGTTCAGTTGCATTTATTTCGATAAATCAACACTTTATTTAAAGCCTGAATATTGAAAATTACTGTTTGGAAATACATCTGATAATTAAAATGTAAGTTGTTGATTTTATTTAAAAGATACGGAGTAGCAAACTGCTTTTTGTTTATTCCGCATTTAAAAAAGGAAGAATTTGAAAAGAACTTATTATTAAAAGCTAAAAATTTAAAACATGAAAAAAATTACATTAAACGAACAAGAAGTAGCATTGATATACAAAAACAACAAGATAATCAATGTGATATTTAACGGTACTTATTGGTTTTTCTTAGGTGAAAAGGTAGAGAAATTTAATACAAACGAAGAATTTCCTAAATTGTATGAAGGAGTTTTTGATAACGATCTTTTAAAAAATCATTTGGAAATAATTAATGTGGCAGATGATGAATTGTTTTTAAAATATCAGAACAATAATTTTCAATCGGTAATGGTTCCTGGTATTTATGCTTTTTGGAAAGAAAGAAATCCTTATCAGTTTCAAAAAGTTTCAATAACAGATTATACAATTGCAGACGTATCAAAAGTAATTTTAGAAAAGTCTCAATTAAATTTATATGTTAGAAATTACCGAATTGAATCTTATGAAAAAGGATTGTTGTTTGTAGATGGAAAATTCGTAGAATTATTATCTGCAGGAAATTATTTTTGGTGGAAAAATTCGCAAACTATCACAGTTGCTAAAGGCGATACACGTCAGCAAAATATGGAAATTAATGGTCAGGAAATTCTTACCAAAGATAAAGTGCAATTGCGTATTAATTTTTCGGTTCAATACCAAATTGTAGATTTTGTAAAAGCGTTTTCAGAAAGCAAGGAATTTGAAAATCAATTATATATAATGATTCAAATGGCTTTAAGAACCTTGGTTGGAACTATGAGTTTTGATGAATTAATGGATCAAAAAAATAAAATAGCCGAAATAATTTTGGTTGAAATATCGCAAAAAGCAGAACGTTTAGGTGTGAAAATAATTGATGCCGGTTTAAAAGATATTATTTTGCCAGGAGAAATACGTGATATTATGAATCAGGTTTTGGTTGCCGAGAAAAAAGCACAGGCAAACAGTATTATGCGTCGCGAGGAAACTGCCTCTACCAGAAGTTTGTTAAACACTGCTAAATTAATGGAAGAAAATCAAATGTTGTACAAATTGAAAGAAATGGAGTATATCGAAAAGATTTCAGAGAAAATAAATACGATTTCAGTTTCGGGCGGTGGCAATATTGTTTCAGAATTGAAGCAGATTTTTACTAAATAAAATACAATTAATCATGAAAAAAATAACAGGAAAAGACCTATTGCGTATAGGTTTTGAAGAAAATATCATTTTAGGAAAAACATTAGATTTTTGCGAAAACTACCAAGGATCTTTAAATAAAGGCGAGGTGTTAAATACTTTGAAGAAAGTTATTGCACAACCCGAAAAAACATTTGAAACATCGGAGTTTTATCCTTTAGCGCAACAAATAGTCGTATTGCAAAATGAAATGGATAGCGATACCATTCCGTTAGAAACAAATTCGAAACCTTATGCTGTTTTTGGTAGCGATCATATTGAAGAAGGAGCCAGAAAGCAAATGGAAATCGCAATGAAGCTTCCGGTTTCTGTGGCTGGAGCTTTAATGCCCGATGCTCATCAAGGTTACGGATTACCGATTGGTGGAGTTTTGGCAACCAGAAACGCCATTATTCCCTATGGTGTGGGTGTTGATATTGGTTGTAGAATGGCACTTTCTATTTACGATATGGAAGAATCGTTTTTCGAGGAAAATCAATCGAAGTTTAAGCGGGAGTTAATTGCACAATCAAATTTTGGTGCAGGAAATGGTTTTCGAGGTCAGTACAGATTTGATCATGAAGTTTTGGAAAATCAGTTGTTTAATGAAAATCCGCTGTTACAGAATTTAAAGGATAAAGCATGGACGCAATTGGGAAGTTCTGGCGGTGGAAATCACTTTGTGGAGTTTGGTATTATTGAATTTGCTGAACGTGACGAAATACTGAATATCGAGAAAGGTAAATATGTGGCTTTATTAACGCATTCAGGTTCACGTGGTTTTGGTGCCACCATTGCCGGACATTACACGCAGTTAGCTAAAAAGGTTTGTAAGTTGCCACAAGAAGCTAAAAATCTGGCTTATTTCGATCTAAATTCAACAGAAGGTCAGGAATATTGGTTGGCAATGAATTTGGCGGGTGATTATGCGTCGGCTTGTCATGAAGTGATCCATCAAAAAATGCAGAAAGCCTTAGGAGCAAAGGTTTTAGCAAAGGTTGAAAATCATCATAATTTCGCTTGGAAAGAGCAGTGGAATGGGGAAGAGGTTATTGTTCACCGAAAAGGCGCAACCCCTGCAAGTAAAGATGTTATGGGAATTATTCCAGGATCTATGACGGCGCCAGGATTTTTAGTCCGTGGAAAAGGTGAACCCGAAGCTATTCAGTCTGCTTCGCATGGTGCCGGACGACAAATGAGCAGAACGCAGGCAAAAAAAGAAATTTCTAAATCTGATTTTAAAGCGATTTTAAAAGATCATAATGTAACTTTGATTGGTGCCGGTTTAGACGAAGCACCAATGGCTTATAAAGATATTCATCAGGTTATGGAAGCTCAAAAGAGCCTGATAGATGTTGTAGCTAAGTTCACCCCTAAAATGGTTCGTATGGCAGATGACGGAAGTAGAGAGGATTAATATTTAGTTTATTAGAAAGTGTTGTGAGCATTAGTTTTACAACGCTTTTTTTACTCCAAATTCAATTCCTACTTTTTCAAATAAATCTTCAAGAAGTGAGATTTTCTCTGTACAATCATCATTAAAACTAAACGATGTAACGCTTGGAGAAATTATATTGCAACTGAAACAGATTATAAAATATTGAAATAATTTATCGTTTTCATCAAAAAATAAAATAGCATTTCGAGGTGCGTAACATCCGCTTCCTCTCATACCGTTTGTTTCAATATCTTTTCCAATATTATAAATTATATCAGTGAGTTCATTTTTTTGATCTTCATTTAACTCAACTTTCTCTTCAAAACAATCTGGGTCATATCTTGAATAATCATATTTTAGATATTTAAAATATTTAGACATAATTTCTCCATAAATGAATTCTTCAGGATTAATATTTGATTTTTTTCTTTGAAAACTTTCTAACTTTTCAATACTTTCCTTGTAAGAAACAAATAAAATTTTCTTTGATTGGCTAAATGGATAATTCTGATTGCGTCGCTCAATAGAAAAATCATTAACTCTAGTACACGGAGCGCTATAACCTTGAGCAAAGGCTAAATTCATTTTTAAGAAAAAGAATATTATAAGAAGTATTAATCTCATCATGCGTTTTTGAAAAAGTAAACATACAAAAAAACCTCAAAAGATAAATTCCTTTGAGGTCTATTATATTTAGTTCAACTTTTTAAACATTGAACCTTAAACTTTAAACAAAATATTACAAGTGAATCACTTCATCGTAAGCAGCAGCAACAGCTTCCATAACCGCTTCACTCATAGTAGGGTGAGGGTGAACTGCTTTTAAAATTTCGTGACCTGTAGTTTCTAATTTACGGGCAACAACTGCTTCTGCAATCATATCGGTAACGCCGGCACCAATCATGTGGCAACCTAACCATTCACCGTATTTTGCATCGAAAATTACTTTAACGAAACCATCTGGAGTTCCCGCAGCTTTTGCTTTTCCTGATGCAGAGAATGGAAATTTACCAACTTTAATTTCGTAACCAGCTTCTTTTGCTTTTTTCTCTGTCATACCAACCGATGCAATTTCTGGAGTTGCATATGTACAACCAGGAATGTTTCCGTAATCTAACGGATCAACGTGTAAACCTGCAATTTTCTCTACACATAAAATTCCTTCAGCCGAAGCAACGTGTGCCAAAGCCTGACCCGGAACTACATCGCCAATTGCATAATAACCCGGAATATTTGTCTGGAAGAAATCGTTTACCAAGATCTTATCGCGATCTGTAGCAATTCCTGTTTCTTCTAATCCGATATTTTCTATGTTTGATTTAATACCAACTGCAGAAAGTAAAATATCAGCTTCTAAAATTTCTTCTCCTTTAGCTGTGTTTACGGTAGCTTTAACGCCTTCGCCCGATGTATCAACTTTTTCAACAGATGAATTTGTCATTATTTTAACCCCCGATTTCTTTAAAGAACGCTCCATTTGTTTAGATACATCTTCGTCTTCAACCGGAACAATGTTCGGCATAAATTCAACGATCGTAACTTCTGTTCCCATTGAATTATAGAAATGAGCAAACTCAACACCAATTGCTCCAGAACCAACAACGATCATTTTCTTTGGCTGTGTTTCCAATGTCATTGCCTGGCGGTAACCAATTACTTTTTTACCATCTTGTGGTAAGTTTGGCAATTCGCGAGAACGTGCACCCGTTGCAATAATAATGTGATCTGCAGAAATTTCGGTTACTTTACCGTCTTTATCTGTAACATCTACTTTTTTACCCGGTTTTACTTTTCCGAAACCATCGATAACTTCGATTTTGTTTTTCTTCATTAAGAACTGAACACCTTTGCTCATTCCGTCTGCAACACCGCGCGAACGTGCAATTACAGCATCAAAATCTTTATCAACTTCGCCATTGATCGTTAAACCATAATCGGCAGCGTGTTTTAAATAATCAAAAACCTGAGCAGATTTTAATAACGCTTTTGTAGGAATACATCCCCAGTTTAAGCAGATTCCCCCTAAATTTTCTTTCTCTACAACTGCAACTTTAAAACCTAATTGCGATGCTCTGATTGCTGTTACGTATCCGCCCGGACCGCTACCTAAGATGATAATATCGTATTTCATTTTTTATTTGTTTTAAACTTAAAGCATTAAGCTTAAGCATTGATTGTTATATTGTTTAATTTTATTCGAATAATTGTTTTGGGATAAAACGCTCTAAAATAAGCTTTTGATTATCATTTTCTACAATTACAAATTTCCATTCTTTTAAATCATTTGATTTTGCAATTGCATTTTTAGTTGCATTTATTTCAAAGAAATGGGTTTCTTCATTGTACTTAACATTACCAACTCCAAATTTTTTTTCAAAAGAAAGCTTGTACAAAGGAATATTCATTTCTCTATCCTCGTCTTCTTCTAATTCTAAAAATTTCATTTGAACTTCTGATGAAGTTTTAATTTTTACATAATTAACTTCTTCAATTTTTATAATATCGCTAATACTTAATACTTTTGGTAATGTTGCTTTGTATTCAAAATCGCTTGAGTTTAAAACCATTTCCATCATTTTAACCATTTGCTCTCGAGGAATTATTTCAAAAATTTCTTCAGGAGCATAGTCTAAAGCCTTATCAAACTCTTTGTCAATTACTAATTGAGAATACTCTGTAAATTGTCTTTCAATAGTTTCATTTACGGATTGCGCGTACAAATTGGTAGTAATTGTACACAAAAAAATGAATAATATTGATTTTAGGTATTTCATTTATTGATTTTAGAATCAGTTGCGAATTTAAGAATTTTTTTAAAAACTTTTATACGCAATTTAATTTGTTAATTGGCTGATACACTTGCGTACTGCGATTCGTACAGATTTTTGTATGCACCGGTTTTTTTGGTTAACAATTGCGCGTGTGTACCTGTTTCTACAATTCTACCTTGATCCATAACCACAATTAAATCGGCATTTACAATGGTTGCCAAACGGTGTGCAATAATGATTGATGTTCGATCTTTTGTAATGATTTCAACTGCTTTCTGTAATAATTCTTCTGAATAAGTATCGATAGAAGAAGTAGCTTCGTCTAATATCAAAATACTCGGATTACTCATATAAGCACGCAAAAAGGCAATCAATTGTCGTTGACCCGATGAAAGCATTACGCCGCGTTCTTTTACGTTATAATCGTATCCGCCCGGAAGTTTCTCTATAAAATCGTTAATGCCGATTTCTTTTGCAGCAGCAATAACCTGTGTCTTTGTAATTTTGGAATTATCTAAAATAATGTTGTTTAAGATAGAATCCGAAAACAAGAAAACATCTTGCAACACCACCGCAATTTGATCCCGCAAACTATTTAAAGTGAAATCGTTGATGTTCATTCCGTCAATCAAAATTTCGCCTGATTCAATATCGTAAAATCGACTTAAAAGATTGGCTATGGTTGATTTTCCTGCACCCGAAGCTCCAACAAAAGCAACTGTTTGTCCGGCTTTAATATTCAGATTAATACTGTTTATTACTTTTTTGCCGTTGCTGTAACTAAAATCAACATTCTTAAGATCAATCGCACCTTTAAAAGCAGGAGCTGTAACTTTTCCTTCATCCTGAATTAAATCATCGCGATCTAAAATTTCAAAAACTCGGTCGGCAGCAACAATTCCCATCTGCATCACATTAAATTTATCAGCAATTTGTCGCAACGGGTTAAACAACATGGAAATCATCATAGTGTAACCAAACAAATCTCCTGTCGTTGTTAAATTATCGCCTTGAACAATGGTAAATCCGCCATAAATAATAACGCAACCCAATGTTACCGCCGAAACAATATCGGCAATAGGGAAGAAGATGGAGTTGTACAGAATGTTTTTCTGCCAAGCATCGTTATGTTTCTGGTTGATTTTTTTGAAGTTTTCGTATTCAATCTGTTCCCGATTAAACAATTGTACGATTTTCATTCCCGTTAAACGTTCCTGAATAAACGTGTTTAAATTGGCAACCTGCAAACGAACTTCCTCAAAAGCAACTTTCATGTGTTTCTGAAAAATTCGAGTAGCATACAGTAAAATCGGCATGGCAACAATTACAATAATGGTCAGTTTCCAGTTCATCCACGTCATAATTCCCAAAACAACCACCATTTTTAAAACATCGCCCACAATCATAAATAATCCTTGACTAAAAATACTAGCAATATTCTCAATATCAGATACATTTCGGGTAATTAATTTACCAACAGGCTCGTTATCAAAATAACTCAATCTAAATTTAAGCATTTTATCAAACAGGTTGGTACGTATGTCTTTAATAATGTTTTGCCCCAGCCAGCTTGCAATGTAGGTAAAGAAAAACTGCGACGAAACTTCTAAAATAAGTACCAAAGCCATTAAAGCCACGTATATGGCTAATCCGTTTAAATCGGCTTTTGCAATGTAAACATCAACTACATTTTTAACCATGTAAGGGCGTATTGCTCCAAAAACAGCAAGCGTAATCACGGTAAGCACCACCCAAAACATTTTGTCTTTGTAGGGCTGCGCGTAATGCATTACTTTTTTTAATGTAGAAGTTTTATTTTGTTTCATTTATGTATGGATATACTACTTGTGTTAAATATAAACCGTGTGCCGGAACAGAAAAACCTGCCTTGCCGCGATTTTTGCTCTTTATAATTTCATGAACATCACTTATCGAAATTTTTCCCATCCCAACATTTAGCATGGTACCAACAATTGCCCGAACCATATTGCGTAAAAAACGATTTGCCGAAATATAAAAAATCAATTGCGAACCGTTCTTTTCCCAATAAGCTGTAGTTATGCTGCAGTTAAAGGTGAAAACATCGGTATGTGTTTTACTGAAACATTCAAAATCCTCGTATTCTAAAAGAATTTTGGCTGCTTCGTTCATTTTATCAATGTCTAAATTTCTAAACTGATAATAACTTAAATTTTTTAAAAAGCTGTTTTTAAACGTGTTGATATGATATTCGTACGATCTTGAAACAGCATCAAAACGTGCATGTGCATCTTTATCAACTTCGAAAAAATTAAAAACGGTAATATCTTCAGGTAAAAACGAATTTAATTTTTGAACCATTAATTGCTTATCAAACACTACATCGGTATCAAAATGCGCATACATTAATTTTGCATGTACGCCGGCATCTGTTCTGCCTGCAGCAACCAGCTCAAAATCATCTCTAAACAATACATTTACAGCTTTTGTTAAAACTTCCTGTACGCTAATTGCCTGGGGTTGCAGCTGCCAACCGTGATAATTTGTCCCGTTGTATGCAAACTGAATAAAGTACCTCAATTATTAAAAATTTAAACGTACAAATATACTTTAATTTAGCGGAATGCGTGTATTAACAAAAAACTAAATATTTTTGTAGAAACAATATTTCATGAAAACACGTTTACTATTCTTTTTTTTATTGATAAGCTGTATTGCAAGCGCCCAAAAATTCAATGATTATTTTACCGATAAAACCTTGCGGTTAGATTATATTTTTGCAGGAAACGCCAATCAGCAGAACATTTATTTAAGTGAAATGATTCAGTTAAGTAAATGGCACGGACGCGTTGAAAATCTTTCGGTTACGCCAATTCAGGGGAACGGACAAATTAAAGTTTACAGTACTGCTAATGACAAGCTTATTTACGTTTTACGTTTGGAAGTTTATTTCAGGAATGGTTAACGTTGGAAGATGCAAAAAAGCAGTTTAAGAGTTTTGAGAATTCTTTTTTGATACCTTTTCCAAAAGAACCAATCCGTGTTGATGTTTCGTTTTTTACGTCTGATAGACAAGAAAGAATACTATCACAGCAGTTTATCGATCCAAAAGATATTTTAATTCGAAAAGCTACAGATGTCAACAATCCATATGAAATTATTCATCATTCTAAAGTAAAAAATCCAATTAAAATTGCGTTGGTTGCCGAAGGATATACTGAAAACGAATTGGATCTTTTCATGGAATATGCGCATAAAACCGTCGAAAATCTGTTTAAACATAAGGTTTTTAAAAAATATCAGGATTATTTTGAAATAGTTGCCGTAAAATCGGTTTCAAAACAGTCGGGTATAAGCATTCCATCTAAAAATATCTGGTTGAATACGGCTGTTAAATCAAACTTCGATACGTTTTATTCAAATCGATACTTAACAACATTGCATACCAAACTGCTTCATAATCAATTAGAAAACATTCCGTATCAACACATTATCATTTTGGCAAATACCGATTTTTATGGTGGTGGTGGAATTTTGAATTCGTACAGTTTAACCACGACAAAAAACAAAGAATTTGCGCCGGTTGTTGTTCATGAATTCGGACATAGTTTTGCCGGTTTGGCAGATGAATATTTTTACGCGGAAGATGTTTTTGAAAATAAAGCGACTTTAAGTATCGAACCTTGGGAAAAAAATATTACTTCGCTGGTTGATTTTTCGTCTAAATGGAAGAATTTGTTGAAAGCTGAAACGCCTGTTCCAACAGATGCATCAATGCAAAAAGAAATCGAAATTGGAGCTTTTGAAGGTTTAAAAGGCAACGGATTGTACATTCCGACATTAACTTGTAGAATGAAAATTAACAATACCGAAGATTTTTGTCCGGTTTGTAGCAATGCAATCGAAGAAATGATTTTATTTTACACAACCAATCAAAAAAAGTAATGAGGAAAATTTTGTTATTGTCTGACACGCACAGTTACATCGACGAGCGAATTTTGCATTACGCAGAACAGGCTGATGAAGTTTGGCATGCGGGCGACATTGGCGATTTAAAAGTTACCGATGCTCTTAAAAAAATAAAACCGTTACAAGCTGTTTATGGGAATATCGATGATGCGGAAGCACGAAAAGAATTTCCGTTGGATGCTGTTTTTATGTGTGAAAACAAAAAGGTGTGGATTACGCATATTGGCGGTTATCCCGGGAAATATCCTGCAAGAATTAAAGAAGGATTTTTGTTACATAAACCGGATATTTTCATTTGCGGACATTCACATATATTAAAAGTTCAGTTCGATAAACAGTTTAATTGTTTGGATTTAAATCCTGGTGCAGCA
>Ga0233365_1000976_pt1 | contig 12762 bp, 11 predicted proteins | sample ElkDunMinimDraft_27_FD_191535 | JGI IMG/M metagenome (GOLD analysis project Ga0233365, IMG submission 191535) | Fecal eukaryotic communites from dung pellets of Tule Elk in California, USA - Elk Dung C36 | ecosystem: Host-associated > Mammals > Digestive system > Large intestine > Fecal | place... | reverse complement strand
TCGCGCGCCGTGCCGCCGACCTCATCAGTGACCGCTCCAACGAGCTGGCCGCATTGATGAGCATGGAGAACGGCAAGAACCGGTTGGAGGCGCTCGGCGACGTCGAGGAAGCCGCCGACATGATCCGCTACTACTGCGACCAGATGGCGGCCAACGACGGATACGACCATCCGATGGCGACACTCAACCCGGCCGAGCGCACCCGCAGTCTGCTGCGGCCCTATGGAGTGTGGGCGGTCATCTGCCCGTTCAACTATCCGATGGCGTTGTCGGCCGGACCCGCCGGGGCGGCGCTGATCGCCGGGAACTCCGTGGTGGTCAAACCCAGCCATCACGGCGCCCACACCGCCGCGAAGTTGTTCGAATGCCTGCGCGACGCCGGACTTCCCGACGGCGTGGCGACACTGCTGCCCGGCGGAGACGAGGTCGGTGCCGCGCTGGTGGCCCACCGCGGCGTCGCAGGTGTCACCTTCACCGGTTCCTCCGAAGTGGGCATGGCGATCTTCCGGGACTTCTCTGTCGACCATCCGAAACCTGTCATGGCCGAGATGGGCGGAAAGAACCCGGCGATCGTGTCCGACCGCGCCGACCTGGACGCCGCCGCGCTCGGCGTCGCGCGATCGGCGTTCGGGTTCGCCGGCCAGAAGTGCTCGGCGTGTTCCCGCGTCTACGTCGTCTCCGAGGTCTACGAGGAATTCCTGGCGAAGCTGGTGACCGTGACCGAGTCACTGGTGATCGGCGCCCCCACCGATCGGGACGCCTTCGTGGGTCCGGTCATCGACGTCGACGCGGTGGCTAGGTACCGCGAGGCGGTGACGCACGCGCGGCAACATGGCCGGGTCGTCACCGGTGGCATCGAACTGGGTGGCACCGACGATCGACCGGGCCACTACCTGGCGCCCACGGTGGTCACCGGTCTGCCCGTCGACGATCGGCTGTTCCGCACCGAACTGTTCGTCCCGTTCGTGGCGGTGGCTCCCGTCGTCGACGTGGAGCGGGGACTGGAGCTGGCCAATGCCGACCCCGCCGGATTGACCGCGGGGTTCTTCTCCCGGGACCAGACCGAAATCGACCGGTTCCTGGAACGGATCGAGGCGGGAGTCGTCTACGTCAATCGTCCGGCCGGAGCGACCACCGGCGCCTGGCCGGGGGTTCAGCCCTTCGGCGGTTGGAAACGGTCCGGCAGCACCGGGAAGGCCGGCGGTGGCCGCTACTACCTCCCCGAATTCATGCGTGAACAGTCTCAAACGGTGGTGATGTGATCATGACGAAGCAAACCTGGCTCGACCCGATGCGTCCGGTCCCCGATCTGGGTACCGCGCTGCCGGGCCCGAAGGCGAGGGAGGTCCTGGCGTCCGATGTGGCCATCACGAGCCCGTCACTGCCTCGGGCCTATCCGATGGTCCCGGTGCGCGGCGCCGGAGCCGCCGTCGAGGACATCGACGGTAACCTGTTCCTCGACTGCAACGCCGGAATCGCCGTCAACTCAACCGGACACGCTCACCCCACAGTGGTCGACGCGGTCCGCCGACAGGCCGAGGACCTGCTGCACTATTCGGCCAGCGACTTCTACCTGCCCATCTACTCGCAGATGTGCCACGCGCTGGCCGACACCGCTCCGATGTCCGGGCCGGTGCGGGTGTTCCTGTCCAACTCCGGCGCCGAGGCCGTCGAGGGCGCGATGAAACTGGTCAGGCACGCCACCGGCCGAAGCGGCATCATCGCGTTCTTCGGCGCGTTCCACGGACGCAGCTATGGCGCGATGACTCTCACGGCGTCCAAAGCCAAGTACCACAAGGGATTCGGTCCGCTGCTGCCCGGAGTCCACCATGTCCCCTACGCGGGGTTCATGCCCGAACGCGACGATCCGGACACCGACCGGTGGTACACCGTCGAGTACCTACGGGACGTGCTGTTCCGCTACCAGGTCGATCCGCATGAGATCGCGGCCATCTTCGTCGAGCCCATCCAGGGCGAGGGCGGCTACATCGTCCCACCGGCGGGCTGGTTGAAGGCGGTCCACCGACTCTGCCGTGAGTACGGCATTCTGCTGGTCGCCGACGAAGTCCAATCCGGGATGGGGCGCACCGGTCGCATGTGGGCGATCGAGCACACCGGGGTCGAACCCGACGTGCTCATCACGGCCAAGGGCCTGGCGTCGGGACTTCCGCTGGGCGGCTTCATGGCTCGCGCCGATCTCATGGAGTCCTGGTCGGCCGGGGCACACGGTTCCACCTACGGCGGCAGCCCGCTGCCGTGCGCGGCCGGACTGGCCACCATCGACGTGATACGAGAGGAGAACCTGCTCGCCAATGCCACCGAGCGCGGCGAACAGCTCATCGCAGGACTGACGAAACTGCGACGACGGCACCCGGAGACGGTGACCGATGTGCGTGGACTCGGTCTGATGATCGGGGTGGAGTTCCGTGACGGCGCGACCGCCGAAAAGGTGCAGGCGGCCTGCTTCCAGCGCGGCCTGCTGGTGTTGGAGGCGGGCGAGAACGTGATCCGCATGTCGCCGCCGCTGGTGATCACCGCAGAACAGGCCGACACCGCGCTGGCCCTGTTCTCGGCGGCGGTCGCCGAGGTGGCCGATGTCTAAAGTCGTCTCGATGGCCGAGGCGATCGCCGCGCTGGTGCACGACGGCGACACAGTGGCCATCGAAGGGTTCACGCACCTGATCTCGTTCGCCGCCGGGCACGAGATCATTCGGCAGAACCGCCGAGACCTGACACTGTGCCGCCTGACACCGGATGTGGTGTACGACCAGTTGGTGGGTGCGGGTGTCGCCCGCAAACTGGTGTTCTCCTGGCTGGGAAATCCGGGAGTCGGTTCCCTGCACGCGATCCGGCGAGAGATCGAGCGGCCCGATTCCACCTTCGAGGTCGAGGAGTACTCGCACTTCGGCATGGTCCGGCGCTACACCGCCGGGGCCTCCCGGTTGCCGTTCTATCCACTGCGCAGTTACAGCGGGAGCGACCTTCCGTCGGTGAACCCGAACATCGCGCAGGTGACGTCGCCGTTCGGCGGTGAGACGGTGTACGCGGTGCCGCCACTGCGCCCGGACGTCACGGTCGTCCACGCTCAACGCGCCGATGAGGACGGCAACACCCAGGCGTGGGGACTGCTGGGCTGTCAGAAGGAGGCGGCCTTCGCCGCCGACAGGGTCATCGTGGTGGTCGAGGAACTGGTCGGTACGGAGGTCATCCGTTCCGACCCCAACCGGGTGCTGGTGCCCGGCCTGATCGTCGACGCCGTCGTGGTGTGCCCCGGCGGCGCCCACCCGTCCTACGCGCAGGGCCATTACGACCGGGACAACGATTTCTACCTGGCGTGGGAGGCGATCAGCCGCGACCAGCGCGTCCTGGAGTCCTGGTTGGACGAGTGGGTGCGCGGCACCGCCGACCACGCCGCCTATCTCGCCAAGATCGGCGAGGACCGTTGGCGTGGCCTGTCACCGGGATCTGCACCATCAGCTTCAGTCGACTATGGAGATTACCGATGACGTCGAGGTCGGAGCTTCTCATCATCGCCGGTGCTCGCGCTCTGGCGGGTCGCCGCGTCTGTTTCGTGGGCATCGGTCTGCCCAACATCGCCGTCACCCTCGCGCAGCGAACCGTGGCGCCGGATCTGGAACTGATCTACGAGTCCGGTGTGTACGGTTCGGTGCCTCCACGCCAACCGCTGTCCATAGGCGACCCGTGCCTGGTGACCGGATCGCTGGCGGTGATGCCGATGCCCGAACTGTTCCAGTACTACCTGCAGGGCGGCCGCGTCGACGTCGGGTTCCTGGGGGCGGCTCAACTGGATCGACACGGCAACGTCAACACCACCGTCATCGGTGACTATCACCGGCCAAAGGTCCGGTTGCCGGGATCGGGTGGGGCCTGCGACATCGCGCTCAACGCCGGCGAGGTGTTCCTGCTCATGCGACAGTCCCGGAGGTCCTTCGTGGAGCGCGTCGACTTCGTCACCAGCCCAGGGCGACTGCCCGGCCGGCGGGGGTTGACGACGGTCGTCACCGATCTGGGCGAGTACGGCTTCGACGACGGCGAGTTGGTCCTTCGACGACTGCATCCGGGCGTCGGCCTCGATGAGGTGCGGGCGGCCACCGGCTGGCCACTGCGCGTCTCCGCCGACCTGACCGAGACTCCCGCACCCACCGATGTGGAGCTGCGTCTGCTGCGCACCGAACTCGACCCGAACGGCACCTACCGCAAATGAGCAGCGTCTACGCCCGTTCGGCGCATCCGCCGCCGCGCGCGGTTCGCGCCCGTGGCAGCCTGATCTGGGACGCGACGGGACGGGAGTATCTGGACGGCAGTGGCGGCGCGATCGTGGTCGGTGTCGGCCACGGCGCCACCGAGGTCACCGAAGCGGTCACCCGGCAGCTCGCCTCGGTGGGCTACGTGCACGGTTCCATGTTCACCACCGAGGCCGTCGAGTCCTACACCGCCGACCTCGCCGCACTGTTGCCGATGACCGACGCGCGGATCTATCCGGTCTCCGGTGGCAGTGAAGCAGTGGAGACCGCACTGAAACTGGCGCGATCCTTTCACCTGGCACGCGGCGAGGATCGCTCCATCGTGATCGCCAGAACCGGTTCGTACCACGGGAACTCGCGGGGCGCGCTGGCTGTGTCGGGCAGGCCGGGGTTGCGCGAACCCTACTCCCCCTGGCTGAGCGGCACCGAGTTCATTCCCGCCCCCTACGAGTACCGGTGTCCGTTCCCGGCGGCGCATCCGTCCGGTTGCGCCGCCGAACACGCTCGCCGACTGGCCGAAACCATCGACCGGTGTGGAGCCGACCGGGTGGCCGCCTTCATCGCCGAACCGGTTTGCGGTGCGACACTCGGTGCGTGCGTTCCCGGGCCGGACTACTGGTCGCGGATGGCGGCGGTGTGTCGAGACCGCGGTGTCCTGCTCATCGCCGATGAGGTGATGACCGGGTTCGGCCGGACCGGTCGATGGTTCGCCTCCGAGCACTTCGGACTGCGACCCGACATCATGACGTTGGGCAAGGGCGCGGCCTCCGGCTACTGGCCACTGGGGTTGGTCGCCTGCACCGGGGTCGTGCACGACGCGCAACCGGCGAACCGGTTCGTTCACGGCTTCACCTACTCACATCATCCGGCCGGAGCCGCCGCCGGTCACGCGGTCCTGCGGCTGCTGCGCGGTCTCGTCCCGGCGGTCTCGGCAAAGGGCGAGCGATTGGCGAGGGCGTTGACCACCGAACTGGCCGACCATCCCCACGTCGGTGACATTCGCGGCATCGGCCTGCTTCGCGCCGTCGAACTGGTCGCCGACCGGTCGACTCGATCGCCGTTTCCTCGACACCGACGCGTCATCGAGAGGATCACCGCGATGGCGTCGTCCGAGGGCATGTTGATCTACGGTTCCGCCGGGTGCGCTGATGGGACCGACGGCGACCTGGTCCTACTGGGACCACCGTTGGTGACCAGCGAAGCGCAGCTCGACGCCATGGCCGCCAAGACCGCGCGAGCGATCAACACGGTGCTGGCCGACCGCTAGTACTCACTGAAGCATTGTGGACTATCGGAGTCAGCCGTGACGGCGGTGTGGCCTGAGGCAGGCCGGGTGGATCGCGGCGCGTTTCGCGTAGCGGATCGCCGGGTCACGTTCCGACATGGAGTTGCCCCCTGTCGGGCCCCGGCACCACCACGGCTGGTGATCGGCCACGTGGAACCGCCGCGTTGAGGGCTGACGTGTGACCGGTTGCCAAGCGGCTCTAATATCGCATCCCATGTCTGTGAACATTGGAGTCGACCTGCGGGTCGAGGATCTGGATTCCGTCGATCAGGCCCACCGGGTCGCCGACGCGATCACCGAGTTCGTCGCGACCGAACGGATCAGCCGCGCGGAATTCCCGGTTCGGACCGCCGTGGTTCGCCGTCGGCCGATCGTCAAGGCCAGAACGCCGTACCCGTTGATCATCGGTGGTTTCGGCACCTGGAGCGAACGGTTCGAGGCCGGCGTACGCGCCGCGATCACCGGTAACGCACCCAACGCCCAGATCATGTTCGAGTACGACTACCCCGACGAGGTCTGACACCCGCCACCCCCGAGCGAGCGCTAGTCGGATCGGCCCCGTTTCATGAGCAGATTGGCCAGATTGTTCGAGGCGTGGGTGTCACCACCGACGATCGCCTTGCGGTACCAGCGTTCGGCCTCGGCCAGCGCGCCCTTGTCGCGCAACAGGTTCGCGAGGTTGTTCATGGCCATGGCGTCGCCCGCCGTGGCCGACTTGCGCAGCCACCGCTCCGCCTCGACAACCTCGCCCCTGCTTCTGAGCAACCGCCCGAGATTGTTCATGCCCATCGCGTCACCCGCCTCGGACGCCTTGCGCAACCAGTGTTCGGCCTCCTCGGTCTGACCGAGGTCGCTCAGCAGGAAGCCGAGGTTGTTGGGGGCGTATGTGTCGCCGCCTTCGACCGCCTTGCGAAACCACCGCTCCGCCTCGTCCAGGTCACCCCGATCCTTCAGGAGGCGTCCCAGATTGTTCATCGCCATGGCGCTGTCGCCGGCGACGGCCTTGCGCAGCCAGTACTCGGCATCGCCGTTCTCGCCGTTTTCCATCAGCATGTATCCGAGGTTGTTCATCGCGGCGTCGAACCCGGCTTCGGCGGCGGCGCGGAACCAGTGTTCGGCCTCGGCGAGCTCGCCGTTTCCCTTGAGCAGAATGGCGAGGTTGTTCATGCCCTGAATGTCGCCGCCTTCAGCGGATTGCCGGAACAGGCGCTCCGCTTCGGCGGTGTCGGCCGAGGCGCCTCGGTTCGACGCCGCGACCGCCTCACGAGTCGAACCGCGGCGAGTCGCCTGCCACAGCGCCACCAGCGCCAACCCGAACGACCCGATCCCCGCCCATTGATTGACCATGTCACTTCCGAATTGGACGGTGAGCAGCAACAACCCGAGCAACAGCAGCGCCACACCCGACACGCCCCAACCACCGCGCATACGCCCCGACGCTCCTCGCATGGTTTCAGGGATACCGGATCCAAGACTTCACGGCCATCCTAGACCTTCAGCGCCCGCCAGGCTCTCCCCGAAATCCCGACATGTGCTGGGGAGGAACGGAAACCGGTGAAAGCCGTCCACCTCCTCGATCGCATCGGCCTGCGTTCTACCGAGTGGGTCTCGTGGGTCGTTCTGCCGCTCACAGCAGAACGCCACCCCGTTCGGGGTGGCGACATGAACCGGTGTCGGCCGCGTGGTGATCGGCCGACACCGGCAACTCCGGTCAGCGGAGGATGGGGAACCGCTCGACCAGCGAGGTGCGATTCCACTTGTCACCGAACCCCCAGGTGTGTCCGGCGTGGGCGGCGGCGACACCGATCAACATGACGGCTTGGAGAAGGTGGCTGTCGATGATCGGATTGGAGGTCGGAGGCAGCGCCACCGTCCACATCATGATGAGGAGCAGCGCGCCTGAGACGCCGGCGATGCGCATCCCGATGCCTAGTATCAGAGCGATACCGATTCCCGCCAATCCGGCCATGAACAGCCAGTTCGTCCATTCTTGACCGGCGATGGCGGTGTAGAAGTTCTTGAACGGTCCGGCGGCGCTGTTGGCGAGGAACCCCTCGGTTGGGCTGCCGCCGGCCAACCACGAGCGGTCACTCGGGGTGGAGAAACCCAGTCCGAACATCTTGTCCAGAAAGGCCCACAGAAAGGTCCAACCGAGTCCGATGCGGGCGATCGCCCAAATGCGATCCAGCAGAGCCGAGCGACCCTCGGGCAGGGCCGAGGTTCCGCGTTCCGCGAGCGGTGCGTGGGTGCTCATGATGGGGGTCCTTTCAACCTGTCCCGTCGCTGGTGCGATCGGAGCAGCTCCAGTTCACCTCGGTGGCGGTTGAGACGTTCAGTGCCGCAAGACATCAATGTGACGACCGAAGGACCCGGTCCGGACAGGGCCGGTCAGCCCGTCGAACCGTCCCCCAACCGACGAAGGTCCCGATGCCGGTCGGCATCGGGACCCTTGATCGTTCGGTCCGCTATCGAGAGTGGACCACCGCCACCGGAACCGTGGCGTGATGAAGCATCGCCTGACTGGTGGACCCCAGGATCAGCCCCGCGAACCCGCCGCGACCGCGCGAACCGACCACCAGCAGATCCGCTCCGGCCGACTGTTCGAGCAGCACGTCGCGAGTGTTACCGGACACCGATCGGCGCCGAACCGGGACGTCGGGGTACCTGCGCTGCCAGGATTCCAGCGACTCGGCCAGGACATCGGCTTCCACGTCCTCGAACTCGGCTTCGGCCCGGGGAATCAACGGACGCCAGGCATGAACCGCGACCAGCTCGGCACCCCGCATGTCGGCGACCTCGAACGCGAAACCCACCGCGTGGTCGGACAGCTCGGAGCCGTCCACTCCCACGACGACGACACCGCGCTGCTCGCCGTACTCGACGTTTCGGCGCGTCACCAGCACCGGGCAGTGGGCATGACCGGCGACCTGTGAACTGGTCGAGCCCAACAAGAGTCCGCTGATGCCACCGTGACCGCGACTCCCCACCACCAGCAACGAAGCGGTTCGGGACTTCTCGATCAGTGCGGCGCTGGCGACGACGGTGTCGACGATCTCGGTGTCGATCCGGACATGTTCGGCATCGGCCCGGATCTCGGCGGCGACCTGCGTCAGCATCTTCTCGGCGGCCTCGCGCTCGGTGCTGTCGTGGTGCCAGGCGTAGGTCGCCTCGAACGGCAGCGTCGGAACCGGGGTGAGTAGGGCGTAGACGATGACCAGCGGCTGCTTCCGCAACTCGGCTTCGGCGAGGGCGAAGTCGACGGCGATTCGACTGTCGATCGAGCCGTCGTATCCCACGACGATGGGTGCGGTCATGATGGTTCCTCCTCAAGGACTTGCCCGAACTCGCGTCTCACGGATCTCGTTGCCGTCTGATTGCCCGATCGGGCCCCGATCCGAACCAAGGCAGACCGGAACCGATGGTCATCGGGTACCGTCGTGCTCGCTTCGAGCCGTCTCACCCGATGGGTCCTCACGAGATCCATACTTCCAGCGTCCGGCCCGTCGACCGGATCATTCAGAGCCGGACACGTCGAAGCACCAGGGACCTTCGGCCCGGTCCCAACGGGGACCAGCGGCCGAAAGTCACTAACGGATGATGCGGTTCGGCCCTGACGCGCGGCGGCCGTCGGCGGCATGATTCGAATATGAACCAGCACGAGCGAGCCGCCTCCACCACCGACCCGGGGGTCGTCGGGGCGATACTGGCCGCGACGGCGGGTGCGGCGCGATACGCGCCCTCGATTCACAACACTCAGCCGTGGCGATGGCGGTCCCTGGACTCGGCGATCGAACTCAGCGCCGCCTGGGACCGGCAACTACCGGCCAGCGATCCCTCGGGACGGATGTTGACCATCAGCTGTGGTGCCTCGCTGGCTTACGCGACCGCCGCCGTCGCGGCGCAGGGACGCAGGCCGATCGTCTCCCGGTTGCCGTACTCGGACACCTCGGACGTGCTGGCCAGAGTGGAGGTCGGGGAGACGTTGACCGATCACACGACCGAGTCCGAACTGTTCAGGGCTCTCATGCTGCGCCAGACCGACCGACGACCGCTGCGCGAACCGGCGCCCACCGTCGACCAGATCGACGCGATCCGACAGGGCGCCGAACGACACGGTGCTCACATTCACCTGCTGCGCCGCGACCAGGTGATTCGACTGGCGACGGCCGCCGATGCCGCACGTCGGTTGGAGAGTGCCGACGCTGCTCGCCAACGCGAGCTCAACTCATGGGTCGCGGTGGACGACGAGACACCGGGAGTACCCGATTCGACGATCCCGGCCCCCGGCGGCCACTACCTGGTGCCGCCACGGTTCCAGTCAGGGCAACTGCCCATCGACGTCACCGGTGGTGACGCCGCGGCGGCCTATCTGATGTTGGTCACCGACGACGATGATCGACTCGCGTGGCTGCGCGGCGGTGAGGCACTGGTCTACGCCTGGGCCGCGGCGATCCTGGCGGGCCTGGTGGTGATGCCGTTGAGTTCGGTGGTCGAGATGGCCGAGACACGGCTGGGGCTGTACCGCATCCTGTCGGGTATCGGCCATCCGCTCCTGATCCTGCGCGTGGGCCACCCCGACCCGACCGCCGAACCACCCATGACACCGCGCTACCAGGTGCCGATCCCGTCGTAGGGCGCCGAGGGAGTCACCGGTGGCATCGGCCGTCCACGACGGCGGCGTAGCGTGGTAGTCGACGGAGCTACCAACACGGCTACCCCGGATTCGAGTTGCTGAGAGGTTGAATTGACTGCGCGAGTTTTCCTCGTCGATGACCACGAGATCGTGCGGCGCGGCGTCGCCGACGTCATCGAGGCCGCCCCGGACCTCACGGTGGTGGGCGAGGCGGCGACGGTCGGTGAGGCGCTGGCGCGGGTGCCGTCCAGCGACGCCGATGTCGCGGTGCTGGATGTCCGCCTGCCCGATGGCAACGGCGTCGAACTGTGTCGCGAGTTGAAGGCTCGGCTACCGCAATTGCACTGTCTGATGTTGACGTCGTTCACCGATGACGATGCGTTGTTCGACGCGATCATGGCGGGAGCGTCCGGCTTCGTCCTCAAACAGGTGCTGGGCGCGGATCTGCTGTCGGCGATCCGTACCGTCGCCTCTGGACAATCCCTGTTGGACGCGAAGACCACGACCGCGTTGCTGAACCGGTTGCGCCGTGAGAACGCCGAGAGCGACCAGCTGCGCAAACTGACTCCGCAGGAGCAGCAGGTGCTGTCGTACATCGGCGAGGGGCTCACCAACCGGCAGATCTCGACGCGCATGAACCTTGCCGAGAAGACCGTCAAGAACTACGTCTCGCATCTGTTGGCCAAGCTGGAGATGCGAAGTCGCACTCAGGCGGCGGTCCTAGCCGCTGAACTGCGCAACAAGTCCCATCGCGACACCTATCAATCGTGATCGGTCGCAGAGGACGGCGAGCGGGCTAGGGCAGCGGCACGTGCCAGCTCAGTCTCGTGCCGCCACCGCGCGAACCGGTCACCGTCATGGATCCGCCATGTGATTCCGCGCGGCGTTGCAGGTTCGCCAGGCCGCTGCGGGCCACCGTGTCCGGTATCCCCTTGCCGTCGTCGACCACGCTGATGACCAGGTCGTCCCCGGCTTCGGCGGTGACCGTGATGGTACGGGCCTTGGCGTGCCGCACCGCGTTGCTGACACCTTCGCGCACCACGGCTTCGGCGTGTTCGGCGATCTCGGCCGGAACCAGCGTGTCGACGGTGCCCGACAGTCGCACCGACGGTGACGGCCCGTCCTCCCCCGCCGTTTCGGCGGCGATGTCCAGCAACCGGCGACGCAGTCCGCTGGAGGGTTCCTCCGAGGCGCTGGAGTGAAGCCCGAAGATCGCGGTGCGAATCTCGCGAATGGTGAAGTCGAGTTGTTCGACCACCGACTGCAGTCGCTCCCGGACCATGGTGTCGGAGACGTGCGGCAACGTGCCCTGAAGTTTCATTCCGCTGGCATACAGGCGCTGGATGACGTGATCGTGCAGGTCGGCGGCGATTCGATCGCGATCGGCCGCCAGCTCCAGACGCTGTTTGGCCTGTTGACCGTCGGCCGATTCCAGGGCCAGCGCCGCCTGGTCGGCGAACGACGCCAGCACCGGCACGGTTTCGGGGCCGAATCCGCTGGTCCCCTTACGTCGAATCGCCAGCAGAACACCTCGGCTGGACTCGGTGGTGCGCAACGGAACCGCCACGCCCTGCCCGAAGTCGGTCTCGCCCAACCGGTTGCCCAGTGCCTCGGCCGCGTCGCTGACCACTCTGGCCGTCCCGGACCGAAACACCTCCGCCACAGCGGGAACCGAGGCCGGAACCGAGGCACCCATCAGGTCCGCGATGTCGGCCCCGGCGCCTGCGGTGATCGTGACCCGTTCCCGCTTTCCGGATTCTGGCAGCAGGATGAGGACGGTGTCGGCGCGCGACAACTCCAGAGCCCGCCGCGCCACCAGCTCCAGGGTCTCGTCGGTCGAACTGCCCGACAGCAACTCGTCGCGGATCTCCGTCGACGCCTCCAGCCACCGCTGCCGCAGCTGCGCCTGCTCGTACAAACGAGCGTTGTCGATCGCGATACCGGCCGCCGCGGCCAACGCCTCCAGGACGGCCTCGTCGTCGGCGGTGAACTCGGTACCGTCATTCTTCTCGGTCAGGTACAGGTTCCCGAAGACGACGTCGCGCACGCGAACGGGCACGCCCAGGAAGCTCCTCATCGGAGGATGGTTGGGTGGAAAACCGACGGAGTCGGGATGTTCTCCCAGGTCGGACATGCGAATGGTCTGCGGGTGCCGAATCAGCAGCCCCAGCAATCCACGACCTTCCGGAAGATGCCCCATGAGGTCCCGTCGCGCCTGGTCGATCCCGACGTAGACGAACTCGGCGATCTCATCGTGCTCCCCCAGCACGCCCAACGCGCCGTACCGGGCGTCGACCAGATCCACTGCGGCCTGGACGATCCGTTGCAGAGTCGAGTCCAGTTCCAGCCCGGAGGCCACCGCGACGACCGCGTCGAGCAGGCCTTCGAGCCGTCGAGGCGTTCGGGCTATCTCGGTCAGTCGCTCCTGAACCTCGGCCAGCAGCTCATTGAGACGAAGCCCTTCGAGTCCGACCGTCACCCCGGCCGGGGCCGCCGCTTCGTCCGTTTCCGGCACCGATTCCTCCGCCATGTCCCCATCCAATCACTCGTGGGTCCCGGGCCAATCTAATCCAGTGATC
>Ga0233365_1000970_pt1 | contig 12794 bp, 8 predicted proteins | sample ElkDunMinimDraft_27_FD_191535 | JGI IMG/M metagenome (GOLD analysis project Ga0233365, IMG submission 191535) | Fecal eukaryotic communites from dung pellets of Tule Elk in California, USA - Elk Dung C36 | ecosystem: Host-associated > Mammals > Digestive system > Large intestine > Fecal | place... | reverse complement strand
TTCCAACTACTAAAAGAATGCAACCCTTTGATATGTTAGAACTACAAATTGAAACAGCTCAAAGGCACATAGATTTTGCTATCAAAAACCGAATCCCAAAAATTGTTCTCATTCATGGAGTAGGAGACGGAAAACTGCGAGCAGAAATTGAATATATCTTGAAGCGATATGAAAATATTTGGTTTCAGGAAGCTAATTATCAACGCTATGGACAAGGAGCTATCGAAATTAATTTTAAGCAAAATGCAAAACGTGCTTTTTAGCTTTCGGTAATCAGTAAATAATTTTAAATTTTAGATGAAAACTTTTTCTACTAAAGAAAACCTCCAAATTTTATACGAAGACAATCACATAATCGTTATAAATAAGCGTGTTGGAGATATTGTTCAGGGAGATAAAACAGGTGATAAACCACTTTCGGATGTGGTTAAAGAATATATCAAAAAAAAATATGACAAACCAGGAGAAGTTTATTTAGGAACGGTTCATAGGTTAGATAGACCTACTTCTGGAATTGTACTTTTTGCTAAAACCTCAAAAGCACTTACAAGGTTAAACGAAATGTTTAAAAATCATGATGTGAGAAAAATTTATTGGGCTTTGGTCAAAAAAAAACCAGAACAGCAGCAGGCTAAATTGGTACACTATTTAAAGCGAAATCCCAAGAATAATACTTCAAAAGCCCACACCAACGAAGTTCCCGAAAGCAAAAAAGCGATATTGGATTATGAGATTATTAAAACCCTGGAGAATTATCATTTACTAGAAATTGAATTGCATACAGGAAGACATCATCAAATAAGAAGTCAGCTTGCTGCTATTGGAAGTCCTATAAAAGGAGATTTAAAATATGGATTTGATAGAAGTAATCCTAATGGAGGAATAAATTTACATGCTCGAAAAATCATGTTTAATCATCCTGTTTCTAAAGAAAAAATTGAAATAACGGCAGCACTTCCAATGGAGAATATTTGGGATAAAATTTAAAAGATAGTAAACAGATAAATAAAAGATTCTTTTTATTTTATACTCTTCTTTAGAAGAATTAAAAACCTATTTTTGTAACAAAAATCACTTTAAAGCAACTTATTAGACAATTATTAAATACAAACAAATGAAAAAATCAATTTTATTTTTATTGGCTTTATTGGTTTTAGCTCCTTTTAGAGCAAAAGCTGATGAGGGAATGTGGTTCTTGATGTTTATTGGAAAGAACATTAAGGATATGGAAAAAATGGGTTTAAAGCTCACTGCAGAAGAAATCTATAGCATAAACAACAGTAGTCTGAAAGATGCTATTGTTCAGTTTAATGGAGGTTGTACAGCCGAAATTATCTCAAAAGACGGATTAATTCTTACTAATCACCATTGTGGATACGACAAGATTGCAGAACTTTCTACACCTGAAAATGATTATTTGACTCACGGATTTTGGGCTAAAACCAAAAAAGATGAATTAGCTCCCAAAAATATTTCGGTTCGTTTCTTTGTACGAATGGATAATGTAACAGACAGAATTTTGACTCTGCTTGACGATTCTTTGACGGAAAAAGAAAGAGAACAAAGAATTAATCAAGAGATTGCAAAAATTCAGGCAGAGAATGATGAAGACGGGAAATATACTGTTTCGGTACGTCCGTTTTTTCAAGGAAATGAATTTTATTATTTTGTATATCAGGATTTTAATGATGTTCGTTTAGTAGGAACACCACCAGATATGATTGGACGTTTTGGAGGAGATACTGATAACTGGGAATGGCCTCGTCATACCGGAGATTTTTCTTTGTTTAGAGTTTACACTGATACTAAAGGAAATCCAGCAGACTATTCAGAAGAAAATATTCCAATGCAACCAAAACATCATTTGCCTGTGTCTTTAGCTGGAATAAAAGAAGGTGATTTTGCAATGATTTTGGGATATCCAGGGAGAACAAATCGTTGGATGCCTGCTGGAGGAATTGAGCAAAACGTTAAATTTGCTTATCCTGCTTGGGTCGAAGGTTCAAAAGTAGCTATGGATGCTATGAAAGAGCACATGGACAAAAACCAAAAAGTTAAATTGGACTATGCTTCTTCGTATGCTAGAATAGCTAATTACTGGAAGAATCGCCAAGGAATGATCGACGCGCTTACGCTTCATAAAACAGCAGATGCAAAAGCTAAAGTTGAAGAGAAATTCAACAAATGGGCAAACAAAAAAGAAAATAAAAAACAATACGGAAACGTAGTTGCAGATATCAACGAGTATTATGCAAAAACAAACGAAAATGCTAGGCATCATAACTATCTTTTCAATATGTTACGCTCGAGCAGCTATGCTTCTGTACCGAATCGTTTAGGCGCACAGTTATTAAACTATATTAACTCTAACGAGTCTAAACAAAGAGAACTACAACCAGCATTGGAAGAGGCAATCAATGATTTATATACAGATTTGTATGTGCCTCTAGAAAGAGATGTATTAATAGGGCAACTTAATCTGTATGCTCAAAAAGGAGGGATTAACATAGCACCTTATTTAGCAGAATTAAATAAAGAGCATAAAGGTGATTTTACAAAATATGTTGATAATGCTCTTTCAAAAAGTGTTTTTACATCAAAAGAAAGTGTAAAAGCATTTTTAGAAAATCCAAGTGCGGAACTTATTACCAATGACGAATTATTCAAATTATCAAATGATTTGATGATGCGTTACCGTGCAAAAACAACAGAAGAATTAGCTTTAGACGAAAAATTTGCAAAAGCCTTCCGCTTATTAGTAAAAGGATTAAGAGAATCAGGAATGAATGACATTCAATATCCGGACGCTAATAGCACATTGAGATTAACTTACGGTTCAGTAGTTACTTTACCTGCTCATCCAATTCGTAAGAATGACGCAAAAGCTAATTATTATACAACTCTTAAAGGAACAATCGATAAACACAATCCGAATCACGAAGAGTTTAACAATCCTCAAAAATTGATTGATTTGTATAACAAAAAAGATTACGGACAATACGCTAATGAATATGGAGAATTGTCAGTAAACTTTTTGACCAACAACGATATTACAGGAGGAAATTCAGGATCACCAGTTTTGAACGGAAAAGGAGAACTAATCGGACTTGCTTTTGACGGAAATATTGAAGCTATGGCAGGAGATGTGATTTTCGATCCAAAATTGCAAAGAACAATCAATGTGGATATTCGATATGTACTATTTATAATAGACAAATATGCAGATGCCAAGCATTTGATTGACGAGATGACAATCGTAAAATAAACAAAAAAGGCCTTGAGAAATCAAGGCTTTTTTTATGCTTTAACAATAAGTGATTTTTAAATAAAAATACTAAATATCATATAAGATATACTGAAATGATAATCTAAAAACCTTGGAATAATTAAGTGAAGTTATTTATCATATTCAAGCAAAATGGAGCAAATTTTACAATTCCTTTAGGCGGTTTGGATTGGTTTTTGCACTACTTTTGTCAAAAAATAATACGATATGAAAAAGTTCCTAAAATGGACAGCCATAATTTTGGGTGTAATAATCGTAGCTTTAGCTGCAACACCTTTTTTATTTAAAGATAAAATACAGCAAATGGTATTGCGTGCTATCAATAACAATATAGATGCAACCGTTAATTTTGATGAAATTGATTTAAGCCTTTTCAGAAGTTTTCCTATGGCTAATGTTTCTATCGAAAAATTAAGTATTATTAACAAAGCTCCTTTCGAAGGAGATACTTTGGTTTATTCCGGTAGAATTGATTTAAGAATGTCTATCACAGAACTTTTTAAATCAGCTGACGAAACTATCGAAGTAGAAAGTTTTTTTATTAAAGATTCTCAAGTTAATTTAATTTTTAATAAGGACGGAATCGGAAATATTGATATTGCCCTTAAAGAGGATGAAGAAAAAGAGGAGAGCACAGACAATTCAACTTTTTCGATGAAATTACAAGGTTATGAGATTGAAAATTTAAGATTTTCGTATCTCGACCAAGGTTCAAATATGAAAATGGTTTTAGATCAAATCAACCATAAAGGAACAGGAGATTTTTCAGGTTCTGTCGTAGATTTAAATACTTACACTACAGCCATTGCTTCGTTTGATATGGATGGAACTAATCTTATGAACAATGTTAATCTTACTTTGGATGCAGAACTTAATCTGGATTTAGAAAACTCTAAATACACGTTCAAAGAGAATATGGCGCTAATCAACAAACTTCCTTTAGAGTTTAATGGATTTTTGCAACTCAAAGAAGAACGGCAAGAATATGACTTGACATTTAATACTCCAACCACTTCGTTTTCAAACTTTTTAGGTTTGATTCCGTCTGCTTATTCAGGAAGTCTTGAAAATATTAAGACTACAGGGGATTTTTCGGTTAAAGGCTTTGTAAAAGGAACGCTTTCGGAGACTACAATTCCACAATTTGATATTGCAATGGCTTCGGACAATGCTTCATTCAAATATCCTGATTTACCTAAAACAGTTCAGAATATTGTGATTGATGCAAAAGTCAAAAATGAGACAGGAATAACCAAAGACACCTATTTGGATTTGGACAAGTTATCATTTAAAATTGACAAAGATATATTCAATGCAAAAGCAAAAGTTAGTAATCTCACAGAGAATATGTTGGTGGATGCAAGTCTTAATGGAGTACTGAATTTAGGAAACCTTTCTGAAGCTTATCCGATTGAACTAGAAAAGAAATTGAAAGGAGTTTTAAAAGCTGATGTCGGATTGAATTTGGATATGCTTTCAATCGAACAAGAAAAATACGAAAATGTAAAAGCACAAGGAATACTTAATTTAACTGGTTTTGAGTATGATGGAGAAGAGCTGGCTAAACCGATTATTATTTCTGAAGCGGATCTTAAATTTAATCCTTCGCATGTGGCTCTTAATAAATTTGATGCTAAAACAGGTAAATCAGACATTCAGGCTTCAGGAACTTTGGATAATTTTTACGGATTTATGTTCAAAGATCAAACACTGAAAGGAAATTTTAGTCTGACTTCGAACTATCTTGAAGTATCTGATTTTATGACTACTTCGACTCCAACTGAAACTTCAACAGAATCTCAAGCTAAACAAACAACTTCAACTCCTTCAGAAGATTTTAAAATCCCTGCATTTTTAGATTGTTTGATTGCAGTTAAAGCCAATACTGTTGTATATGATAATTTGACTTTAAATGAGGTTTCTGGAAAATTGTTAATCAAAGACGAAACGGTTTCATTACAAAATGTAATGACATCAGTTTTTGGAGGAAAAATCGGATTAGACGGAAGTGTTTCTACACAGGGTGCAAAACCTTTGTTTGATATGAATCTCAATTTAAACAATTTAGATATTTCGAGTGCTTTTACACAATTAGAAATGTTAGAAAAAATTGCTCCGATTGCTGCAGTAATTTCCGGAAAAGTTAATTCAACCATTAAATTAAACGGAAATTTGGATGCTAAAGAGTTAACTCCAGATTTAGCCACTTTGACAGGAGATTTGGTAGGACAATTCTTGGAAACAAAAGTAAATGCAGATAAATCGAAACTACTTTCTTCATTAGATTCTAATTTGAGTTTTATTGATTTTGATAAATTGAATATCGACAAATTAAAAGCACATTTGACTTTTGAAAACGGAAAAGTGAATATTCAGCCTATTGATTTAAAGTATGAAGATATTGATATTCAGTTATCAGGAACACACGGTTTTGATCAGTCTATGAATTATGGAGTTACTTTTGATGTACCTGCTAAATATTTAGGAAAAGAGGTTACGGCACTTTTAGCTAATTTAAGTGGAAATGAAGCTAATACGATGATGGTTCCTATTAAGGCAAATATAACTGGATATTTCTCAAACCCCAAAGTTCAGACTGATATGAAGCAAGCAGTAACGAACTTGACCAATCAGATTGTTGCAAAACAAAAAACAGAACTTATAAACAAAGGTAAAGATGCTTTAGGCGATGCACTCGGAAAAGATTTGGATGTCCCGACTTCTAAAGAAGAAATCAATCAAAAAGTTGAGGATGCCAAGGAAGAAGTGAATCAAAAGATAGAGGAGAAAAAGGAGGAAATCAAAGAAGAAGCAAAAGATAAGGCTAAAGATGCACTGAAAAATCTTCTCAATAAAAATAAAGACAAAGATAAGTAGATAAATAAAAAAATCCCGTTCTGTTTAAGAACGGGATTTTTTTATTTTAATTAAATTTAAAACGGACACCTAAAGCAATATCTGGTCCAAAATCATCACCTCTCCAACCGTCTCCAAAATAAAGTTCAGGACGGAAATCTAAAGATAATAAAAGAGGAATTTCACGGAAACCATATTCTACTCCAATTTGTCCAGCCGCTAGCAAGAATGTACCATTATCTCGTTCGTTATTATGCCTGTAATTCCAGCTTCCTACACCACCTCCTACACCAGCATACCAATTGAAACCATTATCGATAGCCCAAACCCATTGGTATACGCCTGTTAGTTTATAAGCATTGGCACGATTGCTATTTCGCCAGCCTAAACCAACTTCTAAGCGATTGTTTTCTGAAAGTCCTCTTTGATAAGAAATTTCAGCACCAAATCCATCGTTATCTCCAAATCGGAGACCTAGAGCATTTTTAGCAATTTCTTGTCCTTGAGCAAAAAATGCAAAACCAAATAATGTTGTAGTTAATAAGATTAGCTTTTTCATAAAATAAAATTTTAATGTTTTATTTATAGCTCCAAAAACTAAACCAATTAAAAACTTTACTTTATTTTAACTTTAAACAATTGATTATTAAAGACTATTTACTTTAACCTAAAGGGGAGTAATAGGTGAGGCAACTGTGTAAAAGGTGTAGAAAAATACGTATAAAACTAGAGAGAATTATTTTTTTAATCTTCTGATGATAATTTAGCTTTCATAAAATCAGTTATCAAGTAGGCGATAAGCTTTCCTACCAGATTTGGATTTTTCTCGTCTGACAATTCCGGAGCGCCTTCGCAAATATGCAAATAACAAGCTTTTGAATCTGAAGCTAAAACATGCAAAAACCTACGTACTTTTTCTATTGAAAACCCGCTTAATGTCATAGCGCTACTCGGTAGGTTTTCAACAGAGTCCAAATCAATTTCAATTCCGAAATCAGTGTCGCTAATAAATTCTAAAGCGAAATCTAATTCTTCTGAAAAAGACTTTTCTTTGCGAACAGTTATTTGTTCATAGGTGTTATATTTGATTCTGCTTTGATTTTCTTTAATACATTGAAGAACTCCTTTAGATGTATAGTTTTCGTGTATTCCGAAAATAAAGTATTTATTCAAAAAACCTTCTTCGTAAGCGTATGAAAATCCATTACCCGAATGTCTGCCTTCTAAAGCACGAAAATCAGTATGGGCATCAAAATTTATAGTGTTAATAGGATATGCTTTGGCAAGTGCAGTTCCTTTTATGATTCCATAAGAGTTGTTGTGTCCACCTCCAATTACAATCGGAATTTTATTGTTCTTGACAATAATTGAAATCAAATGCGCAACCTCTTTATCAATTTGACTCACTATATTTCGCAATTCTTTAAGGTCTTCTTTATTATCAAGATTTAAGTTTTTTGATTTTTCCTGATATATAGTGGTATCAATATTTCCTAAAACAATTAAATCATAACCTTTTGCATAGCGGTTGTGTTGAATATTAACTAATGATTTTAGAGCATTATTGTAGGCAGAAGCTGTTCCTGCTCTACCAAAGTTTGCTCTTACGCCTATGTCTTCTGGCACTCCGAAAAGAACAAATTTAGCATCAGAATTTCTTAAAAAATCATCAACAGAAACATCATCAGGAACCGTTACTATTCGTTCTCCAAATTTAGTTTCTCCTTTTCTAGAGGCTGTAATTTGAAGAAGTTTTTCTTCTGATAAACGGATTAACTGCTCCATTATTCAACACATTTATAATAATTCATAAAATATTTATCGGGATTTGAAGTGATTCCAAGACTTTTAGAAATCAATTCTTTCTCTAATATATAACTGATTTTTTCTCCTGTTGCTAATTGAATATGTAAAATAAATACAGGAAATTTTTTAATATCCTCATAATTGTCTTGGGTAAAGAAAAAAGAAGTATCCAGAAATCTTATATTACTTTTGTTTTCCAAATCTGAAATTCGAGAAGAACAAATATCTCTATCAAGATGAATTAAGGTATAGGTTTTTCCGTTTGTAAGTTCTAAAAACATTTTTGTGTCTTTGTCGAAACATTGAGTTTCAATAAAACTATCACTTTTTTGTACTCTTTGAAAGTTAAGCATCACATATCCAGAATCATTTACTAAAGAAATAAAAGCATACTCACTTTTCTTGGCAAATTCTCTTTCGTAGATCAAATGTTTTTTAATTTCTCTAAAATTAATACTATCATTTTTTATTTCTAAATCAAATTCACAAGGTTTTTGAGCGAACGCAAATAACGAAATGAAGAAAAATGTTATAATAAATTTCACAAGTACTACTATTAAATTAGTTTTGAATTATAAATTAAGTCGGAAAAATACAATCTAATTTAAAGATGTAATTTTATCGCAAAGTACTACAATTTTCTCGTTTTTTAGATTAGTTGTAAAAAAACAATAAAAATTTCCTCCATCCGATATTTTCCACTTTTGTCTGATTTGAGCTACTGTTTCAGGAAAATTTCGAGTCGTGATGTTTGCTTTTTTTCCTTGGAGCAAAGCTTTCATTACACTTTTTTTGTACGGAATGACTTGTTTTATTTCGAATGTTCTCCCTACAAAATCAATGAGTTGGTTTGAAGTATAAAGATGCGAATGTTGGTGTAATTTGTTTATTCTAAATTGTTTACTGATAGGGCCAAAACCTTGTGATTTCATTACCGAAGCGTTAGGTTCGTACAAGTATTTTTGAGGTTCAGAATAGGTTGCCAAAACTTCATCATTTAAGCTAAATTCAAATTCTTCGATTTTAGTAGGAGTGATGTTTATAGTATTTATGCTGATATTTTCTGACTTTATCTGCTTTTGAATTTCAAATAATACTTCTTTTACTTCGTTGTCAATTGAAACAATATGAATGTTTTTGATGAATTTCAATTCGGAAATTCCAACCGAAATATCATAAATAGGAGAGGTCTTAATTAGAATTTTGTCTGAATATTGTAAGTATTCCTCCAATAAAGTTGTTACATCAGGCAAACAATCTTTTAGTAGAAACACTTTACCTTTGCTGTCATTTCGCCTTGATGGATCGATATAAATCCAATCCAACTTTTGATTTAATTCTTTTAAGACTTCTAACCCGTCTTTTGCATAACAAGTGATGTTGTCTGCTTTTAAAACTTTGAAATTGTGTTTTACAGTTTGCGAAAGTTCCGGATTTATTTCACAATGAATTACATTTTCAAAAACTTTGGAAAAATAAAAGCAATCTACTCCAAATCCACCTGTTAGGTCGATGATGTTTTTTCCTGAAATCAACTCGGATTTATATTTTGCGGCAGCTTCGGACGAAGTTTGTTCGACAGAAATTTTATTCGGAAAAATTATATTTTCCGTAGTAAACCAAGTGGTGAGTTTAGATTTTGCTTTTGTTTTGGCTTCAATCTGGTTTAAAATAATCTTGTAATCTATTTCAGGGAACGGATTTTTGTATAGACTTAACTTCTGAATATCTACATTGATATTCTGATTGATAAAAGCTTGTATTTCTGGTTGTAGTAGTTCTTTCATTTCATCAATGAACACAAGCAAAATTACAAAAAGAAAAGGGAACCGAATCCGATTCCCTTTCAATATTTATAAAGTTAATTTCAGGATTTGTTTTTTCTTTCCTTTTCTTCCTAAAAAGAAAACGGAATCTCCAGAAACAACACCGTAGGCCACCATAAACGGAACTTCATTTTCTTTGTCATCTAGGATTTCTTGAAAGTCAAAATCTCCATTTTCGTTAATTCGGATCACATTTAAATTTGATTTTTTAGCTCGGGTTTGTCCAAATTGAATTCTGTCCTTACTTAATTTTTTTACTTTATCTCCTGTGTTTATAAAGAAATAAGCTTCGTTTCCTTTTGCTGTTGAAGTATATGATATATAAGATTCATCGTCTCGTGTAGATTGACGTTTATTTATATTCCTAGCCCAAACCAACTCCCCCGAAGCGCCTATTTTAGCACTTACAATATCATTGTAATGATAAGAGGTGGTGGTGTAGGAACCTCCGTTGGGTGTGTGATGCGTGTGGGTTCTGACAAAGAATTCTTCTGCATTAAAAATAATTTCTTGATTTGCTGTAGTAATAACATTGCGGAATGAAATAAATTTGAGTTCCTTATCTTTATTTTTTCCGTATTTGTCAATCATAAATTGTTCTGTGAATGGAGAATATTTAGATGTTTTCATCTCCAAATCATTCGGATTTAGTTCGTAATAACAAACTCCTTTGTAACGACTGTCTTTTCGGTCAGAATATAATCCGATACAAACTAATTTATCACCTACTGTCAAAACTTTGAGAGAAGCCGCGTATTGTTCTCCTGTATCGAAGGTTTGAGTCTGTTCTCCGTCTGCATTTATTTTTGTCAGTTCATATTGGTATTTTCCTCCTTGTTTTTTCTTTTTCCCTTCTTTAGAAAAAACTTTTCCTAAAAGATAAAGCGCATTTCCATCTTTGGAAACTTCCATGTTTTCATAATGAAATTTTTTATCCTTTATATCCTTTTTAAAAGTGTGGTCGATTTTCTTGTTTAAAGAACTGTCGAACAAAAATATCTTATGTGTTTCTGAACTTTTGTCTTTAATGTCAATGGTGATAGCAAAAGCAGATTTATCTTCGTTAATAATCATAGTTGCTCCAGAATCTCCATCAAATTCAGAAGTGGATTGAAAAGGGAAAATAATAGAAAAACGTTTTATTTCGTTGCTATCTATTCGGAATAATTCTTTTTTAGAGAATTCAAAATTATTGATGTCTGAAGAAACAGCAGAGCAGATGTATGCTTTTTCGCTTTTTTCATAAACGAAATCAATAATATGTAGGGTGTTGCCATCTGAAATCATTCCGAGAACGGAACTAAAATTTATTAGTTTAGATTTCGAAAGTTCGTAATCATATTCGTTTATAAGATTAAGGTCAGCATCGTAGTGTTCAAAATAGTACCCAGCACCCATAGAAAAACCACCTCCCATATAGGAGCGAACAATAAAAAAACCACCGTTACTGTCTTCTTCTGCAAGCTCTATACTAGAATGTTTGAACTCATCTTTAAAGATTTTACTTTTTTTAATCCCAATAGGAATTTCTTGAGAGTAAAAATTAATTGTTATCATACTAACAAGTAAAGAAAGAATTAGTTTTGTCATATTAAATAAGGTTGTATATAATTAATAAAGGGCTGTTTTATTATAAACTAGCCCTCTATTATTTGTTTAAATGTATTTATAAGTAATTAAAAATCAATTCTAATTTACTTATTCCATTTATGTTTTTATAAATTAAGTTTGTTTAGTCTTTGTCTATACTCATATTTATACTTGGATCAGGTGTAGTTATTACTTCTTCAGTTATAACTTTTGTTTCTTCGACTTCAATATTTTCGAAAACGGTAGTAGTGTGTCCTCCTAAAATTGGAGCAATTACAAGCCCAATAAGACACGTAAGTTTAATCAAGATGTTCATTGACGGCCCAGAAGTATCTTTGAAAGGGTCTCCTACAGTATCTCCGGTTACAGCTGCTTTGTGAGCATCAGAACCTTTGTAGGTCATTTCACCGTTGATTTCAACGCCAGCCTCGAATGATTTTTTGGCATTATCCCAAGCTCCTCCAGCATTGTTTTGGAAAATAGCCCAAAGCACTCCAGATACGGTTACTCCAGCCATATATCCTCCTAACATTTCAGCTACAAGTTGGTTGTTGTCTGAATAAACTAATTTTCCGATAATCACAATCAAGATTGGGAAACCGATGGTCAAAATACCCGGAAGCATCATTTCTCTTAAAGCTGCTTTGGTCGAAATCTCCACACATTTTCCGTATTCTGGTTTTCCTGTTCCCTCCATAATTCCAGGGATTTCTTTGAACTGTCTTCTCACTTCATATACCATATCCATGGCTGCTTTTCCTACAGAATTCATCGCTAGAGCAGAGAAAACCACAGGTATCATACCTCCCACAAATAGCATTGCTAATACAGGAGCTTTAAAGATGTTGATTCCGTCAATTTCGGTAAAAGTCACATAAGCTGCAAATAAAGCCAGTGAAGTAAGTGCAGCCGAAGCAATCGCAAATCCTTTTCCTGTTGCTGCTGTTGTATTTCCGACAGAATCAAGAATATCTGTTTTTTGACGAACTTCTTTCGGAAGTTCACTCATTTCGGCAATTCCACCTGCATTATCTGCAATTGGCCCGAAGGCATCAATAGCTAACTGCATAGCCGTTGTAGCCATCATAGCAGAAGCAGCAAGTGCTACACCATAAAAACCTGCCAGTGCATACGAACCCCAAATTGCTCCTGCAAAAAGAAGTACGCTAGGGAAGGTAGAAATCATTCCGGTTGCAAGACCTGCAATTACGTTTGTTCCTGCTCCGGTAGAAGATTTTTGTACAATAGCTAAAACCGGTTTTGTTCCTAATCCTGTATAATATTCTGTAACGGACGAAATCGTTCCTCCAACCACAAGACCTACGATAGTAGCATAAAATACGTTTATAGAAGCAACTTCTTTAACTCCTTCTCCAAAAAATGTCATTTGCATAACATCAGGAAGTAGATAATCTACCAAGAAATAACAA
>Ga0233365_1000968_pt1 | contig 12810 bp, 11 predicted proteins | sample ElkDunMinimDraft_27_FD_191535 | JGI IMG/M metagenome (GOLD analysis project Ga0233365, IMG submission 191535) | Fecal eukaryotic communites from dung pellets of Tule Elk in California, USA - Elk Dung C36 | ecosystem: Host-associated > Mammals > Digestive system > Large intestine > Fecal | place... | reverse complement strand
TGCGCCAGAATCGCATGGCCGGCACCGGCAAGATCATCAGCTTCATCAACCGCGACGAGCTGGCCCACACCAAGTTCATCAGCGAGGTGATCCGCGCCATCGTCGGCGAGAACCCGGAACTGCAGACCGACGAACTCACCGACTACGTGCACCGCGCCTTCACCCACGCGATCGAGCTGGAGACGCAGTGGACCGGCGAGGTGCTCGATGGCATCGACGGCATCGACGTGGACGAGATGATCTGCTACGTGAAGTACCGCGCAAACAAGATGGCCGGGATGCTCGGCATCGAGAAGCTGTACGCGGACGCCACCGACAACGTGATGCCGTGGATCCGCGCCTACGCCGACAACTTCACCGAGACCAAGACCGACTTCTTCGAGATGCGCAACGCCTCGTACAAGAAGACGAACTCGGACAACGGTTTCGACGATCTCTGAGATCCGGCGCCTGCCATGCGCATCCTGATCGCCTTCGCCTCGCTCAGCGGCAACACCCGCGACGTCGCCCGCCAGCTGCGCGCGGCCTGCGAGCGGCGCGGGTACGCGGTGGGCTGGGTCGAGGTCGACATCCAGGGGCTGGCCGCCGCCGGCCCGGACCCGCGCCACGATCTGTACCTGCTCGGCGCCTGGTCGGACAACGGCGGGCGCACGCCGGCGGAGATGAAACGGTTCATCGGCGAATTCGTCGAGGCGGTGGGCCGGCCGCCCCGGGTGGCGGTGTTCGGCACCGGGGAGACGCAGTGGGGCGAGCAGTACTACTGCGGCGCGGTGCGCCGCATCGCCCGCTTCTTCGACTCGCCGTTCCCGCGCCTGGAGATCGAACAGATGCCGCATGGCCAGCGCGACGCGGCACGCATCCAGGCCTGGGCCGACCACCTGATCACCACCATCGAGAACAGCCCCCATGCTGACCCTGAACGCGTCGTCGCCTGACGACTACCACGCCGCCATCGCCGCGCACCCGCGCCTGCTGGTGGACTATTACAAAGACAATTGCCCCGGATGCAGGATGCTGGACATCTCGTTGCAGAAGTTCGCAAGCGAGGAGGCAGCCGCCGGACTGGTCCTGCTGAAGGTGAAGCTGGAGACCGTCGGCGAGGAGTTGTTCCGCGGGCTCGGCCTGCGCCAGACGCCGACGCTCTCGCTGTTCCGGGGCGGGGTCGAGGCCATGCGCCTGCCGGGCTTCCAGGCGCCGGCGCAGATCCTGCGCGCCGTGCAGACGTGGCTGCCGTTCGAGGCAGCGGCAGCATGAGCGCCGTCGCGCCCGCACTCACCGTGCCGGTGGCCGGCCGCGAGGAGCCGGTCACCGAGGCGCGCATGCTCGAGATCGTGTTTCCCGACCACACCAACCACCTCGGTACCCTGTTCGGCGGCCAGGCCCTGGCGTGGATGGACAAGGCCGCCTTCATCGCCGCCTCGCGCTTCGCCCGGCGCACCGTAGTGACTGCGCGTTCGGAGCAGGTCGATTTCCGGCTGCCGATCCGCCAGGGCCAGCTGGTCGAGACCATCGCCAAGGTGGTCGAGGTCGGCCGCACCTCCATGCAGGTGGAAGTGGACGTGGTGGCCGAGGACCTGCTCAGCGGCGCGCGCGAGCTGTGCACGCGCGGACGCTTCGTGATGATCGCGATCGACGCTGACGGTGCGCCAGCGCCGGTGCCCGCACTTCCGGCGCCCTGATTCGCGCGTTGGCGTCGGCGCGCAACGAGGCCTCCGGCAGCAACGCCAGTCGCACATGACGGGCGCGCGGGCCGAAGCGGGCCCGCGCATGGCCCATCTGCTCCGGATGGACCATGCGCGCGTACACGGGATGCCGCCCTCTTCGGATACACCAGCAGCGGTCCGCCGAAGTACGGCATGTCGGGACGCGGGAACGGAGCGTCTGACAGCGGCCCTTCCACGCTGGAGCAGCGTTGCCGACGCAAGGACGACCGTCGCCGGCGAGCTCGACGCACCACTGCGCGCCGACGCCGGCGAGCACCCCGCCCGGCCAGCCGCATTGCCGGTGCCGTATCGCGCAGGGGAGCGGCGGATGCGTTGTGGCGCCCTCCCGCTCGTCCAGGTTGCAGGGGAAACCGTCCCTCGGGGCCGCGGCCGGGTGTGACATAGTCGCCGGAACGTCCCGCCGCGCCGCTCCGGATGCCCCGCGACTACATCCTCACCCTGTCCTGCCCCGACCGCACCGGCATCGTGCACCGCGTCGCCGGCCTGCTGTTCGAGCACGGCTGCAACATCCTCGATGCGCAGCAGTTCGGCGATGCCGAGACCGGGCGCTTCTTCCTGCGCGTGCATTTCGACGTGCCAGCGGCGTCGGCCATCGACACGGTGCGCGATGCATTCGTCCCGCTCGCCCAGGCGCATGCGATGCAGTGGGACATGCACGAGGTGCGCCGGCGCGCGCGGCTGCTGGTCCTGGTCAGCCGGCAGGGCCATTGCCTCAACGACCTGCTGTTCCGCACCCACAGCCGCCAGCTGCGGGCGGACATCGTCGCCGTGGCTTCCAACCACACCGACTATGCGCAGCTCGCTGGCTCCTACGGCGTGCCCTTCCACCACCTTCCGGTCGATGCCGCCACGCGCGACTCGCAGGAAGCCCGGATCCGGGAACTGGTGGAGCGCGAGCGCATCGACCTGGTGGTGCTGGCGCGCTACATGCAGATCCTCTCGCCGACGCTGTGCGCGGCGCTGGCCGGGCGCGCGATCAACATCCACCACAGCTTCCTGCCCAGCTTCAAGGGCGCCCAGCCCTACCACCAGGCGCACGCGCGCGGGGTCAAGATCATCGGCGCCACCGCGCACTACGTGACGCCCGACCTGGACGAGGGTCCGATCATCGAACAGGACGTGGCGCATGTTGACCATGCGATGACGCCGGCCGCGCTGATCCGGATCGGCAGCGACGTCGAGTCGCGGGTGCTGGCGCGCGCGGTGCGGCTGCACGTGGAGCACCGGATCCTGCTCAACGGCCACCGCACGGTGGTGTTCCGCTAGGGGCGAACGCCGTGCTCAGGCGGCCAGCGACACCCCGGCGGCCTGCAGCGCGGCGCGGGTCGGTGCATCGCCCTCGGGCGTCACCGGGCGGGTGAGATCCCAGAGCACGCGCGCGCGCAGGCCGGCCGCGACCGCGTCCTGCGCCGACCACAGCACGCAGTAGTCGCGCGCCAGGCCGCACAGGTGCACTTCCTCGATGCCGCGCTCGCGCAGCCAGCCGGCCAGGCCGGTCGGCGGGCGCGTGCCGCCGGGACCGACGTTCTCGCGGAAGGCGCTGTAGGAATCGACCTGCGGGCGGCTGCCCTTGCGCAGGACCAGGTCGGCCAGGTGCCAGTCCACGCGCGGGTCCAGCGCGGCGCCGGGCGTGCCCTGCACGCAGTGGTCGGGCCACAGCACCTGGGGCTGGCCATGCAGTTCGACCGTCTCGAAGGGCTGGCGCCCGGCATGGCTGGAGGCGAACGAGGCGTGGCCGCGTGGATGCCAGTCCTGGGTGGCCACCACCGTGCGGTAGGCGCGCGAGGCGACCAGGGCGGCGATGCCCGGCACGATGGCGTCGCCTTCGTGGCAGGAGAGCGCGCCGCCGGGCATGAAGTCCGGCTGCAGGTCGATCACCAGCAGGGCGGTGGTCTCGGGAAACGCATCCATGGCGATGGGCCGGCTCCGATGGAAGGACAGGCAAGGGTACCGCCTGGGGCCGGACGAGGCCCCTTCCCGACCTTCGAGGCGGCGGGAACGGCACGACGGCGCATCCTGCGGCCGGAGCCCGCCAGGACGTCCGGGCAAGGAAAAGCCGGCGCGATGCGCCGGCTTTTTCCGGTCCCGCCAGATCGCGATCAGGCGATCGAGGCGCGGTAGATCGACTCGATCGACGCGTCCAGCGCCTGGTTGAACGCGGCATCGTCCTGCTGCGCGCTCAGGCCTTCGGTCAGTGCGCGGCTGAAGCTGGCGACCACGCCGGGATTGCGCGCCAGTTTCGCATTGGCCTCGTCGCGGCTGTAGCCGCCCGACAGCGCCACCACCTTGAGCACGGCCGGGTGGTCGACCAGTTCCTGGAAGTAGCCGTCCACCGTGGGCAGGGTGAGCTTGAGCATCACCGGCTGCGACGGGTCCAGCGCGTCCAGGCGCGCCAGCAGGCCCTGCTTGAGTTCGACCTCGATGGCTTCCTTGTCGGCGGCCTTGATGTCGACCTCCGGCTCGATGATCGGCACCAGGCCGGCCGCGAGCACCTGGCGGCCCAGTTCGAACTGCTGGTCCAGCACCTCGGCGATGCCCCTGGGGTTGTTGGCCTTGATGACCGAGCGTTCCTTGGTGCCGAACACGCCGCGCGCCTTGGCCCGCGCCAGCAGCTCGTCCAGGCCCGGGATCGGCTTCATCTTCTGGACGCCGTCGGCCTCGTCGGCCAGGCCCTTGTCGATCTTCAGGAACGGCACCACGCCGCGGTCCTCCCACAGGTAGGCGACCGCGTTCTTGCCGGCGAAATCGTCGTCCATGGTGCGCTCGAACAGGATCGCGCCCAGCACGCGCTCGCCGGTGAAGGCGGGGCTGGTGACGATGCGCTCGCGCATGGCGTGCACCTGCTGGAACATCTCCTGCTCGCTGGAGTAGGCCGATTCGTCGACGCCGTAGAGCTTGAGCGCCTTGGGCGTGGAGCCGCCGCTCTGGTCGAGCGCGGCGATGAAGCCCTTGCCGGAGGCGATGCGATCACGTTGCTGCGGATTGATGGCCACGGTCGGTGCGTTCCTGTGCGGTGGAGGGACATGCGTCCGGGCCGGGCATGATACCGCCGCGGACCGAACGCCGCCGCCCCGCACCGCCGCAGGCCCCCGCGCGTACCCTCGCCGGCCGCGTCGGCCGCGCTAGGTCTCGTCCGATCCGGCTTCGGCCACCGCCGCGCGGATCTGCTCGCCGTGCTGGCCCAGGGTCGGGGCCGCGAACGGCGCCGGGCCGGGCGTGCGGCCGAAGCGGATCGGACGCGAGACGCCGCGGTAGCTGCCCAGCTTCGGATGTTCGATCTCGGCGATCATCTCCTCGGCCAGCACCTGCGGATGGTCGAACATGTCCTCGACCCGCCGCGCCGCCGCGCAGGGCACGTCCTCGCCGAAGATCTCCTCCCACTCCAGCGCGCTGTGCGCCTGCAGCGCCGCGTGCAGGTGCGGCAGGATCAGCTCGGCGTGCTCGGCGCGCTTGCGCACCGAGTCCAGGCGCGGGTCCTCGGCCAGGGCGCCGAGCCCGGTCTTCTCGCACAGCGCGCGCCAGAAGCGCGGCGTGTTGGCGGAGATGTACAGGTGACCCTCGCGCGTGGGATGGATGCCGGTCACCCCGCCCGAGCGCATGTCGCGGCCGATGTCGTGGCCCTCGCCCTGCGCCCAGACCATGCGCGCGGACTGCATGGTCAGCGCGCTGCGCAGCAGCGACACGCCCACGTACTGGCCCTGGCCGCTGCGCTCGCGTTCGTACAGGGCCGAGGACACGCCGGCGGCCAGCAGCGCGGCCGCGTAGTAGTCCACCACCGAGCCGTAGAGCAGCTCCGGCGGGCCACCGCGCTTGCCCTGCATGGCGCACATGCCGGTCATGGTCTGCAGCACCTGGTCGTAGCCGGCCTTGTCCTTCAGCGGCCCGGTCTCGCCGTAGCCGGTGACGGCGCAGTAGATCAGCCGCGGATGCAGGGTGGACAAGGCCTCGTAGCCGATGCCCAGGCGCTCGGGCACGCCCGGGCGGAAGTTGTGCACCAGCACGTCGGCCTCGCGCAGCAGCCGGTACAGCACCGCGCGTTCGTCCTCGCGCTTGAGGTCCAGCACCAGGCCGCGCTTGCTGCGGTTCACGCCGACGAAGGCGCGGCTCTCGGCTTCCAGCGTGGAGGGGTAGTTGCGCAGGTTGTCGCCGCCGGGCGGCTCGACCTTGATCACGTCCGCGCCCTGGTCGGCCAGCAGCGAGCAGCCGTAGGGGCCGGCGATGTAGGCGCTCAGGTCCAGGACCCGGACGCCGCCCAGTGGGCCTGCATCGCCGGCGCGGCCGTGGTGGAAAACTGCGCTCAAGCAAGCCTCCTGCTGTCGATCGTCCTGGGGTGTCGCAAGTCTTGCCGATGGTGCCGTGGCGGTACAGCGCCACGGCCTATCTTCTGCCGACAGCGCGGCGTGCATGGATCGAGCCCGCTCACATCGCACCGCATTCGTCGACGGCGTGTCCGTCGGGCGAGGGCGCCAGGTGCAGCCAGGTCAGGCGCCAGCCGCGGTCGCGACGCCCGTCCAGGCCGTAGTAGGGGCGATAGTCGATGGGCGCGCGGCCTTCGAGATGCAGGCGCAGGGGCGGCGCGGATTCGCCTTCGGCCGGGGCCAGTTCCTCGACCCGCGGATCGGCCCCGTCCTCGCCCAGGCGCACCGATTCGCGCGACTTGTAGCCGTCGATCAGGCCGGTGGCATAGACCAGCGGGCCCCGGGTGAGCGCCAGCCAGGCGTTGTGCAGCACCTGCTGGCGCACCGGCGAGCCGTCGGGCGCGCGCGATTCCTGCACGTTGCGGTGCACGCGACGGTGCAGGCGCGGGTGCATCGGCAGCTGCAGCAGCAGCGTGTCGCCGGCGCGCCACTCGCGCTCGATGTCGGCGTAGGCGCCCGGCGCCACGGCGACCGGGGCCTGGCCGGCGACGGCCAGGGTCGCGCCCTCGGCCCAGGCCGGCACCCGCAGGCGCAGGCGGAAGGTCGCCGGCGCATCGGGCGCGACCTCGATGCGCACGCCGCCCTCGGCCGGATAGCCGGTCTCCTGGCGCAGGCGCGCCTGTCCGCCGCCGGGCAACGGCAGGGTCGCCTCGCCCGGACCCAGCAGGTTCACCGCCACGCCGCGCGCGTCGGTGGTCCAGGCCACGGCGGCCAGTTCCTCCAGCGCCATCGCGCCGCTGGACTTGCAGCAGCGCCAGTAGTTGGTGTGGATGCGGCGGCCGTTGGCGTAGGAGTAGTAGACCCAGTCCTCGCCGTTGGGCGCCTGCGCGCCCAGCAGGTCGTTGTAGGCGCTGCGCTCGATCTCCTCGGCGTGGCGCGCGTCGCCGTTGATCATCAGCAGTTCGCGGTTGAGCTGGATCCAGGCCAGCACCGAGCAGGTCTCGATGTAGGCCTCCGGATCGAACACGCCGGCGGGGTTGAACACCTCGCGCGAGCGATGGCCGATGCCGCCGAACGGCCCGCCGCCCAGGCTCAGGTGGTGGTTGCGGATCGCGCGCCACTGCAGGTCCAGGGCATGGCGGTGCTCGGTGCGGCCGGTGGCGCGATGCAGCTTGGCCAGGCCAACCAGGTTCCAGCACAGCTGGTAGGCCTTGCCGGTGGCGATCTCGGACGGGTCGGCGCCGGCCAGGGCCTGGTCGAGCAGGGCCAGGCGCGGGTTGGCGTTGGCCTGGGCGAGGACGCGCTCGGCCAGTTCGAGGTAACGCGCGTCGCCGGTGGCCTCGTACAGGTCGACCGCCGGGTCGAGCAGCACGGTGGCCGACATGCCGTGGTGGTTGCCGACCGTGGTGATGTCCAGGCCCTGGCCGCAGAACGTGCGCCAGCACAGATCGCCGATGCGCTGCGCGGCTTGCAGGTGACGGGCCTGGCCGAAGCACTTCCAGGTCTCGATCAGGCCCAGCAGCAGGTAGCTGTGGGTCCAGATGTCCCAGGTGCGCAGGGCCGGCTCGCCGTTCCAGCTCTCGGGCTTCGGCGGCTGCGGCACCATGAAGCGGCGCGCCGGGGCGTAGGTGCCGAGGTAGCCGTCCTCGGCCTGCACCGCGCACAGGTAGTCGGCGACCGACAGCACCTTGTCGCGCAGCGCCCCGTCGTCGCTGCGCCGGGCCGCGCGCGCGGCGGCCGACAGCCACTTGCCGGCGTGTTCGCCGTACCAGTCGCCTTCCTCGTTGTGCTCGCGATGGGCCGGATCGAAGATCGCCACCGCCGGGCTGTGCGGGCCCTCGATGAACCGCGACAGGCGCCCGCGCCGGTTGGCGTCCAGCGCCTCGCCCAGCAGGCCCTGCAGCCGCACCGCGCCGGCCGGGGCCAGGCGCTGCGCATCGTCCTTGCGCTCAGCCATGCGCCTGCTCCGCGTCGACCACGCAGCGGAAGCCGATGCAGGCCGACCGGTCCTTGGCCGGGGCCATCAGCAGGTACTTGCCGTGCTGGTCGAGCCGGTAGGCCTGCGGGAAGTACCAGTGCGAGGTCTGCGGCTGGTAGCTGCTGCCGCCGCGCAGGATCGCCGCGCGGGTGTGCTCGTCCTCGAACTCGTCGGTCCACTGCCACACGTTGCCGACCAGGTCCTCGACGCCGAACGGCGAGGCGCCCTGCGGATGCGCGTCCACGTCGGCCGGCGGCAGCACGCGGCGGCCGCGGTTGGTGCGCGGCACGCACGAGGGCTCCCAGCGGTCGCCCCAGGGATACAGGCGTCCGTCCATGCCCTGGGCGGCGTACTGCCACTCCCATTCGCGCGGCAGGCGCTTGCCGGCCCAGCGCGCGTAGGCGCGCGCGTCCTCCAGCGACACCCAGGTCACCGGCTTGTTCTCCCAGCCCGGCCGCGGCGCGCCGTCCACCCAGTGGCGCAGGAAGTTGTGGGCATCGCGCGGCGCGTAGCCGCTGGCGTCGATGAAGCGCTTGAACTGGGCGTTGGTGACCGGATGGCGGTCGATGTGGAAGGCCGCCAGCTGCATGCGCCGGCGATGGTGGCGTCGCGGCGAGTCCTCCCAGGGGTACTGCACGTCCACGCCCGCCCAGTTGAAGCCCTCGATCTCGATGCCGCCGACCTTGAACAGGAACTCGCCGGCCGGCACGGTGACCATGCCCTCGGGGGCGGACGCCTGCGGCGCGGTCGCTGCCTGCTCAACGATCCGCTGCGGCAGCGCGCGCCAGCGCGCCGAATGCGCGCTGATCGGCTGCGCCGCCTGCGCGGCGATGCGCGCCAGGAAGTCCTCCAGGCCCGGCGCCTGCGCGCCCGGCGCCAGCGCCAGCACCGCACCGAAGCCGCGCGCTTCCAGCGACAGCTCGACCAGGGCCTCGCCATCGACCACGCGCGGGTCGAGCGCGCACCCGTTCCACACGTCGTAGTAGCGCGTGCCCCCGATGTGCGGCACCGCGAACTGCTCGCCATCGACCTGGTATTCGTTGCGGTTGGCGATCGTCCACAACACCCGGCCCTCGCCCGGGAAGCGGCTGATGAACACGCTGCGCTGCAGGCTCTGCTGGTACGGCGCCCAGTCCATGCTGACCACCAGCTCGGGGAACTGGCGGTAGATGGTGGCGATGCGGCGCAGCACCTCGGCGTCGCGGTCGGTGAACTGGTTCCAGATCCCCCAGATGTTTTCCCAGGCGTTGTAGCCGATGCCGTTGAGGAAGCAGTACTGCAGGTCGTGGGTGCGGTCGCGGCCCCAGCGGTTCTCGTAGTTGACCATGTGGCGCGGTTCGAGCCACTTCCACTTGGACACCGGCGGCACCGGACCGTCGGGCGCCTTCTTGCCCCAGCTCTGCACGTTCCAGATCAGCTGTTCCTCGGCGCTGATCGTGGACTCGGGCTGCACCACCACCGGCACCCCGCGCGCGTCGCAGGCGTCGAAGAACGCGCGCGGCACGCCGTTGAAGGTGTCGCCGTTGATGCCGTCGGCGCCGACCGCCTTGACGATCTCCGCCAGCCCGTCCCAGTGCGTGCAGCCGGGGTCGCGGGTGCCGTGGTCCCAGGGCTTGGCCGGCAGGAACACCTTGACCCCGCGCCGGTGGAAGGCCTCGACCGCGCGCCTGAGGCCGTCCAGGCCGCCGGGCAGGTCGTGGGCCAGGTCGAACTGGTTGCGGTCGTCCACGCCGATGTTCGGGTAGATGTACCAGATCAGCACCGAGTCCAGGCCGCCGAAGCGCGCTTCCAGGTCGTCGAGATAGCGGTCGACGGTGTACTGCCCGCTCTCGGCGTCGTAGAAGTAGCGGTCCTCGACCATCATCTGCGCGTGCACGAAGTTGCGCTGCGCCCACTGCAGCTCCGGGCGCCGGTAGTTGGCGTCGTCGTAGCCGATGCGCACCAGGTGCTCGCGGCGCCAGTCGCGCAGTTCGGCCAGCCAGTCCCCGGCGCTCTCGTTGGCGTCGATCATCCAGTGGCCGATGTCGGCGAACGGCCAGCCCGGTGCCTTGCCCGGCGTGGGCAGGTAGCGGCCGGTGGTGACGTGGGAGAACTTGTACTGCGTGCCCAGCGGCGCCGGGCCGTGGTCGGCGGCAGCGCTGTCATCGCAGATATCGTATGGGGTATTCATGGCGACCATCGAAAGGGGGAAGTGGGATCAGCGCGGGCCGAGGCAGCGCGCGAGCAGGCGTTCGGCGCTGGCGGTGGCCGGATGCGCGTCGAGGAACGCGGACACGTCCGCGTGCCCGGGAATGCTCGATTGTGCGCCAGCGCGGGTACAGGCCAGGGCCGAGGCGGCGCTGGCTTCGCGCAGCGCGGACGGCAGCGCGGCGCCACGCGCCAGCGCCGCGACCAGCACGCCGCAGAACGTGTCGCCGGCGGCGGTGGTGTCCACCGCGTCGATGGCGAAGGCGGCCTGCGCCAGCCATTCGCCGCCATCGCTGGCCACGCAACCGGCCGCGCCCAGGGTGACCACCACGCAGGGCACGCCCAGCCGCGCGGCGGCCTCGGCGATGCTGCCCCCGTCGCCGGCCAGCTGGGCCAGTTCGCCTTCGTTGACCACCAGGATGTCGACCGACTCCAGCAGCGCCGCCGGCAGCGGATCGGCCGGCGCCGGGGCGGCGTTGAGCACCACGCGCAGGCCGGCCTGGCGCGCGCGCCGGGCGTAGTCGGTCACGGTCGCGATGGGGGTTTCCAGCTGCAGCAGCAGGTGGCTGTAGCCGTGCAGGTCGGGCAGGTCGGCCGGCGCCAGCGCGGTGTTCGCGCCCGGGGCGACGGTGATCGCGTTCTCGGCCTCGTCGGAGATGCAGATGAAGGCCACGCCGCTGGGCAGCTCGGGCGTGCGCTTGCACATCACCTCCACCCCGGCCCCGGCCAGCGAGGCGTGCAGCTGCGCGCCCGGCGCGTCCTCGCCCAGCGCCACCAGCATGCTGGTGTCGGCGCCGCCGGCGCGGGCGCAGGCCACGGCCTGGTTGGCGCCCTTGCCGCCGGGGAAGGTCGCGAAGGCACCGCCGAGCACCGTTTCGCCCGGTGCGGGGATGTGCGGGGCGCGCACCACGTAATCGAGATTGGCCGAGCCGGCCACCAGGACCCGGGCGGAAGACGGGATGTTCATGGCACGGGAACCTGTTGCAGGTGGTTGTAGAAGGACAGCGCCAGGCGCGGCAGTTCGCCGGCGTGGTCGCCGGGCAGGTGCTGCAGCATCAGCAGGCCGATGCTCGCGCGTGCCGGGTCGATGACGAAGTAGGTCGAGGCCGCGCCGCTCCAGCCGGCCTGGCCCGGCGCGCCACTGCGCCCGTTCGCGGCCGGGTCCAGCAGCACCGACAGGCCCAGGCCGAAACCGCGGCCGGGACGTTCGTCCGCGTAGGGGTGGTCCAGGCCCATGGGACCGAGCTGGTCCTGGAACATCGCATCGACCAGACCGGCGGGCACCAGCTGGCGGCCGTCGTGGCGCCCGCGCGCGAGCAGCATGCGGGCGAAGGCCAGGTAGTCGGTGGCGGTGGAGTACAGGCCACCTGCGGCGCTGGGATAGGGCCGCAGCGGCGCGCCGGCAACGCTGCCGGGCTGCTCGTCGCCGGGCACCAGCCGGCCCTGCGCGTCGATGCGGCTCAGTTCGACCACACGGTCGCGGTGCGAGGCCGGAACCTCGAAGCCGGTGTCGCGCATGTCCAGCGGGGCGAAGAATTCGGCCTGCAGGTAGGCATCCAGCGCCTGCCCGCTCCACACCTCGACCAGGCGGCCGAGCACATCGGTGGCCAGGCCGTCGTAGACGAAGCGCGTGCCCGGATCGCGCTCCAGCGGCACGCCGCGCAGGCGCTCGACCAGGTCGGCCAGGCTGGCGCTGCGCTCGAGATCGGCGGCCTCGCGCTGGCGCAGCGCCTCTCCCTCGACCGCGAAGCCGGCCGTGTGGGTCAGCAGATGGCGCAGGGTCATCGCGCGCCGCGGCTCGCGCAGGCGCCCGTCCTCGAGCACCTGCAGCCCCGCCAGCGCCGGCAGGTGCAGGGCGACCGGATCGTCCAGCCGCGCATGGCCCTGCCCGACCAGGCGTAGCGCCGCGGCCGAGACGACCGGCTTGGTCATCGAATAGATGCGGTAGATCGCGTCCCTGCCGAGCGGACGGCTGCGGGCGATGTCGGCATGGCCGGCGGCGATGTCGACGACGGGCTCGCCCTCGCCCGTGGCCAGCAGCAGGCGCGCACCGGGGTAGCCGGCCTGCAGCACGGTGTCGGCGACCCAGCGTTCCGACGCGGTCGCGGGGGTCCCGGCCAGGGCGGCTGCGGAGCAGCCCCACCAGACCACGGCCAGCGACACGATGCGGAGGAACGTCAGGGACATGGCGACCAAAAAGGCAGATGTCGCACCGCCTCCGGGGGGAGGGGCGTTTGGAAGCGGCGCGACACCGCCGGGAAAGCGGACCGGGCCACCCGCGGGTGTCCCGGCAGGGCGGGGCGTCGCGCCCCGCCCGGATCGGACGTCAGAACGTCAGGGTGTGGCTCAGCGAGTACATGCGGCCACGGCCGGCCATCCAGTCGTCGTTGCTGTTGCTGGATTCGGAACCGAACAGGATGTACTGCTTGTCCAGCAGGTTCTCCACGCCCAGGCTCAGGCGGCCGTAGCGGCCGGTGTCGTAGCCCAGGGTCAGGTCGAGCAGGGTACGGCCCGAGGTCTGCTCGCCGGTGTTGAGGCTGCGGCCGCGGTAGGTGGTCGAGGA
>Ga0233365_1000964_pt1 | contig 12822 bp, 17 predicted proteins | sample ElkDunMinimDraft_27_FD_191535 | JGI IMG/M metagenome (GOLD analysis project Ga0233365, IMG submission 191535) | Fecal eukaryotic communites from dung pellets of Tule Elk in California, USA - Elk Dung C36 | ecosystem: Host-associated > Mammals > Digestive system > Large intestine > Fecal | place... | reverse complement strand
GAAGTCGGTGAACTCGTAGCCGCGACCGGCGCCGAAGCCGACCACCGCCCGGCCCTGTGCGCGCAGGTGCCGCCGGAACCGCCGCAGGATCTCCTGACGGGTGCCGGGGGCCGCGAAGGTCATCACGTTCCCCGCGCAGACCACCACGTCGAATCCGTCGGCGATGCCCTGGGCCGGCAGGTCCAGCTCGGCCAGGTCCCCCACCAGCCACTGCGGGCCCGGATGGTCCTGCCGGGCCGCCCCGATCAGCGTCGGATCGAGGTCCACCCCGACCACCTCGTGCCCGGCTGCGGCGAGGAACCCACCGACCCGTCCGGTGCCGCAGCCCGCGTCGAGCACCCGCCCGCCCCGCGGCAGCATCGCGTCGATCAGCCGCGCCTCCCCGGCCAGGTCGGCGCCCGCCTCGGCCATCGCCCGGAAGCGCTCGATGTACCACCGGGAGTGCTCCGGGTTGGCCTGGAGCTGCTGGAGCCACCCGTTCTCTTCACTCATGCAACGCATTGTCCCACCGCCGATCATGCGCACCCCTCGCACCGCCCGGGACCGCCCGCAGCCCAGCCGACCCCGCCGACTCAGCCCGGCGGGAGCGAATGGGCTGGGACCGGCAGCGATTGTGTGACATAACAATGTCGATGAGTGACATTGACGTAGTCGACCGGGTGACCACCGGGCGCGGCGAGCTGGTCCTGCGCCGCGCGGGCGAACACTTCGAGATCATCAGCAACGGCGTCTTCCTGATGGACACCCGCAACGGCGCCTCCGAACGCGTACTCGTCCGGGAAGCGCTCGCGCTCACCCGGCCCGGAGCGCGGCTGCTGATCGGCGGCCTCGGGGTGGGATTCTCGCTCGTCGAGGCGGCGGCCTCCCCCGTGCCGGCGGAGATCGTGGTGCTGGAGATCGAAAAGAACCTGATCGACTGGCACCGGGGCGAACTCGCCGCCGTCAGCGGCGACGCCCTCGCCGACCCCCGGGTACGGCTCGTCAACGACGACATCGTGCGCTGGCTGCGCGACACCGGCGAGGTCTTCGACGCCATCTGCCTGGATGTCGACAACGGGCCCGAGTGGACGGTCTTCGAGAGCAACACCGCCCTCTACGACGATGGCGGCGCGCTACTGCTGCGCGACCGGCTCGCTCCCGGGGGCGTGCTGGCGATCTGGAGCGCGGCGGCCGCGCCGGAGTACGCGGCCCGGCTGGCCGCGGTGATCGGACCGGTCACCGCCCACCTGGTGGAGGTGCCACGCGGCGAACCCGACGTGGTCTATCTGGCCCGCCGCCAGTGAGGCGCGAAACCGGCGCGTCGCGGAGCGGGAACAGGCGGCATTCGGGGAAACCCTGGCGTCAGGCCACCCGGGGCGCTAGCGTGTAAGCAACTCCTTACGTAAGGGAACACCTAAATGCCTACCGCCGACGATCCTCTGAGTCTCGTGTTCAGCGCCCTCGCCGATCCCACGAGACGCGACATCCTGACCCGGCTCGGCAGCGGGCCACAGACCGTCGGCGAGCTGGCCGCGCACTACCCGATGAGCCGCCCGGCAATCTCCCAGCACCTCCGGGTGCTGGAACAGGCCGGTCTCATCACCCGCACGGTGAATGCCCAGTGGCGCGAGTGCAGCCTGCGGGAACGGGGACTGGACGAGGCGTCGCGGTGGATCGCCACCCAGCACGCCGAGTGGACCGAGCGCTTCGACCTGCTGGAGGAGCGCCTTCGCACGAGACGAAAGGAACAGCCATGATCGACACGAGCAAGGGCTTCACGATCGTCCGGGAGTTCGACGCGGCGCCGCAGGAGCTATGGCGGGCCTGGACCGACCCGGACGAGGCGGCCGCATGGTGGCACCCGGCCGGTCTCCACACCCCGCGCGACACCGTCGCCATCGACGCCCGGGTGGGCGGCCGGTACGCGTACACGATGGTCAACGACGCCACCGGCGAGCGGTACCCGACCGGCGGCGAATACCGCGAGGTCGTCGAGAACGAGAGGCTGGTCTTCACCTGGGGCAACCCGGACGACGACCCCGAGAGCGCGCCGCTGATCACCGTGACCCTCGCACCGCTGGCGCCGGGCCGCACCCGGATGACCTTCGACCTGCGCGGAATCGCCGCCGCACCCGGCGACGACAACGTCTACGACGGCTGGGACAGCGCCCTCGACCAGTTCGCCGCACACCTGCGGCGGCGGGAACTCGCCTGACAGCCGACGCACCGGGGCTGACCCCGCCGGCCGGGGCGGGGTCAGCCCGACGCGCACTGTCTCCGGCACATGAGCGGGGCTGCCCGCATGCCCAGGCAATCGCCACTCGACAGTTCGCGCGGGCATCGCACAGGATGAACACATGAACAAGTCCGTCGATCTCGCCGCTGCCCTGTCGGAATTCGACGAGCCCTGGTCCCCGCGTACGGTCGCGCTGATGAACGACTACGACGTGCGCGTGGTCAAGACCAGAGGCGAGTTCACCCGGCACAGCCACCCGGAGACAGACGAGCTCTTCCTCGTACTGCGCGGCACACTGACCATCCGGATGGACGCCGGCGACGTCACCCTCGGCCCCGGGCAGCTGTACGTGGTGCCCCGCGGCACGCCTCACCAGCCCGTCTCCGCGGAAGGAGCCGAGATCCTGCTGATCGAACCGAGCGAGACCGTCAACACCGGCGACACCCCCAGCGAACTGACCGCCGAACGCCGAGTCGTCTGACCGCCGCGACCGCCACCACATCGGACCTCGTGCCGGGCAATTGATCCCGCCCACGGTGGTATTCCTCTCCGGCTTCCCACGCTTGTAGCGTGCGCACATGAAATGGTTGATCCTGCTCGTTCTCGTGGTCAGCGCGACGGTCGTGACCGCCCGGATCTTCGAACAGAGGCGTACGCAACGACAGGCTCTCGAGCAACAGCGAGGTCGCCAGGTCCGCGGTTCAGCCGACAGCTGAGGTGTCGAGCGGGTCAGGGTGACATTGCGAGCGCTGGTCTTCTCCTCATGCTCGCCGTGCTCCGGTTCGACGTCGACCACCGCGGGTGGCAGCCGGTAACTACAGCTGGTCTCGCACGCGGCGCGGCAGGGATGACCGCACCAGGCCGTACGAGATGTCGAGCAGTTCGGTCAGCTCCGATCGCGCCGGCTCTCCCGCGAGCAGAATCGTGTTCCAGTGCAGCTTGTTCATGTGATAGCCCGGGGTCACCGAGTCCGGGAAGGACGCCCGCAGCTCGGCGCCCTCGTCCGGCGGCAGTTTGACGTTGAGGCGTGCGGTCCGGCTGTCGAGCCCCATGAAGAGCGCGAAGATCTTGCCGCCGACCTTGTAGACCTCGGCGTTGGGCCCGAACGGGAACTCGCCTTCACCGCCGCAGAGTTCGGCGCAGTGCTTTCGCGCCACGGCAAGCAGCTGATCGCCGGTCGGCTCGGATCGCTGATCGATGTCGTCCATCTGGGTGCCGGCCTCCTCGCACGGGGGTCAGTGCGCCGTTGAAATGATAGATCCGGCCCTGGCCCCGGACTGCCCTGGCGAAGCGCCCGCCCTCACCGGGCTCCTGCGCGCCCTGTACGAAGAGCGGGCGGAGCACCTGCGCGGCCGGGTAGCCGCGACGGGTGCGCCACCCCGGGGTGAGAGCCGCGGAGAACGGGTCCACCCGCTCGGCCGGGCGGGCGGTGCCGGGCCGAGCGGGAACCGCCTGCTACTCGGCGTTCTCCATGTCGAGGACCAGCGTCGCGATACGCCACTCGCCCTGGACGCGCCGGAGGGTGAATCGGTACGAGCCGGTCGCCGCCAGTCGCGGGCTGCCGACCGGCCTGCGCTGCGGCACCCCGTACGAAGTCGAGGATCGCCGCCCGTCCGACGAACGGACCGGGCCCGGGCGCGCCGCCGATCGTGAACGTCCAGCTGGCGTCCTCGGTCAGAACACCCGCCAGAGCGGGCGGATCCCCCTGGTCCAGGGCGGCGGCGTAGCGCGCCAGCGTCTGCTGCACGGCAAGCCGGTCCACAACGTCTTTCCCGGGCAGCCCCGTGGTGCGACCGTCGGTCGACGTCACGTCGTGCCTCCCTTCGTCGGGTGGGATGTCAGGAACCGGCGACGGTGAGCACGAGCTTGCCCTGGATGTTGCCCCGGGCGGCGCGTTCGTGCGCCTGGCGGGCCTGCGCGAGCGGGAACGTGCCGCCGATGGCGACCCGGACCGTGCCGTCGTCGAGGAGAGCACCCAGCTCGGCGAGCTGCGCACCGTTCGAGCGCACCTGGGTCCCGGAGACGGTGATCTGCAGCCGGGCCGCCTCGTCGGCGTCGTACTCGCCGAAGAAGACCGGGAAGAGGGAGCCGCCGCGCTTGATCGACTGGAAGAACCGGCTGCTCGTGGGCCCGCCGACAGTGTCGATGACGAGATCGACGTCCCGGGCGACCTCCTCCGCGCGGACGGTGGTGTAGTCGATGAACTCGTCGGCGCCGAGTTCACGCAGGAACGGCTCCTGGGCACCCGCGCCCACCGCGATGACGTGCGCGCCCTGCCACTTCGCCAGCTGCAGCGCGAAGTGCCCGACGCCACCGGCGGCGCCGTTGACGAGCACCGTCGCACCCGGGGCGAGTGGCACCGGACGGTGCCGGGCCTCCTGGAACGGCGACGGGTGGTCGTGTCCGAGCTCGATCAGGAATTGCCAGGCGGTGAGCCCGGACATGGCTGCCCCGGCGGCCCGTACGTGGTCGATGCCGGCCGGCTTGCGGGCCAGGTGCGCCGCGGGCGCGGCCACGTACTCGGCGTAGGTGCTGCCGTCAAAGCTCGGGAAGCGCAGCAGGCCGAAGACCTCGTCGCCCACGGCGAAGCCGTCCACGTCCGGGGCGACCGCCTCGACGACGCCCGACACGTCGGTCCCGGGGATCACCGGGAAGTCGAACTTGGGCCGGGTCTCCGGCGGCAGGTTCTGCATCCCGTCCCGCAGGTACCAGTCCGGCGGGTTGATGCCGACGGCGTGCGCCCGGACCAGCACCTCCCCCGGCTTCAGCCCGGGAACCGGGACCTCCTCGTAGCGCAGCACCTCCGGCCCGCCGTGCTCGTGCAGCCGGATCGCCTTCATCGTCTTCGATGACATTTCTTCTCCAAGGAAAGTTGGACTACCCTAAACGGGTCACTGCTCCGACTATACGGAGCACTGCTCCACTTAATAAGAGGAGGGGTCGTGCGCGCCGACGCGAGAAAGAACTACGACCGGTTGCTCGCGGTGGCGAACGTCGTCGTGACCGAGGAGGGCGCTGACGCGTCGCTGCGCGACATCGCCCGCCGGGCCGACGTCGGACTGGGCACCATGTACCGCCACTTCCCCACCCGGGAAGCCCTGCTGGAGGCCCTGCTCCGGACCAACTTCGACGAACTCGCCGCGAAAGCCGCCGTACTGGAATCGGCGGACCAGGCCGGGGACGCCCTGGTGGCGTGGCTACGCGACTTCGTCGCCTGCGCGGACAACTACCGCGGCGTCATCGCCTCGATGGTCGCCGCCATCGAGGACCCGGAATCCGCCCTGCACGCCTCCTGCACTGCGATGAAGGCCGCCGGCGCCCGGCTCCTGGCCCGCGCCCAGGCCGCCGGCGCCGCCCGCACAGACATCGACAGCACCGACCTGTACGCCCTGGGCGCCGCACTCGCCTGGGTCGGGGACCAGCCCGCGTTCGCCTCCCGCGCCGATCACCTCTTCGACATCATCACCGGCGCAATCCTGACGACCCGCCCCTGATGACGCAGCACCCGTTCCTCTGTGACCTCGTGTCGGCAACCAACTGGATGCACGACGCCAACGACGTACTCGCGCCGCGGTTCGGGCTTTCGGCCCTGCCCATAGTGGACTGCCGGAATCGGAGAAGGACGACGCCCTGACCACGCAGCTTTGCCTGCCCAGGATCGCGCGCACCAAGGGGCCTCCCGGCGAGGGGCCATCATGGACGGACAACAATGCGCCACGCTGCTACGCTCCTGGCTGCCGATAGCCGAGTCGAGACAAGCCGCGCTGCCAGGAGCATTTCATTGCCACCGGAAAGCTCGTACGTTCGCAGGGTCCGCCACCTCGCCGCGACGCTCTCGCTGCTACTGGCCACCCTCATGCTCATCGGCCTCTTCGGTGCCGGCTTCACACCTCTTCTGCCAGGCCAGATTTCCTGCGCCGTCGGAGGAGCATTCGGAGCCGGCGTGTACCTCAATTCCGATCTCCGGACCTCACGAATGTGCAGCTTCTGGGCTGCGGTGACAACCGGCATCGGAGTCCTGGGCGTCCTCCTGGCGATGCGCCTGACCGACGGGCAGGCGTAGCCAACCGACGATTGGTCTCCGAGACAGCAGGACGGAACACGCGATGAGTTTCACGGTACAACCAGCGCATCTCGACGGTTACGCCCGACAAGTGGGCCGGGCTGGCAACGACTGCCTGGTTGTCAATGCCTACCTCGGCGGATATCCGGCTCCGTCAGGCTGGGGCGACGGGGCCCTCATCGGCCTGGCGGGGCCGTGGCACGCCAAAGCCACAACGTCTGCCACAACCGCCCTGGAACGATGCTCCGAGACCCTGTTCGCCAGCAAGGCGGGGCTCGCCTCGGCGGCCAGCTACTACCGCTGGACGGATTCGTCCGCAGCGGCCCGCATGGACAGGTCATTGGAAAGGCCACGGTCCACTGACGGAGTTACGCCGCTCGAGCGGTCCTGGGCGGAGAACGACTGCGCGCCCTCCTTCAGTGACCGGGTCGGCCCTGCGGACCGCCTGACCGACGTCAAGGACGTCGAGTTCTCACACCCCCTGGGCTTTATGGATTACCTGTCCATTTCCCACTGGGCGTTGACCGCGTTCGACGCCGTCTTCGGATTCAACCCGCTGGAGCGGATCACCTCCGAACTGGCCGGCGATTGGCAGGCCGTCGCCCAGAGCGGGGTGGCTATGGGTCGTGCCGCCGAGGCCCTGCACGATGTCGGATACAACGTCCAGGGCGGGGCCATCGCGCTCCGGGGCGGATGGCAGGGTGCCGCAGCGGATGGGGCATACCTGCATTTCCGAGATATCGCCACCGCCGTAGCCGATCTGCGGGAGCCGTTCAAGGAGATCTCTGACAAACTCGCGGAGATCGCGCACGGCGTCTGGAGTGCCTGCGAATCGTTGAACGGTCTGGTCAAGGCGCTCCTCGACGCGGCGATCATCGCCGGCCTCGCCGCTGCGGCGGGAACCGCGACTGCCGCTTCAGGCATCGGCGCGATTGTCGGATACGGCGTCGCCGGCCTGGAGATCAAGAACATGTTGGACATCTGGAGCAGGATCACGAGCACCATCAGCACTCTGTACTCGGTCGTACAGTTGGCCCTCGGTGTGATCGAGACCCAGATTGCCCGCATCGACGACGTCGCGATGTCCAGATCTTCTGGAAACCTCGCCTATCACCACCCGTTCGTGTCCCAGCATCCGCAGGTCACGCCGGAGAACCCGAACAACGCCGGAGGGCGCTGAGCATGCACGAGAGTGTCTACGACGTGGCAGGCGACGATCCCCGCATCTCCGAACTGCTCCGGGTCACGCTGACCGAACTCACCGAAGGCCCCGAGGGCCCGCTGCGGGAGATGGCCGAGGCGGTGCTCGACGGGCGGCAGGACCTGCGCGAGGCCGCGATGTCCGACGCGTACGGCACTGAGCTCGGCACCGCGTTCGAGCGCTTCTGGTCCCATTACGAGACGCTCGACGAGCAGGAGCGACGCGACCTCGTCACCCGGACCGAGCGTCAACTCGACGACCTGCTCGACGGCCCGCAGAGCCCCGCCGACGCGGCCCGGCCGTGACACAGGGCCGCATTCATACTCTGCAACCCTCTTCCATATGACTCGACGGGTGACGATCTCTGTCCGGGACGACGTGGCCGGACAGCTGGACGCACTGCCGGTCCGCCAAGTCTCCGCGTACGTCACCGAGGCGCTGCGCCGCCGCCAGACGTACGTCGAATCGGGCTCCTTCTCCTCGTTGCGGCTGCCGTCGTTGGCGTCGACCGCCTGGAAGCCGTGCCGTTCGCAGAAGGCGCGGGCGGCGGTGTTGCGGGTGAAGACGCGCAGGCTGAGCCCGGCCGGGCCGGCCTGCATCCTGATCGAGCAGGGTCGAGGCCTTGGCGGCGTACGTCGGGTCGCAGGTAGAGGTGTTCCGGGCCCTTGCCCATAGACAGACAACAATGCATGGCGCTGCTACGCTCCTGGCTGCCCATGCCGACCGCTGCCATCGAACCGGCCCTGCGCCACCGAGGGAGTCGCATGTCCAGAGTCGCCCGGCTGTCCATCGGGCTCATGCTGGCGATCGGCTGTAGCGCGCTGCTGGCCGTCGGGCAGCCGAGGTTCGGCAGCCGGACCCGGGTCCTTGACTGGCATGCCTGCTTCTGCGACCCAGGCGGCGACGGTTCCAGCTTGTTCATCATTGGGTTCATCACCTGGTTTCAGACCATGGCGGTCCTGATCGGCGCGACGGTCGGGCGGCTCGCGGTGCCTCCGTCGACCGGCCCAGGCCGGGCGGTGACCACGGTGGCGCTGACCGTGGCGGCGTCGATGGGCGCACTGGCGGGCATTCCTGCCGCCGTCCGGGAGGTGGTGATGGAGCAGCCATCGCCATACACCTCACTTAGCGTGAGCTCGGTACGTGAGGCCGCCGTCGTCGGTGTCGTGCTCGGCACCGTGGCAGCGTTCGGGGCGCTCTGGTCTGTCCCGGCGATGGTCGGTGCCGGTCTGAGCTGGGCATGGCTGTGGCTGGTCGGGCTGGCGTCAACGTCGCACAGCGGCGGGTACACGGCAGCGCTTGGCATGCTCTACGGCTACCCCAGAGAGGGTGCCGACGCGTTCCTGGCCGGCATCATTCCGCTGGCGGTCATGGCGGCGATCGCCGTCGGCACCGCCTGGTGGGGGACGCACCGTGGTGGGCTCAGGTTCACGGCGATGTACGCCGCGATGCTTGGGCCGTCCCTCGTGTTCGCCGCCTACTACAGCTCGGGCTATCCATACGATAACGCCGGGGGTTTCGAGAACGCGGCGGCCCTGATGCTGATGACGATGGTGGCCGCTGCGGGCGGAGCCGCCGCTGGGGTCTCGTGCGGTCGCTGCCGGCATCGACTTCTTGACCCTCTGATCATCGTTCTGGCGGTCACCGGCATCATCAGCGAAGTGGCGGTGGGCATCGCGACGGGCTTTTACCCCGCTCCCTTCAGCAACCCCGTGACCGTAACCCTTGTCGTGGCAACGCTCATCACGCTGCCCTTCCTTCCTGGCGTCGCCGATTTGGTGATTGCTAGTCGTCAAGAGCAGGTCACCTACTCTCCGCGTCCCTGAAGCGGCCCTCATGAAGTTGACGACCGACGTCCCGAGCGGCAGCTCGATGACCTGCTCGACGGTCCGGAGAGCCTTCTTGTCAATCCTGCTCGTCGACCCGTTGGCCAAGTCCTTCGGAGGCCGCCCTCTATCCCACGTTGTTCATGGGAACGCTGCCTCGACGATGGATGCGATCCCTGCCACCGGCCTTTGCTCGTGCATCGTTATCACGTCGCCGGGCACCAGACGTCGCCACCGTTGCGGGCTCAGCGGAGCCAGGCGGACCACCGCTCTCCCCCCGGGCTGAAGATCCGGCTGTGACTCGACCCAGATCCGCGCCACATACAGGTCCGGGTCGCCCGCCGCCGTCACATCGCCGATGTCCCACAGCGGACGGAGGCGCCCGTCACCGGGAATGGGAATCCGCCTGCCGCCGGCGACGCCCGGATCGACGAGCTGAAGGTCGGCACGAACCACCCCGTGAACAGCTTCGAAGCGACGCCAGTGGCACCACCGCTCGGTCCGGGAAAGCCACATCATCCGGGCGGCCTCCGCGAGCAGATCCCAGAAGGCGGCCTCGGAGCCAGACGCCTCGCCAAGTTCCACAAGGATGGCCAGGGCGATCTCCCACTCATCATGGTCGAGGTACTCATTCGCATCGGCCACCGTCGTGCCGGGCTCATCCCTCGCGACCGCGGGTACATGACAGGCAGCTCGACGAAGAAGCTCGGGAACATCCACGACGTGGATGCTCCCGCATGGTTGACAGGACGACACACCCGGACGAGCGATCTTCAGCACCCGGCACGTCACCGCCACGCCGAACCCGTGGGCGGCCGGCTCGCTTACGAACGGATAGAGCCTTCTCCCGGCAGATGCGCCTGCGACAAGTACGCGGCGGCCCGCGCAGGACCTCGGGTCTGCTGAACCAGCAGGACAAGCACCTGTTTGATGCCCTCCAGAGCCTGCAGCAGCGGCCCTGGCTGCCCACCCTGCAATACCCCGACGACAAGCTGCTGCGCCTCACCGACGTGGGTGATCGTGGCGGCCGTCTGGTCCCGGATGCCATCGACCGCACGCTGCACCGGAGTCAGCCCGGTGATCGTCTCCCCCGGACTGGCCTGCTCCGGGACACCAGCGGCCACCTTCGCGGCATCACCGACGGCACCGGCGAGCCCACCCAGTCCACCCCGGATGGTGGCGATGGCCCCACAAACCCGCGCCACACCGGCAGCGACCGCAACGAACCCGGCACCCGCCGCGCGCAGCGCGATCTCCTGCGCCTGCTGGTCAGCAGCGGCAGCCAGACTCTGCGCGCGTTCGACCCCGGTGGCCAGCGTACGCAGCTCCGTAGTGATCTTCTGGACATGCGACACGCTGCCGGATCCCTCCATCTGGCCACGAGAGCTCTCAGGAGGGTTGAACCTACCGGCACGGCACCGACGCCACCAGACGTCGCAGAGCAAGTAGGCGATCAGTGGTCGCGGCCGAGAAGCATGTGCGGGTACCCCTTGTTGATCTGCTCGCCGAGCTCGATGCCGAGGGCGACGATGAACGCGTCCAGGCGTTGGATGGCGTGGCTCACGTCCTCGGCGTCGCCCTTGAACTCGAACTCGACGAAGTCGCCCGCGTCCACGACGTGGTCGAGGACGATCTCGACGTCCGGCAGAGTCCAGGCCTGGCGGGTCTTGTCGACCGTCACCAGGGGCTGGAAATCGAGGGATTCCAGCAGGAGGCGGATGGCCTCGGCGTCCCCGACGGCGGTTTCGTACTCGTCGGCGTGGGTCTTGACCACGGCGTCAACGGGGTGCCAGCGCTTGAAGTTGATCGACCCCGGAACCGAGCTGCATATCCATCAGTTCGACCTGCCCGACCAGGGTCGACCGGGCAGCTCGGGCCAGATCGGAGATCGCTAACGGAAACCGGGGAAGTGGGAAATGCTCCGGGTGGTACAGCGACGCCAACAGCAGCCTCGGCCGCAGCAGCCGTCGCTGACCCTCTGGAGTGAGTTGCGCGGCGGACAACCAACTGTCCGGGTCGACCACCGTCAGGTGGCCAGCGGTCCAGGCGGCCATGCCCGGCTGCGGTGCGGCTGCCCGGAAAGGTCGGCGGCCGTCCATTGTCCTGACGGCTGCGCGATGAGGACCAGCCTGCGATCCAGGGTTCCGGTCACCACCACCGTCCGCTCCTTCCCCAATGTCAAGCTCAGGGCGGCGCGTAGGGCGTTCGGATCCTCCAGCGGCACCGCCGCCAACGGTTCGCGACGGGGCGGCATGCAGCCGGTGACGTGCGCGCAGGCGTACAACAGCCGGTCGTGGACGGACGGGAGCAGGTCACGCATGGAACACCTCCATGACGAACAGGGGTGGGGCATGGGCGTGCGTCGCCGCCCGTGCGGCAGCGGCAGAAGAAGAGAGCGGTGACAGGGCGGGGTGGCCCGCTCAGAGCGGCGTCGTGGATCCAGCCTCGCCGCGGTGTCGGGCGGGCCAGCCGAGGAAGCGGTCGAACAGGCCCGTGACCTCGCCGGTAGTGCTCGGGTTGAGCCGATGCAGGTCCTCGATGGCCTCATGGAGAAGACCGGCCAGGTAGACGAAGAGGCCGACCCGGTTGTCGCGGTATTCGGCCAGCAGGGCGAGCCGTGCCCGTCCGCAGGGCCATGGCTGCCCGCAGCGGCGGCACAGCCAGAGCGGACGCAGCGGCGGATGCTCCGGCGGTACCGCCCGGCCCAGCTCCGCCGGGCTTGCTCCGTTGCCGCTCATCGGCGGTCACACTTCCGCGCCTGCTGCTCGAACACGACTCGCCAGACGTGCGTCAGCAGCGGCAGATCAGCCACCGGCCGTTCCACCGGTTGAGCGCGATCCGTGAGGTCCCGGGGCAGTTCACCGGTCGCGGCGTACCGCGAGACATAAACGGTCATGGCCGACCCCGGACCGGCGCTGGCGTCGGTGCGCGGTGGGCTTGCCGGCGCGCCGGCAAGCCCACCGCCGTCGGCCAGCGGCAGGGAGCGGACCGCCGGTCACCAGCCCTCGCAGCCTTGATGGCGGTACGCGAGCGGGGAGTCACCCGTGCGGCCAACGGGGTGCCGGGCGTGAGCACTTGCCGGTGCGTCGGGTCGCCTTCCGACCTGCCGCCCAATGGCACGTCCATCTGGATCTCCCTGGCGTGTGGGTGCCGCTGGCCCGTCGGCGTGCCATGGAGTCGAGGTGAACCTGGACCGGCCCGCCGACGTGTTCTGGCGTTCACGATCGCTGGAATGACGGGGCGGAGATAGACGCACGGTGGTGGGCCACGGTGCACCTCACCGTGTCTGAACTGGGCGGACGCCTAAGGGACGAGCGGTGCCCGTCCCCTAGAAGGCTCGGTTCATAGGATTCGCCACCGGCGCAGGTTCGCCCCGTCGTCGGCGAAGCCGGCGATCCGGCGATGCACCTCGTCGGCGGCCTCCGTCCCGGGGCGCGACTTGCGGGCGTTGGTGGCGATCATCTGCAGCTCGCGTAGCTGGCACAGCTCCTCGAACTGGGACCAGGAGGTGACATCC
>Ga0233365_1000963_pt1 | contig 12832 bp, 10 predicted proteins | sample ElkDunMinimDraft_27_FD_191535 | JGI IMG/M metagenome (GOLD analysis project Ga0233365, IMG submission 191535) | Fecal eukaryotic communites from dung pellets of Tule Elk in California, USA - Elk Dung C36 | ecosystem: Host-associated > Mammals > Digestive system > Large intestine > Fecal | place... | reverse complement strand
GTTGGAGCGACGCGGCGGCATGTTTTCACGTGGTGCAATCATCACGCGTGAACTGGACCAGACCGAAGATCTGGCCTTGCTGGCCGCCAATCGTGATGTTCGCCTCAAGGATCCCCGCTGGGTACAGCACGTCAGTCTGCAGGCGGCACGCTCGACGCGGATCATGCATGAACATGGCTTTGCCCATAACGATCTCAAATGGCGCAATCTGCTGGTCGATCCCCAGCGCCGCCTGTATCTGATCGATTGCCCGACCGGCTCGTTTTGGCGCGGTCCGCTGCTACAGCACCGCATCGTCAAGGATCTGGCCTGCCTGGACAAGGTCGCGAAATATCATCTGAGCCAGACTCAGCGCCTGCGCTTTTATCTGCAGTACTCCCAGCGCGATCGCCTGACTGCGGAAGACAAGCGGCGCATTCGCCAGATCGTGCATTACTTCCGGGGGCGAGAATGAACGACTTCATTGCCGAAAGCGATCGGGAAGTGCTCGAAGGTAGCGGCCTTGCCAGTTTTGATGCGCTGTGGGCGCTTGAGCTGGAGGCGGTGGACGAGCCCAATGTCGAGCGCGGTGGGTGGAGCAGCGTTTACCGTCTGGAGCTGGAGAGTAGCGCCTACTACCTCAAGCGTCAGAGTAATCACTTGGTCCGCAACCTGCGGCGTCCGCTCGGTGAGCCGACATTCACCCGCGAGTTTCGAAACATCCAGCGCTATCGACAGCTCGGCATTCCCACGTTGCAGGCAAGTTTTTTTGGCTGTCGAAAGCATGAGGGCGAGCAGCGGGCGATTCTGCTGACGCGTGCGCTGGATGGTTGGGAGGATTTTGATAGCTGCCTGGCTCGATGGCCGCAATTAGATGAAGCGCGCCGATCGGCGATCATCCGAGCTGTCGGTGAGCTGGCGCGTGCTCTTCACCAGGCTAGGCAGGCGCATGGCTGTTTTTATCCCAAGCATATTTTCCTGCGTGAAGACTTGGGGCGCTGGCGGGCCTGCGTGATTGATCTCGAAAAGAGCCGTCCGCTTCTGCTGGGGCGGCGGGATCGGATTAGGGATTTGGAGCCGCTGCTGCGTCGTGCCCAGCGCTTGGGCGGTGAGGGGATAAGGGCGTTGCTCGCCGCTTACCTGGATGATGAGCGTGGTGTGGAGCCATGGCTGCAGCGTCTGCATCGGCGCGGTATTGATAAGGAGTCGCGCGCATGAAGCTTTCTGCTCTTGTCGTCGCGGGTCGTGCGCCGGTCCTCCCGATGCGCCTTGAACTGCCGGGATCCGGCGTGCTTGAGCTTGACGCCTGGATGCGCGTGCTACCAGGCCAGCGCTATGTTGGTCGAGCTCAATGGAATGGACGCGTAGTACTGGCCAAGCTGCTGGTTGGTCCCAAGGCGTCCCGGCATTACCAGCGCGAGCGCGACGGTGCCGGTCTGTTGGCGGCGCAAGGATTACCGACGCCGGCATTGCTGGCTGAAGGCTGGGAGGACGGTGAAGGCGGATGGCTGCTTTTCGACTGGCTCGACGAGGCCGAAAGCCTTTGGGATGCCTGGCGTTCCGTTGCGAGGCAGACGGTGCTTTCCGATGCCCAGCGGGACGTGCTCGGCGAAGCACTCACGCTGATTGCGCAGATGCATTCGCGTGGCCTCTGGCAGGAAGATCTGCATCTCGACAACCTGCTACGTGCAGAGGGAAAGCTGTTCGTCATCGATGGTGGCGGTGTCAGGAGCGAGACGCCGGGTTGTCCGCTTTCACGCGACCGGGTGCTGGAGAATCTGGGTGTTTTCTTCGCTCAGTTGCCTACCGACGTGGAGCCATTCGTCGAGGAGCTGCTGGTGAATTACCTGCTGGCCAATGGCGAACATGCACTACCGCTGGAGGTTTTGCTTAAAGAAACCCAAAAGGTTCGCAGATGGCGGTTGAACGACTATCTGAAAAAAATCGCCCGCGACTGCAGCCTGTTCAGTGCGCAGCTCGGCGCTTTTGGCGCCCAGGCGGTGCGGCGCGAAGAAAAGGAAAATCTGCAGGAGCTCCTCACTGATCCTGATGGTTTCATTGCACGGGGCACTCTGTACAAAGGTGGCGGTACGGCGACAGTCGCGCGGGTTGAACTGGAAGGCCGAGCGGCGTTGATCAAGCGTTACAACATCAAAGGATTTCTGCATTGGCTCACGCGCTTCTGGCGCCCGAGCCGGGCCTGGCACAGTTGGGTCGAGGGCAATCGCCTCGACTTCCTCGGGATCGCCACGCCCCGATTGCTCGCGGTAAAGGAGCAACGCTGGTTATGGATGCGCGGCCGGGCGTGGCTGGTTACCGAGTTGCTGGCTGGAGAAGACATCATTTCACATTGGCAGGAATACCTGCACGAGCCGCCTCCAGAAGAAGAGCTGCGGGCCCTGGATGTTCTGTTCGCACAGTTGATTCGTGAGCGTATTAGTCACGGCGACTTGAAGGGGCACAACCTGTTCTGGGAAAGAGGCCGATGGACGCTGATCGACCTCGATGCGGTGCAGCAGCACAGCAGCGACGCCGCCTTCGTGCGCAGTTACGCTCGCGATCGGTCGCGCTTTCTGCGCAACTGGCCAGCAGGTTCAGCCCTTTATCGGCTACTCGACGGGCGCTTGCCGCGGTTGTGAACAATGCTAGGGGCTGCCGTTCGTAGCTTCGCTGAGCATCAGCCCTTCGTCATGGTGCTTCGAGGAGGGGCGTGCCGGTATAATTGGGCATTGTTTGCGGCCACCTAGAGGGCCGTGTTTATTTGGTTCGTGATAGTATTTTGCTATCACCAATTCAAGAGGCTTTCCCGTGGCCCTGACGATTCTCGGTTTGTCCGGCGCTCTCAGTCATGATCCCTCCGCCGCGCTTTATATTGACGGCAAGCTCATCGCCGCCGTGGAGGAAGAGCGTTTCGTGCGCGACAAGCATGCCAAGAATCGCATGCCCTACGAGTCGGCCAAGTTCTGCCTGGAGCAGGCCGGCATCAAGCCGTCGGACGTCGACGTGGTGGCGATTCCCTTCGCGCCCATCAGCATCTTCGAGAAGGCCCGCTGGCATTACGCCAAGCGCTACTGGTACGCCCCGGATCGTGCGCTGGATGCCATCCTGACGGGCAACCGGCGCTACTACCGTTACAAGAAGCGCATCCAGTGGTGCCTGCAGCAGCTCGGCTTCGACCTGAAGAAAGTCAAGCTGCAGCCGGTCGAACACCATCTGGCGCATGCTTCCAGCGCCTATCACTGCTCCGGTTTCACTGAGAAAACCGCCATCCTTGGTATCGATGGCAAGGGCGAGTACGCCACCACCTTCTTCGGGTGGGGCGAAAACGGCCAGATCCACAAGATCAAGGAATTCTACGATCCGGATTCGCTCGGCGGTCTGTATGGTGCGATCACCGAGTACCTCGGCTTCGAGATGCTCGATGGCGAGTTCAAGGTCATGGGTATGGCGCCTTATGGTGATGCGGCCAAATACGACTTCTCGCGTCTGGCCACGTTCGAAAATGGCGAGCTGACCATCAACACCGACTACGCCAACGTGATCGGTTTCCGGCGCTACAAGGAAAAGGGCAAAGGCTATTACTTTTCGCCCAAGCTGATCGAATGGCTGGGTCCGAAGCGTGAAGGCGACATCGCCGACGACCCCTACATCCATTACGCGGCGAGCATGCAGGCGCTGTTCGAGAAGCTCGCTCTGGAAATGATGGATTACTACCTGGGCGACATCATCCGTGAAACCGGCAAGATTGCCTTCGCCGGTGGCTGCGCGCTGAATGTCAAACTGAACCAGAAGATCATCGCCCGCCCCGAGGTAAAGGAACTGTTCGTCCAACCAGCCTCTGGCGACGCCGGGACTGCGGTCGGTGCGGCAGCTTACGTTTCGCACCAGCGCAGTGTGCCGGTGGAGAAGATGGAGCACGTTTATCTCGGCCCGTCCTATACCAACGAAGACGTGATTGCAGCCTGCGTGCGCCACCCTAGTGCGCCGGCGTGGAAGAAAATTGATGATGTGGAGCAGCGCATCGCGAAAATCATGGTCGATGGCAACCCGGTTGCCTGGTTCCAGGGGCGCATGGAGTTCGGTCCTCGCGCCCTTGGTGGTCGCTCGATCATCGGCTGCCCCAGCATTCCTGGCGTGGCCGACCGCATCAATGAACAGATCAAGTTCCGCGAGCGCTGGCGCCCGTTCTGCCCGTCCATGCTTGATACCGTGGCCAAACAGATGCTCAAGGTTGATCATCCCAGCCCGTTCATGACCTTCACCTTCGAGGTCAACGAAGAATGGAAGGGCCGTGTGGGCGAAGTCGTCCACGAAGACGGTACCTCCCGCGCTCAAGTGCTCGAACGCCGGCACAACCCCCGCTGGTACGACTTGATGCTGGAACTGGAGAAGCTCACCGGTAACGGTGTCTCGCTCAATACCTCCCTGAACCGTCGCGGTGAGCCCATGGTTTGCTCGCCGACCGATGCGCTGAACATGTTCTACGGGTCGGATCTGCAGTATCTCATCATGCAAGATGTGCTGGTGGTGAAGGGTGATAAGGACTGGTATGACAGCGTCTGAGCAATGGGTGCTGCAGTTCTGTCACGGCTATGACGGACCTTTCCTTGATTGCGCGCGGCAGTACGCCGCGCTTTTCGTTGGCACGCCTTACAAGGTATGTACCGTATATCTGACTGGCGCACCCAGCGAAGAGGTCGTAAAAGGTTCGGCCTCGGACGAGGTCCTATTTCTCGACTACAGAAGCCGCGATGTGCGCGGGCTGAAGTTGAGGGCTATCCGCGATATCCGCCGCATCGCCGCAACGCGTTCTTTTGCGTTCTGTATCGCGCATCGCTTCAAGCCTGTCTATGTGGCGCTGCTGGGGACGGACCTGCCGGTGATCGGCGTCCATCACGCCTTTGGCGATTACCAGCGCCGTCCCCGTCAGCTGTTTGCCAATTTCTTTCGAAAGCGCCTGACGCTGCTCGGTGTATCCAATGCGGTGCGTGACGATATTCGTGCCCGTCTGCCGAGCTGGCCGACCGAACGCATCGAGACGCTATATAACCGCATCGATATCGAAGCTGTGCAGGCCGAGCAGGTTTCCCGTGAGGAAGCTCGCGATCATCTGGGCTTGCCGCAAAACGCCTGGGTAGTCGGCAACGTAGGTCGTCTGCATCCGGACAAGGATCAGGCAACGCTGATTCGAGGCTTCGCGCTGGCCCTGTCGGATCTACCTGCTGGCAGCCTTCTGGCCATCATGGGTAGCGGTCGGCTGGAGGCTTCGCTGAAGTCTCTGGCAGCACAGTTAGGCGTGGCCGAGCAGGTGCGTTTTATCGGGCAGGTTCCCAATGGCAGGCGCTACTTCAAAGCGTTCGACGTTTTTGCCCTCACTTCCGACCACGAACCTTTCGGCATGGTGCTGTTGGAGGCGATGGCGGCAGGAGTGCTAGTAGTCTGTTCGGATTGTGGCGGGGGGAGGGAGGTCGTCGAGGGTAACGGAGAGCTGTTTGCACTAGGGCATGCTGAGGTCTTGGCAGAGAGCTTGCTTCGCATGCAGCAGTACACGCCGAGCGAGCGGCAGAGAATACAGCGGGGGGCTTTTGATGCGCTCCAGCAGAAGTACTGTGATCAAGCAGCGCGGCTATCGTTTTGGCGTTTCATGGATCTCATGCAGTGACGAGCAAACCGCCGAGTATCATTTTCATCATTCCTTACTTTGGCCATTGGCCGTTCTGGATGCCTTTTTTCATTGAGAGCTGTCGAGCAAATTCTGATATCAACTGGCTTCTAATTAGCGACTGCGAGCGCCTCAATGATCTACCGCTGAATGTTGAACAGCGATATGTCAGCTTCGTCGACTACTGCGCCTGGATCTCGCAGCGGCTGGGTTTTATCTTTGCTCCACAACATCCATACAAGCTATGCGACCTCAAGCCAGCCTATGGCTATCTGCATGAGGCGGATATAGAGGGATATGACTATTGGGGATTCAGTGACCTCGATCTGATTTATGGCGACCTGAGAGGCTATTTCTGTACTGAGCGGCTGCGACGGTACAAGTTCTTTTCTACACATGAGCGAAGGGTTTCCGGGCATCTTTGCTTGTTACGCAACGAGCCTGCGTTGCGCGAGCTGTTCTGGCGCATTCGTGACTTTAAAGAACGTGCGCAAGACAAGAAAAATCATGCGTTGGATGAGGGTGGCTTTACGCGCCTGTTTCTCTGGCGAAAAAACTTCCCACCGTCCTTGTTCCGTTTGATGGGTCTTTTCAACTCGTATAGGCGCCTAGCTGAGTTCAAGGAGGCGTTCAGTACGCCGAACGCATCTCGTCCATGGACTGATGGCTCCATGATTTTCCCGGATTGCTGGTATTGGGAGCGCGGGCGTCTGCGCAATTGTAAAGATAATGGAATCGAATTCCCCTATTTGCACTTCATGAGCTGGAAAAAGAACGCTTGGGAACACACACCTAACGTCGCTGACTCGTCCATGCGGGAAATAGCTGTTACCCAACATTGGCGTATTGATCATGCTGGTTTTCATGCGCACGGGGCACGTTTCGATGACTTCTGACAACGCGTGGTTGAGAAAGGCTAAAGCTTTGGATCGTTATCGCTGGTTATTACTACGAGAGCGACATGGAAGCCTAGCTAGTGTCATTCGCTTCAGCCGTGATGCGCTCGGTGATCTGCTGTTTGGTCTATTTGCTCGGTTTCGTCTTGCTCGTGAGATCCAGGGGCAGCCCTGTGATTTTCTCCTTTTGCAGTCGGCTTTCAAGGTCATCAGGTTCCAACGCAAGAAGCTGTTGATGGAGACACTTAGCGCGCGTGGACATAACTTGCGTGAGACGGCATTGCAAAGGCCAAAGATGATCCTGCGCAAGCGTCAGCTCAAGCGACCTCAACAGCGAGTGCCGCTGCGCTACCTCGGCTATGCGGCTCATGCTGAGTGGCTCGTCGCACATCATCAGCCGCGAATTCTGCTCAATGACCGAAACGGCAGTCTGTACTCCCCCTTCTTGCGCTTGGCGTTGAATCATCGGGGTCGCCCGCTCGTGCACTTGGCGCACGCGACCACGGTTGAGGCCTCTCAGCGCCTCGGCATGAACGACTACGACTATTACTTCCTCTTCGGGCAGAGCTCACTGGACGCCCTGCAGGCAAGAAAGCTACGGTTTGGCAGTTCAACGGTAGTGCTCAGCGGTTCACATATGATTGATCGCCGTTTTGACATGCCGCCAGCAAGTCCGGAGAGTCGGGTGCTTCTGATACTTGGAGTCGGTCCGGATAAAGAAAAGGAGCGCGACTATTTAAAGGTCTACGAGATGCTGCGCTGCTGGGTCGCCAAGCACCAGGGGTTCAGGGTATTGGTCAAGGCGCATCCGCGTAGCGAAGTGCCGTTCTGGCGAGATGCAGCTGCGGAGCTACAGAACCTTCATATACTGCCCGGCGATTGCGGTCTTGCCGAGGCGCTGGAGCAGTCAAGTGTTGTGGTCAATATTATGTCTAACGCAGTCATTGAGGCTGCATTGGCCCGTAGGGCGCTGATATTTGTCGCGCCAGCGGGGAAGGAAGATATCTTTTCCCAAGAGCGGTTCTTGGGTGAGCGGGTCACTGAAGAGCGTGGCTTGGAGGAGCGATTGGATGATCTGCTTTCTAAGTACTCGACTGCGTTAGCGCAGGCTGAAGAGTTCGCCTCGTATCATCTGGCGCATGGTGTAGATGGGCTTGAATGTACGACTGAGTTGCTGGAACTATTGCTGGTTGATTCGCGTGCATTGTCGGGGTTCCAGTTGCAGTCTTCGATAGATCTTAGAGTTGATTAAGAGCTTATGAGTTTTCTAGGTTGGGTTCCTGTCAGGCGGGGAGTGGTTGAGCAAGCCTTGATTTATCTTCTGCTGGTTGGCTTCTTCTTACAGCTACTAGGGCTACAGGTGCTGCCCTCAAACAAGCTTTACCACCAGTTGTTGCAAGTGGTTTTCTGGCTGCCAGCATTGCTATATTGCATCTTCAATCCGTCGACTCTACGTGGTTGGCTTGGGTTGTTGCCTAGCACGCTGATAGTTTGCGCGGCTTGGTCGCTTCTAAGTCTTCTGTGGGCGGGTGAGCACGGAGGGGACGCGAAGAAAATTTTTTACGTTCTACTGGCAGTGAACGCAATTATTGTTTTCACCATTTTTTATGGTGAGTCGTCTTGGACTGCGTTGTCGCTTGCGGCGCTGTGGGGCGGTTTTCTGGCGTGGTATGGAATCGTGGATTTTTATCTCCTCCAAGAAAACGCTTTCGCCGTGCGTATTTTAGGGCCCGCCGCGGTTGACCATACAATTCTTGGCTCACATCTGATGGGGGTCTTGGGTATCGTGCTCTTTTACCTGCGCGCGCGTCTTCCGGCTAGTGCGCGGACCTGGTTATGGGGGCTGGCCTTGGTGGGTTATGTGGCTTATCTGCTCCTTTCCAAGAGCAAGGGGACGCTGCTTGCACTGGTGGTCTGTTTGGCATTCACGTTCGTAGTGCTGTATGGGCGTCGGGCCGTCTATCTGCTCTTGATCATGGCGGTGTTGGTGGTCTCGTATGTTCTTGTGTTTCCTGAATATGCATTGCGTGGCGGTTTGTCTTATCGCCCTGAAGCATGGGGGGCGGCAGCAAGGATTTTTCTCGAGAATCCGCTTATAGGTGCCGGGCTAAACTCGGAGTATGCGATTAGTATCGAGAGTCTGGCCAGCCCGCTGACTCACGCGCACAATTTTTATTTGAATATGCTGATTCAGCTAGGTCTCGTCGGGGTAGTGTTATGGGGTTTTCTTCAACTGGCTGTTTTGAGGGTTGCCATCCGTAACTGGCCCTCAGTCGAGAGCAAGGCGATAGTGGGAGTCATGCTCTTTGCATTCGTTGCCTTGATGACGGATGGTAAGGACGCATGGGTTAAGCCAAACGAAACCTGGTTTTCGGTGTGGTTGCCTGTGTTCATGGCATTCATGCTTTCGCTGCGAGGAAAGAACCTCCCGACTGGTTCGGTACTGATCAAGGAAAAAGAGCGTGTGGGATAAGGCGTATGTAATCAATCTGGACGCGCGCGTTGATCGTTGGGAATGGATGCAAGGACAGCTGGCTTCCGTAGGGATCAAGGCGGAGCGTTTTCCGGCCATTTCTATTCAGGACTTGGCCGAGCTCCCGCCGCCACCTGCGTTGCAACAGTTTCTCCTTGAGGTGGATGGCGATGGCCCTAGCTTCGAACGCAAACTGTGGGCGACTTGGGCTTGCATGCAGAGCCATCTGGCCGTCTTGCGGCGGGCTCGTGAGCAAGGCTTGGCCTCTGTGTTGATCCTAGAGGACGACTGCGAGTTTGAACCGTTTTCCCGGGCGGTATTGGTTAGACTTGAAAAGCAACTTTCTGGCCTGGAGCAGGATTTCTTGTATTTAGGAGGCACCCTAAAAAAAGGCGGAAACTACACCAGGTTGTCCAATAACGTTTACGCTGTATCGCGCGTCAGGCTAGCCCACGCCTATATGGTCAGTTCTTCGGTTTATAGTCGGATTCTTGACGAAGCTCCGGTATCGGGACTGCCTATAGACTGGTACTACTCTGAAGTACTTCTTCGGGATATTCGAGCGGCGATTTCCTCGCCCCAGCTCGCGTTTCAGCGTCTGGATGACGTGAGCAGTATCGAAGGGGTTGTTAGGGTCAAAAAGTTTCGATGGAGACGTTTTTGGCGGCGAACTTTTGCGAGGTTACGCTATTTATAAGGATAGCTCTTAGGGATTGAGGCTTTTTTATGTCGTTCGCTAAAAGGTTTTTTCGCGCAGGCTTTACAGCAGAGCTTCGTTATCGGATTGGTTTGGGCTTGAGCTTTGATGGGCTTAAACAATTAGGATGTAAATATGCGGCTGTTGGTGACGCGAAATCCTACGAGGGTCTGATTCAGAAGTACGATCCACAGCTCAAACTTCCATCGGGGTTGCAGTTCGAGAGCTTTGTCGGTTTCAATGGCAAGGGTGCGAATACTCTGGATTCGTTTCGTGTGCTGCGAACTGGCGGGCGGAGGATTTTTGAGAAGTTCTACCTAAATGGATCCGTTGACTGGGTAAAGGTTTCTTTCTTCATGGACTGCCACGCAAGTGATGTCAATCCCTCCAATATACTGATACCCAGAATGGTAGGCAGTGTTTCCGGGAAGGGGCTGGTAGTTTCTCATTCGGAGCATATAAATGTACGAAGCGTCAGCTCTAGTGAGTATTTTGGCCTGGCGCTGTTATGTATTGACGAGCTGGCTAGGCTGAGGCTGAATCCTGCGGCGCCGGAGTTGATTTTCGATGTCATGCTGCATGCGGGATTTGCACGTTGCTACCGAAAAAGTCTAGAGTTTGCCGAGGGGCGTGGGAAGGCTGTAGAGACTCTCCAAGGCGCGCTCGAAAAGGTTCTGGCGATGCCGCGGTTTTTAGCGCATGGTGACTTGAGCGTTAAGAATATGTCTGCGCCTAACTACGTCTTTGACTGGGATAACTTTGGCTACTACCCGCCTGGTTTTGACTTAGCGCTATGCATGGTGAAGGCAGGCTCCCTCTATTCCGACGATAGCGTGGCAGATTTTTCCCGAAAGTATTATCCGCTTTATTCCTCTCGCTGCGCAGCTGATGAGTTTTACTTGGCTCTACTATTTTTTTGTGTTTCTTTTGCTGGAAACCGAGACGTTTCCTTCAAGGAAGCGCTTCTTAATGAGTTACAAAGGACTCTCATCTGATGGGGCAGACGCTACCGACTTGAGGCAGGTATCTACAAGTTGCGAGCTGCCGTGCTGTAGCTTTCGATTAATCTTTCGATAGGGAAATCAGTAATCTTTCTGCGTAGCAGATAGCTTCTAAGGTGGTTAAGGTTTCTTTTTGCTTCCCAGCTATTTAGGCACCCCCGTTTCTTAACGAGATCAAGGAAATCAATCAGGCCAAAGCCTCCTTCAGGAAGAAGGAGGACATTTCCCAAATGCAAGGAGCGGAAGTAAATTCCCTGTCGGTGCAATCCCAAGATGAATGCGGCCAATGCTGGGATTATAGGGTCTATCTCTGCGGGATTTTTCCTGAGTAACGCTTCTAGCGACGTACCAAGAAGGGGCCGATAGGTGCACGCACTGAGTCCTTTGTTCTGGTCCAGCCATAGGGTTTCGACGATAGTGGGTGCCGATATATCCAAACTCTTCAGCGTTCCCGCATTTTGTGCGAAACGCTTTGCTGGTGGATTAATCCTGGCGAACCACCTGTGGCGTCTGGTGTGAAATATTTTGAGGATGAGCCTGTTCTGCAGCAGCACAACCTTCGGTCCTCTGCTGTCTTTTTCCAGCACTCTTCCATGCGCCAGCCAATCCTGCAGTTCCTGTCCTGATACAATCCGCATCTTATTCCTCTAGCCAGTCGTATGAGGCTTGCCGATGGCCGATACCAAGCAGCAATCCAGCCTGAAAGTTTACCTGCGGTTGCTGAGATATGTCCTGCCGTACTGGAGCCTGTTTGCGGTCAGCATTTTGGGTTTCCTGATTTTTTCATCCACCCAGCCAATGCTCGGCTACATCCTGAAATATTTCGTCGATGGGCTCGCCAATCCTGAGGCCAGCCTGTTTCCCGACGTACCTTATCTCCGCGATTTGAACTTGGTGCAGATCGTGCCCATGCTAATCGTGCTCATTGCCTTGTTACAGGGTATCGGTTCGTTTCTCGGCAATTTCTTCCTGGCCAAGGTCTCGCTGGGACTGGTGCATGATCTGCGCGTCGCGCTGTTCAACAACATTCTGACCCTACCCAACCGCTACTTCGACAGCCACAACTCCGGGCATCTGATCTCGCGTATCACTTACAACGTGACTATGGTCACCGGGGCGGCCACAGATGCGATTAAAGTGGTGGTCCGGGAAGGTATGACTGTCCTTTTTCTGTTCGGTACCTTGCTGTGGATGAACTGGAAGCTGACGCTGGTGATGGTGGCTATACTGCCCTTGATTGGCATTATGGTGTCCAGCGCGAGCAAGAAATTCCGTAAGCAGAGCAAAAAGATCCAAGTGGCGATGGGCGACGTGACGCATGTGGCGTCCGAGACCATTCAAGGTTACCGGGTGGTGCGTAGCTTCGGCGGGGAATCTTACGAACAACAGCGCTTCCTGGCGTCCAGCCAGGACAACACGGCCAAGCAGTTGCGTATGGTCAAGACCAACGCGATCTACACGCCCAGCCTGCAACTGGTGATCTATAGTGCGATGGCCGTTCTGATGTTTCTCGTACTGTTATTGCGGGGTGATGCCTCTGCTGGTGATCTGGTGGCCTATATCACGCTGGCAGGACTGTTGCCCAAGCCGATCCGGCAGCTCTCAGAAGTGAGTTCAACCATTCAGAAAGGCGTATCCGGCGCGGAAAGCATTTTCGAGCAGTTGGATGAATCCCCTGAAATCGATACAGGTACGATCGAGCGGGAGCGCATTTCTGGACGGCTGGAGGTTGACGGGCTGAGCTTTGTCTACCCGGGCACTGACAAACAGGTGCTGCATGACATCAGCTTCACCGTCGAGCCGGGTCAAATGGTGGCGTTGGTTGGCCGCTCCGGTAGCGGCAAGTCCACCTTGGCGAACCTTATCCCGCGTTTCTACCATCACGATGAAGGGCAGATTCTGCTGGATGGTCTCGAGGTGGGTGATTACAAACTGCGCAACTTGCGCAGGCATATCGCCCTGGTCACCCAGCAGGTCACGCTGTTCAATGACACGGTTGCCAACAACATCGCTTATGGAGATCTGGCTGGTGCACCATTGGAAGACATCCAGCGCGCAGCGCGCGACGCGTACGCCGATGAATTCATCGAGCAGATGCCGCAGGGCTATCAGACTCAGGTCGGC
>Ga0233365_1000961_pt1 | contig 12840 bp, 10 predicted proteins | sample ElkDunMinimDraft_27_FD_191535 | JGI IMG/M metagenome (GOLD analysis project Ga0233365, IMG submission 191535) | Fecal eukaryotic communites from dung pellets of Tule Elk in California, USA - Elk Dung C36 | ecosystem: Host-associated > Mammals > Digestive system > Large intestine > Fecal | place... | reverse complement strand
GGAGGAATGGCTGCACAAGACAGTGCCGGAAGTGAGTTTCGTTTCCGCGCACGGGCAGATGTCGCCCAGCGAAGTGGAAGAGCACATGAGCGCTTTCTACGAGCGCAAATACGATGTGCTGCTTTCCACTACCATCGTCGAAAGCGGGCTCGATATCCCCAGCGCCAACACGATCATCATCCACCGCGCGGATCGTTTCGGCCTTGCCCAGCTTTACCAGCTGCGTGGCCGCGTAGGCCGGTCAAAGCTGCGCGCCTACGCCTATCTCACTACCCCTGCGGACACCCAGCTTTCGGAAGTCGCGGAAAAGCGGCTGAAGGTGCTGGGCGATCTAGACAGTCTGGGAGCGGGCTTCCAGCTGGCCAGCCACGATCTGGACATTCGCGGCGCGGGCAACCTGCTGGGCGACGAACAGTCCGGCCACATCCGCGAGGTGGGCTTCGAACTCTACCAGTCGATGCTGGAAGACGCGATCCTCGAGGCCAAGGCCGGCGAGGCCGGGCTTGAGCGTGATCGCACTGGCCTCAGCCCGCAGATCACAGTCGATGCCCCGATCATGATCCCGGACGACTACGTTCCCGATCTGGCCGTGCGCATGGCGCTTTACCGCCGCCTCAACGATGCCGAAGATCAGCAGGAAATCGACGCGCTGTCCGCTGAAATGATCGACCGCTTCGGTCCGTTGCCCGATGCCACAACCAACCTGATCAAGCTGATCGAGATCAAGCGGCAGGCCATTGAAGCGCATATTTCGCGGATCGACGTGGGCGTGAAAGGCACGCTGGTGTCGTTCCATAACGACAACTTCCCCGACCCCATCGGCCTCATCGCCTATGCCGAGCGTCTTCAGGGCACGATCAAGCTGCGCCCCGACAGCAAGCTGGCCGTAACGCGCGCATGGGGCGATCCCAAATCACGGCTGAATGGCCTGTTCCAGCTGACCAAGGGGCTAAGCGCCATCGCGCGCAAGGCGGGACGGTAAGCTCATCTCAGAGCTTGTTCGGTAAGGCGGCAGGCCCGAGCATGGTCTGCCGCGGCAGGTGAAGGAACTGGCGGGGCCGTCGGGTTTTTGACACTTGCATCCTTCGACAAGCTCAGGATGAGCGGGCCAAAGTGTAAACCAGGGCCGCTCGTCCTGAGCTAGGACTGATCCCTGACCTTGACCGCTCGTCCTGAGCTTGTCGAAGGACTGATCCTAACCTTGACCGCTCATGCTGAGCTTGTCGAAGCACATGCACGAAACGCAACGCATCGCGGCCCCGCTCCCCAAACCTGCTCAGGCAGGACTGCAAGCGTTCGCCATCTTCTGGAACTCATCTGCCGCCATAGGCCGGGCCCGCAAAAACCCCTGATAGAAGGCGCAGCCCTCGGCGGAGACGAGCCGCCGCTGCGCCTCGTTCTCGATCCCCTCTGCGATGACCTGCAGGTTCAGCGCCCGGGCCATGGCGACAATTCCGCGCAGCACGGCAAGGTCACGCGGATCCTCGGTAATGCCGTCCACCATCGAACGGTCCAGCTTTAGGTAATCGAGCGGCAGCAGCTTGAGATAGCGGAAGTTGCAGAAACCCGCGCCGAAATCGTCCAGTGCGATGCGGATGCCCTCCCCGGCAATCTCCCGAAGTATCCGCCCGGCCAATTGGATGTCCGTAAGCAACACCTGCTCCGTAACTTCGAGTGTCAGCTGCCGCGGCGGAAACCCGCTTTCGGCGACGATGCCCCGCAGATCCCGCCCATAGTGCTCGATCGCCAGATCGGCGGGCGTAACGTTCAGCGACAGCCGCAGACCATCGCCCCAGCCGCGTGCGTCTGCCAAAGCCTTATGCGCGATGTGGCGCGAGAGCTGGCTGGTCTGGTCAACCCGTTCGGCGATGGAGAACAGCGCGTGGGCGCCAATCCGTCCCAGCACCGGGTGCTTCCAGCGGGCCAAGGCCTCTGCCCCCGTCAAGCGGTCATCCGGAAGCGAAAACTGGGGCTGGTACAGCACCTCGATCTCATCGCGATCAATCGCCCCCTGAAAGTCCGTTTCAAGCTGGGCGGCTTTTCGGCGCCGCCGCGTAATCTCTCCGGCCGCCCAGGCAATGCGGCGCCCCGGCTGGCGCTTGATCGACGCCAATGTCTGGCTCAGCCGATCCCGCATCGAATCAGCGCTTTCCTGATGGCGCCCCCGAATCAGGGCCAGCCGTGGTGACAGGCGCAATGTGAAAGCAGACAGGGCAATTGGCCGGGCCACGCAGTCCGCCAGTTGCTCTGCGAACAGCTGCCAGCGCTCCCGGCTGCAGGCCTCGTTTACGACAAGCAGGAAATTCGCGCCGCTGCGCGCGGCCACGCATGGCCCATCCAACTCTCTGGATGCAAAGTACAAAAGGCGATCCGCGACTTCGACAAGCGCCGCATCGCCGACCGAATTGCCATAGGTAAGGTTGACCGCATCGAAGCGCCTGAAGCCCAGAAACAGCGCGTGCGGCGCATCCCAGGACGACAGCCGCGCGTGTACGGCTTCCATACCGGGCAGGCCGGTTAGCACATCGCGCGGCTCTTCACCGTCAGCCCGGGGCGGATACATCCGCGCCTTTTAGCCTAAAGCCGTTGCGAAAGCGTTCTATTCCGGTGGCGTCGTTGCCAAAGCCGTGTGCGCCCCATATCAGCGGAGGCCATGAACGTGCGGAGATCGGTGTGTCTGACAGTCTGAAACTGGCCCTTATCGTGTCAGATACTGCCAAGGCGCAGGAAGGCGCAGCCCCGCTGCGCTCTGCGCACGACTGGGTGAAACCCGATGCGGCCGATGCTCTGGTGGTGCTTGGGGGCGACGGTTTCCTTCTGCACGTATTGCACCGCATGCTGGATCTTGATCGGTTGCGCCCGGCCTTTGGCATGAACCTTGGCACCGTGGGCTTTCTGATGAACAGCAACATCGGCAGCAAGCGCAGTGTTGCCGAGCGAATCGCCCGCGCCCGCGAGGTTGAGGTGACCCCGCTGCAGATGACGGCAATCACGCAGGACAATCAGGAATTCAGCTACTACGCGATCAACGAAGTGTCGCTGCTGCGCGAAACCCGCCAGTCCGCAAAGCTGGAAGTAAAGGTCAACGGCAAGGTGCGGATCCCCGAACTGGCGGGCGACGGCGTGCTGCTGGCCACTCCGGCCGGCTCAACTGCCTATAACCTTTCCGCCAACGGGCCGATTCTCCCCTTGGGCAGCAACATGCTGGCGCTTACCCCGATCAGCCCCTTCCGCCCCCGCCGCTGGAGAGGCGCGATCCTGCCTGACAGCGCCGAAGTGGAATTCCGCGTGCGCGAACCCACCAAGCGCCCCGTCGCCGCCGTGGCGGACCAGAAGGAAGTGCGCGACGTAAAGGACGTGCGAATTTCCGCCGCGCGCGGCAAGGAACTGACGCTTCTGTTCGATCCCGGCAAGACGCTGGAGGAGCGGATCTTCGCCGAACAGTTCCAGGTGTGATAATCTTTGCCAAAGTGGTGTTCAGGCGCTTGCCAAACGCGCCGGCGCTGTTATAGGCGCACCCCTGCCCAGCGGGCTGCTCCCCGATAGCTCAGCGGTAGAGCATTCGACTGTTAATCGAATGGCCGTAGGTTCGAATCCTACTCGGGGAGCCACTTTCAGAAAATCTGCTAGTTTCAGCCGCTTGCCGGGAGGGTTACCCTCGCCGGCCATTTTGCGTGCGCGGGAGCGGCTGCGTATTGAGCGATAGGCTCCCTGATGGTGGGGCAAGCCATCAGCCTGCCCCACCATCCTCAGGAAAGCGTTTAGCGGACCTCTGCCTCGCGGCGGCCGACGTTGCTCCAGTCGACCTTGCGGGTGGCGTACATAACGCCGGCCAGGGCTCCGAAGAGCAGTACGGCGCCAATCATCAGCGACCAGGCTTCCAGGTTCAGCAGGACGAACAGCAGGGCGTAGAGGCCCACCAGCAGCGCGCCAATGAACCGCGCCCGTTTCCAGCTGCTCAGCACCGCGGCGCTGTAGGCTGTCAGCAGCCCGATGATGGCGGCACTGGCGATCAGGTAGGCAATGGTGAAGCCCACGATTTCGGCAAAGGCCAGCAGCAGCACGAAGAACAGCACGAGCCCGGCGCCTGTCAGCAGATATTCCGCAGCAGCCACGCGGGCGCCGCCGACGATGTCGAACAGCAGAAAGGCCAGGAAGGTGAAGCCAATGAACAGGAACCCGTACTTCACCGCGCGATCGACCTTGCTGTAGAGATTCACCGGTTCCACCAGCCCGACCGTCACGGCATGAGCCGATCCGCCAATCACTTCGGCCGCGCCGCGCGTTGTTGTGGTGCTTGCCGAATAGACTGGCGCGTCAGCCGCTCCGAAGCGATCGTCCATCACCGGCGGCCCGGTATCTTCCATGGCGACCGGCGCCTGCCCCAAGGCAAGCTTGTCCACCGTGTAGCTTGCGCTGAATCCGTCGGAAGACAGTTCGCGCTTTTCCGGAAGGAAAGCGCCGCCGAAGCTTGGGCTGGGCCAATTGGACGTTACCGACCAGCGCGTCTGCCCGCCGCGCGGCACAAGGCTGAGCGAGCGGCTGCCCCGCAGGCCGAAGCTGTAATCGGCCGCTACGCTGCCTTCGCCATTCCATGGCAGGAAGGCGAAGAAGCCCTGCCCGCTCGTGGCGCCCGGCCCCTTGCCTGGCTGCACGTCCAATGCCTGCCCATTGGCCACGAGCGTTCCGCCTGTGGTCAGCCCGCGCGCATCAGACGTACCCATGCGCAGTTCGGCCCGATCCCACAGCAGCTGTTCGCGGGTGACGCCAAAGCGTGGAAGATCCGCCGGCAGCGCGAAATTCGCCGTGCCCTTCACCTGCGCCTCGTACAGTACGCTGCTGTAGATCGATTTGCGCCTTTCCTCTGGCCGGATGGCAGTAGTAATCGTATTTGTGACCGGCGAGATATAGAGCAGCTTCTCTACCTCCACCGTCCGCGAAACCGACTTGCCGTCCACCTCTTCATTCTGGACCTGCGTGGTGCGAAACGGCACAACGATGATCGGCCCGGCCACAACCTGCGGCCCGCCCCATCCGGCATTAATCGCGCTTTGGGCAGTCTGCGACTGGCTTTCCCGATCCCAGACGAGGGCATAGACCATCATGAGCGGAACCATCAGCGCCACCCCGACCAGGGCGGCAAACAAAAGCTTCATTCCCGGCGATCGTTCGCGCCGCAGTTCCTCGCCCATAATCCCTCCACGACTTCGGAAAGTTCGTAACTATCAGGCTGTTGTACCAAGGATTTACGATGCGTGAACCGTGCACCGCATTTGTTAGCAGGCTGCACCTGCCTTCCGCCGCCAAAATGCCCCATGATCGCCGGATGAAGAACCGATTCGCCCTGTTCGCCGCGCCGCTGACGCTGGTGCTTGCTGCCGCCGCGCCTGCAACTACCCCTGCCCCGCAGGCAGATACTGTCCGCGTTGCCCTTGCCACAGAACAAGGGACTATCGTGGTAGAGCTGGACCAGAAGAACGCACCGGTCACTACCCGCAATTTCCTGCGCTATGCCGATCAGAAGCGGTTCGATGGCATTACGTTCTACCGTTCCATGCGCGTCGGTAGCGGAGAGACGGCCATTGGCCTGATCCAGGCCGGAACACAGAGCGATCCCAAGCGCATATTGCCGCCTATCGCGCATGAACCGACGAACGTTACAGGCATCCAAAACAAGGCCGGGGCGATCGCCATGGCGCGGCACGCACCGGGCACTGCGAACGGCGATTTCTTCATCATGATGTCGGATCTGCCATCTTTGGATGCCGATCCCACATCGGCCAATCCGGAAACGGCGGCAGGCTACGCGGCGTTCGGCCACGTGGTCGAAGGGATGGACGTGGCGCAGCGCATCTGGGGGGCGCCGCTTTCCCCCACCAAAGGCTCGGGCGCGATGAAAGGGCAGATGCTGGAGCCGCAGATCCGTGTGACCACTGTGCGGCGCGTTCGTACGCCCGCCCCCACGCCGGCACCCGCACCCTAGCCGCAGGTATCAGCTGCGGCGCTTGAGCTCCGCGATCTTCGTGTCGAAGCTTTCGATCATGCTCCGCCGAACCGATTCCGGTATGGAATCATCGTGCTCTATATCGATGCGCGCATCGCGCAGGCTCTCCGCCGCCTGAGCATGGGCCACGCGCCGCGTGCATTCGGCAAAGCTGGCCTTCGCGCGCCGGGCATCCTGTCGTGTCAGTGAATGATCGACCATACGCTCTGCATGGTCGCGGCAGTCCTCTTCTGCGCCGTGGTTGCCAAGATGGACGCTAGGTGCCGAGATGGTAAAGGCCACGCGCGGTGGCGCAGGCGGCAGGGGCGGCGCCGGGGGAGCGGGCGGCTGCGGCAGCCAGCGATCGGGGGCCGCTCCGCTCGCCGCGTGCACCTGCTGCACTTGTGGATGCGTGTGCGCTGCACTCGCCTGTTGCGACGACTGGTGGACGATCGCTGCATGTTCGGGTCGGGCCGCCGATGTGCGCTCTGGGCTTTCCCATGGCTCCGCAGGATGGGCCTGCACGGGGTCCACCGGCGCGGCAGCAGCGGCGTTATGTTCGGCCGCGGCGACCGTAGGCAGCGCTGCCGAACCCACTTCAGCCTCCGCGTAGGAAATGGTCGCGGTCAGGGGCAAGGCCAGTGCAGAGGCGGCCAGCAGCGCGCCTCCGGCCGTGCGGCGGCGGCTTGAAACCTCTGGCCGGGCAAGGCACTTGAGCCGCTGCACGATCGACTTTTCGCCCAGCACGGGGCAGGCCATGGGAGCCGCCAGCGCCAGGCGCGGACCGGCTGCGTAACCGGCGATAAGGCGGCCATAGGCTGCCCGCGCCGAACTGCTGCGGCCAGCCATAACCCGCGCATCACAGGCCGCTTCCTGATCCCGGCGCATCGCCCGCCATGAAAGCCAGCCAATGGGGTTGAACCAGTGCAGCGCCAGCAGTGGCTGGAACACAAGATTGGCGGCGAGATCACGGCCTGCGTGGTGTTCAAATTCATGCTCAAGCGCGAAATTGCGCGAACGGCGATCGGGGCTCGCCATGAAGCCCCACGGCAGCGCGACTACCTTGTCAAACACACCGAACGCGACGGGTGCGCCCACGGCATGGGTCTCGATGATCCTGATACCACTGGCTTCGCCCATCGGGCGCGCGCCTTTCAGAAGCCTGCTGCGCATCGCGCCATAGCTCCACGCTCTCCAGATCAGCAACGCGGCCGCTCCGCAGAGCCAGATCGCAACGGCCCAATCCGAGGGCCCCCAGCCCTGAGCATGAACTACGTTTTCCGTCACCACGGGCGCAGTTCCGGCCAGCGACTGGTGGACGCTATCCGTCAAACCCATCTTCGGCGCAAAACTGGCCGGCAGCACCAACGGCGGCAGGATCAGGCGGATCAGGGGAAGAGCCCACAGGGCATAGGCCACACCGGGGCCAAAGAGGCGCGTCACCGGGCGGCGCAGCAGCAGGACAAGAGCCATCAGGCAACCAGTGGCGATGAGCGTGTCGAAGAGCCAGGAGATCATGGCTTCAGCTCCTTCAGCAGAGCCTCAATATCGGCGATATCCTCTGCGCTCAAGGCTTCTGTCTCGGCCAGGTGCGCAAACAGCGGCGCGGCGCGGCCACCAAACAGGCGATCGACCAGCCGGCGCGACTCGGTGCCGAGATAGTCTGCCCGCGCAATACGGGGCGTATAGAGAAAGCGCTTGCCGTCCGGCTCCGTGGCCACGGCCTGCTTGGCAACAAGGCGTGAAAGCAGCGTCTTCACAGTCGCCAGGCCCCAGCCGCGCGCTTCGCCCACGGCCTCTGCAACTTCAGTTGCACCGATGGGCGCGCGCGCCCAAAGCGCTTCCATTACCGCCAGCTCAGCTTCGGTGATCCGTTCACCCTGTTGGGGATCATCCGCCATGGCATTGCTCCATGTTTACACATGTAATCGATTACGGTTGTAAACATTAAGCTCAGATGAACAAAGCGCCTAACCGACCCTTGGCACATCCGCAGGCATCGGCATGACTTCCGGCGTGTCGGGCTGGAAGTAGGCTTCGGTTATCGTCGCCGGGGCATCCGGCTCGCCAATAAGCCGGGCGAACTTCTGTCCCTCATAGGTCGCTGAGGCCAGCATTCGCGCCGCCAGCGCATCGCCAATGGTAAAAAGCTGCGAAACCTTGCCTTCCAGTTCGCGGGTCAGCGCGTCCTGCGGTTCCCGGCCCGTCACCAGCACAACGGCGTCTGCGCGCTCAGTGCGATCCTCGTCCGTGTGGAGATCGAACAGGGTGATGGAACCCGCACCGATGGAACGCGGCCAGCGTGTGGGGTGGAACTGCACGCCAGCCGCCTTAAGCCGCTGAACCACGAACCGAGCCTCGAAACTATCGACCAGCCTAGGGGAGATGGGCGAGAACCCGGCGGAGACATAATGCACCTCTGCACCGGAAGCCGCGAGCCTCTCCGCCAGGCCTGCCGAAGCGTGCAGACCTTCCCCGTTGATCAGGAACACGCGGCCCGACGGCGTGGCCCCGTGCAGCAGGATGTCTTCGGGGCGGTACACATGCGGCAGGTCATGGCCTGGCAAGTCGGCATCGCGGGTGATGTGGCGACCGCCCCGGCTATAGCGGGCGCCGGTTGCCACGGTCACAGCGTCAGGTACTTCTGCCAGCACGGCTGCCGCATCCGCCGCTGCTCCCAGCCGCAGATCGACACCCAGACGGGCAAGTTCGCGTTCCCACCAGCCAATCGCGGTGCCAACAGTCTCGCGCCCCGGCAGCTTCGCCCAAAGCGCCAGCGCGCCGCCAAGCTGCTCGCGCGTTTCGAAGAGCGTCACCCGGTGGCCCTTGATCGCCGCGACACGCGCAGCCTCCAGACCGCCAGGACCGCCACCGATAACGACAACGCGCGATGGTGTGGCCGCTGGCGCAAAGCTGTCCGCTCCCCACAGCCGTTCGCGATAGCTGGCCGGGTTGATGGAGCACCCCTGCGCACCGTCCCCGCCGGCCGCGGTGCACCAGTTGCACGCGATGCAGGTGCGGCTCAGGCCCTCCTCCCCGCTCCGCGCATTCTGGACGAATTGCGGTTCGGCAATCAGTTGGCGCGCCGCACCGGCCATGTCGATAACGCCCGAGGCAATTGCCGCTTCGGCATCGGCCATATCGGTAATGCGGCCCAAGACCGACAGGACAGGCACGGAACCCGCGGCGTCACGGACTTTTTCAACCCATGGGCGATAGAACTGCCGTTCAGAGAAGGCTGTCGGCATGCCGTGATGGAACTGCTGCGGCTCCATTCCAACATCAAGGTCGATGTAGTCCACCAGCCCGGCTTCGCAGATCGTGCGAACCACTTCGCGCGCGGTTTCGGTATCGTAACCGCCCTCAATATGCTCGTCACAGTTCAGGCGGATGCCGACGGCGAAGTCTTTGCCGCCGCCTTCGCGCGCCGCCTGCAGCGATTCGACAAGGAACCGCATGCGGTTTTCCAGGCTGCCGCCGTATTCATCGTCGCGCTCGTTGTAATAGGGCGACAGGAATTGCTCGATCAGTCCGGCATGCGAACCGTGCAGCAGGATCCCATCAAAGCCCGCCTCGCGCATATTGGCGCAGGTCTGCCGCATGGCCGCGACCATGCCGCGAATATCGTCCTTGCCCATGGCATGAGTCGACGATGTCCGATCACCGAGCCCGAATTGCCGCACCGATGGCGAAAGAGCTGGTGCCGGCGGGCTGAGCGGCTGCCACTGGCCGGTGCCGATCCAGTGGTAAAAGCACTGGCCGAAGATCTTGCCCCCAGCCTCATGAATGGCATCCGCCATAGCGCGGAATGCGGCGATGTTGGCGGCGGGATAGGGGCTTGGCTGGCGCGTGCGCCCGCGGTCATGCTGCACCAGCGCGACGATAACGAGGCCGCAGCCCCCGCCCCGCACCCGCTCTGCACTATAGGCGACAAGATCATCTGCCGGCTTGGTGCCTGCCGACAGCGCGCTGCCATGCGGCGCGAAGAAGAACCGCGTCGGAACCTCAACCGGCCCAAGCCGGATCGGGCTGAACACATTCGGGTATTTGGGATGCACCGGCAGACCTCTCCAAAGGCTGTTCGTTTTATGATCGCGTTTTGCGACCACGGCCGAACAAACGCAATGCCGATAGCCCTAAATTATCACCCCATACGTTTCATTGGCCCAGCGCCCGCGGCGGGCGAGAAAAAGGGCGGCACAGGAAACCCTGCACCGCCCTTTCAATTCCAACCGGCAGGCCGACCAGCGGCCCGCGCAAATCAGTAAACGCGCTTCTTCGGCTTGATGTATTCGACATCGTCCGTGAGCGTGAATTCGTGCACCGGACGGCTTTCCAGGCGAACGTTTCCGCCCTTGCCGCCCCAACCTTCGAACCAGGCTGCGGTGTGCTTCATCCACTCGGCGTCGTTGCGATCGGGGAAATCCTCGTGCGCGTGTGCGCCGCGGCTTTCCTTGCGCGCATGGGCGCCGTGCAGCGTGACGATCGCCTGCGAGATCAGGTTGTCCAGTTCCATCGTCTCGACGAGGTCGGAGTTCCAGATCAGCCCGCGGTCAGACACGTGAATGTCGTTCATCCGCTCATAGGTCTTGGCAAGCTTGACCTTGCCTTCGGCCATCAGTTCGTCGTTGCGGAATACGGCAGCGTGTTCCGACATGGCGCGCTGCATCTCGGTGCGAACTTCGGCCGTGGGCGAACCGCCCTTGGCGTTGCGGAAGTGGTCAAGGCGGGTAAGCGAAAGCTCCGCCGAATCCTTCGGCAGTTCCTCATGCGCAGTACCCGGCGTGATCAGTTCCTTCAGGCGGTGGCCCGCCGCGCGGCCGAACACCACAAGGTCGATCAGCGAGTTGGAGCCGAGACGGTTGGCGCCGTGCACCGAAACGCAGGCAGCTTCGCCAACGGCAAACAGGCCTGGAACCACGGTTTCCGGGTTGCCGTCCGCGCCGATGGTCATGACTTCGCCATGATAGTTCGTCGGGATACCGCCCATGTTGTAGTGGACGGTCGGCACGACTGGCAGCGGCTGGCGCGTCAGGTCGACACCGGCAAAGATCTTGCCGCTTTCGGTGATGCCCGGCAGGCGTTCCGCCAGCACCTTGGGATCGATGTGATCGAGGTGCAGGTAGATGTGATCCTTGTTCGGACCGACGCCGCGGCCTTCACGGATTTCCATCGCCATAGAACGCGACACGACGTCACGGCTGGCAAGGTCCTTCGCGGAAGGCGCATAACGCTCCATGAAGCGCTCGCCTTCGGAGTTGGTCAGATAGCCGCCCTCACCCCGTGCGCCCTCTGTGATGAGAACGCCGGCGCCGTAAATGCCGGTCGGGTGGAACTGCACGAATTCCATGTCCTGCAGGGGCAGGCCGGCGCGCAGAACCATACCGCCGCCGTCGCCAGTGCAGGTATGGGCCGATGTCGCGGTGAAATAGCTGCGGCCGTAACCGCCGGTCGCCAGAACGACAGCCTTGGCGCGGAAACGGTGGATCGTGCCATCGTCCATGCACAGCGCGATCACGCCAACGCATTTGCCGTTGTCCATGATCAGGTCGATGGCGAAATATTCGATGAAGAAGTCCGCGGCGTACTTCAGGCTCTGCTGATAGAGCGCGTGCAGCATGGCGTGGCCGGTACGGTCAGCCGCGGCGCAGGTGCGCTGCACTGGCGGGCCTTCGCCCATATTCTGCATGTGGCCGCCGAACGGGCGCTGATAGATCGTGCCGTCTTCGTTACGGCTGAAGGGCACGCCGGCGTGCTCAAGCTCGTAAACAGCGGCAGGCGCTTCGCGCACCATATATTCGATGGCGTCCTGATCGCCCAGCCAGTCAGACCCCTTGACGGTGTCGAACATGTGCCAGGTCCAGTGATCCGGCGAATTGTTCATCAGCGAGGCAGCGATGCCGCCCTGTGCGGCCACAGTGTGGCTGCGGGTGGGGAACACCTTGGTGATGCAGGCCGTCTTCAAGCCAGCTTCGGCGCTGCCCATGGTCGCGCGGAGGCCAGAGCCGCCGGCGCCCACGACGACAGTGTCATAGGTGTGGTCGATAATCTTGTAGGCGGGCTGGCCAGATGCAGCAGTAGCCATCTTAAGCGCCTCCCAGCGCGAGGCGGATTACGCAGAAGAGGCCAAAGGCGGCCCCGGCGAAAGCAACGAGGTTCAGGGCAGCGATGCAGGCGAACTTGTTGGCATGTTCATGCACATAGTCCTCAAGCATTACCTGCATGCCCAGGCGGGCGTGCCAGAACGTGGAGATGATCAGCAGGGCCATCGCCGTTGCCGGCACAGGCTGCGAGATCCATTCGCTTACAGTGGCGAACTGGAAGTCCGGCATCAGCAGCAGCGAGATTACCAGCCAGACGACCAGCACAAGGTTGCCGATGGCCGTGAAGCGTTGAAGCAGCCAGTGGTGCGATCCGCTCTTGGCAGAGCCGAGGCCGCGCACGCGACCGATGGAAGTTCCGTTACCCATGGGCCGTAGTCCTCAAGCCAGCAGCAGCACCGCCCAGAAGGCGGCGGTAAGAAGGATGCCGATCACCGGCGTAAGCATCGACCAGGTGTTGTTGCGCGTCAGTTCATAGCCCGCGCCGATATCCAGCACGAAGTGGCGGATGCCCGAGGCCATGTGATTGAAGAAGGACCAGCTGATGCCCACCAGCACGACCATGCCGTACCACGAAGAGGCGTGCCCGGTGAACGCGGCGTAGCTGGCCGGTCCGCCCGCAAGCGCACCCAGCCACCACAGCAGAACACCAAGCCCCGCCACCGCAAGGCCATTTCCGGAAACACGATGCAGGATGGAAACCAGCATTGCGGGTCCCCAGCGCCAGATCTGGAGGTGCGGTGAAAGCGGTCTGTT
>Ga0233365_1000957_pt1 | contig 12878 bp, 15 predicted proteins | sample ElkDunMinimDraft_27_FD_191535 | JGI IMG/M metagenome (GOLD analysis project Ga0233365, IMG submission 191535) | Fecal eukaryotic communites from dung pellets of Tule Elk in California, USA - Elk Dung C36 | ecosystem: Host-associated > Mammals > Digestive system > Large intestine > Fecal | place... | reverse complement strand
GTATTGACTTTTTAAGTCAACCATTTGTAGTTTTTTCATTGTTGAAAATTTGTTACGCAAAGGTAAAAAAACCGCTCGAATTTATTTTAATAAAAGAAAATAGTTAGCCGTTTAAAACAACATTTTTTAAAGCTTCTAACGCTTTTGGATAGATGTCTTTAAAATAGTCTAAATATTCGTCGATTACATCAATATCAACTGTAACTTTTGTGCTACCGTTATTCTCTGTAAAGGTATAATTTTCGTGACCTCCCGCCCATTTTTCGACCATTTCGCCTGTTGTTACTTCGGTATCGCCCTGAACAAAACCATAATGACGAACAGAAACAAATACTGCCGGATTGTTCTCTTCTACCTGCGAAATCATACCTGCCTTCTCTCCTTTTTCATCGGTTCCAACAAAATAAATCTTACTGCCTTTGTTCCAGCTGCCTTCGTAAGTTGATGTTGGATTAAAAACCGAAGCCCAGCTTTCGTACGTGCTTTTATCGTTCAAACCTAACATTGTTTCATAAACTTTCTGTGCAGATGCAGAAATATCAATTGTAAACTGTAATTTTTCCATAATATTATTTTTAAACGTTAAACTGACGTAAATGATGATCTAAATGTTTGTAATACATGGTATTCCATTCTTCGGCAGTCATTTTTCCGAACGAAAAATTTTCTTTTCCCTCAAAATGTGTCGATCCTAACTGTTGTGCTTTATTAATGTTGGCAATTAAAATGCTTTTTTCGTGTTCAAAATCGCGTTCGTTACTAATTACAAATGCAGGTGCTGTTTGTTCGTTTTGTTTATACGGTTTTGGACTTGTAACAATCTTTTTTACAAAATTTTTCATGACCAGTTTCATGAAAAAATTCGGCTTTTTAAACTTTTCAGGTTCAAACGTGTACGCATACGGCACATTACAGTGTGCAAGCATTTGTGCAACATCCATTGTTCCCCATTGTCGCTGGGTTGTAGGCTGTAAATTGTTGATTCTGTTTATAACTTCATTCGTAACATCAACAGTAAAAATGTTCTTAATCATTGTTTTAGTTTTATTTCAAATATACAATTTAGTACGATTTGAAGTATTTCTTGAAAATAAATTTTAGCTGATTTTTTAACGATCTGTGTTAGGTAAAGGATTTCGCTTAAAAACAAATTCTTACTTTTGTAAACAAATCATTGCGAATGAAATTTCTTTATCAGTTAGGTATCAATTTAGCGGCACTTTTACTGCCTGTTTCACGATTTTTCAGTCCGAAAATGAAATTGTTTGTCGATGGCAGAAAGCAATCATTTGCTGTTTTAGAAAATCAGATCGATAACAATCAAGAATACATTTGGTTTCATGTGGCTTCGTTAGGCGAATACGAACAAGGTTTGCCGGTGATGGAAGAAATAAAAGTGAAATATCCCGAATACAAATTGTTGCTGACTTTTTTTTCTCCGTCGGGATTCGAAATCAGAAAGAATAATAAAATTGCCGATACCAATATTTATCTTCCGTTAGATACAAAGCAGAATGTGAAACGTTTCTTGGATCTTGTTCAGCCTAAAATGGTATTTTTTATTAAGTATGAGTTTTGGCCGAATTATCTGTATGAGCTTAAAAACAGAAATATTCCTACCTATTTAATTTCAGGCATTTTCCGTCAAAATCAACTGTTCTTTAAATGGTATGGTGGGTTTTACAGAAATGCTTTAAAAAGTTTCAATCACTTTTTTCTTCAGAACGATACATCTGCTCAATTGCTAAAATCAATCAATTTTAATAATGCCATCGTAAATGGCGATACTCGTTTTGATCGTGTGGCACAAATTGTTGAACGCGTAGAGCCTTTAGATTTTATTGAAGAATTTAAAAACAACACCACAACAATTGTCATTGGCAGTTCTTGGATCGATGATGAAAACGTTTATCTGCCATACCTTAATAATAGTAAAAAAATAAAATTTATTATTGCACCGCATAATATTAAGGAAGAAGAAATTACGCGTTTGATTTCTAAAATTGATAAAAAAACGATTCGATACACCAACTACAAAACCGAAGATTTAAAAGATTCCGATGTTTTCATCATTGACACTATTGGTATTTTAACGCAGATTTACGCTTATGCCGATATTGCGTATGTTGGCGGTGGTTTTAAAACCGGATTGCACAATATTTTAGAACCTGCAACTTATGGAACACCTGTGGTTATTGGCCCGAAGTATTCAAAATTTCAAGAAGCTAAAGATTTGGTTGCATTAGGCAGTTGCCTAGTTGTGAACAATACAGAAGAATTATCATCCACTTTTAATCGATTAATTTCTGATGCTGATTACAGAAATGAGTTAGGTACAAAAAACCGAGAGTTTGTTCTGAAAAACAAAGATGCTACTAAAGTTATTATGGATTTTATAAAAAGAAATATCCAAGATTATAAATAAATATTGCCACAAAATAAAGTAGAATTGATGTTAGATATTCTTTTCGTTTATATAATTTCAATTGAAAGTAAAAAACACCAAAAATAATTAAGGCTTTAAGTATATCTTGAAAAATCATATTATTTACCAAATTATCAGGAATAATCGGATTATTAAGATCCATTTTCCTTTTAATAGCTGTGAGTATTGCACCAAAAGCGCAAACTATAGTCAAAACCATTGAAACAATATTAATTATTTTCAGAATTGCTGGCTTGTTTTCCATATCTAATAAATTATAACAAATATGATAAAATTTGAATCACTTACCAAAGAAACCATTCCTGAAATTGTAAACCTAATGGTTGATTTTTATGCAATTGATGGTTATCCGATCAACAAAGAAACTACAACAAACCTTTTTTTTGAATTTGTGAATAAACCCGAAGCCGGTAAATGCTTTGTAATTAAATACAACAACGAAATTTGTGGTTATACAATTCTGGTTCAATTCTTTAGTTTTGAAATGAGCGGAAATGTGTTGTTGTTGGATGAATTGTATATCGACAATAATTACCAGGGAAAAGGAATCGGTAAAAAAGCAATGGAATTCATTAAACAATTCGCGCAAGAAAACAACTACAAGAAAATTGTTTTAGAGGTTGAACCGCACAATCTACGTGCCATTCAATTATACGAAAAAGAACAGTTTAAAAAACACAAACGCGATTTAATGATTTTTCCTTAAATCTTTATCCAGCAAAAACAAGAACCCAAAACCAATTACATAACAAAGTAAATCCCACCACGAAAACGATGTTCCTATAACAATTCGCGCCAACTTGTTATCTTCTAATCCTAAAACAGTTACCAATTTAAAGTATTGACCAATTTCTACAGCAAAAGAAAATACCAAGGTAAACAACGCAATATAAATAGGTTTGCAGTTTACAAAAGCACGTATAAAATAATACACAAACCAAATTACAATAATATCGCCAACAAACGGACGAATAAAATTATCGTGTACAAAAAGTGCAATGCAAACTTCTACAGCAAAAATGACCAGCATTAGCGTAAAATAGCGTAAATTAAATCTTAAAAACTTCATAAATGCAGGCTAATAAACATCAAACATAAAAAAATCGTTTTAAAATTCGTACCTTGGGCATTCAAATTTTTCACTCTTTTAACAAATCTAAAAAATGAAAAAATTACTACGAGCTATCGTATTATTAGTTTCGTTTCCAATTTTTGCCCAACAAGGCGGCATGTGGGTTCCTTCTTTATTAAAAGGAATGAACGAAAAGGAAATGAAAAGCCTTGGAATGAAAATGTCGGTTACAGATATTTACGATGTTAACAACTCCAGTTTAAAAGATGCAGTTCCACAATTTAACGGTGGCTGTACCGCAGAAGTGATCTCATCTAAAGGATTATTGCTTACAAACCACCACTGTGGTTACGGCGAAATTCAATCGCATTCAACAGTAGAACACGATTATTTACAAGACGGTTTTTGGGCAAAATCTTACGAAGAAGAATTACCAAATCCAGATGTTGAAGTTACTTTTATTGTAAGCATTCACGATGTTACCAAAGAAATAATGAATGGTGTTGACGCTATAAACGGCGAAGCTGAAAAGAAAACGGCAATTCAGAAAAACATCAACGATTTACAGAAATCATATAAACGCGAAGATTGGCAAAGTGTTATGATTCGTACCTTTTTTGAAGGAAACCAATACATGTTGTTTGTAACCGAATCTTTTGAAGATATTCGTTTGGTTGGTGCACCGCCATCATCAATCGGGAAATTTGGATCGGATACGGATAACTGGGTTTGGCCACGCCATACCGGCGATTTTTCTTTGTTTAGAATTTATGCCGATAAAAACAACCGACCTGCAAAATATTCAAAAGACAATGTACCTTACACTCCGAAACACTTTTTACCAGTTTCGATTAACGGTGTAGAGCAAAACGATTTTACAATGGTTTACGGTTATCCGGGTAGAACACAGGAATACCTTCCGTCTTTTGCTGTGGAACAAATTGTGAACGATTTAAATCCGGCAAAAATTGAAATCCGTGATAAGGCGTTGAAAGTTGCCGATGGATTTATGCGTCAGGATCAGGCAATCAAAATTCAGTATGCTTCAAAATACGCAGGAATTGCAAACTATTGGAAAAAATGGATTGGAGAAAGTCAGGGTTTAAAAAAATCGAATGCGGTTGCTGTTAAAAAATCGTTTGAGCAAGAATTCATTAAACGTGCAAACGAAAAAAACAAAATGAATGAATATGGTAATTTATTGCCACAGTTCGAAAAAATCTATAAAGACATCACTCCTTATACATTAGCACGCGATTATTTCCAGGAAGTTACCTTACGTAATAACGAATTGCTTTCGGTAGGTTTCCGTCTGTATCAGTTAGAAAATGCTTTTACAAAAGGTGGCGAACAAGCTTTTAACGACCGTAAAGATAATTTAATTAAAGGGTTGGAATCTTTATATAAAGACTACAATAAAGATGTTGACCACGGAATTTTCAACGAAACGGTAAAATTGTACGGAACAAAAGCTCCGACAAACCTTACGCCTGCTTCAATTAAAGATAAAGATTATGTTGCTTTGGGTAACGATATTTACAGCAAATCGGCATTAACATCGTACGACGGATTAAAAAAATTAATGAACGGAAAAGCTGCCGATGTTGTTAAAAACATGCAGAAAGATCCGGGTTATGTATTGGCAAAAAGTTTAGCAGCAAATTATTTTGACAATGTTGCACCAAGCTACGATAAAATGGCTTTGGAATTAGAAAGTTTGCAGCGTACTTATATGAAAGCACAATTGGAATTGTTTCCAGATGCGCGTATTTTCCCAGACGCAAACTCAACTTTACGCGTTACTTACGGAAAAGTAAACGGCTACCAACCAAGCGATGCCGTTACTTACAGCCATGTTACCTATTTAGACGGAGTGATTGAAAAATATGTTCCGAATGATTATGAGTTTGATGTACCGCAAAAGTTGATTGATTTATATAACACCAAAGATTTTGGACCGTATGCAGATAAAAACGGAAAACTACCTGTAAACTTTATTGCTACAAACCATACCACTGGCGGAAATTCTGGTTCACCCGCAATTGATGCTCACGGTAATTTAATAGGTTTAAATTTTGACCGTGTTTGGGAAGGAACAATGAGCGATATTCATTACGATCCGGCTATTTGTAGAAACATTATGGTTGATGCACGCTATATTTTGTTCGTTATTGATAAATATGCGGGGGCAAAACACCTGATTGATGAGATGAAAATAGTAAAACCTAAAGAAACAAAGAAAACAAAGCGCTAAAACACAGCTTTTTACACACCAAAAATATTTTATAAAAAAAAATACAAAAAAATATTGTGGTATTAAAAAATTCATATCTTTGTAGAGAATTAATAATTAACTTTTATAATTAAAAAAATGAAAAAATTAGCATTATCATTAGTATTAGTAGCTTCAGTTGCATTCGTATCTTGTAAAGATACAGCTAAAGAAACTACAACTGAAGAAACTACAGTTGAAACTACAACTACAGAAGCTCCAGCTGTTGAAGAAGCTCCAGTTGTTACTGAAGAAACTACTACTACAACTGAAACTACTACTGAAGCTGCTCCAGCTACAGAAGCTCCAGCTACAGAAGCTGCTCCAGCTAAGTAATTTCTAGTTAAAGATAGAAAACTAATTAAGCCTTGCATTGCAAGGCTTTTTTGTTGCTTTATAATTTAGGTTACTAAATTATTTAGTTGATTGTATTATATATACGCTGACAAATCTATCTAAAAAAGATTCTTCACTTCGTTCAGAATGACAAAAAATTCAACTTAAAAGATTATAGGAATTTTCAATTTCAAAATCTATCACAAAATAGAATCAAATAAAAAAGGATGTTTAAATTTAAACATCCTTTTTTATTAGTTAACCGTTGTTGGGTTTAACGGTATTGCCAAATCTTGCTTAATAAACTCGCCACCAATCATTGGTATAAATAAGCGGTTGTATTTATCGCCCTCTGTTTTAGAATGTAATACACCACGTGTTGTATTCATTGTAAACATTGCTAATTCTTGTAATAATCCTTTTGGTAAAATTAACTGCTCTCCTTTAACGAAGAACTCCCATCCTGCAGGTTCAAATTCAAATTCGCAAGAAACAGCAACATCAATAACTTCTACTTTGTCTAATAAAAATTTGAACTTAGCAATGGTTTTTACAAACTTCTTGTCATTGTTAACTCCAAACTGAAAATCAAAATTTAAGTCTAAAGTTCCGTTTTCTGTATCAACTTCATTTACTTTAAAATCTTCTGTTGTAATATTAATTAATCTGAAATTAATATTTACCGGTTGTTCACTCATATTATTTATTTGATATTTAATTATTCAATTCTATTAATTGTTCTAAATAAGAACGATCGTTAGATAAACGCGGAATTTTATTTTGTCCGCCCAATTTATCTTTTTTACTCAACCATAAATGAAAAAGGTCTGGCTGTGCCACATTCAAAACCAATTCGCTCAAGGTCATGCTGTTGTAACGCTTGGCTTCGTAATCAGAATTTATTGTCTGTATATTTTCATCGAGCCTTTTTGTAAAAGCCTTTAAATCATCAGGATTCTTTTTAAATTCAATCATCCATTCGTGCGCGCCTTTTTCTTTATCTTTCATAAAAACAGGTGCTACCGTGTACTCCACAATATCAACATTAAACTCTTTCGCCGTTTTTGCTATGGCTGTATCGGTATTTTCGATCATTAATTCTTCGCCAAAAACATTAATATAATGCTTTGTTCGACCCGTAATTTTAATTCGATACGGACTTAACGACGTAAAACGAACGGTATCGCCAATTAAATAACGCCATAAACCAGAATTTGTGGTTATTACTACAGCATAACTTTTATTGATTTCAACACCCGCTAAAGATACTGTTTTTTGATTAGATGTACCAAAAGTATCCATTGGAATAAATTCATAAAAAATTCCATAATCCAACATTAGCAGCATATCGTCGGCATTATTTCGATCCTGAATGGCAAAAAATCCTTCGGAAGCGTTGTAATTTTCGTAAAAACGAAACGAATCTTTAGGAAACATTTTTTTGTACTGATCGCGATACGGTTCAAAACTTATACCTCCATGAAAATACACTTCGGCATTTGGCCAAAGTTCCAGTAAATTGTTCTTTCCGGTATCTTGCAAAACATTATTCAGCAAAACCATTAACCACGAAGGCACGCCAAGCAAACTGGTAACATTTTCGTTTTTTGTTTCTTTAACAATGGCTTTCATTTTCTCTGTCCATTCGTTCATTAAAGAAATTTTATTGCTTGGTGTGGATCCCAATTCTGCCCACAACGGTAAATTATCAATCAATATTGCAGACAAATCGCCAAAAACGGTGTTATTATCTTCGTATAACTGCTTGCTTCCGCCCAAACGTAAACTCTTTCCTGTGAAAAGCTGCGATTCTTCGTTATTGTTCAAATACAAACACAGCATGTCTTTGCCGGCTTTGTAATGACAATTCTCTAAAGCATCTGAACTTACGGGAATAAACTTACTTTTTGCATTGGTTGTACCGCTAGATTTTGCAAAGTACTTAATAGGTTCTGGCCAGTAAATGTTGGTTTCGCCCTTACGACTGCGCTCTATCAGCGGCTCTACATCTTCATAAGCGGCAACCGGAACGCGGTCTGCAAATTGTTCATAGGTTAAAACAGATGAAAAATCGTACTTCTTCCCTATTTCGGTATACTTTGCCCGCTGAATTAAATTCAACAGCAATTCGTTTTGCACTTCGTGCGGATATTTCATAAACAATTCAATCTGATGAATACGTTTTTTTAAAATCCACGAAACAATAGAGTTAATAATAGATAATGCCATGTGCTTTTAATTGTGCTAAAATGCAAAATGAATAGATTACTTTGTATTTTTACAATTCATTCAAAAATATAAAAAATCTAATGCAATACGAAGGAGTTTTAAATAAAATGCACACCGAATTTTTAAATCCTATACAATATTATTTGGTTTTTGATCAGGCTTTTATAAACCTGAACCAGGTTATCAACAAACAAATTGAAATTCAGCATATTGGCTATCAATGTTTAAATTGCAAAAAAGAGAAAAAAATATTCAGACAAGGTTTTTGTTATGATTGTTTTATGAAAAGTGCTGCTGCCGGTGATTGGATTATGCGACCAGAATTAAGTACGGCACATTTGGGAATTGCAGACAGGGATTTAGCGTATGAACAAAAGGTACAACTGCAACCACATATTGTTTATTTGGCTGTTGCAAGCGATCTAAAGATTGGTGTTACCAGAAAAACACAAGTTCCTACAAGATGGATTGATCAAGGTGCATCGTTCGCTATTGCCGTTACCGAAGTTCCAAACAGATATTTGGCAGGAATTACCGAAGTTTCGTTGAAAAATCATTATACCGATAAAACCAATTGGCGGAAAATGTTGACAAATCAAATTTTAAATGTTGATTTAAACGAGGCTGTTAAGAATATCGAGCAGTTTTTACCTGACGAAATTATTCCTTATTATAAAGAAACCAATCACGAAATTTATGAGTTGAATTACCCGGTTGAAAAATATCTTACAAGCTGCAACAGTTTGAATTTAGATAAAACTCCAAATTATTCAGGCAAATTGATCGGCATTAAAGGTCAATACCTACTTTTTGAAGATGGAACGGTTTTTAATGTTAGAAGCTACGAAGGTTATAAAGTAAATGTGAGTGTTTTGTGAGTAAAAATCAGTTGCAGTCTTTTACTAAATATATTATCAATATTAATTATGAGAAATGCACTAAAAATAAATTTCACTTAAATTAATATTGATAACCTTAACTTAAACTAAAAATCATTAACTCTTTTTTATTTTAAACATTTGATAATCTTTATAAACCATACGAAAACCATTATATCCAATCAAAAAAAACCATAAAACACTTTGTTTTTTTAAAAAGTAATTATACATTTGCACCACTCTAATAAGAAGATTAAAACTTAATATTTTTTCAATCACACTGTAGAGTATAATTCTATATACAAAGGATTAAATTAGGAAGATCAGACTCGATAGCTCAGTTGGTAGAGCACAACACTTTTAATGTTGGGGTCCTGGGTTCGAGCCCCAGTCGGGTCACAAATTAATAAATTAGGAGAGGTGCCGGAGTGGTAACGGAGCAGATTGCTAATCTGTCGACGGGTAACTGTCGCCAGGGTTCGAGTCCCTGTCTCTCCGCTTTTTATAGTTCTTCGGGGTGTAGCGTAGCCCGGTTATCGCGCCTGCTTTGGGAGCAGGAGGCCGCAGGTTCGAATCCTGCCACCCCGACAAATTAAACCTTGTGTTTAGGTTCGGCCCAATAGCTCAGCTGGATAGAGCAACTGCCTTCTAAGCAGTAGGTCTCAGGTTCGAATCCTGATTGGGTCACATAATGACCATTCTAAAAATTTAGACTCGATAGCTCAGTTGGTAGAGCACAACACTTTTAATGTTGGGGTCCTGGGTTCGAGCCCCAGTCGGGTCACAAAAACGGAACAATTCTAATTAAATAGATTTGTTCCGTTTTTTTATGCTTTTTCATCATATTTCCTGCGAGAATTAAAAAGCGCTAATTAATGCTAATCTTTTTGTATTGATTTTAATACTTTATATATAAATAAAATTCAATATATATTACGAATCCAACTACTCACTTTAAATATAAAATATGATTTAGCGACATAAAGCATACTTGTATTATATAAACTAAAAACTTAAAGAAGAAGGTATATCCATTAAAAACAGATACAAATAAAAAAAGCAACTCAAATGAGTTGCTTTTTGTGACCTCGACTGGATTCAAACCAGTAACCTCTTGAGCCGTAATCAAGTGCGCTATTCAGTTGCGCCACGAGGCCGTTGTAATTTTGTGACGATGGCAGGATTCAAACCTGCAACCTCTTGAGCCGTAATCAAGTGCGCTATTCAGTTGCGCCACATCGCCGTGTTAATTTTTATAACGGTGCAAATATAGTGGTTCTTTAATACACAAACAAAACATTTTTGTCCTTTTTTTGAATAAAAAACAAATGCGTTTTATAAGTTATTTGTTTTTAACACCTTGTGATTATTAAAAATTAAGTTTGCCTTATTATAAAACTTAAAATACCTTTGGTGTTTAATAATCTCAACAGAAAAAGTGTTTTCGTATCTTCAGTTTTTAGTAAAATCTACCAATCAGCATGGGGTTCATTCGCCTTTTGTGTACAATTACATTACTAAAGGGTTGTATCAACAGAAAAAAGACTTTGCTCTTTCGCATAAAACCAATCAATGGTTATTACAATCAATACAATACTTTCAACCAACGAAAATTTGTTTTTTAGACGAAGGTTTATCAGTAGTTGCTTGGAAGGTATATACTGATGAAAGTTTTGATTTAACTACAGCAGATTTAATTTTAGATCGCTACACAGTAGAAAATCACACACGAATACTTCAAAAAATAAAAAGTATGAGTAATTCACAACTTTTACTGATTGCGACATATAATTATCCAAAAGCCTTTATTAACGAATTAAGACAAAACCCAGATATTACATTGGTTGTTGATTTTTACTACGGCTGTCTTATATCAAAACGTATCGAACAGCCAAAACAAAACTTCTTTATACGTTACTAATAATAGGTTCTTTTATTCATTCGTGCATCGATACTATTATCACCGGGACCAACAATAAACAGAAACACAAAACCAAGCAAATATAAAAAGCCCATTTCGGCTTCGCCAAAAATCTGCCATCCGTGTGTTCCTATCGCCACTAACATAGTTACCATTAACGGTATTAAAGCAACGCGTGTATATAATCCAAATATTAGTAATATCGAACATAAAATCTCAACAGTAATTGCTAAAATTAAAGATACTTGCGAACCTAAACCTAAAAAATCATAAAACTGCGTCTTTAACACTTCTAAATTAACAATTTTAGTCCATCCGTGGTTAGCTATCATCAATCCGCCTAAACATAAACGAAACAACAACAGCCCAAAACTTAAGGTTTTAGGTGATATTTTCGTGCTACTCAATTTCATAATTTATCTTTTCTTTTTAATAACAATTACCAATTTAGCCAATTAATATTAAACGCACAACTTATTTTTTTAGCGTATATTTACGAAAACATTTTTTTTATGAAGGTTTACACAAAAACTGGCGATAAAGGCACTACCGCATTATTTGGCGGATCACGCGTTCCAAAATACCATATTCGTATTGAAAGTTATGGAACGGTAGACGAGTTAAATTCGTACATTGGTTTAATCCGCGACCAAGAAATCAATACTATTTATAAAGATCAATTAATTCGTATTCAAGACAGATTGTTCACTTTAGGCGCTATTTTAGCGACCGATCCCGAAAAAGCTATTCTGAAAAACGGTAAGGAACGATTGAATATTCCCAAAATTACTGAAGACGATGTTGCCTATTTGGAACAAGCTATCGATGAAATGGAAACCAACCTGCCGCAAATGACTCATTTTGTTTTGCCAGGTGGTCATACAACCGTGTCATATTGTCATATTGCTCGTTGCGTTTGTCGCAGAGCCGAGCGTTTATCTACCCATTTAAATGACATGGAACCTACCGATGAAATGGTTTTAAAGTATTTAAACCGACTTTCTGACTATTTGTTTGTGTTGGCACGAAAGTTGACTTTTGATTTGAACGCCCAAGAGGTAAAATGGATACCTGAAAAACAATAAAAGGTTCTATTAATAAAAAACGTTCTTTATTTAAAAAGATTTAATGAAAAAAAAATTGCTTTTTTCATTTTAAAATTTATTTTTGCACATAATTACTAAAAATATACAAAGATGTATTGGACATTAGAATTAGCATCGTATTTAAGTGATGCCCCATGGCCAGCTACGAAAGATGAGCTTATTGATTACGCTATCAGAACTGGTGCACCTTTAGAAGTTGTAGAAAATCTTCAATCTATTGAGGACGAAGGTGAGATTTATGAATCAATGGAAGAAATTTGGCCAGATTATCCTTCTGATGAAGACTATCTTTGGAACGAGGATGAATATTAGAAATACATAGCAAAAAAAGTCTCGGTTAACAAGAGGCTTTTTTTTGTAACCACCTATCACGGAATATTAATTTAAATCAAACTTATTTATGAGTATCATAAATAGTATCTTAAAGGCGTTTGTGGGCGATAAATCACAGAAAGACGTAAAGTCCATCCGCCCTATTGTAGATAAAATCAACCAGTATTACAGCTCATTCGAAAATTTAACGAACGATGAGTTAAGAGACAAAACCATTTCTTTTCAAGAAAAAATAAAGCAGGCGCGCTTTGGTCAGGATTCTAAAATTGCTTCGTACCGCGAAGA
>Ga0233365_1000956_pt1 | contig 12881 bp, 29 predicted proteins | sample ElkDunMinimDraft_27_FD_191535 | JGI IMG/M metagenome (GOLD analysis project Ga0233365, IMG submission 191535) | Fecal eukaryotic communites from dung pellets of Tule Elk in California, USA - Elk Dung C36 | ecosystem: Host-associated > Mammals > Digestive system > Large intestine > Fecal | place... | reverse complement strand
TCCTGTTTTTCTCGTTCGTCAAGTTGGGCCATCCCTTCTCCTCTCGCCTCAGTTGTGCTACAATGAGGCTATAACTGGTTTTTGTAGTCGCCCTGGCCGGCGGCTATTTTTCTGTCCAAATACAATTGCATTTCATTCACTTCGTTATCCGACAAGAATCGTTGCTTAATGATTTGCTTTAACTGCTCATATCTCCCCATGGTGCACCTCACTTGGATATTGGCGTCCAATCCCATCTGCCCAGCGACTTTCCTTGAGCAACCATTTGCTCGTGTTTGATCGTGCCGTCTGGTAAGAGCACCTGCAGGTCAACGGTGCCGATGGCCTGCAATTCTGGCTTTTCATGGACCTTGATCACAAATGCCATCGCCTCGCCTTGAGCACTATGGTAGCGGACCGTTCTTCCAACTGTTGGTTTCATATTGAGTTCACCCCCTCTCGTTTGATCAATTCATTGAGTTTCCTTAAGGCTCTTGCTATGATCTTTGTTGCCCGATCATGCTTTAATTCGAATCGCTCCCCTGCTATACGATGAAACACACGATCACAACCAATACCGTAGGTCGCCATAACTAAATACCGTGATCGAGGATCAAGGTGTTTTAATGTTTTATGCAGGCTGTAAATTGTTTCTTTTTGATCCCATTGCTGTTCTGGGCTCGGATCGGCAGAAGGAAGTATTTCTTTAACATCCACTAAAACTGAATTCGGAAGTTTAATTGGTGCGTCAATCGATTTCATGAAAGGAATACGGTTTTTAACTCGGAAATAGTAATTAAATTCATTGGTAATGCATCTGGCTGCGAGAGTCGAAAACTTGTATCCCTTGCTCTCGTCAAACGCTTTTGCTGCTTTGCAAAGCCCAACCATACCCGAACCTACAATGTCATCATAGTCGTTACGTTGCCTATAACGCTTGGCGAGATGATAGACCAGCTTAACATTTCGCTCTGCTAGGCCGCTCATCTGTGACCCCTCCGCATATAGGTATCAACTATTGCCAGATACCTCTCATGCCTGCTTTTGGCCATCCACTGACCTACATTAATCAGCATGCATATCCCTCCATCTTTTTTTCATTCTGGATACCCGGGCGCTAATTGCTTGCCGGGTTGATTTAGTAGCGCGAGCAATTTCAGATTGTTTGTATCCCTCCAACAAAGATTTGATTATGGCAAGATCTACAGCAGACAGTTGTGCTAAAAATTCCTTTACTTCGGGCGAGGTAGAGTCATCATCGACCCCTATTAAATCCTCGACCAATAATTCACCGTTGATTTCGTGATGTATCGACAATGCCTCGATTGATCTAGGGCGTCTAAACAACCGCGACACCTCGGTGTAGATACATTTAGTTGCATATGTTGAAAAGGCATTATTAAGCTCTGGCTTGAAAGTCCTTGCAGCGGAGATAAGCCCGATGCAGCCAGCTTGCGCAATGTCCTCCTCATCAATGTGCGTGTATCGATACCGCTTGCTGTGATGTCGAGCAACTCCAAAAGCAAGACCAATGTTGTCTAGTACCAGTTTGTTTATATCGCTCATCTGTGTGCATCCTCCAGCGCGTCTATCTTAATGCAAATTTCTTGGACCCATTGAGGGTCAACGTCATGTGCGATAAAGGACAAGGAGCACAACTCATCATACTGGCGGACATACTCAAGGTTTTTGCGTAATAAGCGCAGGATGTGCTGTATGTCGCCATCGCTTAAGTTGAGCTCGCCCTTTATGTTGGTGTTCATGATAATTGCTTCTGCCAGCTTGCGCTGGATCGGGTGTGGCTGGGTTACAAGCATCTCACTCATTCCTTTCTATTCAGTTTTCAAAGAGCTAATATCATTCACTGACATTTAGAGCGGAGCATCATGTAATTCTTGTGTCTTAATAAGACACTCCGCTTCAAAAAAATTTTCAAATGGCACTTGAAACAAATTACTCAATGTTGCCAGCTCATCTGCGTAAAAACGAGACTTTCCGTTCTCTTTTTTCGAGTATCCATTGATGGATAATCCCATGATAGCCGCGACATCCTTGCTTAACATACCGCTATTAACACGCGCTGCCTTAACTGAGATTTTCAAATCTTCACCACCTCGTTGATTCGTGTCTTTTTGAGACACCTTGAGATTACCACCACTTTAGGATATCGTCAACCCCTAAAATGACACAACATTTATTTTTGTTGTGTTTTGTGTCTTTTTATGGTTATATTAAATCAAGGACATTAGATGAAAGGAAAGTTGAATATGACTGAAAATGACAGCAAAAAAAAATTTTATGAAGCAACAGGTCAAAACATAAAAAAGTATCGCGACATCCGAAATTACAGCTTACAAACATTGGCCGAAAAAGTAGGTTTAACAAAAAAGACCATCTCCAGGTACGAGAATGGTGAAATCAAGATCAATATGGATAGACTGAGAGATATTGCTAAAGCGTTGAACGTGGAGGTTGTGCAGTTAACGGAGGGGACCGGGGTTTTTACCTTAAAAGAGGACAGGGGAGTACACAGCCCCCTCGACAAGTCACAAGCAGAGCTGCAGGTTGAATCAAAACTGATGAATGAACTAAAATTACTCGCTGATGAAAGAGGTATCGATTTGTCCGATCCCAAGACTCTCGACTTGCTTAAGGACGCTCTTGATCTCATCAAGAGGGTACGCGGAGAATAAATGCGAGATTTCAAGCATTAAATTTAAATACTCTTTGGCATCATTTAGGTCGACGTAACTGTTTTCATTTTGTCTGATCTAAAACACCCCTTATGCATTAATGGGACAGGTTTCCAATCCGTTGTTTGTATTATAGCAGAATTCCAACAAAAAGAGAACAAGTGTTCTGATTTTTTTTATATATTTTTTGAAAGGAGATCCAATGGCCTACTCCCGAGGGGAGTGCCGACTCAAACAATTGCGCAAAAGAGCTAATTTAAAGCAAATTGACATTGCTAGGAAGAGCGGGTATTCCAGGCAAATGATATGGGCTTTTGAAAATGGCCAAAAACGCATGTCACCAGAAGCAATGTATACAATATCTCAGGTGCTGGGATGCAGTATGGAGGATCTTTATCGGTGGATTTGGGTCAGCGTTGCAGAGTGATGCTCTGCGCTCTCTTAAGCGATGTGTAGCCCAATAGGTATACAATAAATTTGCGCAGAAGAAAATTTATCCTCCTTTAATCCTAGTATGGGAATTTTTTTTTGATTGATAGCGGTAATATATTACATATACTTTTTTCATATAGAAATGTGACAAGCCGCCCTGAAGAAGGCGGCCGATTTTATTGGACCAAATATCTTTTATGCTGCTCTCTTTTGCGCTCATCTGTCAGATGGGCGTATATTTGCGTTGTTGTTGGGCTGGCATGCCCAAGCATGTGTTGGATCGACACCAAGTCCGCGCCGTTATTGAGTGAGAGTGTGGCAAAGGTATGGCGGAGTATGTGAGGCGTAACGCGCTTATCAAGGCCAGCTGCTGCCGCTACACGGTCAATATCGCGCTGAATAGATCTGTTGCCAAGTCTGTGATAAGGTTTGCGCTCAGTGACAAACAACGCGGGAATGGCATCTGATCGAGTCCCCAAATACCGGCGCAAATGATAGAGTGACCGGAAGCTAAAGTATACTTCACGCTCTTTGTCTCCCTTACCGATCACCCTCGCCGACTGCCGGCTTATATCGATATCTTGCCGGTTCATCCGGACAACCTCTGAAAGCCTGCAGCCGGTCGCATACATGACCTCCATAAGTGCTCTTTGCCGGATCGTGGATGCCGACTCGCGCAGCAGCTCCAACTCCTCTATGGTGAGCGCCTTAGGCATGCGTTTTTCTTTTTTTGGAGGTTTGACCCGCGCAGCCGGATCCCGTTGAAGATGGTCCTCGGCTGCCAACCATCCAAAAAATGACTTGAGCGTGGAGAGTTTGGCCGTGATTGTCGCCGTCTTTTGATGCTGGTACGTAGACAGCCAAGACCTTATGTCAGCCGCTGTCACGTCCTCTGTGCGCTTACGCGCATGCTCTGCAAACTTATACAGGTGTCGCTTATAATCCGCCAGCGTGGTATGCGCCAATCCCTCCAAGCGCTTGCCTGATACAAATACCTCAATTTTATGGTGCAAATCATGCAGCCCGTCCCTAAAATCTTGGACAGGTGTAACCTCGTAACGCGCCATTACTATGGATAGTGGCTCGTATAAGCTGCGTATGTTTATGTCGGTGACGCGCTGGCTCATTACGTGCAGGATGTCCTGCAGCAGTTGCTCTCCAGCGGCGTGCATGTTTGCTCATCCTCCTTCGTGTGGATAGTAAAGGCCCCGAAGGGCCTATGATCAATTGTAATAGCTTATTGTGTACTTGCTCTTATCAAAGCCGCGTAAACGGCGTGATCCAGACTTGTCAGTGACAGCGAGCGTAATCCGACCTATGCCATCTTGCACCACAATGCCGCATATTTGTTTTGTCTGCTTTGGACCGATCTTTTTTAATACTGCATTCATGCCTAATACCTCCCCCTGGTCCCCTGAAGGGCCTGTATTATTTATTGACGCTGTAGTTGCATCCTCTACCGTAGTACCCGCAGACATATCCTGTCCCTACGTTCTGCAACGACTTCCGTCCGCACTTCGGACAATCTTTATGTTTGATTTTGAATTTCATCCCCATTACCTCCCCGCGTAAGCCCGCCGGCATATTGGAGGAGGGAGCGCTATGCTCCCGTTACCATTCTTGCGAAAAAGTGCTTGGTTCCGGCGTGAACTCTTTGCAATGATTACAAGTCCTGCCGTCTTTGCTGACTGTCCATAATCCAAAGCGCACTGTGATTTCAACGCCGTCAACAATAATCTTAGATTCGTTCTTTTCGTCGCATTTGCACATTTTGTAAGCCTCCCTTGTATTTGTAGGAGGGGCCGAAGCCCCTATATGTTATCTCGAAACAATCGAACCTCGGAAGCACGGACCTTTATACAACCATCTTCCTTCAACCTTTGCAGCCGTAAGGTATGTTGCCTTCCAGCGGCCCTCGGCGTCCTCTCGGTGGCTGTATGGCTCCCCGAGTTGTACCAGATCCGCGGTATGAGTAGCAGGAGGCAAAACGTTAACCCAATCCTCCACTTGTTCTTCTGTCATTACGTCTCCGATTTTCATTTCCTTCATCCTCCCGTTTATTTTTGGCTTTCTGTATGTTAAGATTGGGAGAAAGGGAGCCGTTAACTCCCTTCCCTTTAATCAGTTTCTTTTGCGGCGGCGGCTTTGCTCGTTCTGTATCCGTTGATACAGTTCGTAGGCTAGCCGCTCTTTCTCTGTCAGCCCGTATCTTTCGTCGATGCGGGCTATTTCTGCGTTGTACTCAGTCTTGGTGATGCGACCGAGTGCTAGGCGGTTTCGCTGGAAGCGTACCAGATGCTCACGCTTTTCCAGTTTTTCAAAGACCGTCTTTGTTTCTTTATTCATCCTCTTCACCTCCTTCGGAAGTTTGTTGTATCAACTTCCTGATATAAATATACCACATGTTAATACCTTAAGTCAATACAAAATATTAACTTATTGATACTTTATATTAATATGTGTATAATGTCGTTAGGAGGGATGATGAGCAATGATCAAAAACCACTTAAGTAGAATATTAGGCGAGAAGCGTTTGAGCCAGCGCGATGTTGTTAGAGGTACAGGATTGGCAATAAACACGGTAGCTGGATTATATAGAGATGAAGTGAAGCGCGTTGATCTCGAAACTGTGGATAAGTTGTGTGCATTTTTGGTCGTTTCCGTAGGTGACATTTTTGAATTTGTTAAGGATGGTGAGCCCAATGAAGAAGCCAAACCGTAAGCTGCGCCGATCCGGGATGTGCGACTACATCCGGTCAGGAAATGTGCTGATCCCTGTCGTGCTTATGGATCATGAGGATTACATGCGATTTATGGATGACTACGCCGAGGATCGCGTTGAGCTGGTCAAGCTGTCATAACTTCCCTCTTGACCTGTTCACACTTCCAGAATAAAATAAGAACAAACGTTCTTATTATGGAGGATGATCAGGATGACAAGTTGGATCGGGAAGCGCGTTGAAATGATCTATATTAGCGCAGATGGCGAGCTCACGCAACGTCGAATCAAGGTGCTGTCAGTGGAGCAAGACCGTATCAGGGCTTACTGCTACGCTGCGGCAGCTCCGCGAATATTCAAGCGATCAAACATCTTGGCTATGCAGCCAGTCCGCGAGACGGTCCGTCATGCGCGCTGATCGGGTGATAATGCTAATAGATTGCCAGTCCTTTTATGCTTCGGTGGAGAAGGCGCTGCAGCCGGAAATACGTGATAAGCCTGTTGCAGTTGCTGGCGATCCTGAGCGACGGAGTGGCATCATACTGGCTGCCTGCCCGATTGCCAAGGCAAAAGGTGTAACGACAGCCGAAATGCTTGGTGAGTCGCTGGTAAAGTGTCCGGATCTCGTTATCGTCCGCCCTCGCATGCAGTTGTATATTGATGTCTCGCTGCAAATAACACAGATATACAGACGCTTCACTGATCTTGTCGAGCCGTTCAGCATTGACGAGCAGTTTCTTGATGTGACCGGGAGCCAGAAGCTTTACGGTAGTCCGTGGGAGATCGCAGAGCAAATCCAGTTTGCCGTCATGCTGGAAACTCAAGTCCGTGTTCGCGTTGGGATCAGCTCGACCAAGATCCTGGCCAAAACGGCTACGGATAATTTCGCGAAAAAAAACGAGTCCGGAATATTTACGCTGCCTAAAGAGGATGTCGAGCGAGTGCTTTGGCCGTTGCCGGTGCAAAAGATGTTTGGTGTTGGATCGAGGATGACGGCGCACTTTTTGCGCATGGGGATCTATACAATCGGGGATATCGGACGGATGGAGTTAATCGACTTTAAACGTAAGATGCGAACACGAATGGGCCGGAATGCAGATATCCACGCTGAGCTGCTATGGCAGACAGCACGTGGTGAGGATTCCAGCCCGGTCACTCCCTCCACCTTTCACCAGGATCAAAAAGCCGTAGGGCATCAAATGACGCTACCTCGTGATTATCACAAGTTGGATGAGATAGAGGTTATCCTGCTGGAGCTATCAGAGGAGGTCTGCCGCCGTTGCCGCAGTAAAGGGTACATGGGGAGAGTGGTATCTGCTGGAGCACGCGGAATCAACTTTGATCGTCCAACTGGTTTTTATCGACAGATGTCATTGGAGGACCCGACCGACCTTGCACCGGAGGTCTACCAGGCAGCTCGACAAATCTTTGCCCAGCACTGGGACGGACAGCCGGTTCGCTCGATTGGCGTTACCTTATCAGGACTGTCTCCAGCGGAATACCTGCAGCTGACGCTTTTTACCGACCGTGATAAACAGCGTCGTACAGCGCTGGTCATGGATGAGATCAAAGAGAGATACGGCGGAGGTGCTATCCTGCGTGCGTCCTCCCTACTAAAGTCTGGTCAAGCGCTTGAACGTACCGCAAAAATTGGAGGTCATTACAAATGAGCAAAAAGCTAACCGGTAACGGTCGCTGGGAGTCAAGCCGCATGATGCTGCCCGAGCACAGGGAGAGCTTGATCCAGTTGGATAGAGAGCGCGAGAAGCGCCGCAAACCTGATTTGGATGAGCAACATCAAGAGGATATGGCCATGCTGCTGCAGGAGTCCCTACAGGATAAGCTAGAGATCGAGTTGGTAACGTTTGGAGGATTTGGAGATGACGTAACTCGCGGCGTTGTCGAGGACATTAACACTTACCTGCGCCGCATTAGGATTGCAACCGCCGCTGGCGTGGAGTGGGTCCCGCTGGATGATCTTGTTGAGGTAAATAGACCATACTAAAAAAAACAACCCCTACCTTTTCAGGTGGGGGTCTCTTTATTTGGTGTCCCACTCGCCGTTGCAGTCCGGACATCTCCACTTTTGTGTCTGGTCCTGTTCGCGGCTTTGGATGCTGATTTTTCTTGACCAGTGCGTGGCGGCAAAGTCTGCGGCCATCTCTTCGGGGATCGCCTCCCCTTGCAGGTTGGCGTTGCAATGCGGGCAAAGTTCTTTCATTTTTCATCCCCCCATTTGTCCGCAATCAGATCCACAATCCGTCTGATATTGATTGCTGACGTGTAGATGATTGGAGTGCCTGTCTCCACTGCGTATGCCTTGGCATCCCACATTGCCGCATGAGATACGTGGCGAGTCAGCACAGCGATATAATCAGCCTTACACAGCGCAGCCTGTAAATCAATCTCTGGAGCCTCAAAATCAACAGACACTATCTCGCATGGATAATCGTTGTTTATAGTATGCTCAGCGCGACTACCACCCACTATAACCACTGTCTTGCCTGCCAAATGATCATATGACAATACAATCCCTATCGGCTCGGAATCCGCGCTCTCCGACTCTTCCATCCGATCTTCCACAGGATCTTCCGGTACCAAGCCGCGCAACAACTTGACCTCTGCCAACAACTCCGTAATCAGGCCCTTTTGGTCGCGAAGCTTGCGCCGGTCCTCCTCGCTGCGGCTGACTGCCGACACCGGCTTTGCAAACTCGAGTTGTCGGATACGCTCGTAAGCCTCTGCAAGCTTGCGCTGATCGGCGGCCGCCTCCGCTTTAAGCCGGTCTTGAGCCAACACACTGTCAGCCAGCTTGCGTTTTGTGACATCAAGTTGATCGCTCAGGGCCGTGATACGCCTTAACAAAAAGGCATTGTCTCCCTTGTCTCGGCGAAAAATCTGTGCCAGTGCCTTAGTGCGCTCTGGCTCGTGGACCTCTGCAATCGGAAAATGCAGTAGAGCAAACTGAGTGCGCCTCAATCCGTATAGTTTAACATAGTCCTTCGGCACCCAACCAACCGCCCCGATATGCAAAAGCTCCTCATCGATAAAATAACGATTGGCCAATCTCCAGAAAGATCCTTTTTCCTCAGCTGTAGTAAAACGGTTGAGGACATCGCGACGTGCATGTCCGTCTGTGCGTAGATCAGTATCTATACCCATCGCGTTATAAGCGTCCGCTATTTCTTGACGCTGCAACTCATTGACTGATGCCCTCCAATCCTCAAGAGCATGATCAATAAAGGCAGCATAAAAGACATCAGCTTGCTCAGCAAAAAACTCATGTCGCTTATCATGTCCCTCGTGCCACGATGCTGACGATTCTGGCATGAGCAATGATCCGTGGTCGATCGGCAACCGGAATACCTCGTCATTAACTTTTAACTCATCTCTGTATACCAGATCTTGCGGTAAAAAGGATTGTCCACACCTGCACGTGATGGGGTGAATCTGATGATTGACCTCATCCATCTTATCCTCTGTCTCTTTGTAAGAGAGGCGGCCGTAATCATGTATGAGCTCCTCTCCATACCTATTACACGCTGTGCATCGTCCGGACAAGTATACTTTGATGCGCACCGGTTGTCTGGCTAACCTGGGATCCATCAAATACCCTCCTTTATTCTCCCGATTTGACCTTGAGGTACACTTCCAGTACATCTTTTCCTGTGCCAGACTCAAACGATTGGCACAAGAATTTCACTGCCTGATCATCGCTGTTAAGTTTATAACGGTCCTTGATCCCATTTAATAACCCTCTTGTATCCTCGTAAATATTGGCCACTACACGCCTTTTTTCCACTTTGTTCACCTCAATTTGTTTATTGAGTTCATTATAATACAGAATGAATTCATAATGCAATATTTATAATTCAAAATAGTTGACTTTGAATTCATATAATGCTATAATGATATCAGAAGGTAAGGAAATGAATTCAACAAAAAAACGGAGGCGGTCAAGATGAAAACAGTAATGGTGAGAGCTTGGAAGATTGCAAAAGCAGCGGTTGTAAAATTCGGAGGTAAAGTTAAAGAATACTTCGCAGCAGCGTTGACGCAGGCTTGGGCAGAGTCCCGCAAACCGAAAGCAGCCGTACTGGAAACATTGACTGGCAGCCGTAAGCACAAAACATGGGTTGCCCGCATCACCGGTAAAGACAGCAAGTACGGATTTGCACGCGAGTTTATCAACAATTTCCGCGACATCGGTGGCGCACTAGAGTACGACTTGACTGATGGTTACTACGATCTTTGCAATGGCGGTACCCGCAGCTACATCTTGGTAGCCAACGGAAAAATTGAAGAAGTTGAAGCTTGGGAAGTAGTCGCTTAATATCGTAGGCTCCGGCCGTTGATATATAAATTAAAATTTGAGAGGATGGATTGAAATGAAATGGACAACTAAATTGACTGACGTGATCGAAACAAGCTGGGGCTTCGAGGTTTACAACAAAGAGGGAGATTTGCTGGGAAATATCGTCTCGGATAGCCCAGAGGACCACCATCAATGTGTTATTGGTTTGGACCAAGGCGCTTGCCCGGTACGTGATGGCTGGGAAGACGGCGCAGGCAACACCTGCAACCTAAACGGCTGGGGAGCAGAGGAATAGAAAAGCCCCACCCGCAAGAGTAGGACTTAGGAGAGCAGAGTTATCGGATCCGCTCTCCTCCAGTATAGACCACGTAAGATCGCACCGCAACGGGCGGCAGTGGATGGAGGAATGAAGATGGATTTTAGAATCTCGAGTTTGTTGGGTGCGGTACAGAGTAGAGTGAACTACTTTAAACATGCCATTTTGGCCGCTAGTCAAATGATGGCCGATGATTGTAACGAGGCCACCGGGACTAATTGGGAGGTTGTCCAGCATGGGCATTGCCCGTCTTACTATGCCGGCAAGTCCGAAGACATTGGACTATATTACGACTATCCGTTAATTGATGCCATAGGTCCACATGATGACGATTCTCTTAGATTGACTGTCCCCTTGAGGGACAAAATTACAGGAGAAGAGACACTGTTATACCTCAATTTTTCGGACCAAGAGAATTACGGTACAACGGTAAGTATTTATGGTTATGATGCGACTTATTGTTACAATTACCTGATTAGTGATCGGGTAATTGATAACAGTTTTGGTAAAAAGTACGTAGGTAAAGCGATTCTTAACCCGCGCATCCCTAATGTGTTTGAATATAAACCCGCAAAAGGAGGAACTCCCAAAGAGGTTTGGGCGGACGTGAAAATAATGATAGCAGAAGCATAAAAAAACCCCGGCACATCCATATTTGGAGGCCGGGGTTTTTGGCGTAACATGTTTCAATCCACGCTCCGCTATTGCAGAGCGAATTTAGTTAAAATATACCACCGCTAGGCAGCCTTGTTAAACAATTTTGTCAATCAGTCCCAACCGATCCAAAATAACAGCCAGTTGCTCCCGCGTCACCGGCTGCCCCAACCCGAATACACCTGGTGCTACGCCACTGATGATTCCTTTATCAGCGGCCTTTTTGATGCTTGATGCGGCCCAATGATTAGCCGGTACGTCAGTAAATTGTTCCATGGTTTTTGGTCCCTCCTTCGCGAAATATTCCTGCAAGTATGCGGTCGGATCAGTATGAGTGCCAAACCCATATGACGGAGCTCTCCCCGACTTGCGCACCTCGTAGTGCAAGTGGCTGCCCGCGGATTGACCAGTATTGCCCTGGTACCCGACAACGTGGCCAGCCTCAATCTTTGCTCCTACCGGAACGGCCGCACTGTCCAGGTGCGCGTACATATGCAATGTTCCGTATTTGTCCACCAAAGCAACCGTGATGCCAAAGCCTCCCAGACCTGTACCCGTTTGCCCCATGCGGGCATGTACGACTTCGCCAGCAACAAATGCCTGGATAGGCGCTCGGTGCGACCTAACCAAATCAATCCCCGTGTGAAACTCCGATTTGCCGCTGATCGGGCTTGTGCGGTTGCCGTATCCGCTTGTTGTGCGGTACCCACTAAATACGGTCATTGCTGATCATCCTCCTGGACATCAGCAGCTTGCAATCCAGCCCTGTATTCGATTACCGCCTTTTCTATCGCTGCTCTGATGGATTCAGACGGCATATCTATACCGACATCTGCAAGCCGCTTGCTTGAGTATTCCAGCGCCTGTGCGAGCTTTTGTGGCCCTCCGTGCTGTCTGAACTTGCTCTCGGCAAGAGCAGCCCCCTCTTGTGCGATGCGGTGCAGTGTTGCCCTCTGGTCAGCCGTTGTACGCGACTCAAGCCACTTCTTGGCCTTGCCGGTAATCATAGTAATAAAGCTCAATACCATAATCACAAGCAGCCCTATCAGTGATTGGACAACTGTATCAACATAAGGTTGAAATTCGATCATTTACCCTCACCCTTTCGGTCGTTTTTTTTAAGCTGAATCCACAAATCATAGCGACGCTTGTACGTGAGCACCGCCAAAATAAAGATCCCGGCAGTTGTGCCGATCTGAGAAATGAGCCAGCTTATACGCTGCACGTCTGCAATTACTGGTGTCCTGTAACCAAATACAGCGCTGCTCCTCATCCAGACGGCCATGACCATCTTAAAATCATAGGCCAGCAAAAAAAAGAGCATCGCCAGCATAAATGCACTGACGACACCCACCCGAAATCGCTCTTTAAAATAATTCCGATGCGCAACCAATACATAAGTCACGCAGCTTACGGCCACCGCATACAGGATCAACAGCATCCAATCAATCCAGTCTATCATGTGCGATCCCCCTCGCATGTCCCTTTTTCGTATATCAAATATGGAAAAAAGTTATTTTTTTGTATCTCCCGTTGTAGCTCCTCGGACGCCGTACGATAGCGATTAATAGTAAGAGTTGTCCTGGTAGTTGCCCGATCCAACTCGGCCTCCTTGTCGCGGAGCCACGGGGCGATACGTCTCAATAGTCGCATGAGCATGATCATCATCCTCCCCGATCCTCGTCTCTCTTAAGGTTATTAACCGCTATTGTCAGTTGATCCAACGGGCCTTTTAGCTCATTTAATGCTGTTATTAACCTGTCTCGATCCTTT
>Ga0233365_1000954_pt1 | contig 12907 bp, 10 predicted proteins | sample ElkDunMinimDraft_27_FD_191535 | JGI IMG/M metagenome (GOLD analysis project Ga0233365, IMG submission 191535) | Fecal eukaryotic communites from dung pellets of Tule Elk in California, USA - Elk Dung C36 | ecosystem: Host-associated > Mammals > Digestive system > Large intestine > Fecal | place... | reverse complement strand
TCAGCGGCGAGACCATCGGGCTGTTCCAGATGCTGTACGACGACATGTTCGCGATGCTGCGCATCGGCGCGAAGGAACGGTACGTGTGGGCCAACGCGACCTCGATCGAACGCCAGATGTTCGGCGAACCGGTCCGCGACTACTAGATCGATGAACCGGCCGAGCGCATCGGTCGGGACTGAACGACGACGGCTCCGGCGGGTGACAACCCGTCGGAGCCGTTTCATGTGAACCACTGCCGAGCCTGACCGGACGGGTCCGACGCCTCGCCAACGGAAAAACGGCTTGGCCATCGCCCTCGGCCACGCGATTCACCCGACGAGACGGCGGACGACGGTGCGTGGGCCGGGACGGCGACCAAGCCGTCGAGACCTCTAAGAGGGTCAGGACTTCCAGTTGTCCAGGTACGCCTGAGCCACCGCGGCGGTCTTCTCCGCGATCGCCTCATCGCTGATCTCGGTGTAGACGACCACCCGGGTGTACAGGTAGGTGTTGTCGGACCACAGATGCAGCGAGTAGTCGGCCGTACCGGTGTCGCCGTTCCAGGAGCGGGAGATCACGAACGCGTCCTCGCCGACCCCGGAAACCTCGGAGTAGTTCTCCAACTCGGCCGACTGGCTCTGCACGTGCTGGAACTCGTTGCGAGCACCGGCGTCCCGAGTGAACACGACCGAGGTCAACTCGACATCGGCACCGGTTCCGGGCTCGGTTCCGACCCGGACCGCGCATTTCTGCTCGGTCTTGGAACCGACCTGCCGCACGTCCTCCGCCATCGGAGACACCTCGGTCGACAGGTCGTCGAGCGCGGCGGTGTCGAGCGGCTCACACGGGGCGTCGATCGCGGCGTAGGTGAGACCCTCCTCCTCTTCGGGAGCCTCATCACCGGACAGCCACCAGATTCCACCAGCGATCACACCGACGACGAGCACGACACTGAGAATCCCCAGCGTCTTCGCCAACGGCGACGCCTTCTTGGCGCGCTTGCGGGCCCGGAACTTCGCCCGGTCCTCCGGTGTGTCGCGGTCCGAACCGAAGTTGTCGTCTCCGGCGCGCGCCTCCGGGGGCACGTAACCGAGCTTCCCGATGACCCGGGTGCTCTCCTCGGAGTGCCAGTCTTCCGGAGGCTCGTTCCGGCCATCGGCTTGGCGAGGCGGTTGCCCCGGGCCGGCGAGCGGGCGGTTCGGTTGCTGGAAGTCCCGAGGCGGACCCGCGGGGGGCCCGGCCGGACCGGTGTGGGGTCCGCGTGGAGGCTCGTTCCAGCCGCCGTGCGGTTGTTGGCCCTGCGGGGGTGGTCCGGGCCGACGCCCATACGGATCACCACGGCGGGGGTCGTCACCGTAGGCTCGCGGGTTGTTCACGTCGCCACCTCGCTGCGTTGGCTCACAGGTACCTTAAGTAGTTGTCGTCGATCGGTCGGAAGAAGGAGCACCGCGATCGTCGCCACCGCAGGGTATCTGGCGGCGACCGAGGCGACGAAATCGACCTTGCCCGGTCTCCGTCGTCGCCTGAGGTGTTCGCGGTGCCCCATCAGGGTCAGGCGGCCGCAAGCTCCACGATCTGCTTCATGCCGTCGACGGCTGCGTCGACTCCGCCGGACTGAGAGCCGTCGTCACCGTAGTTGTAGAAGTTGATCAACACGACCATGTTGCCGGCCTGAACCACCATCGTGAGGCTGATATCGCTCCCCGACACATCGCCCTCTCCGATGCTGGACTGATCCCAGGGACCGTCCACCTCGGAAAGGTTCTTCTTGTCCGACAGCCAGATGTCCGAGGTACTGGTGAACCGGTCGGCCGCCGACGCGGGATCGGAGTAGGTATCGATCGAGACGTAGATCGACCCGTAGGTCGCACTGGCGTCACAGGTGATGTTGCTGGAGTACGCCGTCTCCTCGAACGAACCGAACCCGCGCTCCTGCTCGGTGAACTTGTCCATGTTGATCTGGCCGCAGATACCGGCCTGCGGAGCGTACTCACCGTTGCCGGAGTCCCCACTGGGCTGATCGCCGGAATCGGCGTCCTCGGTGGGGTCCGACCCCGAGTCCGAGTCGCTGGTGGAGGTGTCGTCGCCGGCGTTGTTCGAACCGTCGTCCGAACTGCTCGACGCGATGACCACGATCACCACACCGATGGCCAGCAACAGGATCAGACCCGCCGCGACACCGCCGATCAACCACCCGTTGTTGTTCTTGGGGGGAGTCGGTTGCCCGAACGGCGGCGGTTGGCCGTATCCGGGTGGCATCGGCTGGTAGGGCCCGGGAGGACCGGGAGGCCCTGGAGGACCGGCCATCGGAGGCGAGGTCATCGGGTTGATCGGCGCGCCGCCCGGAGGCGGGTAACCGGGGTGCTGTTGTACCGGAACCGCAGGCCCTGCGGGTGTTTCTAGTTCATATTGGACGCCTTGATAGGGAGAAGGCTCCTCTGCTTCGGACTTAGGAGGGTTTGACTGTGATGGTGACGCCGTGGCGTCTCCGAAGCCGAATGGCGAATTGATGTCGCCGCCGGACCAGCCTCCGTCATTTGGTCTGTCAGACGGGGGTTGATATGGACCGGTCATCGATTGCTCCTTGCCGTTGCTGTTCGTAGTGTGGCCGTGCGCGTCGCCGTTACGACGCTGGACTTCGAGAGGTCAGGCTGAGGTCAACCCCAGCATTTCCTCCATCGTCCGCAATGCCATGTCAGGGATCTCGGATTCGGTGTAGGGAAGGCTGTTGCCGCCGACACTCACCTGCAACGAGACGTATTCGATGACGGCGAACGAGTTCACGGTGGTCTCCGAGATTCCTCCACCGGTACGTACTACCGCCTGGTCCCAGTCACCGGGAAGGACCGTCTCGACCGGATTGTCCTGGAAGGACAGGTCGATTCCGTTCTGGTACGACTCCATCGCCGCATCGGAACCGGCCTCCACACGGATCGAGATGCTCAACACCACCGAGCCGGTATCGCCTCGGTAGCTGAACACACATCCCATGGAACCCTGCCCGTTGCCGAAGTCGAAGCTGAAGTCAGACACCGGTGAAGACTCCGACATACCTGTGACATAGGAATCGACGGTCAGTTGTTCGCACAGATTGTCGATGTACCGCCAGTCGCCGCCTCGATGCGAACCGGGGGAGTCACCACCGGACTCTTCGGAGTCCTCCGCGCCGCTCTGGGAATCGCCCTGGTCCTGTGCCGTGGCAGGGCTCTCGCCTCCGGAGCCGATGGCCCCCGTGAAGTACAGGACCGCGCCCACGCCCAACACCAGGACGAGGACACCGCCGATGATCCCGATGATCAATCCCGCGCCACCGCCGCTCTTGGGCGGTTGCGACGGCATGAACTCGGAGCCACCGGCCGGGTAGCCCGGATACTGATACTGCCCCGGTGGCATTCCCCCCGGCGGATAACCGGCTCCCGGGTACTGTCCCGGCGGCGGACCGCTCACCGGAGGGCTGTAACCCCCCGGCGGGTAGCCGACGGGCTGTTGCGGCGGCGGATATCCGCCCGGAACTCCACCGCCATACGGGTCAGGCTGACCACCCACCACTCCGCCATACGGATCCGGTTGCGCACCATGGCCGGGCTCACCCGGCCATCCGGGTGCGCCGTGCGGTGGCGGGTACGTCATGCTGACTCATCCTTAACTGGGCGTCCGGCTCAACTCCGGTCCGGTCGGTCTTGTTATGCGTCGTCGGACGTCGCGGTGCCGTGAGTCACGGACCACACCATCGAACGCTCTCGTCGATCAGTGACCGAGATCCTTCGATTCCGGTGCGGGCGCGGGCCCAGCCAGAAGGAGGCATCCGAGGCTCCTGCATCGATAATGCAACAGCTCGTCCAGTCGGGGCATCCCCGATTCATTCCGATCCCATAACAGCCAGGGTCTCCTGACCGACGGTCACCAGAATATGACGAATGTCCTCAACGGGCATTGCCGGACCCGACACCACGATCGACACCGAACCGACCGCGTTGCTGGACCTCAGATGGGCGCGATACTCCTGAAGGTCCGCGGTCTCCGACACCGTCACGAACCCGGCCTCGTCGACTTTGGTTCCGGTGTCGGCCACGGTGTTTCCCTGCGACTCCTCGTAGTCGATGGCGCCGGCGTAAGCCTCGCGGGCCGCGCCGATGGTGTTCTCGACTCGAACGTCGGTGGTGACGGTCAACAGCAGATAGTGACTTGACTCCTCATCACCCAGCAGCTTGACCTCGCAGATGAACCGAGGCGGACTCGCGTCGGGTTTGCTGCGGTCCAGTCTCTCGTCCTCCACCGGAGCGAACTCGGCGGCCGGAGCGGTGTCGACCAGCTGACAGAAGTCGCCGATGTTCTCCGCCGAGATGTCGCCCGCCTCATTGGTGTCCGACTGCGACGTGAAGATGATGATTCCACCGATGACGGCGAGGAAAACCGCGACGACGGCCAGCAGTCCACCGGCGCGCAGAAACTGCGTTCGGTGTGACGGTCCTCGATGGTTACCACGGAAACGCCCCTGGGGCCGTCGCTGATCGGACGGCGAGGTGGAGCCGATACCCTCGATGGTTATGAGCGTGACCTCCGTATATCCGCAGCTTGAAAAGCTGCTGCCCCGAGTGGGTAAGCCTATCCAGTACGTCGGCGGTGAACTGGGTGCCGTCGTCAAGCCGTGGGACGAGGTCACCGTGCACTGGGCGCTGATGTACCCCGACGCCTATGAGGTGGGAGTTCCCAACCAGGGCATCCAGATTCTCTATGAGGTGCTCAACGAGCGCACCGACGCTTTGGCTGAGCGTACCTACGCCGTGTGGCCAGACCTTGAGGCGCTCATGCGCGAACACGACGTTCCTCAGTTCACCGTGGACGCTCACCGTCCGGTGGGTGCCTTCGATGTGCTGGGAGTTTCCTTCGCCACCGAGATGGGGTACACCAACCTCCTCACCGCCCTCGATCTCGCCGGCATTCCGCTGACCGCAACCGAACGTGGCATTGATCACCCGATCGTGCTCGCCGGCGGTCACGCCGCGTTCAACCCCGAGCCGATCGCGGAGTTCATCGACGCGGCAGTCCTCGGCGACGGCGAGGAATCCGTCGGCGAGGTCACCGACATCATTCGCGACTGGAAGAACGAGGGCCGCCCCGGCGGTCGCGAAGAACTGCTGCTGCGGTTGGCCCGCACCGAAAGCGTCTACGTCCCCCGGTTCTACGACGTCGACTACCTGCCCGATGGCCGCATCCAACGAGTGGTTCCCAATCACTCCGGTGTGCCGTTCCGGGTACACAAACGCACCACCATGGACCTGGACGCGTGGCCGTACCCGAAGAAGCCGCTCGTGCCGCTGGCCGAAAGCGTCCACGAACGCTACGCCGTGGAGATCTTCCGGGGATGCACCCGAGGGTGCCGGTTCTGCCAGGCCGGGATGATCACCCGGCCGGTGCGGGAACGGTCCATCGACACCATCGGCGAGATGGTCCAGAACGGCATCGAGAAGTCCGGCTTCAACGAGGTCGGCCTGCTGTCGCTGTCCAGCGCCGACCACTCCGAGATCGCCGACGTCTGCTCCGGCCTGGCCGACCGCTACGAAGGCGAGAACGTCTCCCTGTCGCTGCCGTCGACCCGCGTCGACGCGTTCAACGTCGACCTGGCCAACGAACTGTCCCGCAACGGCCGCCGCAGCGGCCTGACGTTCGCCCCCGAAGGCGGCAGCGAACGCATCCGCCGGGTCATCAACAAGATGGTCAGTGAGGAAGACCTCATCCGCACCGTCGTCACCGCCTACAGCAACGGCTGGCGCCAGGTGAAGCTGTACTTCATGTGCGGGCTGCCCACCGAGACCGACGAGGACGTCGTGGGCATCGCCCGCATGGCGCACGAGGTCATCCGCGCCGGCCGTCAGGCCTCCGGCAACCGCGACATTCGCTGCACCGTGTCCATCGGTGGATTCGTGCCCAAACCGCACACCCCGTTCCAGTGGTGCGGCCAGACCGACCCGGAGACCGTCGACCGTCGACTGCGCCTGCTCAAGGACGCCATCAACTCCGAGAAGTCACTCGGACGGGCGATCGGCTTCCGCTACCACGACGGCCGCCCCTCGCAGATAGAAGGACTGCTGTCACGCGGTGACCGCCGCGTGTCCTCGGTCATCCGCCGGGTCTGGGCCGAGGGCGGACGCTTCGACGGCTGGAGCGAACACTTCTCATACGACCGGTGGAAGAGCGCCGCCGACGCCGAACTGCCCGAGTACGGCGTGTCCCTGGACTGGTACACCACCCGTGACCGTGAAGAGCCCGAGGTCCTGCCGTGGGACCACCTCGACTCCGGCCTCGACAAGGAATGGCTGTGGGCCGACTGGCAGGACGCGATCTCCGAGGTGGAGCTCGACGACTGCCGGTGGACCCCCTGCTACGACTGCGGCGTGTGCCCGGCCATGGACACCGAGATCCAGGTGGGACCGACCGGTAAGAAGTTGTTGCCCCTGGCGGCGACCCCGTTCGCGGGGGAGCGCGAGGGTGGCGCAGCCCTCTCGCAGAGAGAACACAGCCAGGTGGGACCGACCGGTAAGAAGTTGTTGCCGCTGATGGTCGCCCCGTTCGGAGCGGTCGCCGACGGTGCTCAATCCTCCTGCGGCTGCGGCGAATCGCCGTCGCTCGTCTCGACCGGACACCGCCACGGGGATGACCAATGAGCCCACGCAAACAACCGGAGAAGCAGGACCCACCCGTTCAGCGGGTACGCATCCGCTACTCCAAGGAGGGGCCGCTGCGGTTCACCTCCCACCGGGACTTCGCGCGTGCCCTGGAACGGGCACTGAGACGCGCGAACGTTCCGATCGCGTACTCCTCCGGCTTCCACCCCCACCCTCGCGTGTCCTACATGTCGGCCGCCCCCACCGGGGTGGCCAGCCGGGCCGAATACGCCGAACTGGCGTTGCGCGAGATCGTCGATCCGGCGATTCTGGCGGTGGCCCTGGACCGCGTTCTGCCACCCGGGCTCGACGTGCGTGAAGGCGTGACCGCGCAGACCAGCGGCTTCTCCGACCGGCTTGAGGCGTCCTCGTGGCGCATCGAACTCGACGGGGTCTCACCGGAGGAGCTGACTGCGGCGGTGGAGAAGTTCCTGGCTCAGGACGAAGTACTCGTGACTCGGTTGACCAAGAAGGGAAATCGGGAATTCGACGCCCGCCACGCCGTGGTCGCGGCGGCAGCCACGCCGGTTGCCGGGGTTGACGAGGCCGGGTATGCCATACTCGATCTTGTCGTGCGGCAGGTGACACCTGCGGTACGACCCGATGACGTCTTGTCCGGGTTGTCGCTGGTGGCGGACTTGGAGCCGCCGGTGCCACCCCGAGTCACCCGGCTGGCGCAGGGACCGTTGACGGAGACTGGAGACATCGCCGACCCGCTTGAGGCGGACCGGGAATCTGCAGTCGCCGGGCGCGGACCGGAGGTATCGAGGCGAGTCGCCGAGAGCACCGGCGCGTCGGCGTAACGGGTGATGTCCAGCGGTAGTCCGCCGCTGTTCGTCGCTACTGAAACGATGTCGTCGGATCAACACCGCCCTCAGGCGGGCCTGACCATAGGGGTGTTCTTGGTCAGGCAGTTGGAGACTTCGGCGATGCCAACGCAGGCATCGCCACTGACAGCCGCACCCGTGTGGCAGCGCATGCCATAGCGTCGCGCGCCCGGATTCGGCGGAAAACGGAGTGGATTTCCACATGCATGACGAAGAACCGAAACAGCCGCGGGTGCAACCGGCTCCCCTTCTGTTCGTGGCTCCTCAAGCAGCTGCCCCGACACCGGCCAAGGAACGAACCGAGGCCGAAGCAGCCGAGCCGACGGCCACCCGCACCCGACGCCGCACCCGAGGAAAATCGGACACCGGCAACACCGAGACCAAGAGCAGCGACACCAACACCGGTGACTCGACCTCCGAAGCCGACACCGGTGGTGAGACGGCCGCGCCACGTCGGCGCACTCGCCGCCGTGGCGGTACTCCGGTAGCAGCCACCTCTGAACCGCCCGCCGCCTCGACCGACACCGATGCCGACATCGACGACGACGATGATGACGACGATGCCGGACGCGGTCGCCGAGGACGGCGCGGTCGCCGAGGACGTGGCCGAGGCAAGGGCCTCGCCGGTGAGGCCGACACCAACGACGAGGGCGGTCAGGAAGCCGAGGCCGCCGGTTCCACCGAGACCGACGACGGCGTCACCCGCCGTCGCCGCCGCCAGCGCAAACGCGCCGGATCGACCGACACCTCAGTCGAATCCGACTCGGGCCAGACCGAGGTCGTCGTCAAGGTGCGTCGCGCCCGCGAATCCAGCGGCGACGACGTCCAGGGCCTGTCGGGCTCGACCCGGCTGGAAGCCAAACGGCAACGCCGTCGCGAGGGCCGCGGTCAACGCCGCACCCGTCCGCAGGTGCTGTCGGAGTCGGAGTTCCTCGCACGCCGCGAGTCCGTCGTTCGGACCATGGTCGTGCGCGGTAAGGGCAACCGCACCCAGATCGCCGTACTCGAAGACGACCTCCTGGTCGAGCACTTCGTGACCCGCTCCGGCGGGCAGGGCATGGTCGGCAACGTCTACCTGGGCAAGGTGCAGAACATCCTCCCCAGCATGGAGGCGGCCTTCATCGACATCGGCCGGGGACGCAACGCGGTCCTGTACGCCGGTGAGGTCAACTGGGACCGCACCGGACTGTCGGGCCGCACCCGCACCATCGAGCAGGCCATGAGCGCCGGAGACTCGGTGCTGGTGCAGGTCACCAAGGACCCGGTCGGACACAAGGGCGCGCGACTGACCAGCCACATCGCGCTGTCTGGTCGCCACCTGGTCTACGTTCCGCACGGCAACGCCTCGGGCATCTCACGCAAACTGCCCGACAGTGAACGCAAGCGACTGCGCAGCACCCTGAAGAAGCTGGTTCCCGAAGGCGCCGGGGTCATCGTGCGCACCGCCGCCGAAGGCGCGGGCACCGACGAACTCGAACGCGACATCAATCGGTTGCAGTCCGAGTGGGAGAACATCGAGGCCGGCACCGGTAAGGGCGGTGCTCCCACCCTGCTGCACGGAGAACCCGACCTGATCGTGCGGGTCGTCCGCGACGTCTTCAACGAGGACTTCAACCAGATCATCGTCGACAGCTCCGAGGTGTTCGATCAGGTTCACGAGTACCTCTCCAGCGTGTCGCCGGACCTGGTGACCCGGTTGAAGCGGCACACCGGCGTCGCCGACGTGTTCGCCGAGCACCGGGTGGATGAGCAACTGATGAAGGCGCTCGACCGCAAGGTGTTCCTGCCCTCGGGCGGCAGCCTGGTGATCGACCGCACCGAAGCGATGACGGTCGTCGACGTCAACACCGGAAAGTTCACCGGTGCCGGCGGAAACCTCGAGGAGACCGTCACCCGCAACAACCTGGAAGCCGCCGAGGAGATCGTGCGGCAACTGCGGCTCCGTGACGTCGGCGGCATCATCGTCATCGACTTCATCGACATGGTGTTGGAGAGCAACCGGGAACTCGTGTTGCGTCGACTCACCGAATGCCTGGGCCGGGACCGGACCAAGCACCAGGTCACCGAGATCACTTCGCTCGGCCTGGTGCAGATGACCCGTAAGCGGGTCGGTCAGGGCCTGCTGGAGGCGTTCAGCGAGACCTGCGAACACTGCAAGGGCCGCGGCGTCATCATCAACCTCGACCCGGTCGAGAAACCCGGCAAAGCCGAGAAGAACGGCAAACCGGACAAGCCTGCCAAGTCGGACTCCAAGAGCAAGAAAAAGGAGTCCAAGGCCAAAGCGAAGGCTGATTCCGAGGCCGGAAAATCGGCCGCGGAACCGACCCGTAAAATAGCTGAGGCCAGCGCTCCGGCGAACTCACCGACAGCGTGACCCGGGTTCGTCCCGGGCCTGGCGAACGACATGGCCACGAATACGGCGCACCCGCGCCGCGTGGCGTAGCGACGTAACCGCGAACACGGTACCCCGATTTGGTGCCGCCTGCGGTTATGACGTAGTTTGGACGACGGTCTATTTTCAGGCCACGAAGCATCTGCTCGCCTCAGCGGCGAGAATCAACCGAGGAGACAAGCGTCGAGATGTACGCGATCGTCAAAACCGGCGGCAAGCAATACAAGGTCGCCGAAGGGGATGTCCTCGAGGTGGAGAAGCTCTCGGGCGCACCGGGCGACGCCGTCACGCTGCCTGCGGTTCTCCTCGTCGATGAAGGCACAGTCACCACTGACGCCAAAACGCTGGCCGGTGTCACGGTCAACGGTGAACTTGTCGACCACGTCAAGGGTCCCAAGATCAAGATTCACAAGTTCAAGAACAAGACCGGCTACCACAAGCGGCAGGGCCACCGTCAGCCTCTGACCCGCGTCAAGGTCACCGGCATCAGCAGCGGCAAGTAGGAGGCTCACGACATGGCACACAAAAAGGGTGCGTCCAGTTCCAGGAACGGTCGCGATTCCAACCCCCAGTACCTAGGCGTCAAGCGCTACGGTGGCCAGGTTGTCCAGGCCGGTGAGATTCTCATCCGTCAGCGGGGCACCAAATTCCACCCCGGTGACCAGGTCGGCCGCGGCAAGGACGACACCTTGTTCGCGTTGGCCCACGGTTCGGTCCAGTTCGGGCAGAAGCGCGGACGTAAGACCGTCAACATCGTTTCGGTTGAGGCCTGACACAGCTCTCTCAACCCGCGGCAGGTATCTGGAGTTCCACTCCGGTACCTGCCGTTTTTCGTGTAAAGGAGTAAGGGTGAGTTCGTTCGTTGATCGCGTCGTATTGCACATTCAAGCCGGCAATGGTGGCCACGGTTGCACCTCGATCCACCGGGAGAAGTTCAAACCGTTCGGTGGTCCCGACGGAGGCAACGGCGGGCACGGCGGCGACGTCGTCCTCGAAGTCGACCCCAACGTTCACACCCTGTTGGACTTCCACTACCGGCCGCACGCCAAGGCAGGGAACGGCAAGGGAGGTCAGGGCTCCAACAAGACCGGCGCCTCAGGGCAGACCTTGACGCTCAAGGTTCCCAACGGCACCGTCGTCCAGACCCGCGAGGGCGAACGCCTGGCCGACATGGTCGGAGTCGGCACCAGCCTGGTGTTGGCGCAGGGCGGCCGGGGCGGTCGCGGTAACGCCGCGCTGGCCAACGCCGCTCGCAAGGCACCCGGTTTCGCCGAACTAGGGGAAGAGGGCGAGGCCGTCGAGGCGATCCTCGAACTCAAGAGCGTCGCCGATGTCGGACTCGTGGGATTCCCGTCGGCCGGTAAGTCGTCGCTGATCGCCGCGATGTCGGCGGCCCGCCCCAAGATCGCCGACTACCCGTTCACCACGTTGGTGCCCAACCTCGGTGTGGTGGCCGCCGGCGACACCACCTACACCATCGCCGACGTACCGGGATTGATTCCGGGCGCGGCGACCGGTCGCGGGCTCGGGCTCGAATTCCTGCGTCACATCGAACGGTGTGCGGTATTGGCTCACGTCGTCGACTGCGCGACGCTCGACCCGGGACGTGACCCGGTCTCCGACATCGACGCCATCGAGTACGAGTTGGCCGAGTACGGGGGTCTCCAGGATCGGCCGCGCATCGTGGTCCTCAACAAGGTCGACGTGCCCGAGGCCAAGGATCTCGCCGACATGGTCGCTGAGGAGCTGGGCGCACGCGGTTGGCCGGTGTACCAGGTCAGTGCGGCCGCGCATCAGGGATTGATCCCACTGTCTTATGCGTTCGCCGAATTGGTCAATGAACACCGGGCATCCCAGCCTGAGCCGGAACCGACGCGCGTTGTGTTGCGGCCGGGTGCGGTCGACGATTCCGGTTTCACCATTGAGCAGGACGCTGACGGCACCTTTGTTGTGGAAGGGCACAAACCCGAGCGCTGGGTTCGTCAAACGAACTTCAGCAACGACGAGGCGATCGGATATCTGGCCGACCGACTGGCTCGGCTCGGCGTCGAAACCGCATTGGCGAAAGCCGGCGCGGTGATGGGCAGCCCGGTCCGGATCGGAACCCAGGAATTCGAATGGCAACCGACCGACCCGAATGTGACGGCGATGGTCGGCGCACGGGGTACCGATGTGCGTTTCGATCAGTCGACACGCCCCAAAGCATCGGTCCGGTTGGCGGCCCGAAAGGCGCGTCGTCAGCCCGGTGTCGACGAGGACGGCGTGCCAGACACCGAATGACCTGCGGAAACGGGGGTGTGGCTGTGAACACCCACCCCCCGGTTGACGGGCCCGATCCAGACCGCGTACATTTCTTCTTGCCCGCGGGGAACCGGACAGGGCGAGGGAGAAAACCTCAGAGGGATGAGCCTGGTCGCAAGACCGACTCACCTAGAAACCTGAGGGGGACGAACTCGCTCCTGGCAGGCCCAAGGGAATCCCAATAAGAAACAGCTTCGGGATCGTCACGTCCAGCGAAGGGGTAAGACCCCCGCGAACGGCCGAAAACGAAGATGCTAACTTAAAGGGAAAGCAAGGCCCGGAAAGTTACAAACTTCAGATCGTCGCTTCAAACAGGGGTAAGACCCCAAAGAAACGGCGAAAACGAAGATGCTAACTTAAAGGGAAAGCAAGACCCGGAAAGTTACAAACTTCAGATCGTCGCTTCAAACAGGGGTAAGACCCCAAAGAAACGGCGAAAACGAGGATGGTAACTTAGAAGGGGAAAGCGAAAGCCCGGAAAGAAACCAAATTCAAAATCGGCTCGAAGCGAACGGGTAAGACCCCCGCGAAACGGCCGAAAACGAAGATGGTAACCTAGAAGGGGAAAGCGCCTCACCGAGGCAGGCAGATTCGAATAGGATCTGACAGGCGGTGTGGGTGTGTTTTTTGAGAACTCAACAGGGTGTTTTTGTGATGGTCAGTGTGTGGGTCTTGTTTGAGTCATGCTGTGTTGGTATGGCGAGAGATCTTTTGAATCTTTGTTTGATTCCTTGACTATT
>Ga0233365_1000951_pt1 | contig 12923 bp, 10 predicted proteins | sample ElkDunMinimDraft_27_FD_191535 | JGI IMG/M metagenome (GOLD analysis project Ga0233365, IMG submission 191535) | Fecal eukaryotic communites from dung pellets of Tule Elk in California, USA - Elk Dung C36 | ecosystem: Host-associated > Mammals > Digestive system > Large intestine > Fecal | place... | reverse complement strand
AGAACCCACTGAAGGAACGCCTCAGGCCGAGGCCAAACCACCCAAGGGTGGGTTCCTCGCCAATCTGGCCTTCAATATCGTCATCCCGGTCCTGATCCTGAGCCGCATGAGTGGCGAGGACAGCTTGGGGCCATCTCTGAGCATCGTGTTCGCCCTGGCTTTCCCCATCGGCTACGGCCTTTGGGATCTGCGCCAGTCCGGCAAGATCAACCCGTTCTCCATACTCGGCGTGGTGAGCGTCTTCCTGACCGGCGGCATCAGTCTGCTGGAACTGGACCCGCAGTACATCGCCATCAAGGAAGCGGCCATTCCGGCCATCATCGGCATCGCTGTGCTACTGACCCAGCGCACGCGCATCCCCCTGGTCAAGACGCTGATCCTCAATGCCCAACTGGTGCGGGTGGACGCGCTCTACGCGGCACTGGACAGCAACGGCAAGACTGAGATTTTCGAGCGGCGTATGGCCCAGGCCTCCCTGATCGTGGCAGGGTCGTTCTTCGTCTCGTCCGTGCTCAACTACGTACTGGCCAAGATCATCCTGGTCAGCCCACCGGGCACCACAGCGTTCAGTGAAGAGCTGGGCAAGATGACGGCGCTGAGCTACCCGGTCATCGCTCTGCCGAGCATGATCATCCTGATGGCGGCCATCTGGTTTGTGTTCTCACAGATCAGCAAGCTCACCGGCGAAAACCTGGAGACCTTTCTGGTTGATCACAGCTGAGTTCCTGCCGCGGGGACGAGCTTGCTGGTCATGATGAGGCTCCGTATGCCACGGAGCGAGAGAGACGAGGGATCGGCAGCAGCCTGAAATCCTGGGCAAAAAAAGTGGCAGCCAACCTGCACTGCCACCAGCGTCGATTATGTTGCAGCCCGGACTCTAGCCCGATTTGCGGGCGGTGAAGGTGCCGCCGGCCATGCCGCCGAGATCCACCGTGCCCTTGAGGGTGCCATCGTCCTGAAGCGCGCCCTTGTAGGTCACGTTCCCCTGGCTACCGACCAGGACAAATTCGATGTCGTTACCGGTCGCCGAGCCCGTGAAATCGGTCTCGCCCAGTTGGCCACTGTAGTGACCGCTCAGTTTCGCGTCGTCCTGCTGCAGGGAGACCTGGGCAACGCCCGTCTGCCCCATGATGTCTACAGAGAACGCCCACTTGCCGGTAACGTCGGCGCTGGCCAGTTGAGCACCGAGCAGCAGTGCGGCCGCAGCCACGAATCTGGTGAAAGTCTTGAAAATCTGTCCTGCCATGACGAAAGCCCCTCCATTGGGGTGAAAAGATAATAACCGCTGGAGAAAGTATCACAGAGGAAACCGCAACATCTAGCGGACGCTCGGTCACCTGACCTGCCAATCCAGCCTTCCATCGCCATTGCCCGAAAACCCGCCAATGGGGTGGCAGCGAACCGCAGCCCCACCCCACTGATGCGACAGGATTACTCGGTGTCGCGCCTGGTGCCGACGAAGGTGCCGGCAGTGCCGCCGAAATCCACCGTGCCTGCGATCGTACCGTCTTCCTGTAGGGTGCCGGTATAGCTCAGGACGGTCGGATCAGCTACTACGGCGAAGGTGATCTCGTCACTTGTCACCGAACCTTCAATATCGCCGTCTCCACCCAGTCTGCCGACGTATTCGCCCGACAGTTGCTCACCAGCGTGCTGCAGGGTAACGGCGTTGCCCACGGCCTGGCCCATGATCTGCACGGAGAGGCTCCATTGGCCGCTCAGGTCGGTTGCGCTGGCCAGTTGAGCGCACAAAAGGAAAGAGGCCGCCGCGATGTTGTCTGAAAATGCGGACAGTCAGCGCGGAGGGTCGATCTGACGGGCAATGGAACCGTTGACGCGGTACCAGCCGGCAATGCTGAAGCGGTCCCGGCGGGCCGGGCGCACCTCATGAGGGATGTCTTCGCTCAGGAACGCCACCACGGTCCCGAACGCCGGGGTGACGGCGAGCAGAGGTTCCAGCCCCTCGGGCTCATACATGAGCAGCTCCCCGCCATCGTCGGGAAACCAGCCGGAGTTGAAGTAGGCAACGATGGACAGCACCCGGTTGCTGCCGTCCTTGAAGGGGCGATCCCGGAACGCATCCAGATGCTTGCGATAGAAGGCGCCAGGCCGGTAGTGGGCGAAATGGCTTTCGAAGGAAAACAGACCGAGGAACAGCTTGGCATTCAGGAACAGGCGCAGACGGTTGCTCCAGGCCAGCCAGCTTCTTTCCGCGTCGGTATCGCCTTCGATCCAGCGGATGTGGTCGCGGCGGACGAAGGCATTAAGCGTGTGATCCGTGCTGCGCCCCACCCCTGCGGGAGCATACTGCTCACCGTCCTGCTGGATCTGCCGCGACAGCGCCGCGGCCATTTCCTGCGGCAGCGCGTCCGGGATTACGCTCCAGCCCTTCTCCGTCAGATCGCGGGCTATGCGCGAAAACAGCGGATCATCACCATCGAAGCGTCCCCGATCCAGGGCAATCGCGGTATTCATCATGGCATCTCCGGGACAGTTCAGGTTAAGCGACGGTCAGTCGCCCTGCTTCCTGCGAAATGTGCGGGCCTTGCGCGGCCCCAGAGGCGTACCATCCTTTTTCACCCTGGCCTTTTCGGCAGCAGCCTGCGGGGTGGCACCGGCTTCTGCGGCAGCTTCTGCACCCGCCTGCGCCTCATCGGCGGAAGACGCCGGCTTGTCAACCTCCACCGCCTTCTTTACGCGAATGCGGCTACCGTCCAGCTCCATGCCATTGAGTGCACGAATGGCCGCCTTGGCCTCCCCCGGCACGGGCATATTGGCGAAACCGAAGCCCTTGGAGCTTCCGGTCACCGGGTCCATGACGACAGTGCAGGACTGCACCTTGCCGTGATTCTGGAACAGCGCCAGCAGCGTGTCTGCCGTGGTGTTCCGGGCCAGGTTGCGAAAAATGATTTTCAAGATGATGTCCCGAAATGACTATAGGAGAGTAGGGTCCGGCGGCACGATACTGCAATACCGCAGGCGAGTCGAGAACTCCTGCAGCGCCATGGGTCAGTGAGACACCGCAGCAGTGGAGTAGTCACGCACGCTACTCTATAATGCCCGGTTTTTGCCGCGGTTACCCTTCCCATGATTAACGCCTCCAATATCACCATCCAGTTTGGTTCCAAGCCTCTGTTCGAGAATGTATCCCTGCGCTTCGGCGCTGGCAACCGCTATGGCCTGATCGGGGCCAACGGGTCCGGCAAGTCCACCTTCATGAAGATTCTCAGCGGAGAGATCCAGCCCACCTCCGGCAACATCAGTGTGGACGCGAACGAACGCGTGGGCATCCTGCGCCAGGACCAGTTCGCCTACGAAGAACTCACTGCCATCGACACCGTTATCATGGGTCATGAGCAGTTGTGGAAGATCAAGGAAGAGAAGGAACGCATCTACGCCCTGCCGGAGATGACCGAAGAGGACGGCATGCGGGTGGCCGAACTGGAAGTGGAATTCGCGGAGCTGGACGGCTACTCGGCCGAAGCCAGCGCCGGCGAGCTGCTACTGGGCCTGGGCATTCCCTTGGAACAGCACTATGGCCCGATGAGCGCCATTGCGCCGGGCTGGAAGCTGCGCGTACTGCTGGCACAGGCATTGTTCGCCACCCCTGACATCATGCTGCTCGACGAGCCCACCAACAACCTGGATATCAATGCGATCCGCTGGCTGGAAAATATTCTCAGCCAGCGTGACTGCACCATGATCATCATTTCTCACGACCGTCACTTCCTGAACAGCGTGTGCACCCACATGGTCGATCTCGACTACCAGGCACTGAGACTCTACCCCGGTACCTACGACGACTTCATGCTGGCCTCCACCCAGGCGCGGGAACGCATCCAGTCCGACAACGCCCGCAAGAAGACCCAGATTGCGGAATTGCAGTCCTTCGTCAGCCGCTTCTCCGCCAACGCCTCGAAGGCCCGCCAGGCCACCTCGCGCGCAAAGCAGATAGAGAAGATCAAGCTGGAAGAGATGAAACCCTCCAGTCGCATCAGTCCCTACATCCGCTTCGAGCAGGAGAAGAAGCTGCATCGCCAGGCGCTGGAGATCAAGCACCTGACCGTAGGGTATGACGACAACGTCCTGATCTCCGATCTCAGCATGATGATCGAGGCCGGAGAGCGCGTCGCCATCATCGGTCCAAACGGCATCGGCAAGACCACCTTCCTGCAGACCATTACCGGCAACTTCGGCAGCGACGCAGGCGAAAAAATGTCGGGAACATTCAAGTGGGCGGAAAATGCGACACTTGGCTATTACGCTCAGGACCACGGCCACGACTTCGCCCAGAACCTGAACCTGTTCGACTGGATGAGTCAGTGGGCCAAGCCGGGCGATGATGAACAGGTCATCCGCGGCGTGCTGGGCAAGCTGCTGTTCTCCAAGGAAGACAGCCTGAAGAAAGTGTCCGTCATTTCCGGTGGAGAAAAAGGCCGCATGCTGTTCGGCAAGATGATGCTGCAAAAGCCTAACGTGCTGATCATGGACGAACCAACCAACCATCTGGACATGGAATCTATCGAAGCACTCAACCTCGCGCTGGAGAACTACCCGGGAACGCTTTTGTTCGTCAGCCACGATCGCGAGTTCGTGTCTTCTCTCGCCACCCGCATCATCGAGATCACCGCGGGCGACATTGCCAACTTCAAGGGTGATTATGATGAGTACCTGCGCGAACAGGGAATCCTGCCCTGATTCCTGCCGCGCCTGTCCAGTTAAGAAAAGTGATGCTCAAACCGTTGGCGTGAGCATCACTTTTACACGCCTGTTGTCTCTCAACAGCGGATTCGGTAATCTCACCCCAGAGTCTGCTGTCCTCATGCAGTTGCAAGACTTCCAACCGCTGGATCCTCCAGGGACGCACAGATGAATCGCGCCAACAGCCATCGGCCGGCAGCACGGATTGCTCTAATCTATCTCCTGCTCGGAGGACTCTGGATTTTTGGCAGCGACCAGATCCTGCTGTGGATTGTTCCCGACCTCAGCGAAGCCGTCTTTACCTTTTATCAAACCATCAAGGGCTGGATATTCATCGCGGCAACCGCTGGCGTGCTGTACATGTTCAGCCTGCGCAACTACCGCATGCAGGGCGAGATCCTCAAGCAGCTGGACTCCACCGACCGTCTCTACAATGAGCTGCTGGTCAACTCGCCGGTAGGCATCTACCGCATCGACCCACAGGGCATCCCTGTTCACCTGAACGCGCAGGCCTATGAGCTGCTGCGTATGGATGCGACACCGCTCACCCAAAAGTGGTTCGATCAGATTCATCCCCAGGACCGGCAGCGCGTGCGCGAGGCCTGGCAGCTTGCCCTGGAGAGAAAGACGCGGTTTCACCAGGAATATCGCATCGGCAGTGATCCCCTGACACCCCTGTGGCTGGTGGACACCGCCCATTGCCAGCACAACGATGACGACAGCTTCGACGGCTACCTCGGCACGCTGACAGACATCACCGACCTGCGCGTTACCCAGATGGCGGAGCGGGAGTTGCAGGAACGCCTTCACGCCACCATCGACGCGGCGCACGTGGGCCTGTGGGACATGAACATCCAGACCAACGAAATCTGGTATTCACCGGAATGGAAGCGGCAACTCGGCCACACCGACGAGGACATGAACAACCACTTCAAGGAGTGGCAGATCCGTCTCCACCCGGCGGACGCGGAAGACGCCATGCGCGCCCTGCAATTCTTCATCCGCTATCCGGAAACCGATCTCTACAGCGAATACCGGATGCGACACAAGAACGGCAGTTATCGCTGGGTCCTGTCCCAGGCACGCATGCAGTTCGAAGACGACCGGCCTATCCGCATACTGGGTTCTCACACGGACATTACGCGACTCAAGGAAGACGAAAGCCGTCTGCGCGAGTCCAGGGAACGTATCAATCACCTGCTGGAGGCGAGCCCGACTGTCCTCTATGCCATGCGCATCGATCGCGATCGCCTCTACCCGAGCTGGGTCAGCGAAAGTATTCATCGACTGCTGGGCTTCACCACCGGCGAGGCAGTGCAGTCGCGCTGGTGGATAGACCACATTCATCCGGACGATCGCGGCCGTGCCCAGAAAATCATCGAACGCCTGCTGGAAGTTGGCAGCGCCCGCCACGAATACCGCCTCTACGACAAGCAGGGCAACATACGCTGGATACGCGACTCGCTGCGACTGGTCAAGGACAGCGAAGGCATCCCCCGCGAAGCGATTGGCACCTGGATGGACTTTACCGAGCAGCACCACGAGGAACAGCGCCTCCAGCTCTACACCACGGCATTCAACAGCATCAGCGACGGCATCCTGACCATCGGCACCGACATGACCATCCTGTCCTGCAACAAGGCCGCTTCGCAGATCTTCGGTTACAGCGAGGAAGAGCTGATCGGCAGCAAGCCATCCCTGTTCAATTCCGGCCGTCACCTTCCGTCATACTTCGACAACATGATGCGTGTACTCAACACCATAGGATCATGGCGCGGCGAAGTGTGGAACCGGCACAAGGATGGCAGCATCCGTCCACAGTGGCTGAGCATCAGCACCACTCATGGAGAGAACGGCACCGAGGACCACTACGTGGCCGTCTACACCGACATTTCCGAACTCAAGGAGAAGGAAGAAGCGCTCATCCGCCAGGCCCACTACGATGCACTGACCGGGCTGCCCAGCCGTCTGCTGCTGACCACCCGGCTCAGCCAGGCCATCGAAGACGCAAAGCGCGACAAGACCCGCCTCGCCGTCCTGTTCATGGATCTGGATGACTTCCGCAGCGTGAACGACAGCATGGGGCACACCCTCGGGGACGAACTGTTGATCGCCGTCGCCCGCCGACTGTCCAGTCGCGCGCGCGCCGAGGATACGCTGGCCCGCCTCGGTGGAGACGACTTTGCATTGCTCGCCAAGCGGTTGCACAAAGAGGAAGATGCCGGCAGGGTCGCCCGCGACATGCTCGCTATTCTGTCCGACCCCTTCGCCCTGTCCAACAGCATGGAAGTCTATGTCGAAGCCTGCATCGGCATCGCCGTCTATCCCGACAATGGCGAGACCGTAGAAGAATTGATGCGCAACGCCGATACCGCGATGTACAAAGCCAAGGGCGAGGGACGCAACAACTATTGCTTCCACGCGGAGGAGATGACGGCCGCCGTGGCCGGCCAGCTGGAGCTGGAAACGGCACTGCGCCAGGCCCTGGAACTGGGCCAGCTGTTCCTGCATTACCAGCCCAAGGCGGACATGCGCAGCGGTCGTATGACGGGCGCCGAGGCGCTCATTCGCTGGGATCTGCCCGGCCAGGGGCTGGTGCCACCCGACCGTTTCATTCCGATTGCCGAACGCTCAGGTCTGATCACCCCGATCGGCGAGTGGGTGCTGCGCACCGTTTGCCAGCAGATCAGGACCTGGCTGGACCTGGGGCTGGACCCGGTCAACATCGCCCTCAATGTCTCCGCCCGGCAGTTCCGCACCAGCCCGCTGCACAAGATGATCGTGGACACCCTGCATGAGTTTGACGTGCCTCCTGAAATGCTGTGTCTGGAAATAACGGAAAGCACGCTGATGGACAACCCCGAGGAAGCCAGCAGTGTGCTCAGGAACATCAAGAACATCGGCGTGAAAATCGCCCTCGATGATTTCGGCACCGGCTACTCCAACATGGTCTATCTGTCACACTTTGCCCTGGATGTGCTCAAGATTGATGGCTCCTTCGTCAGCGCCATTGATGTGACGGAGCAATCCCCCAATCTGGTGGATTCGATCATCGACATTGCCCGGAACATTCACGTGACAACTGTTGCAGAAGGCGTCGAGACGCGGGAGCAGCTCGACTATCTGAGAAAGCAGAATTGTGATGAGATGCAGGGCTTCTACCTCAGCCGGCCGCTGAATGCCGCGGATTTCACCCGCTGGCTGGAGCAACCCCCTCTACTGCCCACGGTGGACGAGTAGCAGGCTGTCAGGGAGACTCCGTGCCCCTGCGCAGATTGTTAGCCCTGTCGGTATTCTTGATGACCTGGTCCAGATAGGAACTGGAGCGGGTCACCTCATAGCGCTTGAACTTGATGCGTGGGTGCAGCTCCCTCATGCGGGAGCTTAGCAGCCCGTGCGCCGAGTGCAGTTGGGCATCGGAGATGATGCCATTGGAATCACACTCCTTGGCCAGGCGCAGCAGCCTGTCAAAGTTCATGATGAAGTTGTCGGTATGGGTGCAGCGGATCTGTGTGCCATAGAACAGCTGCTGAAGATTGACTCCCTTGCCGGCAAGCACCAGGAAATTGCGGGAAAAAATCTCGAAATCACCGGTGGCAAACAGGTGCCACATTTCCATGAATTCGGCTTCCGAATAGGTATTGTCACCCTGCGGACCCTTGCCGGATTGCAGCAGCAATCCGCTGATGCCGCCAAGCTGCCTGCGCGTATTGTCGGCGATCTTGAAGAAGGTTTCCTGGCGGGCATTCAGCTCGGTGGCCGCGATGGCCATCGTCTGTTTCTCTGACTGGATGTTGTTGTGGCGCAGCTCGCGATTGTTCTCGGCCAGCACGCTCTGCTGGATGAACAGACCAATGACCAGCCACAGGAAGGCCAGCGGGGCGAAGGCGCCCTCGAGGAAGGTGCCCATGTCGCCGATCGGCAATGAGACAAAATCCCGCCAGCCGACATTGCTGGAAATATAGATGATGGACAGCAGCAGCCAGATGACGGTAATGGCCAATCCGTAAAGAATGCGCCAATCCTTGTGCCCATCCAGCTCCTCTTTATTCTCTCTGCTATCCATTCGCGGGTTCCAGCTATTCGTTGTTGAAGCCACAGCTACGCCGGCTGTGACGGGCGCCCGCTAGATTACTGCCTGGCAGCAGGAGGGTCAACGAATATACCGGAAGCTCAGCGGCGCTGATGAAATTCGCGCAGGACAGCCCCCTCGTTGGCAAGCAAGGTATCCAGGCGCTCGCGGATGGCAAGGTTTTGACACGCCTGCGGGTTGTTGCTGAAGCCGTCGGCATAGTGCTGCAACGCGTCGGCAAAGCGCGGCACGCTGTCCAGGAAGCCGTTGAGCGTCGGGTAATCTGCCGCGCGGGCGTTCATGCCATAGCCCAGCTCTTCCAGGCACAGGCCATTCAACTGCTGCTCGAACTGACCGTGCATGGGAAACGCCAGATAGGGCTTCTGCAGGTACATCGCCTCGCTGATCAGCGTGAAACCGGCGGTGGCGATGACGGAGCGGCACCCTGCCAGATCGGCCAGGAACCCCTCGGTGCTGAACTCCCGGTACTGCAGGTTGCCGTCCACCGCCTCGCGGTTGTAGCCGTAGATGACAAAGCGCTCATCCGCAAAGCGCTTCAACACGTCGATCAGCGTGTCATAGCCACTGGTGACGTAGACCAGATGGTGCTCTCCGCTGACGGGCGTCAGTTCGCCCATCTCCGCGCGCAGGATCGGGGGGAACAGGAAGGTGCGATCATTCTTCACCTTGCCCTGGAAAAAGGTGGAAGCCAGCGCGACATCCGGCGTCGGCACCATCAGACGGATCACCATTTCGGTGACCCAGCGGTCAAGGCGCAGCCGTGGCGGTGAGTCATAGTGCATATAGCGCATGCGGTGCTGGTTATCCAGGCTGATCAATGGCAGCTTGCGCGATCTGGCGAGATAGGCCGTCATCGGTTCGAAGTCGGTGATGACGATGTCCGGGTGGAACTCGTCAAAGAGCTGCTTCAATCGGCGGACACTGCGCCGGAATTCGGGCAGGCGACGCAGGTTGGTGAACACCGTGCGCGGCATTGACACCTTATTGTCACTGCTGATGATGTGCAGCCCGCTGATCTCCAGGCTCTCGAAGTGCGTGTGCAGGGTGCGGTAACCCCGGTCGTAGCTGACGATCCTGACCTCGTGTCCCTGATCGCGCAGGTGAGAGGCCATGGCCCTGGCCCGCGATGAGTGTCCTGATCCTTCTCCCGATACCCCGTATATGATGCGCATCTGCCGCCCTGTGCTTGCCGTGGAACCCTGTGACCATGCTGTCATGCAGGAAGTCGCGGCACAGTATACGAAGGCTTTGTGACAGTTCCGGCAGGATCAGCTGGCATTTGCCATCCTGGGCCAGAAAATCGATAATTGCCACCCCTGCCGCGTACCCGGAAATGCCGCTCATGAGCAAGAAGCAAGACGTCGTGTTCAACTTCGAGGAATCCCTCGCCAGCCTGGAAAAACTGGTCTCTGCCATGGAGGAAGGAGAGCTCAGCCTTGAAGAGTCACTGCAAGCGTTCGAGCAGGGCATCCGCCTGACCCGGGAGTGCCAGGGCGCGCTGCAGAAGGCCGAGCAGAAAGTGCAGATCCTCATCGACGAGAACGGCACCCCTGCCGCTGCCGGGATTGCTGCCGATTGCGATGACAGCCAGTCATGAGCCACACGTCCACTGGTCTCGATCTCGGCCCGTTCATGAGCCATTGCCAGACTCGCGTACAAGACGCCCTGGACAGCCACATGACCGCCCTTCCTGCGTTGGCGCCCCGGCTCCAGCAGGCGATGCGCTATGCGACCCTGCAGGGCGGCAAGCGGGTCCGGCCGGTGCTGGCCTACGCCGCCGCCCTGGCCTGCGGTGCAGAGCTGGCGAATGCCGACACCGCTGCCTGCGCCATCGAGCTGGTACATTGCTATTCGCTGGTCCACGATGATCTGCCTGCCATGGACGATGATGCGCTGCGCCGCGGCAAGCCGACGGTTCATGTCGCCTTCGACGAAGCGACCGCCATCCTCACCGGCGATGCCCTGCAGGCCATGGCCTTCCGCCTGCTCTGCAGTGACGAGGATTATCCGGTCGCTACCCGGCTGCAGATGGTCACCCTGCTGAGTCAGGCCGCAGGTTACGAAGGTATGGTGGCCGGCCAGGCCATCGACTTCGACGCCATGGGTAAGACCCTGACCCTGGCTGAGCTGGAGAACATGCACAGCCTCAAGACCGGCGCCCTGATCTCCACCAGTGTACAACTGGGCGCGCTGGCCAGCGGCAATGTGATCGAGCCGCAGTTGGTGGCACTGCGCCGCTACGCTGACTGTATCGGCCTGGCCTTCCAGATCCGCGACGACATCCTGGACGTGGTGAGCGATACCCAGACCCTGGGCAAGACCTCTGGCGCAGACCAGGCCCTGAACAAGCCCACCTACGTGTCATTGCTGGGATTGCAGGGCGCCCGGGACAAGGCGCAGGCGCTTTGCGACAATGCGCTTGAAGCGCTGCAGGACTTCGATGAGCGGGCCGACGCCTTGCGCGGCATTGCCAGCTATATCGTTGAACGCAGCCATTGATCCAGTTCTCGTCCGTGCCAGGCCTCTGCTGCGCCGCCCTGGCGTCACGTTGACGATGGCAAACCGTTACATTAAGTTAGCTCACCGCTGAAGAGAGATAGACCAGATCAGATGCTCGATGAAATTCCACTGACCCGCCCTGACACCCCGCTGCTGGACCAGATCATGGTCCCCGCCGATCTGCGCGCCTTCGATTCCTCCCTGCTGGAGGATCTGGCCACGGAGATTCGCAGCTACCTGCTCTACTCCGTCGGCCAGACCGGCGGACATCTGGGTGCCGGACTGGGGGTGGTCGAACTCACCATCGCGCTTCACTACGCATTCAACACACCGCACGATCGCATTGTCTGGGATGTTGGACATCAGACCTACCCGCACAAGATCCTCACCGGGCGGCGCGAGCGCATGCTGACCATGCGTCAGCCGGACGGCCTGGCTGCGTTCCCCAGCCGCGACGAGAGCGAATATGACGCCTTTGGCGTAGGGCATTCCAGCACCTCGATCAGCGCCGCGCTCGGCATGCTGGTGGCGGCACGCGAACAGCAGATCGACCGCCGCGCCGTGGCGGTGATCGGCGACGGCGCCATGACCGCAGGCATGGCCTTCGAGGCGCTGAATCACGCCGGCGAGTTCAGTGATAACCTGCTGGTCATCCTCAACGACAACAACATGTCGATATCGCGCAACGTCGGCGGTCTCTCCAGTTACTTCGCACGCATGTGGGCCAGCAAGCCCTACAACTTTATTCGCAGTGGCAGCAAAAAGGTGCTGTCGCGCATTCCACCTGCCCTCAAGGCCGCGCATCGGGCCGAGGAGTACATGAAAGGAATGGTGTCACCTGGCACTCTTTTCGAGGAGCTGGGCTTTAACTACATAGGCCTGGTGGACGGCCATGACACCCTCGGCCTGATCGAAATGCTGACCAACATCAAGCAACTGCGCGGGCCGCAACTACTGCATATCGTCACTCAGAAGGGCAAGGGGTATGCCGCCTCGGAGAGCGACCCCTTCGGCATGCACGCCATGACCAAGGTGGAGCCCAGCCGGACCCGTGCAGTCCAGCGCAAACCGGAGCAACCCACTTACTCTGCCGTGTTCGGACAATGGTTGTGCGACATGGCCCGGCGCGATCCCTTGCTGGCGGCGATCACTCCGGCCATGAGTGCAGGCTCCGGCATGGACAGGTTTGCCGAGGAGTTTCCCCGCCAGTTCCACGATGTGGCCATCGCCGAGCAGCACGCGGTCACCTACGCCGCGGGCATGGCCTGCGATGGACTGAAGCCTGTGGTCGCCATCTACTCGACCTTCCTCCAGCGCGCCTACGACCAGCTGATTCACGATGTCGCGCTGCAGAACCTGGATGTGCTGTTCGCCATCGATCGTGCCGGCCTGGTCGGCGAAGATGGTCCCACGCATGCGGGCAGTTTTGATCTCAGCTTCCTGCGCACCGTGCCTAACATGGTGGTGATGGCACCGAGTGACGAGAACGAGGCACGGCAACTGCTTTACACCGGCTACTGCCACCAGGGGCCGGCCGCTGTGCGCTACCCTCGCGGAAAAGGGCCAGGTGCCACTATTCAGGAAGAGCTGCAGGCCCTGCCCATCGGCAAAGGTGTACAGCGGCGCAAGG
>Ga0233365_1000949_pt1 | contig 12936 bp, 11 predicted proteins | sample ElkDunMinimDraft_27_FD_191535 | JGI IMG/M metagenome (GOLD analysis project Ga0233365, IMG submission 191535) | Fecal eukaryotic communites from dung pellets of Tule Elk in California, USA - Elk Dung C36 | ecosystem: Host-associated > Mammals > Digestive system > Large intestine > Fecal | place... | reverse complement strand
GGGCAGTCATTGATGTCCGGCCGAAGCTGGAACCTGCAAATCACGAGGAGATTCTGATGTCTTTGTTATCACGTCGCAGAATGCTGGCCGGTATGGCAGGGGTTGCGGGAGTCGCTGGAGTGGCCGCCACGGGCCTGGCAAGCAGGGTGCTTGCTGCGGAGGGTGCTGCACCCGCCAATACCGAAGCGTTACGCAACGCCTACCGCCAGTGGCAGCAATCACTGCCAGCGGCGCCCAGGCCTGAGCAGACCCGTCATGGCCTGGTGGCCACGGAGCTGAAGCGCTGGCACATCATGGAAGCGAACCAGGGTGTATGCGTGGATGCGGAGCACTTCTACGGCATTGGTAACCATGCCCTGGTCAAGCATCGCAAGGACAATGGCGAACGGGTGGCGGAGTGGTTCGGACCCCGTGGAGGCCCCATCATTCACTTCAACGCCGGCTGGGTGGACGACGACCGCCTGATACTGGCCCACTCCAACTTCAGCCAGCTGCCGATGGCCAGCTCGCTGGAGACCCATGACGCCCGTACCCTGCAGCCGCTAGAGAGCCATAGCCTTGGCTTCCGGATTGGCTCCCTGACCTGGGCGGTGCGCCACCAGGGCTACTGGTGGGCCTGCTTCGCCAACTACAACGACGGCGGGGCTACACCGGGCTTCGACAACCGCTATACCCACATTGCCAAGTTTGACGACGACTGGCGCGAGCTGCAGTCGTGGCTGTTTCCGCCGCAGGTTATCGCAACCTGGGGTGACAGTTCATGCTCCGGCGGGGACTGGGGCGAGGACGGGCTGCTGTACGTGACCGGTCACGACCTGCCGGAGCTTCACGTGCTGCGCCTGCCGAGTCAGGGCGTGACGATGGAATACGTCACCACGATCGATGTGCCCTTTGAGGGGCAATCCTGGGCCTGGGATCGCAGCACGAATGAGCGGGTGATCTATGGCATCAGCCGCGCCCGGCAGGAAGTCGTCGTGGCGCGCATTCCCGAGGTGCCGGACAGCCTCTGAGGTTCTCCGGCCCCTCGCTACCAGAATCAGCGCCCGTGCGGGCGTTGCAGGTCCAGCACCGGCCCCAGTGGCACAATGCCGTTGGGGTTGATGCTGGGGTGGCTGCGATAGTAATGCTGCTTGATGTGGTCGAAATCCACCACGCCCGCGATACCCTCCCATTGGTAGAGCTCGCGGGTGTAGGCCCACAGGTTGGGGTAGTCTGTCAGCTGTTTCAGGTTGCACTTGAAGTGCCCGTAGTAAACCGCATCGAAGCGGATCAGGGTAGTGAAGAGGCGCCAGTCCGCCTCGGTGACGCGATCGCCCAACAGGTAGCGCTGTCGCCCCAGCAGCTCCTCGAGCTCGTCCAGCGAACTGAACAGCGCCTGCACCTCCTGCTCATAGACTTCCTGACTGGTAGCGAATCCTGCCTTGTACACGCCATTGTTGATGGTGTCGTAGACCCGATCGTTAACCGCATCGATCTGCGGCAGCAGGGCCTGCGGCGCGTAGTCCCCCTCCGCGGCGCCAATCCCGTCGAAGGCCGAATTGAGCATGCGGATGATCTCCGCCGACTCGTTGTTGACGATGGTATTGCGCTGCCGATCCCATAACACCGGCACAGTCACCCGGCCGCTGTAGTCAGGTTGGGCACGCAGATAGACCTCATAGAGGTAGCGGGCGTCACCAATAGGGTCAGCTGTCACACCTTTGGCGGGTTCGAAGGTCCAGCCGTGATCTCCCATGTAGGGATTGACTACCGAGACGCTGATGGCCGCTTCGAGCTTCTTCAGTGCGCGCAGGATCATCACCCGGTTCGCCCACGGGCAAGCTATCGACACATAGAGATGATAGCGGCCTGCTTCGGCCTTGAACCCCGCGTTGCCACTGGGCCCGGCACTGCCATCGGGGGTAATCCAGTGCCGGAACTGCGAGTCGCCGCGCACGAAGCGGCCTCCGGTGCTGGCGGTGTCGTACCACTGGTCCAGCCATTTGCTGTCCATGAGAAGTCCCATACTCCATCCTCATCTGTCGCATGCAGTCCCGGCCACTGGACTCGGGACAATACCGCGGGGAAATTCAGGATTATCCTGATTGATCTGCTATGGCGTAAATTCTACCTTCCGTATCAAAGATGCCGGAAACTATCGATGCTGAATGAACGCTACCGGGTGTCCAGAATTCCCTGTCTCGACGGAATTCGGGCCCTGTCCATTATGCTTGTCATACTGTCCCACGCCACCGGTACGGTGGGCGGCCCTCCGATGGAGCCAGGATTGTTGGCTCTGGGCGAGCTGGGCGTCCGCATCTTCTTCGTTATCTCCGGTTTCCTAATCACAACACTTCTGCTGGCTGAGTACAACCGAACCGGTGCCATATCCCTGGGACGCTTCTACCTGCGGCGGACATTCCGGATCTTCCCCGCGATGTACTTCCTGGTGCTGTGCATCGTGTTTGCCGACACCATGGGCTGGATTACGCTGCGCCCCGGCGATGTGTTCCATGCCGCCACCTACACCACCAACTATCACTTTGCCCGCAGCTGGGAGCTGGCTCACATCTGGTCGCTGTCCGTGGAAGAGCAGTTCTATCTGATCTGGCCGGCCCTTTTCCTGCTGTTCGGGGTGAGAGGCGCAATCGGCGCATCCGCCTTGCTGGTGCTCGTGGCGCCCTTCCTGCGCATGCTGACCTACCTGTTCTTTCCAGAGCAGCGCCTGAGCATCGGCAGCAGTTTTCATACTGTGGCAGACTCCATTGCTATTGGCTGCGTGTTTGCCTACATCCGTCCCTGGCTGAGCCAGAAAGCCGTCTATCTCCGGTTTCAACGCAGCGGTCTTTTCGCCTGCCTGCTGGTCCTGGTCATCTTCCTGTTCACCCGCTACGAGGGTCGCCTGTATTTTCAATACGCGGTGGAAATGCCCGTCTCCAACCTGGCGATCATGCTGCTCATCGACTGGTGCCTGCGCAACAAGGACAGCGCCGTCGGCCGGCTGCTGGAGTGGCAGCCCATGGTATCGCTCGGCCTGATGAGCTACTCGCTGTACCTGTGGCAGCAGCCCTTCCTGAACAGGAACAGCGAGGAGTGGTTCACCAGCCTCCCGGCCGGCCTGGTGCTGACCTTCGCCGCCGCGCTGTTCTCCTATCATGTGATCGAGCGGCCCTTCCTGCGCTGGCGCCCGCGGGTAGAGCAGGCACTGTTCGCGCGCAAACCGGTGATATTGCCGAAAGCAAAAGTGGAAGGGGAGGCCTGAACGCGTCATTATTGGACTGCCAGCCTGGCACATGCAATCCAATGACCGACGAGGAAATTCATGCAGCAGACCCTGCCCGACGCTCCACTGGACATCATCGGCGACATCCACGGCGAGCTGGATGCCCTCCACGCGCTCCTTCATCATCTTGGCTATCGCGATGGCCGTCATCCCCAGGGACGGCGGCTGGTGTTTGTTGGCGACCTGTGCGACCGCGGACCGGACAGTCCCGGTTCCATCGCCCTGGTGCAGAGCCTGGTGGAAAGTGGACAGGCCTACGCCGTCATGGGCAATCACGAGCTGAACCTGCTGCGTGGCGATCGCAAGGACGGCAACAACTGGTTCTGGGATGTCGATAATCCCGACGAGGACAAGTTCGAACCCTACCGGCGGGTGGACCCGGATCAGCGCCAGGGCATACTGGCCTTTCTTGCACAGCTGCCGCTGGTGCTGCAGCGCGAAGACCTGCGCATCGTCCACGCGGCCTGGCACGAAAGTGCTGCATCACGCCTGCTGACCCGAAGCGATGAGCCGCTGCTGGCCCTGTTTGACGAGTGGGAAGATGCCACCGATACGCGGCTGCAGGAATCCGGTCTGCTGGCGGAAAGTGACGCAGAGATCAATGAATGGAGCGATGCCCTCACTAGTGAAGGCACCTCCGTACCCCTGCTGGCAGCGAAGGGACGCAGTGATGAGTTCCGCCAGATGGGCAACCCCTTGCGGGTGCTGACCTCGGGCGTCGAGCGGCTGGCGTCCGGCTCCTTCTACACCGGCGGCAAATGGCGCTTCACCCAGCGCGTCAAATGGTGGGATCACTACCAGTCCGATATTCCCGTGGTGATCGGCCACTACTGGCGGCAGTTCTATCCGGTCGGCCTGGCCGGCCTGGGCAAGGGCGACAGCGACATCTTCGCCGGCCTCGCCCCCACCGACTGGCACGGCGCCCGCGGCAATGTGTTCTGCGTGGATTTCTGCGTGGGCGGGCGCTACCAGGAGCGGCGCAAGGGAGTCACCGCATACAAGACCAAGCTGGTGGCGCTGCGCTGGCCGGAGCGGACGCTGGTGCTGGATAGTGGGGAGGTGGTGGATAGCACTTGTTATGAAAAGCAAGCATTGGACAAACACCGGAGCATCTCATGACTGACAAGCCTATTCGCGTTGGAATCATCGGCCTTAATCCTGGCATTCACTGGGCCGCCACGGCCAACATCCCGGCGCTGAAGGCTCTACCAGTTCCATCTATTCATCCTTCGGCCAAAATCGAACCTTGAATTTGGTGAAGTTCATGCTTGTTAATTTTCGCATAAAATTCTTGAGTTGTTCAGTTAAAGCTTATGGACAAACCCCTTCACCACTTCGATGAACGCCTTCAAATGAATATCCTCAATATCTGACGAGCGAAGGCCAATATGGATATGCTTATGAATTCCTACCTTTCCCAAGCGCACAGCTTTAATTGGAAAGGTCTTTTTGTACTCGTTAACCAGCCATAGCGGTAACGTCGCCACACCCCGGTTAGCCGCCACCATTTGCAACATCATTTCAGTTGCTTCAAGGGCTTTGTGTTTTTTCGGCAAGCAATTAGCAGGTAATAAAAATTGTTGGTAAATATCCAATCGCTCAATCGAAACAGGATAGGTATAAAGTGTTTGATCGATTATTTGTTCTGGATCTACACAATCCTGGGTGGCGAATGGATGCTGTTCGTTTACTACCAACACTTGTTCGTATGGAAAAACCGGTTCGAACACAACGCCTTCTTTCAACACGGGGTCTGGCGTTACCAATATATCGATTTCGTAATTAAATAACGCCGCCAAACCACCGAATTGAAATTTTTGCGTAACATCGACATCCACGTCTGGCCATTGATGTAAAAATGGATTCACCACACGCAAAAGCCATTGGTAACACGGATGGCATTCCATACCGATATTTAACGCACCCTTCTCACCTTTTGCGTATTGCTCAAGCACTTCATCAATCCGCTCCAATTGCGGGAGGACGCGCTTGGCTTCACGTAATAAATAACTTCCAGCTTGAGTCAGCTTTAAATTGCGACCTTCTTTATGCCAAACAGGTGTACCGATCTGTTCTTCAAGGCGATTGATTTTGTGGCTCAGCGCCGATTGCGTTAAATGTAACGCTTTGGCTGCTGCTGTTAGCGACCCTTGGCGGTCTATCTCTCGCAGAATACGTAAATGGCTGGGATCAATCATCGTCAAGAATCCATGAACAAAAACATCAATCTGAATGCACCCGGTCCGCCAATGTCATGCAGACAGGAAAACCTGCAAACTGCGCTTTCAACGGGAATTGGCTCTGCTTGGAGGTTAAATATTCAAAGAGCACGCAGAATTGATCCTGCGCAAGATATTTGGAGAATAAAGACATTAGCAATTCGTTCTACATGAGTCGCAATCAAGGATGATTACGCCTTCAGCTACTAGCTAAATCTTAGCTATCTTATTGGGCGCCTTCTAGTTTATTTACTTAAAAGCCGTTCGAGCTACGAGTATCGTTGCCAATTATGACATATTGTCATGAATCAGTGAAATAATATCATTTTTATTCATGATTTGATTCGCGTATAAATATCACCCTAACGACACGTAGTCTTTACCGCATAGGGTGCCAGTCACAATGAACAACGATTTCACTTTTACCATTAAAAGCATTCGCTTTGATGAGAACTATCATCCCGCAGACAATACGCGTATCACGACTAACTTCGCGAATTTGGCGAGAGGTGAGGGTCGCCAGGAAAATCTGCGCAACACCTTGAGGATGATCGACAATCGTTTCAATGCCTTGGCGCACTGGGATAATCCCAAAGGTGATCGCTATTCTCTTGAGCTTGAAATCATTTCCGTAGAAATGGATATTGATGCCAAGCGCAGCGGTAATGCACTCCCTTTGATTGAAATATTGAAAACGAAAATTGTCGATCACAAAACTAACGAGCGCATTGACGGCATTGTAGGAAATAATTTCTCCTCTTATGTGCGGGATTATGACTTTAGTGTGCGACTCTTAGAGCACAACAAAAATCAATCTACCTTTAGCACTCCCGATAATTTTGGCGATCTGCATGCCAAGCTATTTAAGTCTTTCGTGCATTCAAATACTTACAACGAACATTTTAATAAACTTCCCGTTATTTGTTTAAGTGTTTCAAGTAGCAAGACCTATCATCGGACTGAGAATCAACACCCTGTATTAGGTATCGAATACCTGCAAGATGAATATTCTTTAACGGATGACTATTTCAAGAAAATGGGGCTACAGGTTCGCTATTTTATGCCGCCGAACAGTGTTGCGCCTTTGGCTTTCTATTTTTTTGGCGACTTGCTGGTTGATTACACCAACCTTGAGATGATCAGCACCATCAGCACGATGGATACTTTCCAAAAAATTTACCGCCCTGAAATTTACAATGCAAATTCTGTCGCAGGAAAATCTTTTCAGCCAAGTTTAAAGCATCAGGATTATTCGTTAACTCGCATTGTTTATGATCGCGAAGAACGAAGCCGCATGGCGATTGAGCAGGGGAAATTTGCTGAGGAAAAATTCATCAAGCCTTACCAAAGTATTCTTGAACACTGGTATGCTAATTGCGCTCTTTAATTAACCGGTATACATAATATTATTTACAAGACCATTTATTTAGACAAGACAGCTTAATATGAAAAAATTATTACCTACATCAACTGCTGGCAGCTTACCTAAACCATCCTGGATTGCAGAACCTGAAAAACTGTGGTCACCCTGGAAATTGGAAGGTCAGGAATTAATTGACGGAAAGCACGATGCTTTAAGTTTGTCATTACACGAACAACAACAAGCCGGTATTGATATTGTTGGTGATGGCGAGCAATCACGCCAACACTTTGTCACGACGTTTATTGAGCATCTCGACGGTGTTGATTTTGAAAAACGTGAAACCGTTAGAATTCGTGATCGCTATGACGCGAGTGTGCCGACGGTCGTTGGTCCTGTTTTTCGTACAAAGCCGGTTTTTGTTGAAGATGCCAAATTTTTACGTTCGCAAACCGATCAACCGATTAAATGGGCTCTGCCAGGTCCTATGACCATGATCGATACACTTTATGATGCCCATTACAAAAGCCGCGAAAAACTAGCATGGGAATTTGCCAAAATTCTCAACCAGGAAGCGCGCGAATTAGAAGCTGTTGGTGTTGATATTATTCAATTTGATGAACCTGCATTTAATGTGTTTTTTGATGAGGTTAATGAGTGGGGCATTGCTACCTTAGAAAAAGCTATTGAAGGGCTTAAATGTGAAACTGCCGTACATATTTGTTACGGTTACGGCATCAAAGCGAATACAGAGTGGAAAAAAACGCTCGGATCAGAGTGGAGACAATACGAAGAAATTTTCCCCAAGCTGCAAAAATCCAACATCGATATCATCTCATTGGAGTGTCACAACTCTCTTGTTCCAATGGAACTGCTTGAACTTATTCGCGGAAAAAAAGTGATGGTAGGTGCGATTGATGTGACCAACAATACCATTGAGACACCGGAAGAAGTTGCCAATACGTTACGAAAAGCACTTCAGTTTGTAGACGCCGACAAACTTTATCCCTGCACCAACTGCGGCATGACGCCGTTGTCTCGTGGAGTCGCAAGAGGCAAGTTAAGTGCGTTAAGTGCAGGAGCAGAAATTGTTCGAAGAGAACTTTCTCTTTAGCACTCACTGATATCTTGATGTGTAAGGGGTTACTGGCTCGATACTCCTCATCAAGCCAGTAACCCTCGCTCAATTCTACTCAGAACTCATTCAGATTATTTACCTGCGTGATGAAATCGCGTGGTGTAGTTACGTCCAAAAAACGCTACGGCTCAGTGCAGGGGCAACGTGATGATTGAAGCAACAGACTTTAGAAATGCAATGTCGTTGTTAACAAGTGCAGTAAATGTTGTTACTACAACAGGTGCATCTGGTCGTTTTGGATTCACCGCATCTGCGGTATGTAGTGTTACTGATACCCCTCCAACATTATTAGTCTGCATGAATAAAGCGTCTTACTCACATTCACATTTTATCGTAAATAAAATTTTAACCGTGAATGTTCTAGGCGCACATCATCAATCCCTTTCAACCGTGTTCTCATCCAAAATGAGCTCAGAAGAGCGATTTAAACAGGGCGTATGGACGACCTTAAAAACGGGTGCGCCAGTATTAGAAGATTCGTTAGTGAGTTTTGATTGTCAGATTGAACAATTTCAAGAAGTCGGGACACATAATATTTTTATTTGTCGAGTCGTTGCTGTTCAACAAACGCAACAGGATCAAGGATTGATTTATTTTAAGCGCGCTTATCACCATGTGGGGCAAGCGGAAATCGCATAATACCAATCCCCAATTGGACTATGTTTAATGGAAATCAAAGTTAATTTTCTCGACAAACTTCGGCTTGAAGCGAAGTTTGATGATTTTACTGTCATCACCGATCAACCAATTCGTTACAAAGGTGACGGCTCTGCGCCTAGCCCCTTTGATTACTTCCTGGTATCGTCGGCACTTTGTGCGGCTTATTTCGTGCGGGTGTATTGTTTAGCTCGACACATTCCCACAGAAAATATTCGTTTATCGCAAAACAATATTGTTGATCCAGAGAATCGCTATAACCAACTATTTCAAATTCAGGTAGAGCTGCCGGAAGATATTTCTGAAAAAGATCGGCAAGGTATTTTGCGTTCGATTGATCGCTGCACTGTAAAAAAAGTGGTGCAATCTGGCCCGGAATTTTCGATAGAGGCCGTGAAGAATCTCGACTACGACAAGAAAGCGATGTTAATGGCGCAAGCAGACGACGGTACAAGTACATTTATTCTGGGCAAAGATTTACCGCTTGAGCATACTATCGCGAATATGACGCGTATTTTGACTGACCTTGGAGTAAAAATTGAAATTGCGTCCTGGCGTAATATAGTACCCAACGTATGGTCACTCCATGCGCGCGATGCGGCGTCTCCCATGTGCTTCACCAATGGCAAAGGTTCCACCAAAGAGAGTGCGCTTTGTTCGGCGCTGGGCGAATTTATTGAACGACTTAACTGCAACTTTTTTTACAATGATCAATTTCTGGGTGAGGAAATTGCGAACAGCGATTTTGTACATTATCCCAATGAAAAATGGTTTAAGCCCGGGCCTAACGGCGCGCTGCCAAGCGAAATTTTAGACGATTATTGTTTGGGGATTTATAACCCAGATGGCAAATTGCTAGGTACACATTTGATTGATACCAATTCAGGTAAGGTGGAACGCGGCATTTGTTCATTACCCTATGTACGTCAGTCCGATGGTGAAACGGTTTATTTTCCCTCCAACCTAATCGAAAATTTATTTTTAAGTAACGGCATGAGCGCTGGCAATAATTTTCTTGAGGCGCAGGTGCAGTGCTTGTCTGAAATTTTTGAGCGCGCCGTAAAAAAACAAATTATTGGAAAGGAAATTGTATTGCCCGATGTGCCTGTGCAAGTGTTAGAAAAATACCCGAGTATTCTCGCTGGTATCAATGAATTGGAGAAACAGGGCTTTCCTATACTCATTAAAGATGCATCATTGGGCGGAGAATTTCCGGTAATGTGTGTGACTTTGATGAACCCAAAAACCGGTGGTGTATTTGCATCCTTTGGTGGTCACCCGAATTTTGAAGTTGCACTGGAACGTAGCCTGACGGAGTTAATGCAAGGCCGCAGCTTTGAAGGCTTAAATGACGTACCGCGCCCCACATTAAATAGTATGGAAGTGACTGAGCCTGAAAACTTTGTAGAGCATTTTATTGATTCTACGGGCGTCATCTCCTGGCGCTTCTTTAGTGCAGAACATGATTATGAGTTTTGCGAATGGGATTTTTCCGGAACTAACGCGGAAGAAAGCGCCTATTTGTTAGGTATTTTAAAGACGATGGGCAAAGAGGTTTATATCGCTGGGCTTTCAGACTTAGGGGCTAGCGCTTGCCGCATACTGGTACCGGATTATTCAGAGGTTTATCCGATTGAAGATTTAATTTGGGACAACACCAATAAAGCGCTCGACTACCGCGCCGACATTTTAAATACTCATGAACTTAATAAACGAGGCATTATTAAGTTACTCCGTCGTTTAAACGATAGCCAGCTCGATAACTACACGGATATAAGAACACTTATTGGTATCGAATTCGATGAAAACACTGTGTGGGGTCAGCTGACGATTCTTGAGCTAAAAATTCTTTGTTACCTTTCGATTGAGGATCACGAAGAGGCGATTGAATTAGTCGCCGAATTTTTACAATACAACACCAACAAGTTAGCGCGTAATTTATTTTATCAAGCGGTGCATGCAGTGCTTGAAATCACCTTGGATGAGGAACTGAAGCTTGAGCACTTCATTGCTAACTTTAACCGAATGTTCGGAAAGGATGTTATGGACAATGTAGTTGGCTCGATAAGCGGTGAAGTGAAATTCTACGGCCTAACCAAAACCAGCATGCAACTGGAAGGGTTAGACAAACACAATAGACTCATTGAGAGCTATAAAAAAATTCACCAAGCCCGCGCGAAATATGCAGAAAAATCTGCTTGTTAATTTCTGAATAAAGAAGATTCAGCGCGATATTTTGGTTTTGGTGCGATCAAAATACTTTGTTAGTTGATTCGGTGTTTCGATAGAAGTTAAATAAGTTATTTATTGATACATAGAAAATTATGAACCGTAAGAAAAAACTCAATGATGCATACAATAAAAAAATTAGAAAGTTAAATGACAAGCTCCGAATTAAACATAAGTCAGAATATATTTCAAAAGCTGAACTCGAGAAAGCCATTGCGATAAAGAACAGTCTTCGCATAGATGATGCCAGCCTTGTAAGTGAGACTCAGATATGAATGAATTTTTGAGCCAATGGTTACCCACGATCATTGCGATGGTTCTCACTGGCGGTTTTGCAGGAATCTTGGCGGGTTTGCTCGGTGTTGGTGGTGGGATTGTTATCGTGCCGGTATTGTATTTTGTTTTACAGGCCGCAGGCGTTAGCCCCGCGACGGCCATGTTGGTAGCTACTGCAACATCGCTATTAACGATTGTGCCAACCAGCATTTCTTCCGTCCGTGCACACCATGAACGCGGCAATGTGGATTGGTCATTGGTGAAACGCTGGTGGCCGTTTATGTTGTTCGGCGTTGTATCGGGCAGCACGTTTGCGCTTTACGCCAAAGGCACGGCAGCGAGCGCTGTCTTCGGCGTTGTTGCCGTATTGGTCGCTATTAATATGTTGTTTCGCGCAAAAGCGGCACCTATCGCTCAGCAACTGCCCGGCATAAAAGGCCAAAGCGTAATGGCAGGGTTTATTGGTTTCTTCTCGGTGATTATGGGCGTTGGAGGTGGAACGGTCGGGGTGCCACTACTAACGGCGTGCAATTATTCGCTGCATCGCGCTGTCGGTACTGCATCCGCATTTGGACTGTTGATCGCTTTGCCTGGGTCGGTTGCCATGCTATTTGCGCGCACACCAGCCGATGCTCCGCAAGGCATGATCGGCATGGTTAATTGGCCGGGTTTTATGTGCATAGTGCCACTCACTGTTTTGTTTGTGCCTACCGGTGCATGGATCGGCTCCAAATTGAATTCAGTGATGTTAAAGCGAGTATTCGCAATCTTTTTATTTATCAGCGGTGGTCGCATGCTGATGCAAGTTTTAGGATTTTAATATCGCGTATTTGGAAATCGATATCCAGTATATGTAACGATGTTGATTCGGCTCGTCAATTTTACGAGTCAGAAAACTAATTTAGATATCCAAAATAGTGGCTGCATCATGACAGTTAACAACGAATTTCAACGCAAACCTATTCCTCTTCCCGGTGGACATAACAAAGTACTTTTGCATTCCTGCTGCGCGCCTTGCAGTGGTGAAGTGATGGAGGCCATGCTGGCTTCAGGAATTAATTACACCATTTTTTTCTACAATCCCAACATTCATCCACGCAAAGAATATGAACTGCGCAAAAACGAAAATATTCGTTTCGCCAAAAAATTTGGTGTGCCTTTTATAGACGCGGATTATGATCGAGACAACTGGTTCGCAAGAGCAAAAGGAATGGAAGATGAACCCGAGCGCGGTATTCGTTGCACCATGTGTTTTGACATGCGCTTTGAGCGCACAGCTCTTTACGCACACGAAAATGGCTTTCCTGTTATTACCAGCTCACTGGGAATCTCGCGCTGGAAGAATATGCAGCAAATTAATGATTGTGGTAAACGTGCAGCAAAAGAATATCCTGATCTACAGTATTGGGATTTTAATTGGCGAAAAGGCGGTGGCTCTGCACGTATGATTGATATCAGCAAACGCGAAAATTTCTACCAACAAGAATATTGCGGTTGTGCTTATTCGTTGCGTGATGCCAATAATAATCGGGTAGCTAATGGGCGTGATCGCATTAAATTGGGTGTGCTTTATTATGGGGAAGAATCGAATTTGATCGCTACTGAGTCAGATTCGCACAAGGGCGATGAATAGTATTCAGAGGGCAGCTTTCGGCCGAGACTGTGTCAATGTAAACCTCCCTCAATTAGTGACACGCGCTATTAGAGTTTCCTCAGGTTCGTGTTTGGCCAGATATTCCCATGGAGTTAGATCACCCAAGGAGTCATGTGGCCGTTCTTCGTTGTATTCACGTAT
>Ga0233365_1000947_pt1 | contig 12948 bp, 6 predicted proteins | sample ElkDunMinimDraft_27_FD_191535 | JGI IMG/M metagenome (GOLD analysis project Ga0233365, IMG submission 191535) | Fecal eukaryotic communites from dung pellets of Tule Elk in California, USA - Elk Dung C36 | ecosystem: Host-associated > Mammals > Digestive system > Large intestine > Fecal | place... | reverse complement strand
ACTGTAATGTCTGCATACGCAAGTTAGGTGTTCCTTGATCAAAATAACCATCCCAGATTCCCAAAGAATTATCTACAAAACGATTTTCATCCATAAAATTACGCACCACATTATTGTTAGATGCCGTGTAATTAACAGTTAAACTTTTTGTCAAGTTAAAATTAAGACCGTAGTTGTAATTAAAGAAATAATTTCTTCGGTACAATGGTTGAATTTCGATACCTTCAACATCAATCATTCTGTATTTCTGCTGATTGTACTGGCGTAATACATCAGAATGGAAAGCTACTTTTGTTGGTAATAGGTTTAAATTAAAATCGGTTATCAACTTTAAATAGCGATTCTTTTTTAAACCTTCAGCTTTTTTAAATGGTTCAATATCCCAAGGTTTGAATGAATACGCATAATCTACAGACGAACGTGCCTGCTGATCTAACATTTGTTCTACTTCAAAATTGTGCTGCTCTACCTGATTGAACGAATGTGAAAGTGTTAAATTCTCCACATCGTAAAAACGCTGTTTCTGGTTTTGTCCGCGCTGTTTGTTTACCCCAATAAAGTTGATACTTGTACGTTTCGTATATTCTATGGCACGATCTTTAATCTGTTTACGTTCATCGGCACTTTGCGCTTCGTCCATTTTTGTCTTTAAACGAACATCCGGATCGTTTGGATCGTATTCAGGCGTAATTTTTTCTTCGGCAATAGAATAACTGAACGGAATATTCAGATTCCATTTTTTAGGCAACACCTGATGTGCATTAACTGCAGTAGTTACATTGTAATTAAAAATATCTTCACGACTGCGTTCCTGCGGACCTTGTTCTAGTGAACCAAAGCCCATAGTTTGTTTATTAACCGTTGCCGTTACTGCAGCAAAATCTGCTACTTTAGCATCAACAGTTGCAACAGCAGCCCAACCACCTTTATTGGTCATATCAGACATACGCAATTCATTAAACCAAACTTCCCCACGAATATCTCTTGGCGATTGCGGCGAATCCTGATAAAGAACTCTTGTATTATTTCGAACCCCAATCATAATGGTTCTTAACATTCCAAAGTTCGGGTTTCCTTTTACACCAATTCGAAGTTTGTTGATTTTACTTGCCAATTCCGGCGCCAGTTCATCTTCGTTTTTAAAATAGATAAAGTTAGGATCTTGATTTTGATCACGGTTACGCATCAATTTCAGCTTGGTAAGCAATTCTAACTGTAATTCAATTTCATTGGCTAACGGCCAAATTTCTTCTGAAATAGTTCTACCCCATTCCGTGGTTTTCAAAGGAATTTCCACCTGATAGAAGTTGTTTGTAAAATCGTTACCAAAACGAATGAATGCCACCATTTCATCGTCTTTCAACCTAGAAGCATCTGTAGCACTTTCCAATGCTTCGGCGTGTAAAAACATACGCAGTTTTTTGTACTGACGCATATCAATATTACCCACATTTTTAAATACTGCTCTGGAATCATCTGGTTCTAAACCATCAGGAGTAACCGTAGAATTTGCCTTGTACACACGTAAAGATAATGCTTGTTCATTCTGATTAATGATGGTATTATTTTGGTTTACACGTTCGCGGTTAATACCCGGAGGCAACACGTAAGGTATCGGCGTACGTGAATAGTTGTTTAATATATTCAATGTAGTAACATCGAAACCTGTGTTTGTTCCCTGCACTACTACATTTGGGTCTTCTACTAAATTATCGGTGTATCTTCTCCAGTCACTTCGAACCAAATTCAAAGTTGCAAAACGAAGCGTTACTTCTTCAGAGAAACCTGTAAGGAACATACGCATAAAACGCACCGACTGTAAATCTGAAATGGCTCCAACAGCGTATTCCTGACTTGCGATAATAGGCACTTTATACTGTACCCATTTAACCGGAGTTGTGTTGCCGTTTAAAAATTTTTCGGTAGTTGTACGAACATCAACCACATAATTTTCACCGATTACCGGATTTGAATTTACATTAATTTCGTACTGATAATACGCATTAATGGTGTTCATGGTATTATCGTTATCAATATCTTCTACATCGGGTAAATTGGTACTACCTCTGTTTGTATCAGAAAACTGAATTGGCGTATTGCCTTGTAAACCATTATAATTTTTATAGCGAGAAATAATATCGCCTTGAGCTGTAAGGAAAAACTCGTAATTATCTGCAGCAGGATCCGCCATACCAGAAAATTGCGTAAACTTGGCTTTTTCTTCCTCATCATTCAATCCGTCTAAACCAACATCTTGATAAATACGGTTGTTAGCATCGGTATCAAAAGCATAAATTAAAGCAGTTGATGCAGGAACTTTACCCCAAACCGAACTAATCGTTGGTGCGTTTGTTCCAGGTGTTGGCAATCCGTTTTCGTACTGCTTCATACCATCCTGCAAAATATCTTCTGAAATGTATCCCAAGTTAAAATAAACTTTACCAGTATTTGCAGTACTTGTAACATCGCCCGCATTACCAGTATAAGGATCCATCATCCAAAACTCGATGTATTCCACATTCGCCTGTTCAAAATTTGTTGAAGCAATGGAACGCATAATACCTGCCCAGTTTTGCTGCGGATTTGGCAATTCGTTACCATTCAAAAACTGTGGATTAAAGTTGTAAGGTCCGCGTTCTTTAGGATAATAAGTTAAGTTCAACGGATTTACCGTTAACAACTCACCTTGCGCCACATCCATTGTAGGGAATAATTCTTCTTTATTGATTCGGCGGGTTTTGTTCGATGAAATCATGGCATCGGTAACACTGTCTGGACGGCGATACGGACTGTAAAAAATTTGATCGATGTTGTACCACGACATTTTTGCACGACGATAGCCCGACTGTAAATCGGTAAAATTCTCGCCAAATCCAACCGGCACAGATGATAAAAACCACATGGTAGGATTCAGTACATCAATGTTACTTTGCGTTCCTTCGAAATTTTCAATGAAAGAAGTTGCTTCACCATTAAGTCGATCCATTTTAGATGCACCCGGTTTTAAATAAGCAAATTCTCCTTTAAAAGTTAAGGTTGACATTACATCGGTATCGATATTTGGCAACTTGTTTACCCAACGTGTTAAGAAAGGTAAATCGGTAGAATAATTGGCATTGAAACCGTAAATAGTGTTGTTTACAGATTCTTCGCCATAGTTTGATTTTACGGTTAAAGGCTGTTCTGTTAATCGCAAATAGGTGGCACCTAAAATTAATTTATCGTTTACCTGATGATCTACATGTACACCAAAAAAGTTTCTACGGTTTTGAGAGAACATCGAATTTTCTTCCACAGAAACTTCAATAGGTGTGTTACTTTCTCGCAAGCCTGGATCTAAAATATTAACCATTCCGCGTTGGTAATCTACCGTATAGTCAGAACCTTCTAACAACGTTCTTCCGCCGGCAGTAACCACAACAGATCCCTGCGCAATGTTAAATCCACCAATAGCAATACCATCGCCACCCGAACTGCTCGATTTTCCTTTTAACTGAAATTTATTTTTCTCACTTTCCTGTAATGCTTTAGTATAAGTATTACGGTATAAATTTTTGTAAACGTATTTTTTCTGGTTAGGGTTATAACTTGCGTCAACTTCATAATTTTCTGCTGTTCCCGCAGAAAGTTTCTTGAATAAGTGCTCCCCGAAAGGTTCAACTGTTGTAAAAATAACACGTCCGTTTTCTTGGTCGATCGTTATACCTTCAAACTTATTTGTATTTTGTAAAGCAGAGTTGTTATTTCCATAACCGCCCTGATTGTTATTGTTGTTATTTGAAGGATTATTACTGGTTGGACTGTTCGCAATATAATCGAACCAACCATCACCGCCAGCTTGTGGATCATCGGTAGAATTTAATCTATCTAAATTAAAAACATTCAGCAACGGCGTATTTGCAACATCTGCCGGCAATGTAGTTCCTGCAACCGGAGAAATATAATTTAACGGAGAAGGATCGGTGTACATGATGTTTAAACGGAAGCCTTCTTTTTCGATAAAACTTGTATTTGGAATTTTATACATGTTTTTCATCATTAAATCCCAAACAGGTTCGTCTACCGATGCCAAAGTACTCTTCAACATTTTTAAAACCAAACTCTGCGTTGTCGGGATATCCTGATTGTTTCCATCCTGACCAATTACGGTAGCATCTACCCCATCAGTTCCGAATTCTCCAACTTTATAAACTTTTCCACCAATGGTATATTCAAACGCTACAGCCAAAACCTCATCGTTATTCAAAGGCTGCTGTAAGGTAATGTATCCCAACTGCGGATGAAACTTAAATTCGTTCCCAACTAATTTGCGGGCATTTTCTAATTTCACATAATCGCGACCTTCGGTCACCGGAATATTAAAACCTGCCTGTGCGGTAGTGATCTGACGGATTCCTTCGTTTAAAAAATTGGTACCGATTGCTCCAGGATTGAACTGGTTATTTTTATTATCAACCGGTGCATTAATTTGCGAAGTTCCAAAAAATGTAGGGTTTGCGGTTACATCTAACCCAATGATACGATCGGTACTTGCGTTGCTTAAACGTGCCTCACCCAAATCTTGAAGCGCGATAATATTACGCATGTTATTGTTTGTTTGCCCAACACGATTTTGACGGTTGGTTACCCAAACTTCCACACGGGTAATACGCACACGACTGTCGATATACGGATAATTTCTTAAGGCATTATCGTACTGATATCTGAAAAATTGCGATAAAAAGAAATTTCGGTTTTGCTCATATTCCAACGCAAACATCTCAAAGTTTTGAACCGTTCCGCCGCCTTCGGCTACAATAGTTCTGCGTTCTGATGTTTGTTTAGAAACTACTCCCGTAATTGTTGTACGCCCAAACTGCAACTTGGTTTTTATACCAAAAAGGTTTTGCGCACCACGAACCAATGAGTTGTTTACAGGCATGCTTACGTTACCAACTTCGATTCCTTGAAGAATAGCATCTTCGTCTGGTTCGTAGTTTAATTTCAGCATTTGCTTTTGAAAATCTAACGTTGACTGGTTGTTAAAGTTAATATCGGTATTTAAACGCGTACCTACTTTTCCTTGTAAACTTAAATTAATACGCTGGTTAAAATCTAACGCAAACGTACGGCGGTTTCTTGGCGATATTATCGGATTATCTTGCTTTGTAAATCGAACCCCTAAATCTAATTCTACGTTACCACTTGGCTTAACATCAATAGTATTACCGCCAAAAATGGTCTCAAAAAGTTTAGAGTTTACATAATATCCCGGTAATAAATCTTTCTTTTCATCTTCTGACAAACGGTCTTCGGCTGCTGCCAATCGTTTTGCGTAATATTCACGCATGGCAGCTTTCAGTAAAATATCCTCGTATTCTTTACGGGTTAAAACCATAGGATATTCTAAATTGTACTCGTTGTTAGTAACGGTGTACAAGTATTTGTCTGAAACCGGATCGTAGGTGTACATTTTCATGATACTGTCTACATCTTTCAAAGAGATAGCACCGCGCATAATTACGGTTTCTTCGTCGGTTTCTTCAATTTGTGCCAAAGCAGGTGCGGCGTTACCCAAAAAGATAACAACCAAAAAGTATTTTAAATAAATGTATATACGTGAAGATGCTCTCAAAATCTTACAACCCTTTTAATGCCAATTTAATAATTTGCTCAACAGTAGCTTCCGGATTTTGCTCTACGATTTTTTTGACTACTTTTTCGGTAGCTTTTCGTACAAAACCAAGAACTTCTAAAGCAGATAACGCTTCTTCTGCATTTGTATTGTTTACAGGTACAGATAAATCTTCTAATCCGTACAATTTCAGCACTTTTTCTTGTAAATCCAATATAATGCGTTGTGCCGTTTTTAGTCCGATTCCTTTGATCGACTGTATTGTTTTTAAATCGTTTGATGCAATTGCATTTATAAGATCTTTAGGCGTAACGTATGAAAGCATGTTGCGTGCTGTATTGCCACCGATCCCCGAAACAGAAATCAACAGCTTAAAAAGCTCGCGTTCTGTTTTTTCTATAAAGCCGTATAAAATATGTGCATCTTCCTTAATCTGAAGGTAGGTGTGAATTTGAATTGCTTCAGCATCTTTGATTAAAGAATAAGAATGCAACGAAATATGGACCTGATAGCCAATTCCGTTGCAATCTATTATAATATCTGTGGGAGTTTTTTCAACCAATCTACCTTTTAAAAACGCAATCATTTTAATGCTTTATATTTTCTTCAAAAATAGAAAATTTTATTAATAAATTAACGCTTAAAGGCTTTGGTATATTTTATAAAACTATATGTTCTTTTTTCGGGCGATTTTTTCTTGCGCATCAATCACCGCTACGGCTGTCATATTCACCATTTCTTCTACGCTTGCACCTAACTGAAAAACGTGTACAGGAGCATCTAAACCTAATAGAATAGGACCTATTGATGTAGCGCCGTTCAATTCTTTCAGCATTTTATAGGTGGTATTTGCAGCATCTAAATTAGCAAAAACTAAGGTGTTTACTTTCTTGCCTACAAGTTTTGAAAACGGAAACTTCTCTTTCAACATTTGTTTGTTCAATGCAAAATCCATTTGAATTTCACCGTCAACAATCATTTCAGGATATTGTTGGTGTAAAAACTCGACCGCTTTACGCATTTTCTTCGGAGATTCGTCTTTAGACGATCCAAAATTACCAAACGATACCATTGCAACCGCCGGATCAAATCCAAACATTTTTACCACATGACTTGTCATTAAAGCAATTTTCGCGATTTCTTCTGCTGTTGGGTTTGGATTTACCGCCGTATCAGCCAAAAATAACGGTCCGTGATTGGTAAGCATTAAGTTTGTTGACGCTACTTTTGATACTCCGTTTGCACGCGGAATTAAATCTAACACCGGTTTTAAAGACGTTGGGTAACTGCGTGAGTAACCTGAAAGCATTGCATCAGCCTCGCCTTGCAACACCATCATTGAGGCAAAATAACTACGATCGCGCATTAATTTTTGAGCATCGATTATTGTTACACCTCTACGTTCTCTTGATTTCCAGAAGAATTCGGCATAACGGTTTCTACGATCTGCTTCTTCGTTGGTTTTAGGATCAATGATCATTACATCGGCATCAAAACCAATTTCTTCTTTCAATTCTAAAATAATCTCTTTATTTCCTAATAAAATCGGAATAGCAATACCTTCTTCGTAAGCAATCTGTGCCGCTTTTAATACATTCAGCTGATCAGCTTCGGTATAAACCACTTTTTTAGGATCTAACTTCGCACGGTTCATTAACATACGAACCAATTTATTGTCTGATCCCATACGGTCTGACAATTCATCGCGGTAAGCTTCCCAATTAGTAATAGGTTCTGTTGCCACACCCGATTCGATCGCTGCTTTTGCAACTGCCGGCGGAATTTCGGTCATTAAACGCGGATCAAAAGGTTTAGGAATGATATAATCTTTTCCGAAACTTAATTTCTTTGCACCGTATGCAATATTTACTTGTTCCGGAACCGTTTCTTTTGCCAGATTTGCCAGTGCATAAACGGCAGCCAGCTTCATTTCTTCGTTAATTTTTGTTGCACGAACATCCAAAGCGCCACGGAAAATGAAAGGGAAACCTAAAACGTTGTTTACCTGATTTGGGAAATCTGATCGACCTGTTCCCATAATGATGTCTTTACGGGTTGCCATTGCCAAATCGTATGCAATTTCAGGGTTTGGATTTGCCATTGCCAACACAATTGGATCTGGAGCCATAGTATTTAACATATCGGCAGAAAGTACGTTTGCTGCAGACAATCCAATGAAAACATCGGCATCTTTCATGGCGTCTTCCAACGTATGAATGTCGCGGTTGGTTGCCCAAACGGCTTTTGACGGATCTAAATTTTCACGATCGGCACGAATAACACCTTTACTGTCTAGCATTACGATGTTTTCTTTTGTTGCACCTACCGAAATATACATTTGTGTACATGAAATTGCTGCGGCACCGGCACCGTTCACAACAATTTTAACGTCTTTAATTTCTTTTTTCTGCAACTCGCATGCGTTGATTAATGCCGCACCGGAAATAATTGCCGTTCCGTGCTGATCGTCATGCATTACAGGAATATTCATTTCTTCTTTTAAACGACGTTCAATTTCAAAACACTCTGGAGCTTTGATGTCTTCCAAGTTAATTCCGCCAAAAGTAGGTTCTAAAGCTTTTACGATCTTAACAAAATCGTCTACATTCTTTGTATCAACTTCAATATCAAAAACATCGATATCTGCAAAAATCTTAAACAACAAACCTTTACCTTCCATTACCGGTTTTGATGCCAATGCACCAATATCGCCCAAACCTAAAACGGCGGTTCCGTTACTAATAACTGCTACCAAGTTTCCTTTAGCGGTGTATTTATAAGCGTTTTCAGGATTTTTTTCGATTTCCAAACAAGGTTCAGCAACTCCGGGTGAATAAGCCAAAGCCAAATCGCGTTGTGTACTTGTAGGTTTTGTTGGTACTACGGCAATTTTACCGGGTTTTGGTTTTGCGTGATATAATAAAGCTTCTCTTCTTTTTGAATCTTTGTGCATGATTTCGTTTTTTGATAAGTAACAAATATAACAAGCTTAAAATTAAGAACGAAAAAGTTTTGCTTACTTTTTTTGAAGAAATGGAATAAATGATCGCATTACACAAGATTTTGTTGGTTGTTGTAAACGTGACTAAAACATCATTTACCAAAACACCCATAATTTTAAAACAAATTACTCCTTTTTTAACATTTAGATATTTATGTTATATTGCGGGGATATATATTAATCATAATTTTCTTTAATTAAAATGAGTATAAAAAAATCATTTGGGATAGGTTGTTATCATTTTGGTATAAAAAAAGATGTACCTTTTAAATTTCAAGGTATTCATTATATTAATGAACTAAAAATTGTATTATCAAAGATTTCAAGCTTAACTAATCTTAAAATCGAAACAGACGATGAGTTTGAATACTCGGAAATATTGTTTACTGAAGATACTGTAAATATTGAAGAAGGTGAAGGATTTTTTCCTTCTGCTTTATATCTTAATATTGAATTTGATTTATATATTCCATTTAGAATACAATCTGAAATTACAGATGTGGATGAAAAATTTTTAAATACTTACACTGAGAATTTCAAAATAAAAATATTTCAAAGTTATTATTCACCAGTAACAATTATAGAATCATTAAATCCAACAAGAAAAAACGAACCTTCAACTGGTGTTCAAATAGTTAGAGAATTCATAATACGTGAACTTACAAATAACAAATCAGATTATATAAGATTTGAATGCTTAGGTCCGAGTCCTTTTCACTGTAATTTTTTCATTGAACCAAAATTACCAGAAGAAGAATATAATTGGTTATTTACTATCGATGAACAAATAAAAAGAGGTTATAACACTCTAACTTTTTTTTACAATTCAGTAGAAATTGAAGACGCAGAAGAAGCCTTAGATTATTTAAATAATTCAATTGAAGATGAATTTGGATTTTTCTATAAAACAATACAGACTCGTAACGCTAAAATGCACGCTTGGCAAGAAATAAATTCTAGCCTTGATTCTCTTATAGAGATTCAAAATACTAATGGTATTGTAGGTATAATCAAAAGATATTTTAAAAGACAAAAACTTATTAGCAAATTATATACCGACATTGTAACTTTTGAAGGCAAAAGTATATATATAAATAGCCTACAACAAAATGAATATAATGATACTTTTTCTATTAAAGATGAAATATTTTTCAAATCTTTAATAGATAAAGAGCTTGAAGAAAAACTAGACTATCCTATTAAACAAACTACGGATTTAATCCAATTCTTTGAAAGTAGAAGGGTAAAAAGTTTAGAACTTACTACTTCATTAATTGCTGCAATTTTAGGAGGCTTAATTGGTGCTTTAATAACTATAAGTATAGATAAAAATCAATCAAAGCATGAAATACATAAACCTTTAGTTGATAATATTGAAAAAAAATCGAATAACAATACTACTACAAAATAGAAATTTAAGGGAAAACTTTCTGTTTCTCCTTTTTTTATTATAACATCAAATTACAAATCTTTTTTATTTAGAAACGATATATTCCGAGTTAAACCAGAAAACTTGGTTCGTTTTACCGGCGATTTTTTAAAAATTTCGTTGAACAATTCATTGGTTAAATCGTTCCATTGCTGTTTGTCGTAATCAATCAATGTAGGTTTTGGTTTGAAAAGCGGTTCTGCATTTGGTTTTGCAAAACGGTTCCACGGACAAACATCTTGGCAGACATCGCAACCGTACATCCAATCATCTAACTTGCCCGAAAATTCATCAGGAATGGCATCTTTCAGTTCAATAGTCAAATACGAAATACATTTGCTGCCGTTTACAATATAAGGCGATTCTATTGCCTGTGTGGGGCAAGCATCAATGCAAGCGGTACACGAACCACAGTGATTGGTTGTAGCGGTATCGTACATTAAATCTAAATCAATGATTAATTCGGCTACGAAAAAGAACGATCCTTCGGTTTTTCTGATTAAATTGTTGTTTTTACCAACCCAGCCCAAGCCGCTTTTTGCTGCCCAGGCTTTATCTAACACCGGAGCCGAATCGACAAAAACGCGACCATCGACCTCGCCTATTTCATCGTTAATAAAATGCAGCAAATCTTTTAACTTGTCTTTTATCACAAAATGATAATCTTCGCCGTAAGCGTATTTTGAAATTTTATAAGAGTCTTGATTTTGTTGTTCGGAAGGAAAATAATTCAGCAACAAAGACACCACCGATTTTGCACCGGGAACCAGCAAACGTGGATCTAATCGTTTATCGAAATGATTTTCCATATACTTCATTTCGCCGTGCATGTTGTTTTTTAACCAATTTTCTAAACGCGGCGCTTCTTCTTCTAAAAAAGTAGCTTGGGAAATACCACAATAAGAAAAGCCCAAATCGCGGGCTTTATCTTTTATAAACTGTGTATATTTTTCTTTGTTAGTCATGATCGTTAAACAAACCTGCTTGCTTGCCTAAATTCTGTTTGCCCAAATGGGTGTATGCTTTTTCGGTAACTTCACGCCCGCGCGGTGTACGGTAAAGAAATCCTTCCTGAATAAGAAATGGTTCGTACACTTCTTCAATGGTTTCCGAATTTTCTGAAACGGCAGTCGCCAACGTTGATAAACCAACCGGACCGCCTTTAAATTTTTCGATAATGGTTGAAAGGATTTTGTTATCCATTTCATCTAATCCGTATTTATCAACATTCAACGCTTTTAAGGCGTAACGTGAAATTTCAATATCGATACTTCCGTTACCTTTTATCTGTGCAAAATCACGAACTCTACGCAACAACGCATTGGCTATACGAGGTGTTCCACGGCTTCGACCTGCAATTTCAATCGCAGCTTCCATATCAATAGGAACTTTTAAAATAGTTGCGCTACGCTCTACGATGGTTGACAATAATTCGATGTTGTAATACTGTAAACGACTTTGAATGCCGAAACGCGCACGCATTGGTGCGGTTAATAAACCGGAACGTGTGGTTGCACCAACCAACGTAAAAGGATTCAGGTTAATTTGAACCGAACGTGCATTAGGACCCGATTCGATCATGATATCGATCTTAAAATCTTCCATTGCCGAATACAGATATTCTTCCACAACGGGACTTAATCTGTGAATTTCATCGATAAACAGAATATCGCGTTCTTCCAGATTGGTTAATAAACCGGCTAAATCTCCAGGTTTATCCAACACCGGACCCGATGTTATTTTGATTCCTACATTTAATTCGTTTGCCAAAATATTAGACAAAGTCGTTTTTCCCAAACCCGGAGGTCCATGAAACAACGTGTGATCTAAAGCTTCACCACGTAAATTGGCAGCTTTTACAAACACCTTTAAATTTTCTAATACCTGATCTTGACCCGCAAAATCATCAAACGAGAGCGGACGCAGCTTTTTTTCTACATCGATTTCTTCGTTCGAATAATTTTCGTTGGTTGGATTTAAATGTTCGTTCATAGTGCAAATATACTATTTTTACACAAGAAATTTTTTTCTGTTTTGTGATTGTAAAAAATGATATCACAAATTAACCCGTTGTATCCTTAGTGAATATCCCTATTAAAATTATCAAAATGAACTGTACGCTTTGCTCTAGTTTTTTAACCGAAAAAGCTGATGTTGATTATTACATCTGCCCTAACTGTAATGCTTATTTAAAACGCGATGATTTGTATTTTGATGAAGCAAATGAGAAAAGTCATTACGAGCAACACAACAATGATGTGAATGATATTGGTTACCAAAATTTCACTGCACCGGTTACTAATACAATTTTAAAGAACTGTACAACAGAAATGTTGGGGTTGGATTATGGTTGCGGAAAAGGTCCGGTAATTAGCAAACAGCTTCTTGAAAAAGGATATCGGGTTGATTTGTATGATCCATATTTTTATCAGGATACTTCGTACTTACATAAAACCTATGATTACATTTTTAGTTGCGAGGTTTTTGAACATTTTTACAATCCGTTGCAAGAAATTACCACACTGCACAGCATTTTAAAACCAGGCGGACTTTTAATTGTGAAAACTCATTTATACAACTACCAAACCGATTTTAAAAACTGGTATTACCGTAAAGACCAAACGCATGTTTTCATCTACACCTTTAAAACATTTGAATACATTGCCGATTATTTTGGATTTGATATTGTTACGTTAGAAGAAAAATTGGTGGTTTTGAGGAAGAGGTAATTCACAATTCTAAAAATTATATAAAACAAACATTTACTATCTTAACTATTAATTATCATTTAAAATGGAGCAACCGCAAATAGAAGTTTTTTATCCGCAGAATACTATGGCTTTTAGAAATTGGTTACAAGAAAATCACATTTCGAAACAAGCTGTGTGGATTGTTTTTCATAAA
>Ga0233365_1000944_pt1 | contig 12968 bp, 10 predicted proteins | sample ElkDunMinimDraft_27_FD_191535 | JGI IMG/M metagenome (GOLD analysis project Ga0233365, IMG submission 191535) | Fecal eukaryotic communites from dung pellets of Tule Elk in California, USA - Elk Dung C36 | ecosystem: Host-associated > Mammals > Digestive system > Large intestine > Fecal | place... | reverse complement strand
ATAAATACGGGTGCGTCATCACCCCTGAGCGCTGGTCCGCTGCGAACACCACCGGCTCAAACGTTTCGGCGGACGGAGCTCCGTCGGGCGCCTCCGCAGCAGCTTGCTCCTCAGCCGCTTGCTCCTCAGCAGCTTGCTCCTCAGCCGGTTGATAGAGCGGCCGCAGCCGCGGGCTGAGCAACAGGTAATCGGCCGTCAGCAGTTGCCGGTAGTCCGACGATTCGCTCCAGATCACGCCATCGAGGAACAATTCAAGTGAACGCCGCAAGTCGGCGATCACGGCGTCGTCAAACTGTGGAAACAGTTGTTGATCCTTCGCCAAATCGCGGTCTTCGAGTTCCAGCCAGTGCCCGTAGAAACCGCGGAGCTTGTGGCGGGCGCGGGGGTCGGCCAGCATCCGCCGCGCGTGCGTCTGGACCTGCTCGGGCTGAGCCAGTTCGCCCGACTCGGCGGCCTGCATCAGCTCCTGATCGGGCAGCGAATCCCACATCGACAGCGCCAACCGGGCCGCAACGGTGTGCGGATCGGGCAGTTGCTCCGCATTTTCCGGCTCGTCCCAAGCGAGTTCCGGATAGAGAAACTCTGGCGAACACACCACCCAAACCACGGCACGACGGACCGCGAGCTCGGGATCGGTTTGGTCGTCAAAAAAGCGTTCTCGCAACAGCGTTTGCTCGTCGGCTGCCAAGGGCCGCCGGAAAGCCACCCGCGCAAAATCGGCGATGAATTGTTGCAGTTCGTCACGCCGAGCCGCTTCGGCTGCCGAGTTCTCCTCGGCCGCTTGGCCGGCCTCGCCCGCTTCATCGGCACCAGCAGCTTTGCGTGCCGACCCCACCAACACCGGCAAACGCTTGACCACTTCATCGGCGGTGGCAACGGCTGCACCGGTCACGGCCACTTGCCACTGCGTCGACACCGACCGCCCCTGTTCAAACCCTTGGCTCCTGTCGTCCGGAGGAAAGGGAGTCTCCACGACAAAGGTGCGGCTGCGTTCCTCGGTCGATAGACTGGCCCCATCGAGCACCGACCAAATCCCATGCGGCGGCTTCCACTCCAGCTTAATCGCCGCCGTCGGCTCTTTGTATTTGAAGAACTCCAGGCGAATCGGATACTTCCGGCCGCCCAACAAAAACACGCGGGCCGACTCTTCCCGCAGGCTGCCAGAACTGACCCAAGCGTCGATCAGCGCCGTTTGCCCCTTGTTGCCGCTGTCGTCGCGGAGTTTGCCAATGCCGGGAGCCGGGTCGAAGTTCACATACAGCCGGGCACCGTTGGGCGTCGCCACACGGAATTGATAATCGCCGGTTTCCGGGACACTCAGCGCCCCTTCCCACACGATCGCGAACTGTTCGGCCGGTACGCCCTCAACCGGGGCCGCCGCTTGGAAGTCGAAATCGATCCGCTGGTCGACCCGCTCCAACGCCAACTCATTGGCTTTGTTCATCCCCGCAGAGCCGTAGTACATCCCGCGCATCCCGGCTTCGACTGGCTTGACAACCGCTTCCGGTTGCCCACGACGGCCCCCGCCGCGCGGACGCCGGCCCGACTCGACGGCCGCCAAGCGCGCCCGTGTCTCAGCCGGCCCCGGCGTGAAATGCATCAGCAGATCAGCCACCGAATGACGAAACTGTGGCACCGTCAGCCGCATCAATTCCAACCGCAACGGTGCATCGAGCCCCAGGCGCTGCCGCGCTTCGGCCGAATAGAACGCATCGTAGATGTACTGCGCCATGGCCGCCGCCTCAGCCCCGACGCAATCGTCGGGATCGTCCTCGGGCATCGTCCGCTCGATCAACCCGGTCAGCTCTTCGACCGACCGAGGGCCCGCCAAGGCGGCTTCATAGCCCCCTGCAACGCCTCGGCCATCGGCACCGTGACACGAGGCACACTTCTGCTCGTAGAGTTCGCCGATCGAGATCGGTTCCTCGGCTGTGACTCTCGTTAGCACGGCCGCCTCAAACAACCCGACAACGGTTAAGAAACCGGCAAACGATAACAGGCAGTTTGTCGAGCGAGACATGTCCGACTCATCCGCGGCGGGTATGTGCGAGAGGTGGGAACAAGACAGGAAGTTACAATTATAGCAAAGTCTGCCAGGTCAAGGGCATGCGAATACACAATATCGGCGTTGTTTGTTCCAAACAAAACCGCTAGCCAAAAAAATCAAATCAATCACGAGCAACCACCGCCAACCGGCTGGTGGCACCGTTTCAAATCAGGCCCCCCAGCGGACGAAAATGACAGCGCATCGCTGCACGGGCGCCGCTGGCAAAACTGCAAAATTTTCCGCAAATATTTCTGCAAGCTTTCTCACTGTCTCGGCCGCCGCTGCCTAACTGTCCCGCTAGCAATGGAGCGGGAGCTAGGTGCCTGGCCACGCCTACGAATGACTGCTGTGTCGTAAACCCCACCATCGAAACCTCACACTCGCAGACCTCACGAGCACGCGGCAAAAAAGTAAACCATCTTCCGCACTTTTGGCTGCTCAGACAGGCCACATCCGGGCCTATCGGCGCTCAAGCTTTTAAGCAATTCTTCTTTCGACGCGACCGTTTTCGCGTCGCTCAATGCTTGTAGGTCAAACTTTGAAGGCTGTATGAGATGAACGCCGCAGTGCGCGGGTGGGTGCTGGTAAGCGTGTGGATGTGGGTAACGAGCGGCTCCGTCGCTCAGGCCGGCATGCTGTTCGGCTTTGATGTGGTGGTCGGAGGCGATCACCAATTCAATGGTGGGCAAATCCACGGGCGGTCGTTGATCGCTGGAAACACCAGCGGTAATGGTGGGACTGTCGGCAGCGGGCTCGGCTGGAATCCCGACGGGGACACCTATGTTGTTTGCGGCAATCGGGGGGCCGGGTTGAACGTCCAGAGTGGCAGCGTCCGCATCGGCGGCACGACCGGCAGCAGCTATCTCAATCTGAATGGCAAGGGGACAGTCAAGTCGCTCGCCGGCTTTGATGCACTCGATTTGACCGATCCCGCCAATCTGCGAGCGGCGCTGGAATCCACGTCGGACTATTTTGCGGGGCTCACGTCCAGCAGCAGCTATGCTCGCAGCGGCAATACGCTGACCTTCACTGCCCAACCCGGGGCTGACGGGATCGCCGTGTTCGACGTCAACCTCAGCGATCTCAATGACCAGAACTTGGGCTACTTCCTGCAGCTCAACGGCGCTTCCTCCGTCGTCTTCAATGTCAATGCCGACAAGCCGCTGACTCAATTGGGCAACTTCCAAACTGGCTTTCACAATAACGGCGCGCAGATTCTGTGGAATTTCCATTCCACGTATGGCGACTTCAATGTCGTGAACCGCGAGTGGTTTGGCTCGATCTTAATGCCGCACGCGAACCTGACCAACCGCTCGGCGATCAACGGCGGGGTCTACGTCGGCGGCAACTTCAATCAACATGCCGATGCGAAGCAGGTCGGTTACAGCGGCCCGGCGATCCTGTATCCAGGCGACATCACTGAGCCAGACGATCGCCCTGGAGCCGGCGACCTCCCTGGCTTCGACGATCTTCCCGGAACTGGCGATGCTCCCGAACTGGCCAGTGTTCCCGAGCCGGCGACGATCATCGTGTTTGCCCTCGGCGGGCTGATCTTTGCCGGACATCAGTGGCGTCAACGTCGGCAGCCAAGCGTCGCTGGCGCGTAGGCGTCAGCGTTCGCTGCAATAACGACAAGCGTCCGCTGGGCTGCTCAGCGGACGCCCCCGGCGATACGGCACGGGGCTGTTACCGCGCGTCGCCAGTTACCGAACGTGCCTGGAAGCCGTTCCCCATGTCTGGCCGAAGACGAACTCGGCCAGCGGCTTGCGGCCTCGCGGCGCCAGATCACGTTCGCGAAACTTCTCGGGAAGCCGCTCCGGGTCGGCAGCATACCCGATCGCCAGCCCCGTCAGCGGCAAAACCTCGGCCGGGACGTCATACAGCTCGCGGACCCTGTCGGGCAAGATCCCGATCATCTGATGCACGAACAGACCGCGGGCGGTCGCTTCGATGCTCAAGCTGGCGCTGGCCAATCCGAGGTCGTGCTCGGCTGCCGCGTTCGGCTTGCCATTGCGTGAGAAATTCCGACTCGTGCAACCGATCGCCAACACCGGAGCTGTCTGCGCCCACGCCTGATTGCCTTCGACCAAACACGACAGCAGCCGCTGGTGAGCATCCGGATCCGCCTTGGTCGCGATGATGTACGACCAGGGCTGCTCGTTGTAAGAAGACGCCGCCCAGCGCGCCGCCTCGAAGAGGCTGCGCAGGTCCTCGTCAGTAACGGAGCGGTCGTCGAAGCCACAAGGGCTCCAGCGGCGAGCGATCAAGTCGTGGATCGGATGGTCGGTACGCGCGTGCTTCGGGGTGTGCATGTCTCGGCTTTCGTTGGTGTCGTTTCAACGGAACTGATCTTGTTTTAGGCCAGCCGCCGTGTCAGCGAAAGCTGTACCGGTCCAGGCGTCCGGACGGCCCAAAGCTGCTGCGCATTTTTCTGAAACGGATGTCGATTCGAGCAACCGCGGCTCGACTGATTGAAAAGCGACGGGGTTTGCCCGTCAACGAGCAATAGGCGGAAGAAAAGACCAATTGCCAAATGCTTGGTTGATGGAGTACCCAGCGGACAGCTACTTACCCAACCATGGTGCTAGTGAAGCGCCAACATCAAATGTTCGGATTAAGGGGTCAGGAGTCAATTGCCGCCAGCGGCCCTTCGGGTGCTTCGCACAATCGACTCCTAACCCTTAACTAATCCTAAAATTTAACTTTGACGCTCCACCAGGCGGCACAGAACATGATATTCAGCAAAATTCAATCAGCCGGCACGCGTTAGCGTCCGGTTCTCATAAACCATGAGCTGGACATCGGCGACAGAGTTGACCCAAAAACTTGTTCTGCCGTGCATAGCATCCCTGACGCTGCCCTTGCAACGAACTCAATGGATCACGGAAGCAAAAAACATGGAAAACAGATCAAACAAGCGCAAGATGATTGGCTGGGGGTTAAGCATCCTCCTCGCCCTGTTCCTGATCGTCGCCAGCGCCATCCCTAAGTTTGTGCAGTGGGAGGGGAAGGCGGAAATGTTCGGCCAACTCGGCTGGACAGAGGAGTCGATGTTCACGATCGGCATCATCGAAGCTGCCATCGCCAGCTTGTTCTTGATCCCCCGGACGGCATTCGTAGCCGCGATTCTGCTTGCCGCCTACTTGGGCGGAGCGACAGCCACGCACGTTCGCGTGGACGATCCCTTCTACTTCCCGATCATCACCGGAGTGCTCGCCTGGATCGCACTGGGCCTGCGCCAGCCCGGCGTTTTTCAGCTCGCATTTAAGTGGCCGGACACAAGTAGCTTGTCATAAATGACTTCATTCAGCACGATTCCGACCGAGTGGAAAGAATCAGTTCATGGAACAAACCTGTGTCCGGGTGCTTAGAAATCATCGTTCCGACGGCGAAGCAACCGAGGAGATGAACTTTGACAAAATTCAATCAGCCGGTACGCGTTAGCGTCCGGTTCTCACAAACGGGCAGCAACTGAACAGCAGTTGATTTGACTAAGTGACTTATTAAGACCTACTTATACCACCTAACACCAGAGGACCATCATGAATCGCAATCCTGTCGGCTGGTTTGAAATCTATGTCCAAGACATGCCGCGTGCGCAGAAGTTCTATGAAACGGTGCTGGGGGTCGAACTGACGAAACTCGACGCCCCCGCGCCGGAACTGGAGATGCTGGCCTTTCCGATGAACATGGACGCAGGCGGAGCTTCGGGCGCCTTGGCAAAGGTCGCAGGCTGTCCGTCCGGTGGCATGGGAACCTTGGTCTACTTTTCATGCGACGATTGCGCTACCGAAGCGTCGCGCGTCGAAGCGGCTGGCGGCAAAATCTGCAAACCGAAATTCTCGATCGACCAATACGGCTTTATCGCTTTGGCAATGGACACCGAAGGGAACATGATCGGCCTGCACTCCATGCAATAGGACGACCCCGTGAGGTTCTTCTGTCAATTTCGTGGCTCAGCACTTTGGACGTGGACGCTGATCCTTTGGGTGGCACGTCGCTGCTGGGTGGCACGTCCCTGCTGGGTGGCACGTCCCTGCTGGGTGGCACGTCCCTGAGGAACGAAGGGCGTGTTGCGGAGAGCCGCAAGCAGATCACGGAATCTCGCGTCAACTCGGTCTCTGTCTCAGCAGACCACGCCCATCGCCAGGGCTCTGGGCGTGCCACTCAAATCCACTTGCGGACGAACAGCCACTCCATCAACGGAAGACCCCGTGAAATACATTCTCTTGATCCATTCCGCAGAAGATGCCTGGCCCGCCGACGAACTCGCCGCGGCCCGCGACGAGTCGGTACGGCTGTGCCATGAGCTCAACGACCGCGGCCAGTACCGCGGCGCAGCTCCCCTGCACCCGGCAGCCACGGCGACCTGCGTGCGCGTTCGCGATGGCAAAGCCACGGTGGCCGACGGCCCCTTCGCGGAAACGAAGGAACAACTGGCCGGTTACTTTCTGATCGACGTCGCCGACCTCGACGCGGCGATCGCAGTCGCCGCAAAGATCCCCGGAACAACCCGCGGTACGACCGAGATTCGTCCGATCGTCGAGTTGCCAGGCTTGCCGTAGCGTCAACGCCGCACGTTGGGCGGGTTACGGGATCAGCGGTCCATTGTGCGCAGCACCCACAGGGCGGCCGGCAGCGATTGGCTCCTGAGCCCTTAACCCGGCCCCGACTGACGACGTGTCACACGGCTGCCCCGCGTTGGTCTAATGCTCGGTCGAGGTTGAAAGCGGCGCTGATCAGCCCCAGATGCGTGAACGCCTGCGGAAAGTTCCCCAGCGCCTCGCCGTGAGGACCGGTCTGCTCGGCGTACAGCCCCAGGTGGTTGGCGTAGCCGAGCATCTCCTCGAACAACAGCCGCGCTTCCTGCAACCGGCGGCGATCGGTTCGCCCGGCCCGTGTCAGTGCCTCGACCAGCCAAAAGCTGCACATATTGAACGTCCCCTCTTTCCCCGGTAGCCCATCGGGCGCTTCCTGCGGGTTGTAGCGGTACACCAATCCGCCGGCGGTCAGCCCGCCTTGCGAGAGCGGCTTGCGGATCGCGTCGATCGTCGCCAACATTCGAGAATCATTGGGGGCGGTGAAGAATACCAATGGCATGAGCAGATTGGAGGCATCCAGGGCGGATGAACCGTACGCCTGGACGAAAGCCTGTCGCTGAGGATCCCAACCTTTGTCCATGACTTCCTCGTAAATCTCGTCCCGCGCCCGCAGCCATCGCGTCCGGTCAGCCGGGAATGATCGCTTGTCGGCCAGCCGCAAGCCACGGTCCACTGCGACCCAGCACATGAGCCGCGAAAAGACGAACTGTCGCCGACCGCCGCGCACCTCCCAGATCCCTTCGTCCTCACGCGTCCAATTCTCACAAACCCAGTCAACCAGCCGACGGAGATCTTTCCAAGCCTCATAACCAAGGGCCGTGCCGTGCTTGTTGAACAGATAAGCGGAGTCCATCAGCTCGCCGTAGATATCGAGCTGAAGTTGGCCGTGGGCGGCGTTACCAATCCGTACCGGCCGCGATCCGCGGTAGCCCTCCAAATGCGACAACTCCTCCTCGACGAGATTGACACGACCGTCGATGCCGTACATCAGTTGGAGCGGTCCATCGTCATCGGATACGTCCTCATGCCAGCGAGCTGACAACCAATCCATAAAGCGAGCAGCTTCTTCGGTAAAGCCGATCCGCATCAGCGCATACAGCGTGAACGAGGCGTCGCGCAGCCAAGTGTAGCGGTAATCCCAGTTGCGCACCCCGCCGATGCCCTCCGGCAGGCTCGTCGTCGGGGCGGCGACGAGCGCGCCGGTCGGCGCAAAGGTCATCAGCTTCAGCGCCAGCGCCGAGCGCTGTACAGCTTCTCGCCAGCGGCCCTGATAGGTGCAACGTGATAGCCAGCGCTGCCAGTACTCGACCGTCTCGCGAAACCTTTCTTCCGCCTCACCGACACTGTGACAGGGACCGATGTCACTGCTGCGATCGTGTTGACGTAGGATGAAGGTTGCGTTCTCTCCCTCGCGCAGGGCGAAATCAGCGCGCACGCCATCGCCGTCTCGCTGGAGCGGGACGGAGGCGACCAACGCCAGACACAACCCCGGCCCGTCGAATCGAGCGCCGCGGTCATCGATCAACGTCTCATGAGGGGCGCGCGCATAGTCGAAGGCCGGGTGACACTGGAGCCGAAACGGCATGCAGCCGTGCACCACGCGCACGCGGCGCACCAACTGGTCGGTTGGCGACTGGTTGTCGGCGCTGACCGGCATGTAGTCCGCAATCTCGCCGATCCCGTCAGCGTGCAAGAAGCGGGTGATCAGAATATTGGTGTTCGGCCAATAGTGCTGCTTCTGCCTGATGTTCTCGCCGGTTGGCGAAATCCGAAACCGGCCACCCTTCTGATCATCGAGAATCGCCGCAAAGACGCTCGCCGAATCAAAATGCGGAATGCACATCCAGTCGATGGAACCATCCATCCCGACCAGCGCCGCGGTGTGCAGATTGCCAATCAGCCCATAGTTTTCGATCGGTTGATACGGCATCTCGGCAAGTTCCTGTTCGCTGGTTCCGACGTTAAGTATCCCAGGATGTGCTAATTCAGCAGAATTCTCTCAGCCGGCACGCATTAGCGTCCGGTTCTCGCGAACCATAAGCCGAACAGCGGCGAACGATTTAACCGCAAGACTTATCCTGACCTACTGAGTACGCCGACCAACCGTGGCAAATGCAGTACCATTTAACTTCGGCTCCAGCCAAAATAATGCCGAAAGCCAACCGCCCTACATGGCCATCCGCACAGCGTCTCTCGTCTTGCGGCTGACCCGCGGAGGTTGTTCCGGCGTAAAACCGACCCGCCCCCCCCCGCCTGGAAGTCCGGCGCTGCTTTCACTGGGGCCCAGGGGTGATAATTGAGTCTGAATTGAAGATAATTGGCTTGATAAGCGTTGCCCTCAGATTCCGATCTGAGACAGCGACAAGTCCGTCTCCCTAAGTACCATCTTTCAAATGGAGTTGAACGTGCATAGAAACATCACACTGTCAGTAAGCTTTCTTGCATTTGCCTTTTCTGTTAGCAACACATTTGGTCTCACTCGAGAATACGATCAAGTCCGAATCAAACGTGCGGGAGATGGATGCGTGGGCGGACACGTATCAACCTTCGGTTCTGACTGCGCCTACTATCGTGGCAATGCAGAGCAACTGAATAGAAAACTGAAGGAATTGAGCGAGGAGTTCGCAGCGACTTCAAGAATCGAGATTCGCATTTACAACGGAACCAAAACCATCGAATATGGCGAAGAGCGGCCGATCGGCACTCTGAACCCAAAGTCGCGCGAACTCCAGATTGATTGGTCGGTCTCTAAGATACCAATGCAGCATGAAGCACCTGAGAAAGGGTACGGCAATCTGCCGTGGCCTTCCATTATTAAACAGGCGGTTAACGGCACGAGCCACAGAGTCCCTTATCGATTGCCACCGTCGACCATGATAATCTTCAGTGTATGGAAGGGCGATCGGATTATGCAGAAGGAAATCGCCTGCCCTCCTACAATTAACATCAATACTATGTCAAAGTGACAGGCGGTATTCCCCCGTGATGTCTGACATTCGTCGATCCAAACTAGCGCTTCGTCCCAAGTACAACGAGCCCTGAACGATTGTCCAATCCATACGCCCCGCCGTCTGAACGGGAACCCCAATCACGACCGGTTGCACACGGGGTGGGGCTAGTGTTTTTGGCTGCGCTGACGCTGGTTTCGTCATCATTTTGTGCGTACTTCATCCACGCCGCCACGAAACTGAAATTAGCCTATCCTGATTTTCATGATCCGTCGCCAGACGTTGATGGTTACTGGCCCGGAGTTGCTTACACGATTAATGTCGGACTTGGTCTTGTTGCTGGCGCATTTGCTGCTCTTTGTAGCCTTGTGCTGCTTGCGGTTATTTTTGTCAATTGCCGGGCCGCAAGGCTCCCCGCCGCCATCAGCGATAGCGACGAAATCGGGTGAGGACGCTCTTTGCCGGCCGATCTCCCCACCCCACCTCACTGAGTGCCTAGCGAATGCACCACCGAAGGTATCGTATCGACTAACGCGGGCAGGTGCTGAGCACGCATGGCGGACAGCCTGAAGCCGGGACTCCAACGGGTATTGTATTAAACAACTCTGGACTATTCTTTTGCTCAAATCGGTCGCCGCTGCACGGCTCATTGCTCGTGAGAACCGGACGCTAACGCGTGCCGGGTGATCGAATCTTACCGGAGATCATGCTGTGTTGCTGAGGATCATTGGCTTGATGATAGGAGGTAAAGGCTAGAAGTCAGCGAAGAACTCTCCGCCGGCGCGGGTGAAGAGGTGTTCTTCGCCCCGGCTGAAGGGATCGACTGGATCGATGTGGCGGCATCCGTCCAGGCAGCGGGTGACACCGTCGTGCATCATCTCGATCTGGGCAGTGAAGAGGATGGCGCTTACCGCACCGGTGCTTTTCTCAATCACGGCGCTCATGTGCTGTTTCTCTCTGGCCGCGGACCGCACTCGTTCCTCGGTATGATTGACACTCGGCGCGAGATCCCTGAAATCAAACGGGTTGCCTTGGATGTCGATCCGGCGTCACGGGCCAGTGCGCCGACGGCGGTCAACACCCGATTGTTCGGCGCGATCGTGACCGTCTTTCACGATCACCCTCAGGATGTCGACGCCCCCAACGTCGCCAGCGTGATTCAACTGGACCCCAATCGCGATGGCGATTACTCCGACGCGAAGGTGCTCAAACGCATCGATGTTGGGCCCAGCCGTGTGGAAGGTCATGGCGGACACCACGCCATGGTCGCCGATGCCGCGGGCCGGTTCGCCTTGATCTCCAATCCCGGCGACTCCTCAGTGCAAATCATTTCGTTAGCCAATCTGTCGTCGCAATCGACCGAGACGCTCTCGTTCGTACCAGGCAGCGTCGTGGCGATCGGTGCTCGCGGTCCGATTCGTTAAATGCAGCTTCGAGCAATGCTTGCAGCCCGCGATGCGGGGCACGTCGAGTCGCTATCGCCCCCGCTCGACGAAATGATTGACAGCAAAGGCGTCCGCGATACAATCGCGGACGTTCGTGGTGATGGGTCGGGCTGCTTGCTCGGTCCATGAACAGGGAACTCCGGTACAACGCCGGGACGGACCAGCCGCTGTGAATTGCCGCAAACTTCGGTTTGCAAGTCGACGTCTTTTTCCCAGGCCATTGTTCACCGATTGTGAACGAGAAGGCAGTGAGCGTGCGACGGCAATGAGTCAGAAGACCTACCGCGAAATAGACGATGATCGTGCCCTCTCGGATTGGGGCAGTCGTTGTGATGGCGAAGCAGAGCGAAACTCCTGCTCTCGTTGTCTTTAACCATAGCAATTGCCACGCTTTGAATCGATTTTGGTTCGCCGCTGCGCGCATCCCGTGAATGCGGCCGCGACGGTTACCTTTGCTAATTGCGTCTCCCTGTCCAGGCGTGCCGCGCGATCAACAGCCTGACCGGCGCGAACCAAAACTCAGATCAGGAAGGGTTGAATGATGTCTTCTGCACTCAGCGCGCAGGTCGGAGTGGTTCGCAAACGCGATGGACGTGAGATTGAATTCGATCGCGCGCGGATCGAACGCGCGTTGGAAAGAGCATTCCGCGCCGAACTCGGTTTCACCGAGGACCAGCCGCTGGCTGACACCCTCGCTAACGATGTCCGCCTGATCGCCGATCAGGTCGCCGAAGTCGTCTACGCCCCCGACCGGCAAGCACCGATTTCGGTCGAGCAGATTCAGGACATGGTCGAAATCGGCCTGATGAAGCGTGAACATTATCATGTAGCGCGGCGCTACATCTTGTATCGCACCGAACACGCGCGGATTCGGGCCATCCGCGGAACCGAGACGCCTCTCGATGCGCTCGACGATCGACAAACCTCTGAGAACCGTGTTTTCATCCAACTGGAACCCGATGTCCGGGTGCCGCTGGACGAACAGCGTTTACAGCGATTTCTCGACAACTGCCCCGAAGCGCAGCTTGCGGAAATCGACATTGGCGAAATTGTGGCCGAAGTGGTCCGTGGTGCCTTTGACGGGATGACCACCGACGATTTAACGCGCGCTATGGTGCTGTCGGCGCGGAGCCGCATCGAGCGCGATCCAGGCTATGACTCGCTCGCGGCGCAGTTACAGCGTTCGATCCTCTATCGCCAGGCGTTGGGCAAAACCCAGTTTGATCCTGACTTTGATCAAACCTATCGCGATCGCTTCGAGCACTACATCATCGAGGGAGTTCGCGCGGGCCTGTTAACCAATGAGTTGCGTCGATTCGACCTCGATCAAATCACCAACGCGCTGCAGCCCGACCGCGACGGCATGTTTCGCTACCTCGGGGTACAAACGATTTATGACCGCTACCTCCTCCATGTCGACGGTCGCCGGATCGAAACGCCTCAATACTTTTGGATGCGGGTCGCAATGGGGCTGGCGCTTGCTGAGCAGGAGGAGCGAGATCAGCGAGCGATTGAATTCTACGAGCTGCTGTCATCTTTCCGGTTTACTAGCGCCACACCGACCTTATTTAATTCCGGAACGCTCCATCCCCAGTTAAGCAGTTGCTATCTGACCACGGTTCAGGACGACCTGCAGCACATTTTCAAAAGCCTGGGTGACAATGCGATGTTGTCCAAGTGGGCCGGCGGCCTGGGGAACGACTGGACCAACATCCGTGCCACCGGCGCACGGATCAAGGGAACCAACGGCGAAAGTCAGGGCGTCGTTCCATTTTTGAAGATCGTCAACGACACGGCGATTGCCGTCAATCAAGGCGGTAAACGCAAGGGGGCGGTGTGCGCCTATCTGGAACCGTGGCACCTCGATTTTGAAGAGTTTCTCGACCTGCGGAAAAATACCGGCGACGACCGCCGCCGCACCCATGAC
>Ga0233365_1000941_pt1 | contig 13020 bp, 8 predicted proteins | sample ElkDunMinimDraft_27_FD_191535 | JGI IMG/M metagenome (GOLD analysis project Ga0233365, IMG submission 191535) | Fecal eukaryotic communites from dung pellets of Tule Elk in California, USA - Elk Dung C36 | ecosystem: Host-associated > Mammals > Digestive system > Large intestine > Fecal | place... | reverse complement strand
CGAGATCTGGACCATGAATGCCGATGGCAGCAATCCGCGCCAGCTGACAGATTCCGCGATGGTCTCCTGGGGGCCTTACTTCCACCCAAGCGGTGACTACATCATCTATTCCAGCAACGTGCTGGGGCATGCCAACTTCGAGTTGTTCATGATCGATACGCTGGGGCAGCACGAGCCGATACGGGTGACCAATACGGACGGCACCGATATCCTGCCAGTGTTCACGCCACAGGGTGACAGGCTGGCCTGGAGCAGTACCCGCACGGCGGACGGCACCTCGCAGATCTTCATGGCAGACTGGAACCACGAGCTTGCTCTGGAGCTGCTGGGGTTGTAGCGGTTCATTCTCACGGAGAATCAAAATGCTCAGAATGGCGGCGTGTGTCCTGTTGTCCCTGTATGCGGTGACAGCGCAGGGACAGCAATATCTCAATCATGATCTGAGTGTGACCATTGACCCTGCCCGGAGTCACCTTGCGGTCAGCGACACGCTGCTGCTTCCTGCGCATCTCCAGTCGGCGAATGAGATCATTTTTCGCCTGAACAGTAACCTGTCCTTCGACTCCCTGCGCGGGGACAACTACCGGATCGAGCCGCAGGATACCGGCGACAGCGGCAGCGTTGCTGATGCGGGGCGGGAGATCGCACCGGCCAGCCGCTATCGCCTGGTCCTGGATGATCCGTCCGCCCCCTTCAGGCTGTCCTACTCGGGCAGGCTCAATACCGATCTGCAGCGACTGAGCGAGGAGTACGCGCAGAGCTTCTCCTCCACCACGGGCATCATCGGTGAGCAGGGCATCTATCTCGACCACAGCAGCGTGTGGGTGCCGGATTTCCAGAACGGCCTGATGAGCTTTTCGCTCGACGTGGCATTCGCGGATGACGCACAAGGCTGGACGGTGGTGAGTCAGGGTGACGCGGAAGGTGCCAGGAATCACTGGGTGAGTGATCAGGCGATGGAGGAGGTCTATCTGGTGGCTGCCGACTTCAGCACCTACACGGCCAGCTACACGGCCCCCACCATGTCCGAAGGTGACGACGTCGAGATGCTGGCCTACCTGCGCACGCCTGACCCGAATCTGGCGACCCGCTACCTGGATGCCACGGAAAGATATCTGGCGCTGTATGAGTCCATGCTGGGTGAGTATCCGTTCAGCAAGTTCGCCCTGGTGGAAAATTTCTGGGAGACCGGCTACGGCATGCCGTCCTTTACCCTGCTGGGGGAGCAGATCATCCGCTTTCCCTTCATCCTCGAGTCGTCCTACCCGCATGAGATTCTTCACAACTGGTGGGGCAATTCGGTCTACCCGGACTACGACAGCGGCAACTGGAGCGAAGGGCTGACCGCCTACCTGGCCGACCATCTGTTTCAGGAGATGAACGGCGCTGGAGCGGAGTATCGCAAGGACATGCTCGGACGTTACCGCAGTTTCGTGGACGATGCAGCCGACTTGCCCCTGTCCGCTTTCACCTCCCGCAACTCTGCTGCGTCCCAGGCGGTGGGCTACGGCAAGACGCTGATGCTGTGGCACATGCTGCGGCTGGAGCTCGGTGACGAGCTGTTCCTGCAGGGGTTGCGCGAGCTGTATGCCCAGCGACGCTTCACCCGCACCTCCTTCGACGATATCGCCACGCTGTTCTCCGGCGTCGCAGGTCGCGACCTGCAGCCCTTCTTCGATCAATGGGTCGAGCGCCCGGGCGCCCCTGTGCTCTCCGTGGATGTCAGCCGGCAGGACAACGGCGCGGCGCGCATCACCCTTTCGCAGTCGCAGCGCGGCGGGCTTTACCAGCTCAGCGTTCCCGTAGCACTGTATTACGAAGGAGAGGTCGAGGCGCAGATCGAGTGGCTTGCCATGACCGGGCCCGAGGCCTCCATCGAACTGCCGGACTATGCGCGGCTGCAGGCAGTGCTGGTGGACCCCTATTTCGACGTGTTCCGGAGGCTGGACGGCAGCGAACTGCCGCCAACCTTGCGCGAGATGTTCGGCGCCCAGCGCATCGCTTTCGTCGTGCCGCAGGAGAATCGCGCGCTGTGGATCGAGATGGCCGAGTTCTTCACGGCCGGTAGCACTATCGACAGTGAGATCATCCTCGCCGAGGACTTTCGCATGCTGCCGTCAGACCGGACGGTGTGGGTGCTGGGTCGCGACAATCCCGCCGCCGAGGTGGTGGCGCAGGCGGTGGGCTACTACGGGGTGAACTGGTCGGAGGCCGGCCTGTCGCTGCTGGGCAGCGAGCTGCATTTTTCCGATCGCAGCACCGTGCTGACAGCGGCACATCCCGACGATCCCGAGCTGACCATCGGCTGGATCCATGCGCACTCCTCTGAGGCGATGCCGGGCCTCACCGAAAAACTGCCCCACTACGGCAAATATTCCTATCTGAGCTTCATCGGCAGCGAGCCCACCAACGACGTCAAAGGCCAGTGGGAGAGCCCGGATTCACCGCTGCAGTGGCATCACCCTGACCTGCCTGCAGGGGCACAGCTGGCCCTGTTACCCGCTCGCGCGGCGCTGGCCGAACTGCCGCCCAAATACCTGCCTTCGGGATTGCAGAGCCATGTCGAGGCGCTGACGGACAGCCAGATGCAGGGGCGTGGCATTGGTTCCGCGGGGCTGCAACGGGCCGCCGACTATATCGCGGACCGCTTCCGTGAAGCCGGGCTGGAGGCGCCGGAGGGTCACTTGCAGGGCTGGACCGAGACCCTGCCCGATGGCACAGAGGTGGCGCTGGCCAACGTCATCGGCATCCTGCCGGGCACCGATCCCATACTCAGCCGACAACCCATTGTGCTGGGGGCGCACTACGATCACTTGGGCATGGAAGAGCGCGTTTACCCCGGTGCCGATGACAATGCCTCCGGCGTCAGCATCCTGATCGAGGTGGCCAGCAAGCTCCGGCAATCCTTCGCGCCCCGACGGTCGATCATCTTCGTCGCCTTCACGGCAGAGGAGTCCGGATTGGTGGGTTCCCGTCACTTCGTCGCCAACCCGCCCGCCGGCTTCCGTCAGGAGGATATGCTGGCGATGATCAATCTCGACAGCGTCGGTCGCCTGGAAGGGCGCACGCTGCAGGTGTTTGCCTCCGACAGTGCCTACGAGTGGCCGTTCATGGCCCAGGGCATTGGCTTCACCATCGGGGTGCCGTCACAGTTTCCAGCGCAGTCAGTGGCCGGCAGCGACCATGTCAGCTTTCTGGAGGCGGGTATTCCGGCGATCCACCTGTTCAGCGGTGTCCACACCGATTACCACCAGCCAGGCGACAGTCCGGAGAAGCTGGATCTGGCAGGGATGTCAGACATCGCCCTGTGGGTGGAGGAAGCCATGGTTTATCTGGCCGACCGCGAGCAGCCCCTGCGGGTGAATCTCAGCAACGCCCCGGTGCGCGATGCCACGGCTGTCAGCGGTGAGCGTGCGGCGTCGCTGGGCACCATCCCCGAGTTCAACTACGCCGGGGAGGGCGTGCAGATTTCGGGCAGCACCCCCGGCAGCGCCGGCGAGGAGGCAGGGCTGCAGGCAGGTGATGTGTTGTTGCGGTACAACGGCCAGCCCATCGCCGACCTGCAGGGCTATTCGAACATGCTCCGTGCATCCGCCCCTGGCGACGAGGTGACGCTGGTCGTCAGGCGCGGCGATGACACGATCACGGTGGAGGCGGTGCTCAAGGCTCGGTGAGGGATACGTTTATTGCAGGAAAAAGTACAGGACGCTCATGACGGTGCTGAAGGTGATGACGATGAAAAGCACCTTTGGCCCGACGCTGTGTTGCCTGCCCCAATCATACGGCTCCTCATCTTCGATGAAGATCGGGTTGAGGCGACGTCTGAAAAATCTCATGGTGACTGTGGCTCCGCTGGATGGGTGAGGGGACATTAAACCCCAGCCCCCAGCCAGCAGAGTGAAAAAATCGTGGCAATGCAGGGAGCAATTCTGATCAATTGTGGCACCCCTCACCGCTACAGCCCCCAAATGTAATGCTTTGTTATAAGTAGCGGGCCGGTGCTTTCCTCCTCTGGCACAACTGGTATTATCCGCCGCGAAAACAATAATTGCCGAGTGCGCACACCATGAACGATTGTCCCACTGCCCGCCGTGGCTGTTTGCTGTTGCTGGTCTCCTGCTTTGCCCTGCCTCTTGCCTTGCCTCATGCTCATGCCCAGTCGGGCACCTCAGCCCCACCCCTGACCCGCATGCCGGACAGTGAATCGCGGATCCGGCTGGATGGTGTCCTCGACGAGGAGGTGTGGAATCGCGTACCGGTGATGGACGCGATGCGCGTCGTCAGCCCTGACACGCTGGAAGCGGCATCCCTGGAGACCCACACCCGCATCTTCTACAACTCCCGCGGCCTGTACGTGGGAGTGATGAATTACCAGGCCCCCGAAACGCTGGTGGCGCGTCGCAGCTCAAGGGACACAGGCATCTTCCGCGACGGCTATGTACTCTCCATCGACCCCTCGGGCGAGGGATTGTATGGTTACATGATGCGCATCAATTTGGGCGGCACGCTTTCCGACGGCACCATCCTGCCGGAGCGCGAGATCAACCGCCAGTGGGACGGCCCCTGGGATGCCATCGCGCGGGAAACGGACGAAGGCTGGGTCGCTGAGATTTTTGTGCCCTGGTCGATGATGACCTTGCCCGCCTCCGGCCCGACCCGTCGCATCGGTCTGTACACGGAGCGCATGGTGGCCTCCATGAACGAGACCTGGTCGTGGCCCGCGCTGCCGGAAACCAACAGCGAATACCTGTCGGCCTTCCAGAAGTACGAGCTGACCGACGTCAACCCCGCCACCCAGTTCACCTTCTATCCCTACACCTCCGCCACCTTCGACGACATGAAGAACGAGACGGATTACCGGGTAGGCGCAGATGTGTACTGGCGGCCCAGTTCCAACATGCAGCTTTCCGCGACACTGAATCCGGATTTTGGCACCGTCGAATCTGATGACGTGGTGGTGAATCTCGGCGCCTTCGAGACCTTCTTTGAAGAGAAGCGCCCGTTCTTCCTTGAAGGGCAGGACGTCTTCACCGCCTCCCAGCGGCAGCGAGGGGGCGGCTTCGGGCCGACCACCCTGCTGAATACCCGCCGCATTGGCACCCAGGCAATCTACGACATCCCGTCCGACGTGAGAGTGATCGGGACGGATGTGACCCGTCCCTCCGACCTGCTCGGCGCGGTGAAGTTTACCGGCCAGAGTGGCAACTGGCGCTATGGCACGCTGATGGCATCGGAAGATGACTCGGTGCTGCGGGGTTATCGTGCCGATGGCAGCCGTGTCAACATCGAAGCCGAGGGCCGGGATTTCGCCATCGGGCGCGTGCTCTATGAAGATACCAACGCGGGTGGCCGACGCGCCATCGGCTGGCTGGGCACCGATCTGTCACACCCCGACCGCGATGCGATGGTCAATGCGGTCGACATGCACTACTTTTCTGCCGACAACCGCTGGGTGGCCGAGGGCCAGATGATGTTCAGCGACGTGCAGGGAGTCACCGGACAAGGCGGATTCTTCGACGTGGACTATCGTCCCCAGCGCGGCGTCCAGCACACTTTTACCGGCACCTACCTGGACGACACCCTGGAACTCAACGATATCGGTTATGTGCAGCGCAACGACCATGTGCAGCTCGATTATCGCCTGCAGCTGACTGACTCCAATGTGCCCGGCCTGCGCACCCGCACCCGCTCTGTCAGCGTCATCAACCAGTGGAATACGGATGGCCGGCCGGTGCGGCTGGGGCTGTTCTTCGCCCAGAACATGACCTTCCTGAACAACTCCACGCTGAGTTCCAACCTGCGCTACTATCCGCCGCGTGTCGACGACCGCCTGAGTCGGGGCAATGGCACCTACAAGATTCCCCATCGCTGGGGCGTTGACAGCACCTGGCGCAGCGACCGCGCCCGGCCCATTTCCGTCTATGCCACCCTGAACAGCGCCGAAGAGGATCTCGGCAAGCAGAACTTCAGCTACACAGCGGGGGTGACCTGGAACCCTACGGCCAGTTTCTCGATGGACTTCAGCACCAAGTATGTTGATCGCGAGGCGTGGCTCATTCATCAGGGCGGGGGTCGCATGACCGCTTTCGAGGCCAACGAGTGGTCACCGAAACTGGAGATGGATTACTTTATCACCGCCAAGCAGCAGCTGCGCTTCAGCCTGCAGTGGACCGGCATCAAGGCCTTCGAGGATCGCTTCTATCAGGTTAACGCCGCACGGGTGGAGCACCTGAATGAAACAGGCGACGTGACGGCAGGAAGCGATGACTTCGCCGTCAGCCGCATGAGCTTCCAGGCCCGCTACCGCTGGGAAATCGCCCCGCTGTCGGACCTGTTCTTCGTCTACACGCGCGGGGGCAACCTGGCGCGGGACTACGAGGATGAGTACTACGGCATGTTTGAGCACGCCTGGACAGAGCCAATCGTCGACAACTGGGTGATCAAGCTGCGCTACCGCCTGGGCAGCTGAGACAGGCAGTTAAGGCAGGCAGCTGAGATCGGCCACCGCGGAGCGCTGCTTCGGCAACGCCGCAGTGCTCCTGTCGTCATATCACTGACACACTGGTGACTTAGGCTCGTGGTTTCGTTGCTGATCGGGAATCACGATGCCTTTGCGCCTGCTTGCTGGAATCCTGGCCATGGTAGTTCTCTCTACAAATGCTGCTACAGATGCCGCTGCTGATGGAGTCGATGCTGATACGCGAGGCGTCGTGATCGCTCATCGTGGGGCCAGCGGCTATCTGCCGGAGCACACGCTGGCCTCCAAGGCGATGGCTTATGCGATGGGGGCGGACTTTCTTGAGCAGGATGTGGTGATGACCCGCGATGACCAACTCATGGTCATGCACGACATCACCCTGGACAGGACCACGGACGTCGCCTACCGCTTTCCGGGTCGCAGTCGTGAGGATGGCCTGCACTACGTCGTCGACTTCACGCTGGCCGAGATCCAGTCGCTGGAGGTCACCGAGGGCGCCCGGCAGGTGGGTGACTCGCGCCAGGCGATATACCCTGGCCGCTTTCCCGTGGGCCTGTCCACCTTCCGGATTCACACCCTGGCGCAGGAGATCGAGCTGATACAGGGGCTCAATCACTCCACCGGCGCAGATGTCGGGATCTATCCCGAGATCAAGTCACCTGCCTTCTTCCACGCTGAAGGCAAGGACCTCGGCAGTGCGGTCATCGCCGTTCTCAGGAATTACGGCTACACCACGCGCAGCGATAAGGTCTTCGTGCAGACCTTCGATTTCGAGGAGCTGAAAAGGCTTCGCCACGAGGTGCTGCCGGCGCTGGGCGTAGACCTGAAGCTGGTGCAACTGCTGGATGGCGGGGCGGAAAACGCCTGGATGCAGACCGCAGAGGGTATCCGGGAAATCGCCCGGCATGCCGATGGCCTGGGTCCGGAGAAGGGCATGATCATCGCCTATAACGCCCCCTTCCACGATCTGCGCATCAGCGACCTGGTTAGCCATGCCCACGCCCAGGGCCTGCAGGTTCACCCCTATACCTTCCGCCTGGATGAGGGGCAGGTGCCCCCTTACGCCCGTGATTTCGACCATCTGCTGGCGCTGTTCTACGAACAGGCCGGGGTGGATGGTGTTTTCACCGACTTTCCCGACCGGGCGGTCCGCTACCTGCACAGAAGATGATTGACGCTGGCTCCTTGCGGGCCATTGACGTATAATCGCCGCCCGTTTGAATTTCAGCTGCTCTCCGCATACAGTTTCCGCGTCAGTCGTTACGCTTTCCGCTACGCAACCATTACCGCACCAGCATACAAGGCCCGATATGTCATCCAGTACCCGTCCGGAACTCAGTTTCGCTGAGCTCGATCTTCCCTCATCCCTGCAGGAAACCCTGAGCAGGGTAGGCTACGAAAAGCCGTCGCCGATCCAGCAGGCAACGATCCCCATCCTCCTGCAGGGGCGTGATGTGGTCGGCATGGCCCAGACCGGCACCGGCAAGACTGCGGCCTTTGCCCTGCCCATTCTGGCGGGAATCGATCTGAGCCAGAAGCACGTTCAGGCGCTGGTGCTGTGCCCTACGCGCGAGCTGGCGATCCAGGTGGCGGAAGCTTTCCAGACCTACGCTGCCGGTATGCGCGGATTTCAGGTCCTGCCCATCTATGGCGGTCAGGAGATGGGGCGCCAGCTCAGCGGCCTGCGCCGAGGCGCACAGGTCGTGGTGGGAACCCCAGGCCGGCTGCTGGACCACCTCAATCGCCGCACTGTCGATCTGACCCAGCTGAAGACGCTGGTACTGGATGAGGCGGACGAAATGCTGCGCATGGGCTTTATCGACGATGTCGAAACGATCCTGGCAACCACGCCAAAAGGACGTCAGGTCGCGCTGTTTTCCGCCACCATGCCACCACAGATCCGGGCCGTTGCCGAAAAGTATCTCGATAACCCCGAAGAGATACGCATTCAGACTGCCATCACCACCAATGAGAATATCGAACAGTTCTACTGGCTGGTGCAGGGCACCAACAAGCTGGATGCGCTGACCCGTATTCTGGAAGTGGAAGAGTTCGACGGCATGATCATCTTTGTGCGCACCAAGACCAGCACGGTAGATCTGGCTGACAAGCTCAGTGCCCGTGGTTTTGCGGCCTCGCCTCTTAACGGGGACATGAACCAGGCTATCCGTACCCGCACGATCGAGCAGCTGAAGTCGGGCCACATCGATATCCTGGTGGCCACCGATGTGGCTGCGCGCGGACTGGACGTGGAGCGCCTCAGCCACGTGATGAACTACGATATTCCCTACGACGACGAAGCCTATGTACACCGCATTGGCCGCACCGGTCGCGCCGGACGCAGTGGCAAGGCGATCCTGTTCGTGGCCCCTCGTGAGCGTCGCCTGCTGCAATCCATCGAGAAGACCACCCGCAAGAAAATTACCCAGATGGAGCTGCCCACCCGTGGTGAGCTGATCGAGAAGCGCAGTGCCGCGTTCAAGGAAGGCATCAGCGAGACAATTCGCAGCGGCAACCTGGACTTCTTCCGCACGCTGGTGACTGAGTTGTGCGAGGAGCACAGCTGTGACGCGGCGCAGGTAGGGGCGGCCATGGCCTTTCTGCTGCAGAAGGATCGCCCTCTGGAGCCCGCGATAGCCGAGGCGGAATCACGCCGCCCGCGCAGTACCCCGACGGGCAGGGATGAATGGAAGGAGGCTCCTTCCCGCCAGCCATCTGCGGGCAGAGCACGCGCAACCCGCGCCAGCTCCGATACGCAGTTCGAGCAGATGCTCAACGAAGATGGCCGCTCGGAGCGCCGCCCGCGCCACGAGCACTCATCCGAGGAAGACGGGCGTGCCAAACCGCTGCGTGATTTTCCCGATGTCCGCATGGAGCGCTTCCGTATTCATGTGGGCCATGCCGATGGGGTGACACCACGCGAGGTGGTGGGCGCCATTGCCAACGAAGCGCAGATCGAAGGCCGCTACATTGGCCACATCCGCATCTATGACGATTACTGCACGGTGGATCTGCCAGCCGGAATGCCGCCCGAGACCATGCACATACTGGCCAAGACCCGTGTGCGCAACAAGCCGTTGAAGATCGAGCAGGTAGCCGCTGCCGGCGGTAAACCAGCGTTCTCCAAGCCAGAGTCTTCTAAACCAGAGTTCTCGAAGCCCGAGTCTTCTAAGCCCGAGTTCAAGAAATCAGAATTCAAGAAGCCGGAGTTCAAGAAGTCCGAGTTCAAGAAGTCCGAGTTCAAGAAGCCCGAAGCAGCCCGGCCTGAATCAAAGCCAGAATTCAAGAAAACAGAGTTCAAAAAGCCAGAATCAAAGCCCGACTTCCAGAAATCAGAGTTCAAGAAATCAGAGTTCAAGAAATCAGAATTTAAGAAGCCAGACTTCAAAAAGTCAGAGTTCAAGAAGACTGACGAAAAGAAGTTTGACGCAAAGAAAGCAGGCTTCAAGAAAACGGCGGCTGCCCCAGAGCATAAGGCTGATGCGTCCTCGCGCGGTGGCGAAGGGCGACCGGTTGTCGAGAGCAAGGATATCACCCGCGAGGTGCTGGAGCGCTTCCCCAGCCTCGGCGCCAGCCCACGGGCAGCAACGCCTGCGGCTGAGGGAGAGGTTGCGGCGAGAGTGCGCACCAAGCCCAAGAGCAAACGGGTGGACAAAGACAAGGGCAAGCGCCGCAAGCCGAGCGATAAGGCATCCTGACCGCGGGGACGGCGTCAGCGCCGTCCGTGTTGCCTGGGCCTACTCCGGTCGCCACATGACGTAGCCGTCGTTCTCCGCGGCGGTTCTGAGCATCTGCAACAGCGGCGTGGCGCGGGTGGACAGCGCCACCGGGGTTTCGGCTTCTTCGTCCTCCTCGTCTGCCCCATCCTCTGCCGGTTCGGCGCGATGCTGCAGGGAAGCTTCGAGCCGGCTGAGCGCTGTAGACAGATTGTCTCCGCTCACCGCCCCTTCGTTGCCGCCGCTGGTCCCCATCATCTTCAGCAGGGGTTCCGCGACGTGGCTGAGCATCACGAACTCGCCGGAATCTTCACTCTGGAATTTAATAATCACACTGATTTCCTCCCTGTGGTCTCTTGTTTATCCCCCGTATAGTCTCCACCAGCCGCGGCCGGTCACCAAATCAGGCCGGCGCAAAGGGCGACCCACTGCTCCTTTCCCCTGAAGGGCGGGGCATGTGAGTTAAAAAAATTATCGTTACGGTAGCAACAATATATTTTCAAAAACGTACTGCGGCCCGTATCATTCCCTTCGTCAATTATTACCAACCCAAAGGAGTTCAACCAAGTGTCCCTCATTAATACCGAAGTCAAGCCGTTCAAAACTACTGCGTTTCACAACGGGTCTTTCATCGAAGTGACTGATGCTAACCTGCGTGGCCAATGGTCTGTAGTGTTCTTCTATCCTGCAGACTTCACTTTCGTGTGTCCTACCGAGCTCGGCGACCTGGCTGACAACTACGAAGAATTCCGCAAGCGTGGCGTGGAAATCTATTCGGTCTCCACCGACACCCATTTCACCCACAAGGCATGGCACGACAGTTCCGACACCATCCGCAAGATCCAGTATCCGATGCTCGGTGACGCCACTGGTGCAATCAGCCGCAACTTCGAAGTCATGATCGAAGCGGATGGCCTCGCAGAGCGCGGCACGTTCGTCATCGACCCCGAAGGCCGCGTCCAGATCGTGGAAATCACTGCCGGCGGTATCGGCCGTGATGCCCAGGAACTGCTGCGCAAGATCAAGGCTGCCCAGTACGTGGCTGACCACCCAGGCGAAGTCTGCCCGGCGAAATGGAAGGAAGGTGAAGCGACACTCGCTCCTTCCCTCGACCTGGTCGGCAAGATCTAAGGCGACCTGCAAGACCCGCCCGCTCCACCCGGAGCGGGCCTCTTTCGGCAAATCCCTGCAGGGCTGTGAAGCACATTCGAGAACATACCATGCTTGATGAAACATTGAAGACTCAGTTGAAATCCTATCTGGAGCGAGTCCAGCGGCCTTTCGAAATGGTGGCATCGCTTGATGATTCGGATAAATCCAGGGAATTGTGGAGCCTGCTGGAAACCATTGCCGGGCTTACAGACAAGATCACACTGCGCAGCGACGGCACCGACCCCCGTGTGCCTTCTTTCGCGCTGCAGCGAGCCGATACAGACATCAGCCTGCGTTTCGCCGGCATTCCGCTGGGGCACGAGTTCACCTCGTTGGTGCTCGCCCTGTTGCAGGTTGGCGGACACCCCGCCCGCATCACCGACGACGTCGCAGACCAGGTCCGCGCGATCGAAGGCGATTTCCTGTTCGAAACCTATTACTCACTGTCCTGCCAGAACTGTCCCGATGTGGTCCAGGCGCTGAACCTGATGGCGGTCCTCAACCCGAATGTGCGCCACGTGGCTATCGATGGCGCGCTGTTCCAGGCAGAGGTGGACGAACGCCAGATCATGTCGGTGCCGTCGGTTTACCTGAATGGCAAACCCTTTGCCCAGGGCCGCATGAGCGTCGAGGAGATTCTGGCCAAGGTCGACACTGGTGCTGCCATCCGTGACGCGCAGAAAGTCAGCGAACGCGAGCCCTTTGACGTGCTCGTGGTGGGCGGCGGCCCTGCGGGCGCCGCTGGTGCCATCTATGCGGCGCGCAAAGGCATCCGCACAGGCGTTGCTGCAGAGCGCTTCGGCGGCCAGGTGCTGGACACCATGGGCATCGAGAACCTGATCTCCGTGGCGGCGACCGAAGGGCCGAAGCTGGCCCGCGCCCTGGAAGAGAACGTCCGCGACTACGACGTCGACATCATGAACCTGCAGCGCGCAGCGGCCCTGGTGCCCGCCGTCGATGCAGGCGGCCTGCACGAGATCCGCTTCGACAGTGGCGCCTCGCTCAAGGCGAAGACCGTTATTGTTGCCACCGGTGCCCGCTGGCGTGAGCTGAACGTCCCCGGCGAGCAGGAATATCGCAATCGCGGCGTTGCCTACTGTCCGCACTGCGATGGTCCCCTGTTCAAGGGCAAGCGCGTGGCGGTGGTTGGCGGCGGCAACTCCGGCATCGAGGCCGCCATCGATCTGGCTGGCCTGGTTGCTCACGTGACGGTGCTGGAGTTCGCCGGCGAGTTGCGTGCCGACGCCGTGCTGCAGCACAAGCTGCACAGCCTGCCCAACGTCAAGGTCATCACCAGCGCCCAGACTACCGAAGTGTTGGGAGACGGCCAGAAGGTCACCGGCGTCGCCTACAAGGACAGGGTGAGTGGTGAGCCCTCCGAAATCGCGCTCGATGGCATCTTCGTGCAGATCGGCCTGCTGCCCAACAGCGACTGGCTCAAAGGCACGGTGGAGCTGTCCGCACATGGGGAAATCATCACCGACAACAAGGGTCAAACCAGCATTCCGGGTGTCTTTGCCGCGGGAGATGTGACGACCGTTCCCTACAAGCAGATCGTGATCGCGATGGGTGAGGGAGCGCGAGCCTCTCTCAGCGCCTTCGATCACCTGATCCGCCACTAATCACCCCGGGTTGGTGATTGCAGCCCCGCCGAGGCTGCCGGCATTTCCTCAT
>Ga0233365_1000940_pt1 | contig 13022 bp, 13 predicted proteins | sample ElkDunMinimDraft_27_FD_191535 | JGI IMG/M metagenome (GOLD analysis project Ga0233365, IMG submission 191535) | Fecal eukaryotic communites from dung pellets of Tule Elk in California, USA - Elk Dung C36 | ecosystem: Host-associated > Mammals > Digestive system > Large intestine > Fecal | place... | reverse complement strand
CGAGTAGACGTTGCCGACTCCCTCGTGGTCCGAGAGGAAGTAGACGCGGCCTCCCAGCAGGTGTGGGTCCTCGACGTACCCCTTCGGGGCCGTCATACGGGTGAACTCACCGGAACCGTCCACATCGATCCAGAGGTGACCGGCGGTCCCGCCGCGGTACCGCTTCTGGTAGGCGGCGCTGCGGCTCGCGTGGTTCCGTGCGATGACGGTGACGCCCGAGTCGTCGCGGCCGATCGAGTTCGCGTACCCGTAGGGCAACTGTTCGGGCAGTCCACCCTCGACCGGAATGCGCCACAGCCGCAGATTGCGGGAGTGGAAGGCGTTGCCGCTGCCGGAGAACAGGATGTGGTTGCCGTCGGCTTCCCAGCCGACCCAGCCGATCGGGCTGGCCAGGTGGGTGAGTCGTCGTGGTTCGCCGCCCTCGGCGGGAACGAGGTAGAGGTCGGGTGGGCCGTCCTCATGTCCGATGAAGGCGATCTGAGATCCGTCGGGGGACAACGCCGGCGAGGTCGCGGCGGCCTTGCCACTGGTGATGCGGCGTGCGGTTCCGCCGTCGGCGGGCACCGACCACAGGTCGTCTTCGGCGACGAAGACGACGTTGTTGGAGTGAATCGTTGGGAACCGTGGATATCCGTCGGCCATGGAATACTCCCGAGATAATTATGAAGCGTTCCTTTCACGTTAACATTCGAACGGCGCGAGCGTGGGGTCGCCGATGGCCACATGGGCTCCCGGGGCGAGGAAACGCCAGGTCAGAACCTATTGCGATGTGTGGCCAACGTCACAATCACATCGCGGTATCCACAGTTGATCTGAAGTGGACCGCTGGATTCCGGGGGTGGGTTGCCCGGAGGCGTCAAGTGGTTCGATCGATGGCGTGCCGTGAAGGTTCACGCCGTGTCGGTCGACGAAACCATCGCCGTCCAACTGACCGGCACCGGCGAAGCGACCGTCGAGTTCGCCGGGATCGGCTTCAGCCGACACACCGGAACCAGTCTTGAGAGAGCGGTTCCGGAAGCGGTGATCCGTGCGTTGACGGTCGTCAGAAGGTGGTCGGAATGGTGCTGGACAAGGTGCGGGATAGCCCCCGCGACCCGGCCCGGGTGAGTGCGGCCACAAGGGAACGGCGATCCAGGACGTTCAGGAGACGATGGCGGCCGTCGAGCAGGACGTCGCCACCGAGTTGGAACAGGACGTCGAGGTGGAGTCGGGCGAGGTGGCCCCGGCGTATGAGGGCGAACCTTCGATACTGATCGCTCCGCGTCCCGTCCTGGCCGACCAGAAGTCGGGCACCTATCCGGACTTGCGCCCCGAACCGTGACCGACACGACCAAGCGAGCCCCGGGAAAATGCGCGCCCCGACAAAGCGAAGAGCCCCGACCGTCGAAACGGTCGGGGCTCTTTCTGTACCGCTGGGGTACCAGGACTCGAACCTAGACTAACTGGGCCAGAACCAGTCGGGCTGCCAATTACCCCATACCCCATGGGATTGTGCCGAGAACGAACTCTACCGGACGGCTCTCCCGCCTGATAACGGGGTCCCGGCACATCCGGAATGACGCGGTGACGGGCGATCCGCCCGCTGGGCCGGGTACCTCGCGGTGCCCGCCACGGTTGGCCGTCGCGAGCACCGCACTCGGATAACGGACGCATCGGACGAATCCTTTCGTCACCGGACCGATCGTCGAAGGTCTGCGGTCACCGGCCCGACAGCCGTTGTCCGGCACGGATCACGGCCATGGCCAGGCGATCGCCCGGGCGTCGGCCCAGCCGTTCGATGGGGCCGGAGACCGAGATCGCCGCGACGACCCGGCCGGTGCGGTCGCGAACCGGCGCCGACACCGATGCGACTCCGGCTTCGCGTTCGGCGACGCTCTGCGCGTAGCCGCGACGCCGTACCTCGGTGAGGGTCTGGGCGCTGAACCGGCATCGTGGCAACAGCGGAAGTACAGCCTCCGGCGGTTCCCAGGCCAACAGCACCTGGGCGCCCGATCCGGCCGACATGGGAAGGACCGAACCGACCGGAACGGTGTCCCGCAAACCACTGCCGCGCTCGGCCGCCGCGACGCAGACTCGTTCGTCGGCGCGCCGCCGGTAGAGCTGCGCGCTCTCGCCGGACTGGTCGCGCAGCAGCTTCAGGATCGGGTCGGCGGCGGACAGCAGGACATCCGGGGCCGCGTCGGCCAGTTCCGCCAGGCGAGGACCGGGGCGCCACCGGTTCTCGTGGTCCCGAATGAGGAGCCGGTGGGTCTCCAACGCCTGCGCCAGCCGGTGCGCGGTCGCGCGAGGCAGCCCTGAACGTTCGACGAGCTCAGCAAGGCTCGCACCTTCCATGCACGAGGTGAGAATCAACATGGCCTTGTCGAGTACACCCACACCGCTGATACTGTTTCCCATGAAATGAAATGTACCTCCCAAAATGCGGGAAGTCTAGGAAGGGTGGGCAGTTATGCCGACGACGGCCCCGGCGACCATGGCAGAGAAGGTGTGGAACACGCACACCGTGCGAACCCGTGACGGTGAACCGGATCTGCTCTACATAGATCTGCACCTGATCCACGAGGTCACCAGCCCTCAGGCGTTCGACGGCCTGCGCGCGGCCGGACGAAAGGTGCGTCGCGCCGACCTCACGATCGCGACCGAAGACCACAACACCCCCACCGACAACCTGCTGACGATCAGCGATCCGGTCTCCCGCACCCAGATCGAGGCGCTGCGCGCCAACTGCGCCGAGTTCGGCGTGCGCCTCCATCCGCTCGGCGACGCCGAACAGGGCGTGGTGCACGTCGTCGGGCCTCAGCTGGGGTTGACCCAACCGGGAATGACGGTGGTGTGCGGAGACTCCCACACCAGCACCCACGGTGCGTTCGGAGCGCTGGCGTTCGGAATCGGAACCAGCGAGGTCGAGCACGTGCTGGCCACGCAGACCCTGCCGCAGCAACGCCCCAAGACCATGGCGGTCACGGTGGACGGTCGGCTTCCCGATGGGGTGTCGGCCAAAGACCTCATCCTTGCCATCATCGCCAGGGCCGGAACCGGTGGCGGACGCGGTCACATCGTCGAGTATCGCGGCGAAGCCATCCGGGCGCTGTCCATGGAAGCCCGGATGACGGTGTGCAACATGTCCATCGAATGGGGCGCCAAGGCCGGCATGATCGCTCCCGACGAGACCACCTTCGCTTATCTGAAGGGTCGTTCCCACGCTCCCCAAGGGGAGGAATGGAACGAGGCGGTGGCCGCCTGGAGCGACCTGGTGACCGATGAGGGCGCGCAGTTCGACGCCGAGATCCACATTGACGCCGCACAGTTGACTCCATTCGTCACCTGGGGAACCAATCCCGCGCAGGGTGCGCCGTTGAGCGCGTCGGTGCCCGATCCGCAGAGCATCACCGATCCGGACGCCCAGGCCACCGCGCAGCGCGCGCTGGAGTACATGGATCTCAAGCCCGGTACCGCGTTGCGTGACATCGGCATCGATGTGGTGTTCCTGGGTTCGTGCACCAACGGACGCATCGAGGATCTGCGCGCCGCCGCGGATGTGTTGCGCGACCGCAGGGTCGCCGACGGACTGCGAATGCTGGTGGTGCCCGGTTCCGCCCGCGTGCGGGCGGAGGCCGAGGCGGAGGGACTCAACGAGATCTTCACGCAGGCCGGCGCCGAGTGGCGATTCGCGGGTTGCTCCATGTGCCTTGGCATGAACGCCGATCAGTTGTCGCCCGGTGCGCGAGCCGCCTCGACGTCCAATCGCAACTTCGAAGGCCGTCAGGGCCGAGGCGGGCGCACTCACCTGGTGTCACCTGAAGTCGCCGCCGCCACCGCGGTCGTGGGGCGCCTGGCCGCTCCGGCCGACCTGTGACGCTCCAGCCCACCTTCCCAGCCTGTTGACGCAAAGGAGATACCCAGATCATGGAGAAGTTCACCGTCCACACCGGGCAGGCGGCGCCGCTGCGCCGTTCCAACGTGGATACCGATCAGATCATCCCCGCGGTGTACCTCAAGCGGGTCACCCGCACCGGTTTCGCCGACGGACTGTTCGCCGCCTGGCGTGACGATCCGGAATTCGTTCTCAATCAAAATGCATATGCGAATTCCAGCATTCTGGTCGCCGGTACCGAATTTGGTACTGGATCGTCACGGGAACACGCTGTGTGGGCGCTTCAAGACTATGGCTTCCGCGTAGTTATCGCCCCTCGTTTCGGTGACATCTTCCGGGGCAACGCGCTCAAAGGCGGATTGTTGCCTGTGGAGTTGTCGGCGTCAGATGTGGAGTCGTTGTGGGACACGTTGGATTCTGATCCCGCAATACCGGTGAGCGTGGATCTCGGTGCGCGTGAAGTGCGTGTCGCCGAACGGGTCTGGCAATTCGACCTGGATGAACACAGCCGGTGGCGGCTCATGGAAGGTCTGGACGACATTGACTTGACGCTTCGCGATGAGTCACAAATCACGGCATTCGAAACGCAGCGTCCGCAGTGGCTTCCGCGCACTCTTCTCGGCACTTAGTAGCGCGAGATTGTTGCCCTGACAGCGATCCTCAGGCGTAGCCGAAGAAAAAACTTTGCGACACAACGGCTTTTTCTCTCTGATATGGTTGCGCCCGCGTTCAAATCGGCATAACGTGCGGATACGGTTCATCAGAACCATTAGATGTGTTGTCGGGAGGGAAAATCTCGTGAATAAGGCCGAGTTCATCGATGCGCTCGTGGAGCATTTGGGAGACAGGAAGACTGCTCTCAAAGCGCTCGACGCGATGCTGGAGGAAATCCAGCGGGCGGTCTCCAAAGGGGAGAAAGTCTCCTTTGCCGGATTCGGTGTCTTCGAAAAGCGTCAGCGCGCGGCTCGGATGGCCCGTAATCCGCGCACAGGTGAGGCTGTTCGTGTGAAGAAGACTGTGGTGCCCGCGTTCCGCCCAGGCCAGGGCTTCAAGGAACTCGTGACGGGCGACAAGAAGCTGCCGAAGAAGGCTGCGAAGAAGGCGACGAAGAAGACGGCCGCGAAGAAGACGGCTCCGGCTAAGAAGGCGACGACGCGGAAGACGACCGCGAAGAAGACGGTACGTACCGCCGCTAAGTCCGCCACCAAGTCGGTCACCAAGCGGGTTGGCGCTGCGAAGAAGACCGTGAAGAAAGCCGCTAAGAAGACCGCCCGTAAGCGTTAGCTCTTACGGTTACTCGGCTTCGTCTCTTGCGGCGACGGTTACGAAGCAATTAAGGGGAACGGACTCAAATGTGAGACCGTTCCCCTTAATGGTTTCATGTTTCGGGTGTCGGCGGGGCGCCCTAATGCCGTTACTTATCGGGTATTCGGATATCTGAAGGAGTCGATTTAGCGATTCGGCTCTCGATATTCTCTTCTCTTATTACCCCGACAGAGTTATCACCATCCGGCGTACCGTAGGTAGTCGGCAAAGAACAGTCCAATTCCGAGGGCCGACGCCACGGCCGCGAGCATCCAGAATCGGACCACGATGGTCACCTCACTCCATCCAGCCATTTCGAAGTGATGATGTAGTGGGGACATTCGGAACACCCGCACCCCGGTGGTCTTGTACGAGACGTACTGAATTACCCGCGACATCGTCACCAGGACGAACAATCCGCACATCACCGGCAGCAATATGACCGTGTGGGTGGCCAGCGCGAAACCCGCGAGCAGGCTGCCCAGGCCCAACGCGCCCACGTCGCCCATGATGATCTGTGCCGGAGAGGTGTTCCACCACAGGAAGCCGATCAGCGCGCCGGTCATCGCGGCCGCCACCAACGCCACATCGAACGGGTCGCGAACCGGGTAACAGCCCGCCATGTCGGGAGCCGTGACACACCAGTGCCGGTACTGCCAGAACGCGATGAACATGAATCCCGAAGTGACCGCCGCGGTGGAGCCGCCCGCCAGACCGTCGAGGCCGTCGGTCAGGTTGACCGCGTTGGAAGTCGCCACCACCATGAGGACGAACAGGGCGACCGTGGCGATCTTTCCGATATCGGCCCACGCCAGCTCTCGGGTGGCCGACAGGAACTGACTGCCCACCGTGTACCCGTTCTGGCTGGGCAGATACAGCGCGGCGGCGCCCAGTCCAGCGCCCACAGTGATCTGTCCGATGATCTTGTAGCGACCGGGAAGCCCACCGGGATGCCGCTTGACCACCTTCAACAGGTCGTCCAGCAGACCGATCAAACCGCCACCCACCAACAGACCGAGCAGAATACCTCCGGTCAGCGTGGGGCGGAACGAGCCGCCGTTCATGGCCATCTCGACCAGATGCCCGATGACGTAGGCGATCAACGTGGCCCCGATGAACACCAGGCCGCCCATGGTGGGGGTCCGCTGCTTGCCTTCGTTACTGGCCAAACCCAACTCGTTGCGGATGGGTTGGTTAGCTCTTCGCAGGATGCGGATGGCCAACGGCGTCACCGCCAGGGCGATGACCATCGCGGCGAAGGCACTGACAAAAATGGCGGCCATGCGGGCTACTCCTCGAAGCGTGTCTGATGTAGGCACGCTCTCTCGACGTTGGATGGATATCGGCGGTGCTGGCGAGTCCGCGTGGATCCGGCGACGGGCGAGACGGAAGAGGCGCCACCAACGTGACGCCCGCGACGAGGGCAACGCCGCCAATCGTCACCGGGGTTCCCGGCAGGGCACCCCGAGCCGCCTTGCGGCAACACGTCCTCGGCAGGCAACGCCGATCAATGTACCGGGCGGCGGGATCGCTTGACGACGCCCGTTGCCCGCCAACCCGATCGTCGAGGACGAGGCCGCAGAGGGTGAGGGCCGGTGACAGGCCGCCGTCCCGCGATGACTTAGGGCGCGGGAAGACGGCCCGACGAGAGTGCTTCGCCGCCGGGCGATCGGCATCGAACGGAAGATTCGGCGATGGCTGGCCGCTCCCGATCGGGTTGGCGCGGACCGTATGGCCGAGCGCATGAAGCCGACCGCACGGATGAGCGCGTCGTTCGGCCGTGGAGTCGTTCCCGTTGGAGGATGCGCGACCGATCCGGATGGCCGCCATGCGCGGCGGGCGGTGTACGCCCGCCGCACGTGAACGTCAAGTCTTCTCGGCTGACACCGTGCCGGCCGAGTCAGTGCGTTCCGCTCAACCCACCGATCACAGGCGTTGCGCGGCGACCAGTTTCTCCTGCGAGAACGACAGCGCCCAGACTTGGCCCGGAGCCGTACGCAGGCTGGGAACCGCGACACCATCGCAATCGGACAGGATGGCCAGTGAATCGGCGATGACCGGTGCCTGACTGCACACCACCGCTCCGCCTTCCAGCGCCAGTTCCCGCAGTCGGGCCGCCGCTCGCTCCGGATTGTGGTTGGTCTGGTCGTCGAACACCGAATCCCCGGTGACCGGTCGCCGCAACGCGTCGGCCAACGGAGACATGGTCTTCACGCACCGCAGCGGCGTGGCCGACAGCAGTCGCTCGGGTTCGTACACCGCCAGCAGCCGAGCCAGATCACGTGACTGGTCATAGCCATGGGGACTGAGTGGGCGCGCCGCGTCAGGCCCGGGGAAGTAACCGGGGTCCTCCGCCTGCGCGTGTCGCAGCAGCAGGACGGTCGCGGTAACCGGTGGCAGCGCCGTGAACGCAGCCATCGCCTGCCGGTCGCGTGGCCGTTCCAGCAACTTGTCGGCCTCGGCGAGCGGCAACCACCGTTGGATCGTCACCTCCTCGGTGGGAATGAAGGCCGCGTCGGGATCGCGAGCCCGCATCGACCAGAAATCCACCACCTTGGTCACGGGACCGGTCGGTCGGGACAGTTCATAGCTGGCTCGTGTCAGATACACCTCAGGGATGGGGTCCAGACCGGTCTCCTCGGCGACTTCCCGGCACGCTCCCAACAGTCGGTGCTCACCGACATCCAGTTTTCCCTTGGGAAGCGACCAGTTCGCCGGGCCGGGTCGATACACCCCTACGACCTCGATACCCGCAGTGCCGGAGCGCCACAACACCCCTCCGGCAGCCAACACCTGATTCGGCTGGTTGTTCACATCGCCACCGTAACCGTTGTCGACCAATATTGGAGAGACTCGTCACTCCAACGAGTCATGGATGGTCGGTATCCGGATGCCGGTGACGACGCCATCGCCGACCAACGTCAGTTGAACACGTTGCCCCGGCCGCAACAGTCGCAAACCCGACAGCGCGAACGCTTCGCCGTCGAAACTCACCTTGGTTCCGTCGTCGCGATAGACCGTGCCCCCGCCGGTCTCGGGATCGAAGCTGGCAACGGTACCCTGCATGCCGCCCAGCATACGCCGCGTAGTCGGCCGTCCCGCTCGGCCAGGTCGGCAACCGATGTCAGCCGGTCGTCAACCGGTTGTCGTGTTCGGACAACCGATCGGCGGTCCGGGCGTTCACTCCCAGATGGACCGCCTCGGCCAGATTCGCGGCGGTGTCGACATCGCGGCGAAGTCCCGGCCAGTCTCCCGGCAGCCCGGTGGCACCCGAAACTTTGTGCCGGTGGGCCGATTCCGGCCCGAACAACGGATTGAGCCGATCGGCGGGACCGGACAGCAGAACGGTTCCAGCCCCGTCGGCATCCGGTACGAACGCGCGATGATGGCTCCGTGCCCGATGCAGCGCATCACGCAGTTCAGCCGCGCGCAGCGCGGGAAGATCGGCGGTGAGGACGGCGATCCAGGTGGCTCTGAAGTGGGAGGCCCCGTATTCGATCGCCGAGTTCAATCCCCGTGTACCGCCCTCGGGGATCACCCCGATCGATTCGGCCCGCATCGCCTCGCCGACCCGGTCGTCATCGGTGATCACCGTGACGCTCGCGATGTCGGCGGCCGTGCGAGCGGTGTCGACCGCGAACGCCAGAGCCAGTTCCGCCCGGTCGATGTCGGGAGTGGAGAGCCGAGTCTTGGCCGCGGCCAGCCGTTTCACCGGGATCAGCACGCGGGGATGCGTCACCGATCCGCCCCGGTTCCGAATCCACCCGCTCGACCTCGATTCCGCCCGAACCGAACGGTCGCGATTCTCGGGCGGGTGGATCGGTAAGCTCGTCCGAGTCCGTTCACCAGCGGGTCAGGGGATCATCTTGCGCTGGGATCCCGCTCCCACCTTGTTCTTCAGCTTTCCCCAGCCCCAGATGGCGAATCCCACCGCCGCGACACCGATGGCCAGGTAGAAGACCCATCCGAACACCCAGGCGATGACGTTCCAGACGATGATTCCGGCCAGAATCAGACCTACGATCGGCAGGGTGATCCAGGCAAGTAGCTTCAGGTTCACGAAGACTCCTCGTGGGCGTTGTGACTGTAGTGATGACTCCATGATGACATCATTTTTGGGTCGCGGCTATGGGGGACTACCCCGATTTCGCGCCCAGTAGGGTGCGGTGAACAGTTGTGGAGGTAAATGTGTCCCCTGGCTCAACGCCGTCCGATGCGAAATACTGGGGCCGGCGTGGCGGCGGTGACCAGTGCGGATTCTGGTTGCGCACCGCCGTGACCGTCGTCAAACCGACCATGGCCCTGATGTACAGCCGCACCTGGAGTGGAATGCGTAACATCCCGCTCAAGGGAGGCGCGATCCTCGCGGTCAACCACATCTCGCAGGCCGACCCCATCGCGGTGGCCCACTACGTGTACAACAGCGGCCGCAACCCGAAGTTCCTGGCCAAGAACGGGGTCTTCAAGATTCCGGTGCTCGGTCCGTGGATCGGTGCCACCGGCCAGATCCCGGTCTATCGGGGTGGCACCGACGCCATCAAGTCGTTGAACGCGGCGGTCAACGCGGTCAACGGCGGCGAGATGGCGATCTTCTACCCCGAAGGCACCACCACCAAGCACCCCGAGCACTGGCCCATGAAGGGCCGCACCGGTATCGCGCGACTGGCGTTGGAGACCGAAGCCCCGGTCATCCCCCTGACCGTGTGGGGTCCGCACAACGTGTTCAACCCCCTCACCAAGAAGCTGCGGCTTCGGCCGCGCACCCCGGTCACCATCACGAGTGGGGAACCGGTCGACCTGGCGCCGTGGCTCGGGCGGGAGCCGTCCAGTCAGTTCCTCAACGACATGACCGACGCCATCATGCTGCGGCTGCGCGACCAACTGGCGGAGCTGCGCGGTGAGGAACCGCCGCCGCTGTACGACCCCAAGGCCAACTCCCGGAAGGACTCTTGACGTTGACTCACGCAGCAGTACTGGGAGCCGGATCCTGGGGCACCGTCTTCGCGAAGATCCTCGCCGACGCGGGTAGCCCGGTCCGACTGCTGGCCCGGCGCCAGTCGGTCGCCGACGAGATCAACACCTCGCACACCAACAGCGGCTACATTCCCGGTGCGCGCCTGCCCGAGGCGATCACCGCGACCACCGACCCCGAAGAGGCACTGACCGGAGCCGATCTGGTCGCCTTGGCCGTTCCCAGCCAATCGCTGCGCGACAACCTGGCCCAGTGGAAAGACCTCCTGCACTCCGACGCGACCGTCATCAGCCTGATGAAGGGCATCGAACTGGGCACCACCAAGCGGATGAGCGAGGTGATTCGCGAGGTCGCCGACATTCCCGCCGACCAGATCGCGCTGGTGACCGGACCCAACCTGGCACCCGAGATCGCCCAGGAACAGTTGACCGCCGCCGTTGTGGCCTGCACCGACCACGATCGGGCGAAGCGGGTTCAGCAGGCCGTCGCCACCGGCTACTTCCGGCCGTACACCAACCCCGATGTCATCGGATGCGAACTGGGCGGTGCGGTCAAGAACGTCATCGGCCTCGCCTACGGAATGGCCGCCGGAATGGGCATGGGCGACAACACCAAGGCCACCCTGATCACACGCGGACTGGCCGAGACGACTCGACTGGGTGTGAAACTGGGCGCCGACCCGCTGACCTTCGCCGGCCTCGCCGGTCTCGGCGACCTGGTCGCCACCTGCAACGCCGGTCGCAACCGGACCTTCGGTGAGCAGCTGGGCATGGGCCGCACCATGGCCGAGGCTCAGGAGATCACCAACCAGACCGTCGAAGGCGTCAAGAGCTGCCGGTCGATTCGCGACCTCGCTCGCAGTCACGGCGTGGAGATGCCCATAACCGAACAGGTGGAACGGGTGTGTCATGAAGGAGTGCCTGTTCGCCAGGCCGTCGCCGTCCTCATGGCCCGCCAAACCAAGCCGGAGTGACCAACTGTGATGGACGGCTCCGCCACTGCGACGAAGCGGTTAGGCTCGTCGCGATGACGAAGAAGATCAAGATCGCCGTGGTTCTGGGTGGCCAGAGTGTGGAGCACCCGGTCTCGTGCGCCAGCGGTGCGGGCGTGATCGCCGCGCTGGCCGGGGACGAGTTCGAGGTGGTTCCGGTGGGGATCACCGAAAGCGGTCGCTGGGTGACCGTGGACCCGGAGGCGGCCAAGCTCGCCCTCGGCGATGGTCAACTCCCGCAGATCACCGATGACACCGGCAGCGAGGTCGTCGTGGTACCCGAGGCCGGCGGTGGCGCGCTGCGCGTCACCGACGCCGCCGGCGGAACCTCGGTGATGGCCGAAGTGGACGTGGTCTTTCCGGTGCTGCACGGCGTCTACGGCGAGGACGGCACCATTCAGGGGTTGCTCGACCTGGCGGGGATTCCCTATGTCGGATCTGGCGTGTTGGCTTCGGCGGTCTCGATGGACAAGGAGTTCACCAAGCGGCTGCTCGTCGCCGACGGTATTCCGGTCGGCGACTACATCGTGTTGCGGCGGGGACAGGAGCTGTCGATCGAGCAGCGGGAACGTCTCGGGCTGCCGGTTTTCGTCAAGCCCGTCCGCGGTGGATCCAGTCTGGGAATCACCAAGGTCACCGATTGGGCGGACTTCTCCGAGGCCGTCGAAACGGCTCGACGATTCGACCCCAAGGTGATCGTCGAAGCCGCTCTGACCGGCGTCCGGGAACTCGAGTGCGGAGTCTTGGCCAGTGAGGACGGTGGAGCACCGGATGTGACTCCGCCACTCGAAGTGCTCAACGCCGGGCCGGAAGGCTGGTTCGACTTCGACACGAAGTACCTGGGCAGCGAATCGCCCTACGACTTCGCGCCTGAACTGCCCGATGGCATCGCACGTGAGGCCCAGGAACTGGCGGCGCGCGTGTTCACGCTGCTGGACTGCTCCGACCTGGCCCGGGTGGACTTCTTCCTGCGGGAGGACGGCGTCCTCGTCGTCAACGAGATCAACACGATGCCCGGCCTGACCCCGCAATCGGGTGTTCCGCTGGCCTGGGCCGCCGCCGGAGTGGACTACGCGACGCTGGTGGCGAGACTGGTTCGGATGGCCGTTCGGCGCGGTCCCGGACTGCGTTGAGTCGCGTCCGGACCGGACGCTGCGATCGGTTGCCCGGCGACCCGGACCCTGCGACGTGGTGAGGTGGCGGGTGCCCGGCCGAATCGAACCCACACCCACCACATGGTTCTCTTACTGGAATTGGTGGTCACCGAATCGGTGACCACCAACGAATCTCAATCTTCTGCCAGCAGCAGGTACAGCGACCGACGGCTGTCGGTCATGATCTGCTTGGCCTTGGCTATCTGAGCGGGAGTCCCCGACTGGGCGACCTGCATCAGCGCCGACGCGGTCTGCTGCGCCAGCCCGAACAGTTCGGTGACGTCCTCGTCTACCTGCGGAATCATCGCCTCCCACGGAGCCTCGACCTCCTCGGCGTGCTCGGCCACATAGGTGTGTCCCGCCTCGGTGAGCTCGAACCGGGACTTACGACCTTCTCCGATCGGTTGCACCAGTTCCTCGTCCGACAGCTGTTGCAGCGCCGGATAGACGGCGCCGGGGCTGGGACGCCAGGCTCCGTGACTGCGTTCGGCGATCTCCTGAATGAGCTGGTAGCCGTTGTGTGGTCCCTCGGCCAGGATCGCCAGGATCGCGGCGCGGACGTCTCCCCGTTTGGCCTTGCGACCATGTCGCGGCGGACCACCGAACCCGAAACCGGGTGGTCCCGGTGGCATGGGCGGCATCGGTGGCATGGGCGGGTTCGGGTACTCCCATGGACCGCGATGGGAATGGCGCCGGCCGCGGCCGCGGCCGTGTTCGTCGCCTCGG